>Ga0256830_1003218_pt1 | contig 10292 bp, 9 predicted proteins | sample 128326metaG_FD_190537 | JGI IMG/M metagenome (GOLD analysis project Ga0256830, IMG submission 190537) | Hydrothermal vent microbial communities from Lau Basin, Pacific Ocean - 128-326 | ecosystem: Environmental > Aquatic > Marine > Hydrothermal vents | place: Pacific Ocean: Lau Basin | collected...
GAACCTCGCTCGTCTCGTGCATGAAGCGAGCCCTCGCCGTGAAGGACCTTTTCAGGTCGTCAACTGCGCTGCGATTCCCGATACCCTCATCGAAAGCGAACTCTTCGGTCACGAGAAAGGAGCATTTACGCAGGCGACCGAGCGACGTATCGGAGCCTTCGAGCGCGCAGATGGCGGCACGATTTTTCTCGACGAGATCGGCGAACTGAGTGCGGCAGCGCAGCCGAAGCTGCTGCGTATCCTCGAAACGGGCGAGGTCGAGCGACTCGGTGGGGGTCGGCGACGTATCGACGTGCGCGTGGTCGCGGCGACCCATCGCGACCTTCCTGCCCTGATACGAGAATCGAAATTCCGTGAAGACCTGTACTTTCGACTGCGGGTGATCGAGGTTTTCATTCCGCCGTTGTGCGAACGACCCGAGGATATTCTGCCGCTTGCGGAGCACTTCCGGAATCGCTACGTGCGGATCGATGGGGCTCATGTCACCGGTATGAGCGCTCGAGCCGCGCGCGCACTGACACACTACAAGTGGCCCGGAAACGTGCGCGAAATGCGAAACGTGCTCGAGCGAGCCATCGTGCTCGATCGGGATGGAGAAATCGATCTCGATGACTTGCCCCCTGAAGTTCAAGGCGCGCTGGACCATCCTGCCGGCGGAGGCCCGGGCGTTTTGCTCGAGTTGCTGTCGCTGCCGTGGAACGAGTGCTTGGAGCGTTTGAGACCAATCTACCTGCAGAATCTTCTCGATCTTTGCGAAGGCGACAAGACTGCAGTCGCCGAAAAAGCCGGCGTGTCCAAGCGTCAGATCTACAACTGGCTCAGCCGCCTCGGCGATGACATGGACGAACCGGCTTCGTGAGGCGCGAACTCGCTCTCGACGCCCGCCAACCAAATCACCAACAGCGCCGAATCATCAACAGCACCGAATCACCAACAGCGTTAGTGCCGAAGGAACGAGCAGGCACCGAAGCCTGCTCTACCGAAAAGCCGGCCTCAACCACATCGTTTGACGAGAAGAAAGATCAAACATGGGAAGTGCCCCTAAGCGCTGCATAGACTACGTGCTTTTCCCATGCTGCCTCTTCGATAGAGGTCGAAGACAACGCCCGAGGTACTCGCCTAGGAAATGCGGACTCTCAGAGAAGAGCCATCGTCGGGCGATCGATCGTGGCGAAAAGGGTCTGAGATTTTCGCAACTAGGGAGTGACCCCTCCGAAACGAATACCGGAAAGATCGGCCATCTCCCTGCTCCATGTCGTGAGATCGGATAGGGAGAATTCTTGAAGCGCCGCATGACCGCAAGCGCGAGCCATGACCTTCATCAATTCGACCGAGGAGTCGAGAAACCTTGCCAATCGCTCGGAAGCAAGATCAACGTCGATCCTCGAGCGTAGCTCTTCCTTTTGAGTCGCGATGCCGGCGGGGCAGTTATTGGTATTGCAGATCCGCGCGCCGACGCAGCCGATGGCCTGCATTGCGGAGTTGGCTAGGGCCACACCATCGGCGCCGAGGCACAATGCTTTGATGAAGTCCGGCGCGCTTCGCAAGCCGCCCGTAACGATCAAAGTGATATCGGGACGGCGCAAATGATCCAAATGCCGACGAGCGCGAGCTAGCGCCGGAATCGTGGGTACGGAAATATGGTCGCGAAAGAGCAGAGGTGCTGCGCCGGTCCCACCGCCCCGACCATCGAGGATGAGATAGTCGGCTCCCGCGTTTACCGCGAAAGTCACATCGTCTTCAATATGATTGGCTGAGATCTTGTATCCGATGGGAATACCGCCGGTGATTTCGCGAATGCGGTCGGAGAAAATGCGATAGTCTTCCACCGTCGTCAGGTCGGAGAACGTGGGCGGAGAAATCGCGGGTGTTTTTTCGGGCAGGCCGCGAACTTCGGCGATTTTCCCCACGACCTTCTCTGCCGGGAGGTGACCGCCGGTGCCCGTCTTCGCGCCTTGACCACCTTTGAAATGAAAGGCTTGAACACGACCTAGCATTTCCTCGCTGTAGCCGAAACGTGCCGAGGCCAGTTCATAGAAATAGCGGCTGTTGGCAGCCTGCTCTTCCGGAAGCATGCCGCCCTCGCCGGAGCAGATTCCCGTACCTGCAGCCTCCGCGCCGGCCGCCATCGCAACCTTTGCTTCTTCCGACAAAGCTCCGAAACTCATGTCAGAAACGAAGAGCGGTATCTTCAATACGAGCGGCTTTCTTGCATTTGGTCCGATCACGAGTTCCGTGGCGATCTCGACGGATTCTTGCAACGGCTTGCGCGCAAGCTGTGCGGGTAGAATCTGGATATCGTTCCAATCGGGAAGCAATGGCCGAGGCACGCCCATTGCACCCATCGTGCCGTGATGCCCTACCTTTGCCAATCCGTCGCGCGCCAAATCATGGATGGCTCTCAGTGTCGGCTCCTCCGGCGTTGGTGCGACATCTGAAGCCGCATTCTCGAGCGGTGGAGTCTTCTCGTCGCCTTCCGGCAGACGCGCATGCGCTCCATCGCAGTAGGGCGCGTTCTTAGAATGCTTGCACATGCAAAGGTGAGCCTTGCCGCTCTCGCTCACCGTAAACTCGCGGGGAACAAAGGACGTACCACGATGGGAACCGTCGCAAAACGGCTGGCTCTTGGAAAGGCCGCACGCGCACCAGTAGTAGGTTTCATCGGCCTTGACTTCGACTTCGATCGGTTTGCGATCTGCAATCACCGGCTTGTCCATCGTCTTCCTTCCATCTGCTGCGTGTTCTTTGACAGTTCCCCCTCAGCGCGAAGAACGCTGCTTGACCGTTGGAGAATCTAGCACAATACGGCTCTTGCGAACACCGGGGACAAGGTCGGCAGTGCGCAAGTTCGCGGTCTGTCAACCGCGCCGCGATCTTCGCGGCGACTACGGCTCGAGCCGAAGCGGTGCACCGCGTCGACCGGACGGCGGAGATTGCCTTCACTGAAGCGATCCTCGTATCGGCGCAACCCTAGCCCGAAAAACCAACGCGCTTCGCGCCGCGACAAAGCGACGGGAATCGATACGAAAGAAGCTCACTCGGCAGAGGTGATGCCGTGGGCGGCGAGGCATTTTTTCAGACGGCGTAGACCGCCGACGAGCAAGGAGCGCGCGCCACTCTTGTTTTCGAGGTTCATGCGAGTCGTCAACTCCGCAAGAGTGACACCGCGATAGTACTGCCCGATGATCACGCTCCGGCGCTCCTCGTCGAGTTCCGCAAGACACCGGACGAGGGCGAGGCGATGCTCTTGCTCGGCGGCGGCTGCGTCGGGGCCCGCTCCCGCATCGATCTCCATGTCCTCCCATAGCTCGGCGCGAGGGATGGAGGGATTCTGGTCCGGATGGGCCTTCCAGCGTCGACGCAGCCCGGTGAGTTGGTTGAACGCCAGCGTGAAGAGCCAGCTTTGAAACGAGCATTCTCCGCGAAAATCGCCGAGATGACGGTATACGTTGAGGTAGAGTTCCTGGTTCAGATCTTCGGCGACGCTACGGCTGCGGATACGACGAGAAAAGAAGGCCATCGTCATCGCGGAAAAATGCGCGACCAACTTCGAGAATACGAGTTCGCGCTGCTCTCCGTTTCGGAAGGCCTCCACCCAGGCCTCTACTTCGGCATCGCTTTCGCCACCCCCCTTACGATCGTCGTCTCGCAAGGTAAGCCCCTCGTATGGGGCATCCTAGCAGACTCGAGCTCACTCGTCTGACTTCAAGGCCTCCAAGAGAGCGGGCACGCGCTCTCCAAAACTCAAGCTGCCACGCGCCTCTTCGAGAGCGCGACGAGCCTGCTCGACACGGCCGAGCCGCAACAACGCCAGCCCTTCGAACCAAGCCACGGTCTCGGTGGGCAGGAAATCCGCCTCGGCGATGCTCCTCGCGCGGGCTAGGGCCGAGAGCGCCCTCTCGTCTTCCCCAGCCATCACTCGGCTGATGCCTTCGAAAAGAGCTGGATCGAAGGCAGAGGCATCGAGCGCGCCGGCGCGGGCGAAGGCCTCTGCCGCCTCGTGATAGGCCCCCCGGCGATAGAGCTGCCCCGCCTCTCGCAAAGCCTCCGCAGCACCCACCCGGTCGCGTACCACCGGCGGCTCGCTGAATTCGAGGGCCTCGATCTCGAAGACCGCACCACCGGGTAGCACGATGTTCGAGGCCGTCGGCGGGTTGCCGAGGTGCAGGAGCGCCGGAATGGCCGCCAGCAGCAGCAGGGCGGCCACCGCAACGGACAACCACCGTCGATTCTTGGCCAAAGTCTCCAGAGAGCGCTTTGCACCCTGCTGCTGCCGCAAGATCCGCCGAGCGAGAAAATCCGCCCGAGATCGCTGCTCGGCACCGGCCCCGCCCGGGGAAGTCTCGGACAGCACGACATTTCCGGCGGCGATATCGGCCGCCAGCAAGGCGCAGGAGGCGCAGCCTCCCTCGAGATGGGCTTCGAATGCACGCCACTTCGGGGCTGCGAGACGACGATCGAGGCATGCGGCCACCTCGTCGCCTCGGAGGAACCCGCAGCCCCAAGTCCCGGTCATGGATTCCGTATCACCAACCATGACCGCATTGTAGAGCAGAATCGTTCGCACCATTGTCTCGCCTTCTCTGATGGTGGAGAGAGCCGCCCCGCTTTTTCACACAATGGCGCCAAGCACCTCTCGCAAGGCGGTCGACGAAGCGGGGGCTAGGAGGTCTAGGCGGTGGTGGAAATCGGCACAAGCGCGCTATCGAATCTCCCTTGGCCGCTTGGCGTATCGGGCATCTTCTTGGCGCCTCACGGTTTGCAGCCGGAGCACTTGTCCTTTTTTTGAGGGCAGGGGTGGTCGGTGGAGGCTTTTGCGTTGGAGAGTTGCAGGTAGCCCCAAAGGCCGCAGACAAGCGCTATGCCGAGCGCGAGAACGAGGTAGATCATCAGGAGACCTCCGACGGCTCTCAACCGGTAGAAGAGAAAAGGCCCGCAAAGCCCATGAAGGCCATCGAAAGAAGGCCGGCAACGAAGAAGCTCATCGCCGTTCCACGCACCACCTTGGGGACCGCGGCAAGTTCGTTCTCTTCACGCAATCCCGCCATGATCACCAGGGCGAGAGTCAGGCCGACACCCGCGCCGAGCGCGTAGACCAGACCCGTCAGCAAGTCGTAGCCGCGATTCGTCTGAAACAGCGCCAAACCGAGAATCGCACAGTTCGTGGTGATCAACGGCAAGAACAAGCCCAGCGCGCGAAACAACGCCGGGCTGAGCTTGCGAATGGCCATTTCGACGAACTGTACGGTACTCGCAATCACGACGATGAATGAGATCAACCGCAGGTAGGGCGCGTATGCCAGCACGAAGGTGTTGAGAAACCAGGCTGCAACCGAAGTGATCAGCAGGACGAAGATATTCGCCAGCCCCAAGCGAAGGGCCGTATCCAAGCGGCCCGTCACGCCGAAGAAGGGACACAGCCCGAGAAAGTAGGTCAGAGTGAAGTTGTTGACCAAGCAAGCAGCAGCAAAGACCCAGACCCACTCGGCGACGAAATCCGGCATCATCTTGCTCCTTTGCGGAATGTCTTCAGGTAGGCGAAGAACGCGAGCAACGCGCCGAGCGTCAAGAATCCTCCCGGAGGAAGAACCATGATCACCCAGGGCTCGAAGTTCGGGCCGAAGAGCGGAATACCGAGCAGCGCCCCGTTGCCGAGAATCTCACGAATGCCGCCGATCATCGCCATCGCCAGGGTGAAGCCGAGGGACATTCCCGCCGCATCCGCCAGCGCCAACCACGGACCGTTCTTGGAAGCAAACGCTTCCTGCCTGCCGAGAATCAGACAATTGACGACGATCAGCGCGATGAAGGCGCCTAGTTGTTTCTGCGCCGCGGGCATCAAGGCGCCCAGCACGAAATCGACGATCGTTACGAAGGTCGCGATGATGATGATGTAAACCGAAATCCGCACCGGTTTCGGAATGACTTTGCGCATCAGCGAAACCAGCAGGCTCGATCCGCACAAGACGAAGGTGGACGCCGCGCCCATGACCAAGGCGTTTTGCAGCGAATTGGTGACCGCGAGTGCGGGACACAGCCCAAGCACGGCGATGAAGACGGGGTTTTCCCGCCACAAACCCTTGATGAACTCGGCAGAGGCGAGTTTTTCGTCGACCGACGATGCGCTCATGGCGATTCCTCCGCAATCTCGATCTCACCGTCGAGGAGATCCCGCCAGCGCGCCGTACCCTTGTTGAGGATGGAAACCACGGCTTTCGAAGAGATCGTCGCGCCTGTGATCGAATCCACTTCGTTGGGGTTCTTCTTTTCGCCTTTCTTCACTGAAACGATTTCCGGCTCGACCGCCAACGCTCGGAAGTTCTCGAGAAAATGCGGGTCGAAGGCGATGCGGTCACCGAGCCCGGGCGTCTCGCGGCTTTCGAGCACGATCATTCCAACGATCACTTTCTTCTCCGGCTCGTATCCGTAAATCACACCGATGGTATCCATGAAGCCCGGCCCTTCCGCCGGTATGGCGAAGCCGAGTGCCTTTCCTTCGGCGTTCCGGCCGAGGTAGATCCGCGGTAGATCCTTCGACTCGGGATCGGTCTCGTCGAACGACACCAAGCGCTCGCCTCGAGGCGTCAAGGCTACGATTTCGGTCGTCCCGGGAAGCAATTCGAGGATCGCGCGACGCAATGCAGCGGCTTCGTTCGCCTCGATCAGCGGGCGAGCCCACAGATACACGCCGGCGAGCGCCAACCCAGAAATCAGGCCGGCAAGCGCGAGCGTCGCGATCAAGCGAAACGATCCCGGCTCTTTCACGCTCATCGCGTCATCCTCCGAAGATCCGCGGCTGCGTATACCGATTGATCAGCGGCGTCACCGAATTCATCAACAAGATCGCGTACATCACCCCTTCGGGAAGACCTCCATAAAGACGAATCAGCACCACCAAGACGCCGACGCCGATGCCGAAGATCCATGCTCCGCGAGGAGTGATCGGTGTCGTGACCGGATCGGTCACCATGTAGATCGCTCCGAAAAGCAACCCCCCAGAAAAGATCATGAAGCCGGGATGGGGCACGTTCTCGGGATCGAAGAGATGCAGGATTCCGCCGCAAGACACGACGGTCAGCAATGTCGACACGGGCAGGCGCCAGTCGAAGACCTTGCGTGCAGCCAGAAAGATACCGCACGACAAAAGCAACAATCCCATCGTTTCGCCGATCGATCCGGCCGTCCGGCCCATGATCAGCGGCGCGATTTCGGTCACTTGCCCGTCGAACTTCGCTAGGCCGAGCGGCGTTGCCTGAGTCACGACATCCACGGATGCGCGCATCAACGGGGGTGCGAAGGTGCTCGGCGCGATCTCGAAAAAACCGCGCCCCGGGGCCGACCACGTGGTGATCACCGTCGGAAAGGCCGCCTGCAGGAAAGCCCGACCGACCAAAGCCGGGTTGAAGAGATTCTGCCCTAAGCCGCCCCAGATCACTTTTCCCAAGCCGATGCCCGCGACCCCTCCCAGAAACGCCATCCAAAGCGGCATGGCCGGCGGAAGCGTCAGACCGAGCAGGATTCCGGTCAACAATCCGCTCCCATCGACGAGGCTTTTCGCCCAACCGCTGCCCCTGGTGAAAAACCACTCGGTGACCACGGCACCGAGCGTCGCCGAAGTGATGACCAAGAGCGCGCTGATTCCGAAAAACCAAGCCGATGCCGCGACGATCGGAACCAGCGTTGCGAGCACTTCGAACATCAGTCGCCGCGTGCTCAATCCGTCGTGAAGAAACGGTGCCGTGAGAAGCTCGAGTCTCGTGCCTTCCTGCTCGTGTGTGCTGCTCATGCCTTCGCCGCTTCCTTGCGCACCATCGCCTTGCCGACGCGCATGAGTTGCACCAATGGTATGTGCGACGGACATACGAAAGAACAGCTCGCGCATTCGAAACAGTCGTTCATGTGATGCGTCTTCAACTCATCGACCCGCTCGTAGCGCGCCAACAGAGCCAGTCGCGATGGATTGAGATGCATCGGACAGGCCTCGAGGCACCGACCGCAGCGAATGCAGGGCTCTTCCATGAAGGACGGCAGCGCCGTATCGAATGCGAGGATGCCGGAGGTACCCTTCAGGATCGGTACATCGAGACGTTTCAACGCCGTTCCCATCATCGGTCCGCCGAGAATCACATCCCGCGGGTGCGGGTCGAGCCCTCCGCAATACTCGAGAATCGCCCGCACGGATGTGCCGAGCGGAACCAGCAGGTTCGTCGGCCGCTTCATCGCCGGGCCGCTGACGGTGAGCACGCGCTCGACCAAGGGCAGGCGCTCGCGCACGAGATCGGCGACGGCAGCGGCCGTTCCGGCATTCTGCACGACGACCTCCAGATCGATCGGCAGCTTCCCGCTGGGAACTTCCTTGCGGAAGATGGCGTCGATCAGCATCTTTTCGGCCCCTTGCGGATACTTCACTTCCAGACCGACCGTCTCGATCGGCATTCCCGAGACGCGCTCGTCGAGAAGATCGATGGCGTCGGCCTTGTTGCTCTCGACACCGATATAGCCACGCTCCGCGCCGAGCTGCTTCATGATCCACTGCAAGCCCGCAACGACCGCGTCGGTACGCTCGACCATCACCCGGTGATCGCAGGTCAGAAACGGCTCGCATTCACAGCCGTTGATCACCACGAAACGCACCGTTTTGCCTTCCGGCACACTCATCTTCACATGAGTCGGAAAGGCTGCGCCTCCCAAGCCGACGATGCCCGCTTTTTGGACCCATTTCGGAAAATCGTCGTTCGGAAGACCGGCGGCTTCGGACCTGAAATCCGGCATCTTCTCTAGCCGACGAATTCGCTGCGCGTCGTAGGGATCGGTCCGAATCACCAATGCCGGCAGCATTCCCCCGCCGGGATGCGGGCGCAATTCGGAGGCCGTGATCTCGCCGGTCACCGGCGAGTGAAGATCGACGGAAACGAATCCTGCGGCTTCGGCGACGAGTTGGCCGCGTTCGACTCGATCCCCGACGCCGACCACCGGGCGCGACGGTGCGCCGAGATGCTGAGAAAAGTGCAGAACGTATTCCTCGACGAAGGGCATGCGCTCGATGGGACGCCTACAGGTGGCATCCTTTCTTTCGTCCGGATGAACTCCGTGACGAAAGGTCGCCCTGTCCCTGCGCCAAAACATCGAAGTCAGGTCCTTTCGCCTTCGTTGCGCAACGCATCGGTGGATGTCGGCGTCGTGCGCGAAATCATCGCCATCAGGCGTTCTTTGAGGTGCTGAACCTGTCGGGCGCGTTCGGCCTTGACGGCTTCGTCGATCTGCCGATCACGATCGGCTTCGAGTGCTGCGATCTTCTCTTCGAGCTGCTCTTGCATCTTTTGTCGAATGGACTCCTCGATGCGCGCGGTGAACGGCGTGACGATTCCGGCCCATTCCTGTAAGCGCAGCCATCGGGCACGGCACTCCTCCTTCACCGCATCGGGAATATCCGGATCCCATTCCGTGGGGAGAATCTCTTCGCCGCTTTCCCGGTGAGCCCATGTTTCACCCGGATCGGGATTGCCGCCGAGATCGAGACACGTACCGAAAACGCCGTCTTTTCGAGGTGCGTACTTGAAGAGCGGATGAACCCGCGTAGCCACGGCCTTGCGCATGACCTCGATGGTCTTTTCCGTCGCGAAGCCGTTGCGAGCCGGAGATGGCGTGTAGAGATGAATCAACGCCGGTCCCTGATGGTCGAGCGCCTCGCCCATCGCTTCGAAGAGATGCTCCGCATGGGCCGCCGAGGTTCTCGTAACAAAAGCGCTGCGCAGTGACAATGCCACTTCCGCCGGATCGGGAGATGCAGAGTACGGCCCGCTATCGTCGAGCACGATCACCTTCACCGGATCATCCGACGAGAGCAACGACGAGAGCGAAGACAAACCCCGCTCGCCGAGAGCTTCCCTGCCCATCAAGAGAATGATCGGCGGACAGGCCCCGCGCTCTCGTGCGCTGAGATCTTCCGGCAGTAGCCGATCGACCGACTCCTCGCGTGAAGACGCCGACATATCACCGGTCGTTAGAGCTTCGGCGCGGCGCATGGCCGCGACCTCGATGAGATGCTCGCCGAGTAGGACGGCGCCGACGCCGCGCGCGATATCGGCACCGCGAGCCGCAGTATCGACAACCAATGGAACGCCGAAGGGATTGCGTGCAAAAGACGCCGCCCAACGCCGCGCAAGATCGCCCGCGACGACCACACCGAAGCGCGCGCGACCAAGCCCCGTGCTTCCCTTCTCGAGCCGCTCGCGCTGCGCTTCGATTCGACGGGCCGCCGCGACGAGCGCCTTGATCTTGCCCGCCGGAAT
>Ga0256830_1003219_pt1 | contig 10292 bp, 7 predicted proteins | sample 128326metaG_FD_190537 | JGI IMG/M metagenome (GOLD analysis project Ga0256830, IMG submission 190537) | Hydrothermal vent microbial communities from Lau Basin, Pacific Ocean - 128-326 | ecosystem: Environmental > Aquatic > Marine > Hydrothermal vents | place: Pacific Ocean: Lau Basin | collected...
TCAGCGATGCCAGCGCTCCCATGTCCAGCGCCAGCGGCTTGTTTTCGACAATGCTGACCATGATCACCGGTATGTCGCGCAGTGCCGGGTCGGCCTTCAGCGTCTTCAGCAGGTCCCAGCCGCTGATGTCCTGCATCATGATGTCCAGCGTGATCAGGTCGGGGGCGAGCTTGGCGGCCTTCTCCAGGCCATCCGCGCCGCTGCTTGCGGCGACAGCGCGAAAGCCCTCGCGGTTGTAGACGCGGGCCATCAGGTCCAGCACGTTGGGATCGTCGTCGATGGTCAGCACCGTGGCAATGCGCCGGCGCCGGTTGTCCGCCGGCAGTGGCCCGTTGTCCGCATCCGGCATCCTGACCTTTTTCGGGTCGTGCGTGGGCTTCCTGGCCGGGGAGATGCTGACCGAAACGTCTGCCCTGGCCTGTACGCTGGCCGGGAGCCACACCCCGAAACGGGCGCTCTGGCCGGGCTCGCTGTCGAGCCAGATATCGCCCCCCATCAGGTCGCACAGGCGTCGGCACAGCGCCAGTCCCAGGCCAGTGCCACCGTATTTTCGCGTCGCCGACAGGTCCGCCTGATGGAAGGGTTCGAACAGGCCATCGATGTGCTCGGCCGCTAGGCCGATGCCGGTATCGGCAACCAGCAGCTCCACGCCATCCCGGTCGCCCCGTCGCCGGCGGCCGGCAGTGACCACGATGTCGCCGTTTTCGGTGAATTTCACCGCGTTGCTCAACAAGTTCAGCAGTATCTGGCGCAGCTTGACCGCATCGGCAGTGATATTCAGCCCCTGCTCCAATCCCTGCAGACAGATCCGGTTGTTGTTTCGCCGGGCCATGGGCTCGACGGTCATCGCTACGCCCCGCACCAGGTCGGCCAGCTCCAGCGGCTCCGGATGCAGCTCCATCTTTCCGGCCTCGATCTTCGACAGGTCGAGCACCTCGCGAATCAGTTCCAGCAGGTGCCGGCCTGCGCCTTCGATACGACCCAGGTCCGGCAGGTATTCTTCATGCCCGTGCTCCCTCGCCTCTTCCCGCATCATTTCGCTGTAGCCGATGATCGCGTTCAACGGGGTGCGCAACTCGTGGCTCATGTTGGCCAGGAAAGTGCTCTTCGCGCGACTGGCATCCAGCGCATCGTCACGCGCGCTCAACAGTGCGACCTCCGCATCCTTGCGCCGCTCCACCTCGCGTTCCAGCGCGTCGCGGGTAGCGGTAACCTGTTCCAGCAGCGTGACGCTGTCGTTGAGATCCTGCAATTCGGTGGACATCCACCAGGTGTTGTCCACCTCCGGCGCCGTGGCCCGGTGCAGCAGGCGCTGGTCGATGCGCCGCAGGGGGCGAATCACCAGCATCGTACCCCAGGCCATCAACACCAGCGTGATCACCAGCAGCATCAGAAAAAAGTAGAACCGCAGTTCGGCGACATGGCTTGCGGCATCCTGCCGCACGGAACCGGCGTCCCATCCGGCCCGCAGCATGCCCGGGGGCGAGGCGTCGCCTCCCAGTGGCACGGACAATCCCACCAGTTGTTCGCTGGCTGCCCCGGGCCTGCGCCAGGCCGCGACAGCCTCGCCCCGGGCATCGACGAATTCGACGAAATGGATATCGGTGGCGGAACGGGTAAACGTGGACGCGAGCCGTGTTACGGCCTCGGTGTCACCGGCTTCCAACGCCTCGGCGCTCATTGCCGCCAGCAGCGTCAAGCGCTGAATCGCCGACGCCTGCGCCCGCGACAATGCGTGCCCGGTCTCCACATCGCGCACGAATTCGCCGCCCACCAGGGCCAGCACGACGGATGTCAGCAACAACGTGGCCAGCAACTGTAACCACAACGGCAGCCCCTTGCGGCTGGGGTTTCGCAACACTCGACGCCCTCTTCTGTATTCAGCTCGATGCGCCACACCGATCCGACCAATGGACGGCGCCCTCCCGGACGGACGAGGGAACCTCGATCCGTCGAAACTTCGTGCACCCTCAGAATAACGTCTGAATTGCTACGGCCTTTAGGGATTTGTACCCGCCACAACGCCCCCGTGACCCACACCGGGGGCAGCGTCAACGCAGCAGAAACGCCACCGGCACCATGAATTCCAGCCCCTGGCGCGGATCGTTGTCCGGCATCGGCGGGAAGGGATTGGCCCGCCGGGCCATGTCCAGCGCCGCCTTGTCCAGCAGCCTGTTGCCCGTTCTCTGCGCCAGCGCCACCTGCTGGGTCTCACCGGCACGATTGATCACGATGCGCAGCACGGCCTCACCCTGGATGCGCAGGCGCTTGGCCCGACGGGGATATTTCTTGTGCTTTTCCAGCCAGGCCACCAGCAGTTGTTCATAGCGCGCGGAGGCCACCGCATCCAGCGGGGGCGGGGTAACGGGCTCCGGCGGCGGGGCCGCCTCCTGCACCGGCTCCGGAATGGGCTCCGGGGGAGGTGGCTCCACGACGGGCTCGGGGGGTGGCTCGGGTTCCGGTTTGGGCTCGGGCTTCGGTTCCGGCTTGGGCTCGGGCTTCGGTTCCGGTTTAGGCTTGGGCTTCGGTTCCGGCTTGGGCTTGGGCGGCGGCGGTGGTGGAGGCGGCTCGGGCGGCGGCGCGTCCACGGTTTCTTCCGCCACCAGGGCCATCAGGTTCACACGCAGCGGCGGCGCCGGCGGCTCGGGCGGTGGCGCCGGCTCGGGCAAACCCAGCCACATCACCAGCGCGCCGTGCAACAGCAATGCAATCAGCAGCGTGGCGAACAGGTGTCGCGGGGTGACTGTCATGGCTTTACCGCGAAACTACTTTTGCGTGGTGGCCAGCGCGACGTCGGTACCCCCGGCGGCGCGTATCTCGTCCATGACCTTCAGCAATTGCTGCACCTGGGTGCTGGCGTCACTCTTCACCGTGATGGGCACGTCGGCATCCTGCTTGATCAGCGGCTCGATGGCCGCGCGCAACCGTTCCAACTCGATTTGCTCACCGTTCAATGCCAGCTGACCGGCCGGGTTCAGCGACACCACGATGGGGGTGACGTCGGTCACCTGCGCACTGCTGGATTCCGGCAGTTCCAGCTCTATGGCCTCCGGCACCATGAAGGTGCTGGTGAGCATGAAGAACACCAGCAGCAGAAACACGATGTCGATCAGCGGGGCGATGTCCAGGTGGGAGTGGATGCGGGCACGACCTTCAAATTCCATGGGTCTCGTCCTCGATGCGTCCCTCGTCGCTGCTGCCCACGTGGGGGGTCTTGCCGAAATGGCGCAGCACGCGGATGCTGGCGTCCTTCATCGCGGCACGCACGTGGTCCACTTCCCCTTCCAGGTAGTAGAACGCGGCCATGGCCGGGATGGCCACGGTGAGACCGAAGGCGGTGGTGAGCAGGGCCTCCCAGATGCCGCCGGACAGGATGGACGGATCCACCCGTGACCCGGCGGCCTCCAGGTTCATGAATGCGACGATCATGCCGGTGACCGTGCCCAGCAGCCCCAGCAACGGGCTCAGGTGGGCGATGGAAGACAGGCCGCGCAGCCAGGATTCCAGGTTGCGGATCTGCGCGCTGCCGACGCGGCTGACCTCGGCCTCCACGTCGCCGGTGGACATGGCCGGGTCGGCGCCGAAGCGGATGGCGCTCTCCAGTACCCGGGCCACCGGGTTATCGTGCCCCTTCAGGGATTCGATGGCCTGCTCGTGCTCGCCACGCTGCACCGCCGCCACCGTGTCATCCACGAACGCCAGGCGACGCAGGCCGCTGCGCGAGAACTGGTACAGCTTCAGCAGGATGATGGCCGTGGCGAGAATGGACATCAGCAGCAGCACGTACATCACCGCCCCGCCCTGTTGGAACAAACTAATCATTGTGTTTCTCCGTTTGAACTCTGATCCTGCAAATGCTCGCCCGACGCGGCCGCGAGCACTTGCAGGATTCAGACTCCGTTGCACCGTACATAAAACGAAACAAGGTGGCGCACCTTCCGGCGCGCCACCCGTTCCTCGAAACATCGGTCTCGATCAAAACTCCATTTCGATACCGCCGTAGGCAAAGCGCGGCATTCCCGGACGCGGTCCGTAGGGCTGGCGCGACACGTTATACGCGTTGTTGGCCAGGTTTTGCACCCCACCGAAGAACTTCACCCCGTCGATGGGACGATAGTAGGCCGACAGGTCCATCACGAAATAGGCGTCGGTCTTGCCGAACCGGGCATCGGGATTGCCTTCACCGTTGAGCTGGTTGTCCACGTTGTTGGCGCTGGCATAGGTCGCTGCGACATAGGTGCCGGAAATGGCGCTGCCCCAGTTCTTGCCCTCGATGCCGGTGCCCATGCTCAACACCAGGTCCGGGATATACGGCACCTTGTTGCCCGCCGCGCCGTAGCTGAAGATGGATTCCGCATCGGTGGATTTCGCATCGTTCTGCTGGGTGGCATCGGTGTAGGTCGCGGTCAGGTACCAGGGGTTACGGTATTTCCAGTTATTGGCGATGCCGGCGTCGTACTGCACGGCCAGTTCCAGGCCCGCACTGTTGACCTCGCCGAAGTTGCCGCTTTCACCGGCGCCTGCGCCACCGATGTTGTCGACCACGATCAGGTCCGTGAACTGGGTGTAGAAGGCCACGGTCTCGACCGCCAGGGCCTGGTCCGCATTGGTGTAACGCGCACCGATTTCATAGGCGGTGCTGATCTCTTCGGTCTGACCCCCGGTTGCGCTCTTGGGGCCGGGAGGAGAGAAACCGCGGTTGACGCTACCGAAGCCCACCCACGAGCCGTTGAACTTGTAAGTGGCGCCCAGGCTGCCGGCCAGCATGTTCAGCGTGTTCGTCTTGGTGCTGGGCGTGCCGCCGACACCGGCGTAGTTGTTGGTGTAGGTCTGGTCCAGTTGCTCGAGACGCAGGCCCGGGGTAAAGCCCCACTTGCCGGCCTTGATGCTGTCTTGCACGTAGATCGCGGTGGCGGCGGTCTTCTGCAGACGGTCACCGGCGGTGCCAGGGGTGCCCGGGGTCATCCCGGTAATCGCGCCATTGGCGGCCTGTGTGTACTCGTCCTGCCACTGGAAGCGGATGACCTGATCCTGGTTGAAACGGATGCCGGCGGCAATTTCATGCTGCACCGCGTCGCTGCCAAAGCGGTAGTAACCGTTCACGTCCAGTCCCTGGGTCTTGTAATCACGGTTGTTGGCCTTCACCCGCAGGGTACAGGCCAGGTCACCGCGCAGGCAGTCCAAGGCCTCGCCGTTCTGCGCACCCGCCAGGGCCGGACCCAGCTTGATGGTACCGCTGCCGTTGACGTCGGCCACGTTGTTCAGCTTGTACCAGTTACGCGAAAAGGTGTTGCTGTACAGCGTCGCCACCACATCGATATCGTCCGACGGGGCGGCGGCGTAGCGCAGGTAGCTGCGGGTCTGCGTGCTCTTGATGTTGTCGTAACGGGTTGCGGAATAACGACGATACGGGTCGGCGGCGAAATCGGCCTCGCTCAGGCCCAGGTAGGTCTCGTTGGCGTCCAGCGTGGATTTGCCGTACTTGAATTCCAGGCGCTGGTACATGTCGGTATTCGGTTCCCAGGAAAGCTTGATCATCGGATCGGACTTGGTGAAACCGGTGTTCTCGTCACGGAAATCCGGGGTCTTGTCGATGGTCTTGTAACCCTGGTTCTGACGGAAATAACCCTCTACCAGAAAGCCGACCTGACCGAAGTCGGTTTCGACGGTATTGCCGCCATAGGCATGGGTACGAAGATCACCGAAGTTGCCGTATGACGATTTCAGGTAGGCGGTCTCCTTCAGCGGGATCGGCGTCGACAGATAGTTGATCACGCCGCCGGTGGTCTGAGGACCGTACTTGATCTGGCTGGAGCCCTTCAGCACCTCCATGCCGCTCATGCGACCAATGGTGGGCGTGTAGTAGGCCGCCGGGGCGGAATACGGGGCCGGCGCGGTGAGCACGCCGTCTTCCATCACCGTGACCTTGGAGCTGCGGGTGGTGTCCACGCCACGCAGACTGATGTTGGAGAACAGGCCGAAACCGTCCTCTTCACGCACGTAGACACCCGGCACCTTGCGCAGCACCCGGTTCACGTCATCGTAGCTCTGCTCACGAATGTCCTGCTGGGTGACCACATGAGCAGAGCCCGGCATCTCTTCGATATTGGCGGGGTTGCCGATCACCATGACCTTGTCCAGCACCTTGGCGGCGGACTCGTCCTTGGCGGCCGCTTCAACCTTGGCAGTGGCGTCATCCTTCTTCTTGGCGTCCTCTTCTTCCGCCGCACCAGCCGGCAGGGTCATACCCAGCGCCGCAGCGGCAAGGGCGCCACGAAACAGATAATGTTGTTTGTTCACTTCTATGTTCTCCCGAGACTCTCTCAACGATTTGTCATGCCGCCGCTACGAACAGTAGGCAAGGCGGGGTTGCTGGCTGGCTACGACTGACCCCGACGGGGTTCCGCTCACTGGCTGGGGCGCATTATGCCCAGGTCAAATCGAAAAGTAAATACGAATCATTATCATTTGCATTGACACGAAGATGAGAATGGTTATCATTAACGCAGCATGAGCCAATTACCCGCAACATGAACAACCGGAAACAAGCAAGGGCTACCACGATGAACAACAACAGCAACACGCCTTCGGCACCCTCCCCTTCCGCCGCGGCAGGCAGCGCGGATACCGGCAGGCTCCACAGCCGGGAGTTGTTTCAGGGCCGACAGGAAATCTGTATCGAACATGCAAACCAGCTCTACCGGCTGCGCATCACCCGGCAAGGAAAACTGATCCTGACCAAGTAACCGGGCAAGTACACCCGACAACGTATTCAACGACACAACGGGACGACCCCGAACAGCCAGCCCCCCAACGCCTCCCCGGCACCGGCAGCCAGCCCGCAACCCATGTCCGCAGACACCGACATGGCGACCACAATCGAGGAGGTATTTTTCATGTGCACCACCCAAGCTGCTGACACGATCACCGCCACCGGACAGGCCGGCACCAACCGCACCCGCCCACGCCGCTGGCGCCACAAGCTGTGGGAACTGGAAGAACGTTTCCACTGCGCCGTCATCGGCACCTGCCTCAGCCTCGACGAGCTGCAACGCATCTGCCGCAAAGCGAAGATCACGTTCCACACCCCGCCCACCGACCACGAGTTGCACAGCGCCTTCGTCAACATCGCCGGGGAGCCCGTGTACGCCACCCGCCTGCTGCAAAAGCAACTGGAGGCCGAGTACCGCCAGACCATCCGCCACTTCAAGCGAGCCGGCGACGCCGCGCAGCTCGCCGAGTTGTGGGACCAGGCGCTGGAATCAGGCGAAGTGGCCGGCGCGTTCTGGGCACTGGTGACCCACCCCAGCGTGTCCAGGGAGCTGCTGGACCGCGTCTACGGCGAGATTCACATGCTGTCCCACCTGGCCGGCGCATCGACCCGGGTGGACATGCAGGAACTGGTCGCACTGCGCCAACGGGTCGACGCGCTGGAGACGCAGCAACGCCATGACGCCGAGGAAGCGCAACGCCGCCTGCACCGTAGCCTGGACACGATCCGCACACTGGAAACACGCCTGAAGCAAGCTCAACAAGCGCAGGAAAGACTGCGCATCGTCGAACGCCGGCTGGCCGAAATGAGCGACGGCGAAACCCTGGCCACCCGCCTGCAGGATCTCTCGACAGAACTCGCACACACCCGCTCGGCGCTGGCCCGTGCCGAACGGGAGAACGGCGAATGGCAACGCCAGGCCCGGCGCCTGGAAGCCCGCAACATCCGCCTGGAGCGCTCGCTGGCCGACACCCGACAGGAGCGCGATGCACTGGAGTCCTCGCTGGCCAGCCTGCTCACCGGGGACTGCCCCGCGCCCTGCATGGGCACGGAGGGCGACCTGAAGCACCTGGACCTGTGCGGCCGCAGCATCCTGTACGTCGGGGGGCGCACCGCCCAGCACACCCATTTCCGCACCCTGGTGGAACGTGCCAACGGCCACTTCATGCACCACGACGGCGGCCGCGAGGACAGCCAGTGCCAGCTCACCGCGGTACTGCAAAAAGCCGACGCGGTGCTGTGCCCGCTGGACTGCGTCAGCCACAACGCGATGCACCGGGTAAAGCGCTTCTGCAAGCGTAACCAGAAAAGGCTGATGTTCCTGCCCCGCGCCAGCCTTTCCGCCTTCTCCCGGGGCCTCAGCGAGGTAGCCGCCTGATGTACATGAACGACCACTCACCCGTCACCCCGGTATGCCGGACCCCGCAGTCCCCCGGCCAAGGCCGGCGCAAGCCCGCCCCGGCCCAGGCCCAGGCCACCGGGCACGTACGCATCGCCCTCAGCGCGGAAAAATTGCAGGAACTTATGCGTTCCGGCGCACTGTGCGCCGGCGACATGCACTGCCTGGACTGCGAATCGAAACAATGCGTGTGGCGTATCTGTCTGCGCGCCTGCCTGAAACACCTCGTGGCCCGGCCTGTCCCCGGCTGAAAACGCAGACACGCTGACCCGCGGCGCCCGCCACCCATGCCCTCCGGCAAAGGTAGCCAGCCAGAAACATTGGTTTGGAGACTTTTGAAGGAGGAATCCCATGGGCCGCCTAGCCTTGGCAACCCTGTGCATGTGGGCCTTGACGCTGCTGCTGTTCAAGCCGCTGGCAGCAGACGACGGCGACACCGGCAACATCGAGCTGCGCCGGATCGTCGTCACCGGCACCCGCACCGAGAAACCGCTGCTAGACGCGCCAGTGCGTACCGAAGTGGTTGGCCGCGCAGAGATCGACGCCACCCATGCCCGGGATCTCGGCGAGGCACTGGAAGACCTGCCCGGCCTGCTGATCCGGCCTAACCAGAAAAGTGGCGTTGTGGCCTGGCTGCAGGGCCTGGATGCCGACCGCGTACTGGTCGTCATCGACGGCGAGCCGGTCAGCCCCAGCACCGGATCGTCCGTGGACCTTAGCCAGATCGGCAGCATGGACATCGAACGCATCGAGATCGTCAAGGGTGCGACCTCGGTGCTCTATGGCAGCAGTGCCATGGGCGGCGTGATCAACATCATCACCCGCAAGCCCTCCCGGTCGTCGAGTTACCAACTCAGCGTGGACGGCGGCAGCTATGGCGAAAAGAACCTCACCGCCATCCCCGTCAACGAACGTCGCCTGGGTGCAAACCTGGCCCTGCGCCGCACCACCGGCTACCTGAAACTCAACGCCGACCTGCGCGACCAGGACGGCTACACGCTGGACCCGCGCAGCTTCCGCTCGGAAGGCCCGTCCGGGCTCAAGGCCAACCTGGACCTGCGCCTCGCATGGACCCCCGACGACGCCACCGAGATCTACTACAAGCCCCGTTACTACCGCGAAGTCATCAGCAACAACGCCACCCGCTTCACCCCCGGCGTCGGCGACATCCGCTACCGGCGAAACGAAAGAGCCAGCCGCATCAGCAACACCGTCGGCATCGAACGCAGGCTGGCCAGTGGCGGCGAACTGCGCGGCTGGCTGCTGCGCGAGCGCTGGCAGGACATCACCGAGCAGGACACCCTCGCCGGCGCCGGCATCGAACAGCGGCGCAGCGCGCGCATCCACCTCGAGCGCGCCGAGCTGCAGTGGAACCGGCCGGCGGGTGAAAGACACCTGCTCAGTACCGGCCTGATACTCAGCCGCGAAACACTGAACCAGTACCAGGACCGCGTCGGCCAGGCGCGCACCACCGAGGTGGACGACAAGCGCAAGCGCAGCATCGAAGCCTACCTGCAGGACGACATCTTCATCGCCGAACACTGGGAGCTGGTACCCGGCCTGCGCGTGCAGAACGACAGCGACTTCGGTTTCTACGCCGCACCGAAGCTCAACCTGATGCTCAGCCCGGACTGGCTGGCAAGCACCGTCACCAACCTGCGCCTGGGCATCGGCCGCGGCTACCGCGTCCCCAACCTGAAAGAGCGATTCTACGTGTTCGACCACAGCCAGCTCGGCTACATGGTGCTGGGCAGCGACACACTGGTGCCGGAACGCTCCGACAGCTTTCAGCTCGGCCTCGAATTCGCCCGCCCGGGCCGGTACCGCGCCGGGGTGCAATTGTTCCACAACCGTATCAGCCAACTCATAGACACCAAGCTGAACCCCGACAAATCCGCCCAGGCCGGGCTACTGATCTTCGACTACCAGAATTTCTCCCGCGCCATTACCCGGGGCGTGGAAATGGATGTCCGGCGCAAGCTGGGTCCCCTCGACCTGAAGGCCGGCTACACCCTGCTGGACAGCAAGGACCTGGACACCGGCAAGGCATTGCGACAGCGCCCACGCCACCAGCTCAAACTCGGCATCGACTACGCGAACCACCCGGTGGGCACCCGGGTG
>Ga0256830_1003220_pt1 | contig 10291 bp, 13 predicted proteins | sample 128326metaG_FD_190537 | JGI IMG/M metagenome (GOLD analysis project Ga0256830, IMG submission 190537) | Hydrothermal vent microbial communities from Lau Basin, Pacific Ocean - 128-326 | ecosystem: Environmental > Aquatic > Marine > Hydrothermal vents | place: Pacific Ocean: Lau Basin | collected...
CTCATCGTTGACGTAGCGGTTGTTGGGGCAGTCCATGGTGACCTCGAAGCCGTCCGGATAGCCGGCCTCGGCCAGAAGCTTCCGGGAGAGCTCTGGATCGTAGGCGTAGGGGGTGTTGAGCTCCGGATTGAAGCCGTTGACCTGGGGGGCGATCATGAGGCCGGTCGGCGTCGAGGCGCCCCGCATCACCTTCTTCCTGATGGCCTCGAGGTCGATCGCATGGGCGAAGGCCCGGCGCACCCGCACGTCCTTGAAGGGGTTCTTACCCTTGATGTTGGAATAGAGGAGCTCGTCGCGCGCCTGGTCCATGCCGAGGAAGATGGTCCGCGCCTCGGGGCCGGTGAGCGGCGAGACGCCCGCCGCCGCCTCGAGGCGGTCCCAGTCCTGGACCGGGATCGGATAGGCGAGATCGAGCTCGCCGGAAATGAGTGCCGCCACCCGGGTGGCATCCTGGGAAATCGGGGTGAACACCACCTCCTGGACGTTGGACTTGATCTCCTTCCAGTAGGAGGGCGCGCGCTTGAACACCGTCTTCACGTCGGGTTCGCGCGAGGCGATGACGAAGGGCCCGGTGCCGTTGGCGTTGAGGCTCGCGAACTTGCCCGAGGTCTCGGCGCTCTTCGGACTCTCCGCCTCGGTGGCGCCGTTGGCCTCGGCCCACTCCTTGTCCATGATGTAGAGCCACACGAGCTCGCGCACGAGGGTGGGCGTCGGGTTCGGGGTCTCCACCTCGATCGTGTAGTCGTCGATCTTGGTGATGTTCGAGATCAGACCGCCGCGCACCTTCTGGTCCGAGCCCTCGGTGAGGGTCCGCTGCCAGGAGAAGATCACATCGTCGGCGGTGAAGGGGTTGCCGTTGTGGAACTTGACGCCCCGGCGCAGGGTGAAGCGCCATTTGGTGGGCGACAGCACCTCCCAGGATTCGGCCAGCGCCGGGATCAGCTGCAGATCGGCGTCGTAGGCGGCGAGGCCCTCGTAGACGTTGCCCAGAAACCCCAGGGTGAAGGTCTCGTTGAGCCCGTGCGGATCGAGCGACTGGGCGTCGCCCTGGAACGCGTAGCGGAAGGTCTGGGCGGACGCCGCCGTCGATACGCCGACCGCCAGTACCGCTGCGGCTGCCAGCCGCCCGAGTTTCAGATGCATCGCCTCTTACTCCCGGTTCTCCTTGGTCCGCCGGCGCGCCGCGGGCGCCGCGCCGTGCCGGTGGAGGTGGTCGGATCGCCGTCGGCGAGGTTCCCTCCCGGACCGACGGTGGCGCGACCCCCTCTTCGCGACGGCACGATAGCAGAGGCCGATCCCCCTGGGAATCGCCGAGGCGGAGGCAGGCGGCGAACCGACGCCCGTTCCACGACGGCGGGGACGGTCCCCGGCGAAGCCTCAGGCGGCCACCGCCTGCAGCCGGTAGAGGCCGTATTCCGCCTCGCCCACGACGCCCGTGGTTTCAAGCCCTCCGCCGGTCGTGATCTCCCGGCAGAGCACGTCGAACGGCGAGACGTCCCCCCATCCCTCGACGAGCAGGATCCAGGGCGGCACTTCGTTGCGGCCGCCGCGCGCCCGCCGTTCCGCCGTCTCGGTGGAGCTGGCGGCGAGATCGGCCGCCAGCAGATGGGCGGCGGCGACCTGCGGTCGCTCGATCAGTTCGCCGAGCAGGGCCGCCACCGCTTCCGCGTGACGTGCCGAGGCCTGCGTGGCGACCGCGTAGCGCCAGGTCGCCATCAGCCCCCCCGTCCCCTCGCCCAGGGACACCAGCACCCGGCAGACGGAACGGGCAACGTTGCGGAAATGGCGGACCGTCGACACCGTCCAGGGGGTCGGATGGTTCAGGCGTGCGAGATAGTCGGGACCGGTGAGAACCGCGGGATCGGTCGCTTCGTAGAGGTTGAAGAATTCGGCCCGCGCCGCGAGCGCGACGTACCGGCGGCCGCGGTTGAAGCCCGGAATGGCGACCCGCTCCGGCATGTGCTCGCGCCCGTGCCAGGCGTAGAACTCCTCCCGACCTTCCTCGGCGATGTCGTGCCAGATCGCTACGGCCCCGGTTCCGAGAAGCGCCATTTCCTCCCCCTCTCTCGGGCTCGTTCCGGATTCGGTTGGAACCCTATTCCAGAACGAACCGGCTTTCTATATGCTCGTAACGTCCGGAGGGAGGCGATGACCGTTACCGCCGTCGATCGCTGCCTGAGCCTCATGGAGGCGCTGGCCGGCGAGCCGGAGGGCCTCGAGCTTTCGGCCCTGGCGGCGCATCTCGGGCTGCCGCAGAGTGCGACGCATCGCATTCTTTCGACCCTGGTCCGCCGCGGCTGGGCCGTGCAGGACCGGATCACCCGCAGATACGCCCTGTCGCTGAAGTTCGGGATGCTCGCCTTCCGGGATCTGGATGCGCGGGTGGCGCCCGATCTCGTGCAGTCCGTTCTCGACCGTCTGGCCCGCCGGACGCGGGAATACTGCCGCCTCGCGCTGGTCGAGGGGGAGTCCCTGGTCTGGGTGGCCCGCGCCCAGGGCGCGCCGCCGGGACTGCGCTACGAGCCGGAAATGGGTCAGGAGATCGTCCTGCACGCGACCGCCAACGGCAAGGCCTGGCTTTCCACCCTGCCCGAGAGCGAAGCGCTCCGGATCGTCTGTGCCCGTGGCTTCACGGCGGATCGCCCGCTGGGGCCGAAAGCGGTGACCGATGTCGACCGGCTGCGGGCGCATCTGCGGGAAGCGCGTCGTCGAGGCTATGCGACGGCCATCGAGGAAGCGGAGGCCGGAACCGCCGCCATCGCCGTGCCGTTCCGGGCGAGCGTCGAGGCGGAGGCGCCGGTCGTCGGGACCATCAGCGTGGCCGGCCCCTGTCTCAGGATCCGCCCGGAGCGCTTCGCCTCCCTCGCCACCGAACTCATGGCCACCGCGCGGGAGCTCGCCTCCGTCTGGCCGCTGCACCGGCGCCAGCGAACCACCACCGAGCGGAAGGCGCCGGCGGCCGCGGCCGCCACGGCGACGCCGCCATGAACATTCCCGGCGCGCAGAGCGCGGAGTGCCCCTCGCGCTCGCGGAACCTGCAGCGGATCGCCGAACCGCTGCTCTGGTTCGCCGCGCTGCTGCTGCTCTGGGAGGTCCTGCTCTGGCTGCTGGACGTCCCGCTGTTCGTGCTGCCGCCTCCGTCGGCCTTTCTGTGGCGTCTCGTCGAGGAACAGGAGCGGCTCCTGCTGCACGGGCTCCTCACCACCAAGATGGTGCTTTACGGTTTCACCGCCGGCGCCCTGCCGGGTGTCGCCCTCGGCTATCTGATCGCACGGAGCCGGCTCGCGGAGCGGCTGCTCTATCCGCTCGCGGTGTTCATCCAGGGACTGCCGAAGATCACGCTGGCTCCCCTGCTGCTGGTCTGGTTCGGCTTCACGGACCTGCCCAAGGTGATCCTCACCGCGCTCGTGACCTTCTTTCCGATGCTGGTCGACAGCGCCGCCGGTTTCCGGTCGATCGATCCCCGCCTCTATTACCTCGCCCGCTCGGCCGACGCTTCCCGGTGGCACACCTTCCGGCACATCGAGCTGCCTTCGGCGGCACCGAGCATCTTCTCGGGCTGCCGCATCACCGTCGTCGTCACGGTCACCGTGGTAATCGTCGTCGAATGGCTGAATTCCAACAACGGTCTCGGCTACCTCGTGCTGCGGGCGATGGATGCCGCCGACACGCCGCTGCTCTTCGCCATACTCGTCGTCGGCTCGACCATCGGGGTCGCACTCGCCTACGCCGTCGACCTGACCGAACGCCTGCTGCTTCCCTGGCGCCGGCGATGAGCGGCGCGGACATCTTCCCGTTCACCACCTGGACCATCGAGACACGTCACCGAAAGGAGAAGGGAGGAAGGAAATGAGAAGATGGCTGATCTGTGCGGCGGTCGCCGCGGCCACCGGGACGATGGCGGCGCCGGATATCGAGGTGGCGGCTGCCGAGCGGCTGAAGATGACCATGAACTGGACCGCGGATTCGGCGCATCTCGGCTTCGCCCTCGCCGAGACGCGAGGCTACTACGCCAAGGAAGGTCTGGACGTCACCTTCGAGGAAGGACGGGGATCCTCGGTGGCGGCCCAGCTCGTCGCCACGGGACAGACGCCGCTCGGCTACGCCGATGCCGGAGCGGCGCTCAAGATCGCCTCCCAGGGCGCACCGATCCGCATCATCGCCACCATCTGGAAGTCGAGCCAGTTCGGCATCCAGTTCCTCGAGAGTTCGGGGATCGAGAAACCGGCCGATCTCAAGGGCAAGAAACTCTCGGTCGCCCCCGGCAGCGCCATGGTCGCCCTCGTACCGATGTTCCTCAAGGCCAACGGGCTCACCGAGGAGGATGTCACCATCGTCTCGGCGAAACAGGAAGCGGCGATCGGGCTGCTCGCCTCGGGGCAGATCGACGCGATCGCCGAAACCCCGGAGAACGTGGTCGTCCCGCTGGCCCGCCAGGGACTGGCCGTCGGCAACATGTATTTCTACGAGCACGGCGTGCCGCTCGTGAGCCTCAGCCTGATCGCCCGCGAGGACCGCATCGCGGAAAACCCCGATCTCTACCGCCGGTTCGTGCGCGCGACGCTGCGGGGCTGGCGCGATGCCATCGAGGAACCGGAGGCGGCCGTGGACGCGCTGCTGGCGCTCTTTCCCGAGACCCGGAACAGCAAGGAGGATCTGCTCGCCGCCGCCCGGTACAGCTTCTCGTCGGTCTGTCCCGGGGGATCGGGTGACGTGATCGGCTACACCCCCGAGGCGACCTGGAACACGATCTACGAGGTGATGACCACGGCGCTCGATTTCCCGACCACCAAACCCATCGAGGCGTACTACACGCTCGATCTGCTGCCGGAAGAACCGATCACCTGTCCGTGAGCGGAGGGTGCCGGCGTATCGCCGCCCGCAGGAGGCGCGATACGCCGGCCCGACCGCTCAAACGGCGGGCGCGGCCGCGGGAGGCGGAGCTTGGCGACCAGCAGGCTGTCTACGGACCCGGCGGGGGCGCCGGCCGGAATCTCGGCCATGGCGGGGCGTTCCGGGCGCGCGGCGGTTTCGGCGCTGCAGACCGCCGTCGCCGTCGTCTTCGCGCTCGGAATCTGGGAGGCGCTGGTCCGCGTCTACGGGGTTCCGATCTGGCTGCTGCCGAAGCCCACGGATTTTCTCGCCCGACTGTACACCGACGCGGCGCTGATCGCGTATCACGCCGCGACGACCTCCTGGACGATCCTGCTGGGCTTCCTGCTCGGTGTTCTGGTCGCGGTACCGCTGGCCCTCGCCATCGTCTCGTTCGGCGCTCTCGAGCGCGGTCTCTATCCGGTGGTCGTGTTCCTCAACATCATGCCCAAGACCGTGGTGGGGCCGATCTTCGTCGTGTGGTTCGGCATCGGCCCCCTGGTCTCGGTGTTCCTCGTCTTTCTGATGTGCTTTTTTCCGGTGATGGTGGATGCCATGTCCGGCTTTCGCGCCGTCGATCGGCGGCTTTTCTTCATCACCCGTTCGATGGGGGCCACTCCCTGGCAGGAATTCCGCTACCTGCGGCTGCCGGCGGCGATGGGTCCGATCTACGCCGGGATGAAGATCGGCATCGTCAAGGCGATCGAAGGCGTGATCATCGCCGAATTCATCGCCTCGGAAGCGGGACTCGGCTACCTCATCATGCGCGCTTCGGGGTTCATGGATCTGACCCTCCTGTTCGCCGCACTGGTCGCCACGGCGCTGGTGGCCCTGCTCTTCAACGCCGTGCTCACGGCCAGCGAGCGGCTGCTCGTGCCCTGGGCACGGCATCTCCAGGACTGAGCCGATGCGGGACACCGCGGCCGGCGACGGTGCCATCTCTCCCGCGCGCGGCGGCGCGTCGATCCGGGTACGCGGCCTGAGCAAGACCTACGGCCGGCCCCCACGGGCCGTGCATGCCCTCGGGCCGATCGATTTCGACGTCGCCGCCGGCGAGTTCGTGAGCCTCATCGGTCCCTCCGGCTGCGGCAAGAGCACCACCATGCTGCTCGTCGCCGGTCTCGAACCGATGACCGCCGGCCGCGTCGAAATCGACGGGCGGCCGCTCACGCGCCCCCTCTCGGACGTCGGCATCGTCTTCCAGGATCATCTGCTCCTGGAGTTCCGCACCGCCCTCGGCAACGTCATGTTGCAGCAGCAGATCCGCGGGCTCGACCGCGACCGGCAGCGGGCACGGGCGGCGGAACTCTTCGCCCGTCTCGGCCTCGTCGGAGCCGAGGACCGCTATCCCTGGCAGCTCTCGGGCGGCATGCGCCAGCGCGTGTCGATCGCGCGGGCGCTCGTCCACGATCCGTCCATGCTGCTGATGGACGAACCCTTCGGCGCCCTCGACGCGATCACCCGGACCCAGATCCGCCACGATCTCGAGCTCCTCTGGCTCGATACCCGGAAGACCGTCCTGTTCATCACCCATTCCATCGACGAAGCCATCGGTCTCTCCGACCGGGTGCTCGTGATGTCGCCGGCGCCGGGCCGCATCGTCGAGGAGATCCGCATCGATCTGCCGCGGCCCCGGCCCGCCCATCTCGGCGACTATCCGGAGTTCGCCCGGTACGCGCGGCGGATCTACGAGATCTTCGAGAGCCTCGGGATCTACCGCTTCCGCTGAGACCGCCCATGCCCCGCCCCCGCTACGTGATGATCGGCGCCCCGGTGACCACCGTCCGCACGCCGCCGCTTCTCGAGGCCCGCCTCGCCGAATGCGGGGTGCCGGCCGAGGTCTCGACGCGGCATGTCGAACCGGCCGGGCTCGCTTCCTTCGTGGCGGCAGTGCGCGCCGATGCCACCGTCCACGGCCTGCTGGTGACCATGCCGCACAAGCGGGCGATCGTCGCCATGCTCGACGCGCTCACCGAACGGGCGGCGGCCGCCGGCAGTGTCAACGCCGTCCGCCGCCTGCCCGACGGGCGCCTGATCGGTGCCCAGTTCGACGGCATCGCACTCCTCCGCGCCGTCGTGCGGCGGGGCTTCGATCCGGCCGGCGCGCGGGTGCTCCTCGCCGGTCTCGGCGGTGCCGGTCTCGCCATCGCGCGCGAGCTGCTCGTCGCCGGATGCCGCGTGCTGGCGGTAACGGAGATCGATCCCCTGCGCCGACGGCGGGGACTCGCCCGGCTGACCGGCGAGTTCGGCGCCGCCGTCCGATCGTACGAGGAGGCTGCCGGAAGCGCCTTCGACCTGCTCGTCAATGCCACCCCGCTGGGCATGTCCCCGGGCGATCCGAGCCCGTTCGGCGACCGGCTGATCGCGGCGGCGAAACTCGTCGCCGACATCGTCGCCGATCCGCCCGCGACCCGGCTCGCCGGCCGCGTGCGCGCGCTGCGCAGGCCGCTCGTGACCGGTCGGGCCATGGTGCGTGCCCAGATCGGACCGATCGCCGACTGGCTGTGCGGGGCGGACCCGCTCCGGTCCGCCTGAGCCTTCGCCCGCGGATCGCCGGGCGCCGCGCGGGAAGTTTCGGCGCCCCCGTGCGTCCGTTGCGAAAGATCGCTCTTCCTTGCGAGCAGTTGGTGCGGCCCGTCGACCAACCCCGTTTTCGGGAGAATGGGCCCGTGTATGGAAGAAACCTGCGTCTCCTGGCCGTTCTGGCCATGCTGATGGCCTCGGCCTTTACCCTCTCCGCCTGCGAGGAAGCGCCGAGCGACGCCGAGCGGAGCGGCGCCGCACCGGAGACCGGCATGAGCGAAGGCGCGCCGGCCACCGGAGAGGGCGAAGCCGTCCCTGGGACCGAGCCCGCTCCGGCCAACTGAAGACGGCCGGGCCCGGGCGACGCCGGCCCGTCTCGACGCGCGGTGCCGAGGCCCCCATTTCGGAAGGCGTGCGAAGCGGCAGGGGCCTCGACGCCCCCATCCGGGAGACCGGACATGACCGGGACACTGCTGCGCCTGCTGGCCGTCGTGGCGGTGCTGACGGCGGCGGGCCTCACCCTTTCCGCCTGCAGGGACGCGCCCGAGGAGGAGCGCCGCTCCGGCGAGCCGGCCGGCGGCGCCGACAACCCCTACTAGGGCGCTTCCGGCCCGCAGCCCCCGCGGGCGGACCCGTGCGCGCGGGCCGCGGGGGCCGCCCGCTCAGGGCACGCGGGCGCAGATCTCGCGGCACTCGCCCTCGGGGAAGGCCTTGAGGGTGGTGGTCCGCACATCGTCCATCGCCCCCACCCGGAGCGTGAAGAGGGCCGGGGTCTCGTCGTCCGGCGCCTCGATGACTGCCACCAGATCGTATTCCCCCATGGTCATCCAGAAGTCGAGGAAGCGTCCGCCCATCTCCTGCAGCATCGCCTCGGCGGCATCGAGCCTGCCCGGCGAGGCCTCGACGTTGGCGATCCCCTTTTCGGTGAAGCGCATGAGCTGGATGTAGACCGGCACGGCGTTCGTGCCGTGCATGTTCCTCCCGCAGATGGGGATCGCGAGCGGGGGGCCGGAAGGGATGACCTGCCCCGGGTGTGACTTCTCGCCCGCATTGGCGTATTGATGCCTCGTGCGAACCAGCGTGCGGCGCTGTGCGGCTGCGTTGGAGCCGTGTGAGTTGGCCGCCGGGCCTGGATTCGAGCCCGTGATCATCATAGCGAAAAGCCGTACAGGTGGATCAGACGAGCCCGTGCATTCAGACGCCCTCGTCGGCAAGCGGCGCCGCATGTGGCACCCGCGTTGCGCCGCAGCCGAAGTGTGCTGATGCGATCACCCCCCTAATCCCCTTCTTGAGCTTGCTCCAGGATTCGAAGTGCTCCTTCGGTCTTGGGGACCAGGCCCTTCATCATATCGGACAGTACCTTGCTGTTGCCGGGAGGGATCCGGATATAGCGCCCATCCGTGTGCGTTGGAGTGCCGAAAAGAAATAAGCTAGCGTTGAAAGTACGCATCGAGAGGTAAGTGTCCATCACCGCACGCCCCCTTGCGACAGGAGTCCTATCCGATTGAGAAAAGCTCCAGAAGTTTCATCCATAGGCCACGCTGGGACAAGCAACCCTCCTGTCTCAGAGAGCTTTTCGATACTGCCGGCACTATCCTCAAATGCCTTGCGAATAATTTTCAGATCGTCAACGAAAGCTGTCCGCAGAATACCGCGCTCGTGGCGAATCTCTTGCTGCCGTTGCCGGCGCTCCTGCCACGCGTTGAACAAAAGCGTGATAACGACACCGGCAAATCCGACGAACCCAACGATTAGGGTTTGATATTGTTGAATCCCTGCCATAGCATCGTCTTCCGATCCTTGTACATACGCGTTGCCATACCGGACCTTCTCGCAACAATGGTCAGCGAGACATCGCTCAGCCAACGGCGCCATCGCTCTCTTGTCTCCGCCTTCGCGGTGCGAACGCAAAGCACCATGAAGACGTTCCACTCGACAAAGGGACGCTCGACCAAGACGAAGGAGTCCGCTCGGGCCAGGCGCGTCACTTGCCGTGCAGCGTACGCTGGACGATCGCGGGGTCCTTGTCGATGAGAGCGAGGAGAACCCGTGCCGGACCGCGAGGGCGCCGGCGTCGCTGTTCCCACTGCAGCAGCGTTCCCTTGGCGATCCCGATGCTGCGCGCGAAGGCGGCCTGGGAGAGCCCGGTCCGCGCACGGATCGCCCGCACGTCGGGCTCGGGAACCTCGATCTCGTGAACGACGGCCTCCGACGTCGCGGAACCGACCTCGCCGCGAGCATGGGCGAGCGCCTCCTTCAGCCCCTTCTCGATGCTCCTGAACGCCTCGCTCATGGCTTTCTCCTGTAGGTCGCGACGAGCTCCCTGCCGAGAGACTTCACCACCCTGGCCTCCGATGGAGTCAGATTGGCCTTCTCGTTCTTCGCGAAGACCGTGATCAGAAAGACCGGCATGTCCGCATCGGGCGCGAAGACGTAGATCACCCGGTAGCCACCGCTCTCGCCGCCACCGGATCGCGCGAAACGGACCTTTCGCACCCCGCCGCCGAGGGACACGCCGCGCATCGGGTTGCGGGCGATGGCATCGATCAGAGCCGTGCGTTCCGCCTCGCTCATGACGGCCGAGGCGCGGCGGCGGAACTCGGGTGTTTCGACGACCGTCACGATGGCCATGGAACCGGATATGCGCCATTGCCGCATATGTCAATGGCGTATGCCGGGGACAGCCGTCTCCCGAGGCGGAGCGCCCGTGCCGGCGCACCGCGGAACGTGGGCGCTTCTTGTCCGACGCTGTATTCGGTGTGTGTTGGAGGGAGGTGAGTTTGGTTGCGGGGGTGGGATTTGAACCCACGACCTTCAGGTTATGAGCCTGACGAGCTACCGGACTGCTCCACCCCGCGATATCCGCCCCGCGAAGTCTTTCGCCTTCGCGGGGACC
>Ga0256830_1003221_pt1 | contig 10290 bp, 8 predicted proteins | sample 128326metaG_FD_190537 | JGI IMG/M metagenome (GOLD analysis project Ga0256830, IMG submission 190537) | Hydrothermal vent microbial communities from Lau Basin, Pacific Ocean - 128-326 | ecosystem: Environmental > Aquatic > Marine > Hydrothermal vents | place: Pacific Ocean: Lau Basin | collected...
TGAGAAGTTCTGATTTGCCTCAGATAGCTGATCCGATGCCATGGATACCTGGTTTGATGCCTCCTTTGTCTGTGAAACAACACCCCTGATCCTATCCAACATCCTGTTGAGGTCCGAGGCGATTGTGCCTATCTCGTCCCTGCCTGAATAATCTATGTTAATCGTAAGATCTCCGTTGGCCATCTCTTTTATTTTTGTGGATATCACAGATAGTGGCCTTGCTATCTTCCTCTGGCTTGTTATCCATATGAATGCAAGGATAAGGAGATTGAAGGCAAAGAGGATAATCTGTTCCACCTTAAGACTGGTCACGTTGCCTTTTGAAATCTCCTCTGCAGCGGATACAGCCCTGTCTGCCAGCTTGAAAAACTCCTCGCTCTCTTTTAAAAGATCCTTTCCGCTGGCTGGATTCTGCCTGAGATTCATGATCATCTCCTTGAGTTTTCCCCAGCCGTCCCTTACATCCTCCATCCTGGAGCGGTAGTTTTCATCCTTGATTGCAGGCAGTTTCAGTTCACTGTCACCACTGAGAAGCCCCTTGATTATCCTGTCAAGTTTGTTGATAAGGCTGTCCGATGGTTGCCCGGCCATCTCAAGCTTTACCAGTCTCTGTGTACCGCCCCTCACGATTCCAGCGTAGTTTACAATCCTGCCATCATCGGTCATGCTGTCCAGGTTGTAGTAGACATAAACCGTGTTCAGAAGGGCAAAGCCCAGGAGAATAATCACTATCCCTCTTAACTGTGTACTGATCTTCATTGTCTATACCTCCTTGTATAAATTTATTGTGCCTCTTTGGCCTCTGACAGGACGGAAACCTCCTCATCAGTCAGCACCCTGTCAACATCAAGGATGATCACAAGATCATCACCAAATCTGCCCATACCCTTGATGAACTCTGTCTTTATCCTGGCCCCAAAGGATGGAGGCTCTGAGATTGTCTCCTCAGACATGGCCAGCACATCAGACACAGCATCAACGATCAGACCCATAACACCACCTGTGAACTCGGTGACTATAACACAGGTATGCTTCTTATAGCCCTCTGAGTGCATTCCGAACTTCATCTTCAGGTCAACCACAGGTACAATGGTTCCACGGAGGTTTATAACACCCTTGAGAAACCCGGGCAGGTGGGGAACCTTTGTGATGTTTGTAAGTTCTATGATCTCCTGTACACTCAGGGCCTCAATTGCATATGCCTCCTCATTCAGATAGAAGGTTACGAACTGTTGCTTCTCCTCAATCTGACCCTGGTTTTCCTTGACCATTAATGTCTCTGTCACAGGACCGTTCCTCCTTTCTCAGTTCATCAAGGCCTTTGTGGCTATATCAATAATCCCTGGCACATCAAGGACAAGCGCCACTCTTCCGTCACCAAGGATGGTACCGCCGGCAATGTCACGAACCTTTGGCATGGCATTGCCGAGGTTCTTTATTACCACCTGCTGCTGACCTATAAGGTCATCAACTAAAAGACCGTATTTTTTATCCTCATGGGAGGTGACAACCACAATCGCCTCCCATGGCTTTATCTTCATGGCCGGTATGTCAAGTATCTCGTGGAGTCTCAGCAGGGGGATGTATTCGTCTCTTACATTTATTACCTCTCCCTTTTCGTTAAGGGTCTTTACATTGCATCTTTCAGGACGGAGGGATTCTATAACCGAGGATATGGGAATCACAAAGACCTCCTCACCGATCCCCACCGTCAGTCCGTCTATAATCGCAAGGGTGAGGGGAAGCTTTATTGAAATAGTCGTGCCAGCATCTGGTTTTGTCCGTATAAATATCTTGCCATTGAGGGACTCTATATTCTTCTTTACCACATCCATGCCCACACCACGGCCGGATATATCCGTTACCTTCTCTGCTGTTGAAAAACCTGGCTGGAATATGAGATTGAAAATCTGATCGTCTGTAAGGCCTTCCCCGGAGTTGATCAGTCCTGCAGAAAGCGCCTTCCTGAGGATCTTTTCCCTGTCAAGCCCCCTGCCGTCGTCCTCCACTTCTATGTAAACTGAATCACCAAGCTGGAAGGCGCTGAGATGTATCCTTCCCCTGGCAGGCTTGCCCTTGGCTATCCGTTCCTCTGTTTCTTCAATACCGTGATCTATGGCATTACGAATGAGATGCACAAGGGGATCTGTTATCTTCTCAAGGACACCCTTGTCAAGCTCTGTCTCCTCACCGGTTATTATCAGTTCAATCTCCTTGTTCCTTGTCTCCGACAGCTCCCTTACAAGCCTTGTAAATCTGTGGAAGACCTCACCAACGGGTAACATCCTCAGGGACATGACACTCTCCTGGATATCCTTGCCGATCCTCTGTAGCTGGTTGAAGATCAGATCCAGCTTCTCTGCCTCCCTGTTACCATTGCTGTTTATAAACTGCTGGAACATGGAATGAATAATCACCATCTCGCCAACGATGTTTACAAGATGGTCAAGCTTCCCCAGGTCAACCCTTATGGTTGAGGTTATGGATTTTTTGAAGGATTCCTGTTTACTGTTTCTCTGTTTCGCAATTACCCTTTCAATCTCCTCTGAGGTGGCCTTGCCCTCCTCAACAAGTATCTCACCAAGCCTCTTCTGGGTCTTCAATGCGGCATCCACATCCTCAGGTGCTACCACACCCTCCTTGATAAGCATCTGTCCAAGGAAGGGGATATCCTTTTCGGCATCAGTTACAGGGAATATCTTTATCTTGCTTCCATCCTCTACGAACTCAAAGACCTCTTTTATTTCCGACTCCTCCCTGTCTGTCCTGAGCAGTATATCCCATCTCAGATACAGTTCCTCCGGGTTGAATTCAGACAGGGTGGGAACCTCGTCAGAGTATGCCTGTATATCCACAATCTCACCGATGTTCTTGAGGTCCTCTATTATTATCGTTGGTTCTATTCCTCTCCTGAAGAGGTCAGCAGAGGGGATGAAGATGATCTTGAACTGTCTCAGTTCTTTTTTCTCTGCAAGTGACTTCATCCTGCTGACCAGGCCTTCACATCTTGAGAAATCAAAGCTTCCGCCTGATGCAACGGTCTCTATCATCTCCTTCAGGATGTCATTGGCCTCAAGCAGGGTATTGACTATCTCCTTTTCAGGGATAAGTTTTCCGTTGCGCATGAGATCCAGAATCTCTTCCATGCAGTGGGTGAACCTGGATATATCCGATAGACCGAAGGTCCCGCTTGAGCCCTTGATGGTATGGGCAGCCCTGAAGATGCTATTGATCAGTTCCATGTCCTGTGGGGATTTCTCAATCTCCAGCAGCCCATCCTCAATCTCTCCAATCCGTTCTACTGCCTCGTCAATAAAGACCCTGAGGAGTTTCTCAATATCCACTGTCTACCTCACAAACTTTTTTACCACTGATACGAGTTGCTCCGGGGTAAAGGGCTTCACTATCCAGCCGCTTGCCCCAGCCCTTTTACCTTCCTCTTTCTTGGACTCCTGAGATTCTGTTGTTAACATCACAATGGGGGTAAACCTTAGCCCAGCACTGCATCTTAACTGTCTTATGAGCTCTATCCCGTCCATCTCGGGCATGTTCAGGTCTGTTATGACCATCTCTATCTTTCTACCATTGACCTTGTTCAGTGCATCCCTTCCGTTGACAGCCTCCACTATCTCATAACCTGCGTCCTTCAGAGTAAAGGAAACCATCTGCCTCATGGATGTTGAATCATCAACTATCAGAACCGTTTTTGCCATTATTTCCTCCTCCTTTCTCTATACTGGCTGTTTCCAATGTTCTTTTCATTACATCCCTCTCGGCCTCCATGGTGTAGAACTGCTGGAGCCACTCCTCACCCCTGGAGCCTTCTTCCCACCAGTGGATCCTCTCCTGCATGTCCGTGAGGTTTGAGATTATCCCGTCCAGTTCCTCCTTGAATGAGTTCAGCGGCTCAATCACATGTTCTATCCTCTGGCGGGTTATGTCCTGGAACTGCATTGATATGATTATGCCGCTTATATCCTTTGCCAGGGCCTCCGTCTCCTCGGCAAGCTCGTCAAGCTCTCTGTGGGTCTCGTTTATTGTGCTGTCAATCTTTTTAAGTGTCCCTTCTACTATCTGCTCGGCCTCCGAGGATTTCCGGTTGCTCTCCATTGTGCTCTTTTCCGTTCTTGAGTAGATCCCTTTCATGTCATGTTCCACCTTCATGATGAGCCTCCGTATCTTGTCAGCTGCTGTATTTGAACGGTCCGACAGCTTTCTTACCTCGTCTGCAACAATGGCAAAACCCTTTCCATACTCTCCCGCCCTTGCTGCCTCTATGGCTGCGTTCAGTGCAAGGAGGTTTGTCTGTTCAGCGATGTATTCAATCTCGGTGATTATGTTCTTTATGTTGTCTGCGTCCTTTATTATCAGTTCAATGTCTCCAAGGGTCTGTTGTGTGACATCCGAGATCTCCTTCAGGCTTCCTATAACATCAGAGAGTGCCTTCTTGCATATCTCAAGCATGGCACTGCCTTCACTGTCTCCGTTGCTGCCTGCAAACCTGTTGAAGGCCTGGGATGCCTTTTTTGCCTGTCCCCTTGCCCTTTCAACTATGCTCATGAAGCTGTTACCGATATTAAGGGCTGCAGACTCTGTCTGTTCTATTACATCTGTGAGCTGACCTGTAAACACGGGGATAAGCTGGACCTTTTCATTCAGTACCCTTGCAAGGGGTCCAATCACCGTCTCTATCTCGGAGAGATGTTCCTTCTGGGTCCTGCTCTGGATGTTCATGTAGAAACGGATCTGCTTCCTGAGCAGCAGATACACAGATACTGTGGCGATACTGTAAAGGGTGATGGCAATGGGAACCCTCTGGGAGGGGCTGTTTATAAAACTGGGCAGTACAAGCAGTGACATGATAAGGATTATCTTTATAGCAAGCCTTCTTTCCTGTGTCATAGTTGTACCCCTATCCGGGACAAGAAGCTGGACACCTCATCGGATTTCATGAGAATCAGCCTGTTCCCCCTGTTATCACTCTCCTTCTGTGCTGCAACAAGTACCTGTGTGCATGCAACGTCAATCTTTTTGACACCCCTGATGTCAACCGTTACCTCATCCCATTTAGTCAATGCATCACTGAGCTTATTCAGGACCTCTGCTATCCTGTTTATTGTCAGTTCCTGCTCAAAAGTTATTGTTCCAGACATCTCACACCTCCTGTTTTGGATTTTGGTATATGAAACTGCAAAAGCGATGCCAGAGATACAATATGGGGAATCAAGGTATTTCAGGCGAGAAAGGGGGATGGAACTATGGAATCGGTTCCATAGCTATGGAGGACCTTCCATAGCTCATACCCTGATATCAAACTCCTTTATCTTTGTCAGCAGTGTCTTGTAGTCCACCTGGAGTATTGATGCTGCCCTTGATTTGTTACCCTTTGTCATATCCAGTGCCTTTTTTATGGCACACTTTTCGGCATTCTTTGCAGCAATGGAAGAGAGTTCCTTCAGGGGAAGGAGGGGAAAGCTGGCTGTCTCTTCACATTTGTCACCAAAGAGGAACTCTATATGCTCGGGCCTGATCACACCATCATCAGAAAGGATGGAGGCCCTCCTGAGCACATTCTTCAGCTCCCTTACATTGCCTGGCCAGGGATATCTCATAAGGAGGTTGAGTGCCTCATCAGAGATCACCCTCATCTGCTTGTTCAGCTCTTCGCCTGCCTCCATGAGAAACCTCTGTGCAAGAAATGGTATATCCTCAACCCTCTCCCTGAGAGGAGGCAGGGTGATTATGAACTCCCCGAGCCGGAAGAAGAGGTCCTCCCTGAATTTCTTCTCCCTTATTATCTCTTTTACATCTGCATTGGTCGCAGTGATGATACGTACATCAACATCAACCGGCCTGGTGGCTCCGAGGGGATAAACCTTCCTGTCTTCCAGGACGCTAAGGAGCTTACTCTGGACATAGGGGGACATATTCTGCAGCTCATCTATGAAGATGGTTCCACCATGGGCAATCTCAAAAAAACCCTTCTTTCTCTTTTCAGCACCAGTGAATGCCCCCTTTTCGTAACCAAAGAGTTCACTCTCCACGAGTGTCTCTGGTATTGCGCTGATATCAACCTTTACAAAGGGGCCTTCAGAGCGTCTGCTGAGATTATGTATAACGCTGGCTATCAGCGTCTTACCAGTGCCTGTCTCTCCCTGCAGTATCAGTGAGAGATTGCTCCAGGCGATCTGGTGGACCTGCCTTATAACCCTCTTTATAATAGTGCTTTTTCCCATAAGCCACTCCAGGGATGTCTCCACCTCTGTATTGAGCCTCTTTACCATCCTTTCCAGCTCTAACTTTTCAATTGCCCTCCTCAGGGTCAAGATCAGTCTTTCAATGTTTATCGGCTTGACCACAAAGTCATAGGCACCGTGTTTCATCGCATCTACTGCAGTGGGGATATCACCATGGGCGGTTACAATGATAACAGGTATCTCAGGTGAGAGCCTCTTCAGCTCCTCCATTGTCCTGATCCCGTCTATCCTGGGCATTATAAGGTCAAGAAGTATACCGTCAGGCCTCTCCCTCTCAAAGATCTCTATGGCCTTCCTGCCGTCCGAGGCCTCCACAGGATAGAAGCCGTTCTTCTCCAGTGCCTCGCTCAGGAACTGTCTTATAGTGGGATCGTCATCCACGATCAGAATCTTGTTCGTACCATTAGTGTTCATCCGGGATATTGCTCCACTCAGAATATAACTTCCCCCTGACCCTCCGTTATTATCGTGGATTTTTAAGGGTGTCTATAGTATTATCGTCCAGATCTCCGACAACTTTAATTGAGAGCCCCCAACAATGCCCATATAAAACAAGGTCATACACACAAGCAGAGTATCCGGACATTGCTCCTGCCGGGGTCTATACATTTCGGATTCCTTTTCAGTATAATAGTCCCTTATAAAAATTCAAAGTTGGTGATGGAGGTAAAAATTGGTAGAGAACATGGCAGATTCAAATACCCTTGTAATGGATACAAGCTTCTGGACAGCCACCACAATCTTTCTCCTTTCCTATGCAGTAATAGTCTCCGAAAAGATACATAAAACAGTGGTTGCTGTAGTGGGCGCATCACTCATGCTGGCTCTCAAGATACTTGAACAGCAACAGGCATTCTATGTTGAGGAGTTAGGGGTTGACTGGAATGTCGTCTTTCTCCTGATTGGCATGATGACCATAATCAATATACTGAAGACCACGGGGTTCTTTGAATATATAGCAATAAAGAGTGCCAAACTCGGCAAAGGCGAACCCGTAAGGATAATGATGATACTCTTCGTTGTAACAGCCCTTTTAAGTGCCATGCTTGATAATGTGACCACAGTGCTCCTTATTGTGCCTGTTACTTTCCTTATCTGTGATGCCCTTGAGGTTAATCCTGTCCCTTTTCTGATAATGCAGGTAATGGCATCCAACATTGGAGGCACGGCCACTCTTATTGGCGATCCGCCGAATATAATGATAGCCTCAAAGGCAAAACTTGACTTCATGGATTTTATTTATAATCTCACCCCTGTGGTAATTGTAATAACCATTGTATTGCTTGTTTTAATAAAGATCTTCTTTGGCAAGCGGATCAGGACCCGTGAGGAACTGAAACAGAGAATCATGAATATGAACGAGCGTGAGGCCATAAAAGACCCGCTGCTTCTGAAGAAGAGCCTCTTTGTGCTTGCAGTTGTACTTGCAGGATTTGTCTTTCACGGGATGCTTCATTATGAGCCTGCAACGATAGCTCTCTTTGGTGCTGGAATACTGCTGCTCCTTTCAAAGACTCACGATCCCCACAGGTATCTGTCAGAAGTGGAGTGGCCTACCATATTCTTCTTCATAGGTCTTTTCATCATAATTGGCGGGGTGGTAAAGGTGGGCCTGATAAAATGGATGTCCATGAAGATGCTTGCCCTCACTGAGGGAAACCTTTTTGCAACAAGTATGATACTCATGTGGTTCTCTGCTGTTGCATCGGCCATCGTGGACAATATTCCCTATGTGGCAACCATGAATCCCCTTGTAATAGACATGGCAGAACAGATATGGCCTGACCTGAAGGGCGTAGCCCTTCTGCAACATGCAGATCTCATGCCCCTGTGGTGGTCACTTGCCCTTGGTGCCTGTCTCGGGGGTAATGGCTCTCCCATTGGTGCATCTGCGAATGTGATCGTGCTGGGGATGGCGGAGAGGTCAGGAAAGAGGATAACATTCCTGCAGTTTCTTGCCTATGGGATACCTATCACGATTCTCACAATCCTGATCTCAATGGTCTATGTATGGCTGAGATATTATGTGATAGGCTTTTAGCCTCCCGGTGCTTGTCTCAACTAAGTTTCTCTATATCCTTGTTTGCACCCAGTACCACCAGGAGGTCCTCTTTGGTTATTATATCATCGGGATGAGGATTGATATTCCATGTCTCTTTTTTGGCTCCCTCAAGAAAATACTGTTTCTTTATTGCAATGATACTTACTCCGTATTCAGCCCTGAGGTTTGCCTCCCTTATGGTCTTGTTCCAGGTAAATGCAGGGGCAGGCATCTCCACAATACTGTACTCCGGTGACAGTACTATCTGCTCAAGAAACTCCGGCCTGATCAGCGACTGTGCCACCCTCTTTGCCATGTCACGTTCAGGATATACAACCCTGTTGACACCTATGTGATTGAGAATCTTTCCATGGAGATCATTGACCGCCTTTGCCACTATCTCCTTTATCCCGAACTCCTTCAGAAGCATCACAACCAGGATGCTCGCCTCAATATTCTCACCTATGCTCACCACTGCAACATCCACGTTCTGGACCCCCGCCTCCCTGAGGGCCTTTTCATCCGTAGCATCACACTGCACAGCAATGGTCACCACATCTGACAGGGGCTTGACCTTTGCCTCGGCCCTGTCTATAGCAAGCACCTCTGCACCCGAGGCTGCAAGGGTCTCAGCCACTGCCGAGCCGAACCTTCCAAGCCCTATGACAGCAAACTGTTTTTTCATCCGATCATCAACCTCCCTTCCGGGTATCTTATCTTTTCTTCCCTCTGTCTGAGCAGGGCCATAAACAGTGTAAGGGGACCAAGACGTCCCACAAGCATGGTTATAACAAATATTACCTTTGAAGGCAATGAAAAGCCTGCTACCAGACTGAGTGCATCCCCGTTGCCCACTGAAAGCCCCACCGTACCAAAGGCACTAACCACCTCAAACATGGTCTTCAGGAATCCTGTATGTTCTATGTCCTCAACAATAAATGTGACCACCGTGATATATAGCACCGCAAGGGACATGATGACAAGTGCCCTGGAGATCAGGAAATCGGGTACCCTTCTTTTGAAGATCACCGTATCTCTTCTTCCTTTTATTGTAGCCCATATATGCATCACAACTACAGCGAATGTTGTGGTCTTTATTCCTCCGCCTGTGCTGCCGGGAGATGCACCTATGATCATCAGGATTATGGTGAAAAAGAGTGTCTGTGGCTGCAGCATTGAGTAATCAACCGTGTTAAAGCCTGCTGTGCGAGAGGTTACAGAGGCAAAGAGGGAGGCAAGGACCTTTTCTTTCAGGGGCAGCCCTGAGAAGAGGAAGTACCTTTCGTTGAAAAAAATCACCAGTGCACCACCTGTTATCAGAATGAGTGTAACAACTAACACGATCTTGGTGTGTTGCATGAGTTTTTTCCTGTATCTGAGATAATCGTATAAATCATCTACCACAATGAAGCCTGCACCGCCAAGTACAATAAGCAGCATCACAGTAGTATTTAATACCATATCCCCCCGGTATCTGATAAAACTATCGGGGAAGAGGCTGAAGCCGGCATTATTGAAGGCGGATATGGAATGAAAAACACCAAGGATAATTGATTTCTGTGGTGAGTTGTTCTCTAAAAAGACAAATACCAGGACTATGGCACCGGCTGCTTCCACAGAGAATACAAAGAAAAGCATCCTCTTCATGAATCTTACAATGCCTTCAAAGGATGTAATATTCAGCGATTCCTTCAACATCATCCTTTCAAAGAGCCCGATCCTCCGGCCTGATAGCAGGGCAAGCAGTGTGGCCATTGACATGTATCCAAGCCCGCCTATCTGGATCAACAGCATAATAACAACCTGACCAAAAAGGGTAAAATCCGCCGGCGTACTCTTCACAATAAGCCCGGTCACACATACGGCAGAGGTGGATGTGAAAAGGGCATCTATAAGGGTTATTCCACCCCTGGTTGAGTATGGAAGCATCAGCAGTGCGGTCCCCAGTGCTATTACTCCCAGGAAACCACTCAACAGTATCTGGGGCGATGA
>Ga0256830_1003222_pt1 | contig 10286 bp, 9 predicted proteins | sample 128326metaG_FD_190537 | JGI IMG/M metagenome (GOLD analysis project Ga0256830, IMG submission 190537) | Hydrothermal vent microbial communities from Lau Basin, Pacific Ocean - 128-326 | ecosystem: Environmental > Aquatic > Marine > Hydrothermal vents | place: Pacific Ocean: Lau Basin | collected...
AGTTTTTTCTGCAACATTGCCTCGCTCAGAGGCGGCGCAGAAAAAAGCTTGCGGACCGCGGGAGCATTCAGGCGGGGGTTGGCATTGTCACGACCTGTCAAAGTACTTCACACAGGGCGTGGTGCGTACGACACACTTACGCCGTGGCAGTAGAAGGGTGGTGAGAAAGGCGGGCTAGTTCTTTTTCTTTTGCTCCAGTGCCATCCGGTAGACCTGGTTTTTCGGCACGCCAAAATAGTCGACACAGATCTCGACCACCTTCTTCAACGGCAATTGTGGCTGCAGCAATGTGATCAACCTGTCGATTTCACTGCTTTGCCGACCGGCGTCACAGGCCGGTACCTCGACACCGGACAACAGCAGCACGAACTCACCCCTGCTGCGATTGGCGTCGCTGTCGAGCCAGTCGACGGCTTCACCAACCGGCAGACGCACGATTTCCTCGAACTGTTTGGTCAGCTCGCGTGCGATCGCCATCAACCTCGCGTTGTCGAAACAGCGTTGAAAATCACACAGCGTGTCGCGAATACGATGACTGGATTCAAAAAAGACCTGCGTCTGGCCGGCATCCACAACCGAGCGCAACAACTCCTGCCGGGCTTTTTTCTTCGACGGCAGAAACCCCAAAAACGTAAACCTGTCGGTTGCCAGCCCGGCGGCACTCAACGCAGTGATCACTGCGCTCGGTCCCGGCACGGGCACCACCGGGATCGCATGCCGATGGGCCAGATCGACCAAGCGAAAACCAGGGTCACTGACCAACGGCGTGCCAGCATCGGAAATCAGTGCTACCTGCTCTCCCGCCTGTAAACGCCGCAGCAGTTCCGCGCTGCGCTGTGCTTCATTGTGTGCATGGTACGAGACCACCGGCTTGCGAAGTGCCAGGTGCGCAAGAATGATCCTGCTGTGACGGGTGTCTTCGGCAGCGATCAGGTCGACTGCGGACAAGGTCTCTGCGGCACGCCGTGAAAGATCGGACAGGTTACCGATCGGGGTCGCCACTACGTAGAGAATCCCTGACATGCCAATACCTTTGCCATCACTGAACGCCACCAGAATCCTATCTTGCACCAAAAACGATTGAAAACAAAGTGCTTTGCCAGCCCGCCTCGGTCACGACAGCCCCCAAGGACGCACCCTTGCGCCGTCCCGCAACAGGCGGTGGTGAAAAAGGCGCGCCAGTGACTGGATAAACAGAGCAATCTATGACACACTTGACATTAAAAATAGGTAGAAACTGTAACACTCATAGACGTTGGACCAACATGACTGTACGCTTCGATTCAATAAAAAACGTCCGGTTGCCAGGGGTTCTCCTTGTGGTCGGCCTGGGTATGGTACTGACGCTGAACCTCGGGGCACAACCCGTCAGTTCGCGCATGGGCAAGTCCCCGCAGCATAAGAAACGCATGGGCAAAGCGCCGGAAACCGACAACGGTCGACAGGATACCGAGCCCACTGACTACGCTTCCACCGCGCAAAGCTACCTGGACCAGGCAAAGGAGGCCGAAGACCCGACACAGCGGGGCTCCCTGCAACTGCAGGCTGCAAAATCCCTGATCAAAGGAAAGTACTACGAACAGGCCAAAAGCATACTGGCCGGCGTGGACACGTCGAGCCTGACGGAAAACCTGCAGTACGCTTACCGGCTGCTGAGCGCCGAAGTCGCACTGTCAGAACAAAACCCGAAAAAGGCGCTCGGCTTTGCCACCAAACCGGACCGCACCATACCGGATGGACTGCGGATCCAGTCGCACCTGATCAGGGCGCGCGCTTTCTCCCAGCTTGGAAACCGCATCCAGGGACTGCAGGAACTTTTCAGTGCCGAGAAGTTCGCCCAGGCCGACGAACTGAAACAGGTGCACGCTGCAATCTGGAAGACACTGCAGCCTATCCCACAGGCCGGATTGAAATCACTGCTGCAACAGTCTGACAGCAAGGCGATGTCCGGCTGGATCGAACTGGCTATGCTGTACAAGGAGTCCAGTTCCTCACCGGACCAGTTCAACACCAAGCTTGAACAGTGGAAACAGAAATATGCCGGACATGTGGCTGCAGACAGCGTCGTTGGAACACTGACCGAAAAGCTGAAAAATGTACAGCAGCGCCCGTCCAGGCTGGCGCTGCTGCTGCCACTGCAGGGCCGTATCAGCAGGGCGTCGAGCGCGATACGCGACGGTTTTATAGCTGCACACTTTTCCGGCTCGAATGACCGCAAGAAGATCCAGATCCGTATTTACGACACCAAGGGCAAAAACATCGGCAAAGTCTATGACCAGGCCGTTGCCAATGGCGCAGAGTTCGTCATCGGCCCGCTGCTCAAAGGCAATGTCCGACGCCTAGCCAATCGCGGCGCGTTGAGTGTTCCCGTCCTGGCACTGAATATACTCAAACACAATTCCGGCGTCACCAACATGTATTTCTTCGGCCTGACACCTGAAGACGAGGCCCGGCAGGTTGCAGAACGTGCGATCTTCGACAACAGGACACAGGCCATCGCGTTCGTTCCGGACACCGGCTGGGGTGGCAGGGTGCTGCGCGCATTCAAGGAACGCTACCTGCAGCTGGGGGGAAAGCTGCTGAGCCACGGGACCTACAAACTGTCGCAAAGTGACTATTCAAGGACACTGAAGGCACTGCTGAAGCTCAACGAATCGAAAGACCGCTACAATGAGCTGCGCAGTGCGCTCGACAGCGTCAAGATTCACTTTACACCGCGCAGACGCCATGATGCGGACTTTATTTTTATCGCCGCACACCCACGCTCGGCGCGGTTGATCGCACCGCAGCTGCGGTTCTACCACGCCAAGAATCTCCCTATCTACGCCACGTCCCATGCGTACAAGGGGGTCGAAAACAAGCGCCAGGATGTCGAGCTCAATGGCCTGATCTTTTGCGATATTCCTTGGACACTGGGACATTCCGGTCAACCCAGCAGCACCAAGCTTGCGATCGAAAAACTGTGGCCGAACAAAATAATCGACTATTCACGCTTCTATGCCCTGGGAGCCGATGCCTACAACATCATCCCGTACCTGCAATGGCTGAAGGAACAGCCCTATGAACGTTTCGATGGCCATACAGGAAAGCTGTCCGTCGATAAAAACAACAAGATCAAGCGCACCCTGCAGTGGGCCAAGATCATCAATGGGAAGGCCACCGTGATCCAGGACCGCACCGAATCGTCGCTACCCAACGCCTCGGCAGCCAGAAAGTGAATCGGCACGCGACCGTCACCGCAAACAATCGGTTTTGCGCGCAGGCAAGGTAGGGTGGGTGGTGAGAAATGCGGGCTAGCACCCATGCACTGGGCGCCAAAGCGGAAACACTCGCCTGGACTTACCTGCAACGGCATGGTTTTAGCCTGGAATGCAAAAACTATCGCTGTGATCAGGGCGAAATCGACCTGGTCGTGCGTCAGCAGTCACTGTTGGTCTTTGTCGAGGTCAAATCCCGCAATGACGATGACTTGTTGAGCACATTGGAAATGGTCAGTAAAAGTAAACAGCATCGAATCGTGCAGACCGCACGGCATTACCTGTACGAAACCGGCCAGCATCAGCGCCAATGCCGTTTCGACGTGATCGGCATCACCCGGCTGTGTGACCAAAACCCGGAAATCCACTGGATCAAAGACGCCTTTTTCGCGGCCTGGAATTGATACCGCTGCTATTGATTCGCAGGCACACTTTGGTATATTAGTGCCCGTACAGGCAAGGGAAAACAGGGTCGGGCTGCATGGTCCGCCCGGTCTTGGCAATTCCACTACAACAAACACAGGAGTGGTTTTCGCCTGATTGAATGGGAGTGACAAATGAACCATAAAATTGTTCGATGCTATTTTTTGATTATCTTGTTACCGGTGATACTCAGCGGTTGCGCAGGCGTCATCATTGCGGGGGGAGCAGCCAGTGCGATTCATGACCGCAGGACTGTCGGCACCGTGGTCGAAGATCAAGCTATTGAATTCAAGGGCGCTGCCAGGATCTCCAAGGACCTGGAACTGCGCCAACGTTCCAATATCAACATCACCAGTTATAACCGGGTCGTCCTGCTGACCGGGGAAACGCCGACTGCCGAGATGAAAGCCAGGGCGGAAAAGATCATCAGCCAGATCCCGAAAGTAAAACGCGTGCAGAACGAGCTGCTGATTCGTGAACGCGCAAGCAACCGTGCCCGCACGGCCGACGCGATCATCACCACCAAGGCCAAAACAAGCCTGTTTAAAATCAAAAAGAAGGGCTTCGATCCTACTCGTGTCAAGGTGGTCACACGCAACAAGACGGTCTACCTGATGGGCCTGGTCACCCCCGATGAAGCCGATGCTACTGTCGAACGGGTCAGAAACATCAAGGGCGTAAAAAAAGTCGTCAAGGTCTTTGAATATATCAAGCCGAAGCACCAGGCCGCATCAGAGTAACTTCCCGGCCGCCGCTGCTATACTTCAGGTGAGCCCTGACCGCATTCCAGAAAATCCGGTCGGTTCGACAAGCTTGCGGCAGGCAAACCGGACAGGCCCTGAACGGTGCATTACTGAATCGTTCAGGGCACGCATGCAACATAAGAACCTCTTATTTGCCTTGCCCGGATCCCAACATCCCGCCAGCTGACATTCACATGATATCATACTGCATTTATGAGGATCTTATACCGTGCCTGACCCAGCTGCTGAATCCGGAATTCCCGGCCCCGCCCTGGCACAGCTTCGGCGCGTCTGTCGCCACGGGCTAAGCCTGGATGAAACGGAGCGCGTTGCCTACAGCTATGACAACAGCCGCAAACATTGCCTGCCGGATGCAGTGGCCTTCGTCGAATCCCACCAACAGGTCAGCCAAGTAGTCGAGATCTGCTGCCAGTATCGTATCCCGATCGTCGCCCGCGGCCGCGGAACCGGCACAACCGGCGGCACAGTACCTCTGCAACATGGCCTGGTACTGAGTCTTGAACGGATGAACAGGATATTGCACCTCGACCCGGATAACAGGCTGATCGTCGTCGAGCCCGGCATCACCAACGCCGAGGTGCAGCGCGCCGCAGCCCAGGAAGGATTTTTCTGGGCACCAGACCCGACCAGCGCAGAATACTGCACCGTTGGCGGCAACCTGGGATTCAATTCTGCCGGCCCAAAAGCAGTAAAATACGGTACGACGAGAGAAAACACACTGGGTCTGAAAGCAGTCATCGGCACAGGCGAAACGATCATCACCGGTGTGCACACGACAAAAGGGGTCGTGGGCTATGACCTGACACGGCTGCTGATCGGCTCAGAAGGCACACTGGCCATCATCACCGAAGCCACACTCAAGCTGACACCGCTGCCACAAAACAAGATCACGCTGCAACTGGTCTACCAGGACGTCAACAGTGCCGCTAAGGCAGTCTCGGCCATCATGCGCCAACCGGCCATTCCTTGCGCGCTCGAGTTCATGGACCGGCACTCACTCGACTTGATACGGCATCACGCCGAACTGCAGATCCCAGCACAGGCCAGCGCGCTGCTGATCGTTGAGATCGATGGCTATGAGTCCAGCCTGCGTGAAGGCGCTGACAGGCTGATTGCCGCGGCAAGCAACAACGCATTGATCAAATCGGCTGTCGCCGACAACCGGCAGCAGGCCGAGCAGCTTTGGGCAGCACGCAAGCAACTGTCTCCCGCACTGCGTAAGATCGCACCAAAGAAAATCAACGAAGATGTCGTCGTGCCGGTGTCACATATTCCACAGCTGATCGAACGCCTCGACGCGCTTGCCGAACAATACGCGATCACCATCGTCAACTTCGGTCATGCCGGAAACGGTAATATACATGTCAACCTGCTGATCGACCCGGAAAATCGTGAGCAGGCAGAAAACGCACAGGCCTGTCTCAGTGATCTTTTCGACCTGGTGCTGAGTCTCGGTGGCACCCTGTCCGGCGAACACGGCGTTGGATTGGAAAAACGCGATTTTATAAACCGTGAAATCGACCCAGTAAGCATGGCACTGATGCGTAAAATAAAACAGCAATTCGATCCACAAGGGATTCTCAACCCCGACAAAATATTTCCGCTTGCCTGACTTGGCGCATGGTGTTTCCTTGGTGTCCATCCCTTGGTGCGTTTGGTGAGGTGCGTACAACGCACCCTACTTTGGTGCATGACATTTTCTTGCTGTAAATCCTTTGGTGTGCTTCGCACACCGTCACGATGGGATGGGCTGCATCATCTATCCCAACACCGCGCCAAATCGTATTGCATCACGTGGCGACCCTTCCACACATGACATTTTCTTGCTGTAAATCCTTTGGTGTGCTTCGCACACCGTCACGATGGGATGGGCTGCATCATCTATCCCAACACCGCGCCAAATCGTATTGCATCACGTGGCGACCCTTCCACACATGACATTTTCTTGCTGTAAATCCTTTGGTGCACTGCGTGCACGACGAGGTAGGGTGCGTTGTACGCACTCACACTTTACTTGATCAATTTTAAATCCGGTTTGCCGGGCTTGGACGGTGATTCCGGCTTTGCCGGTTCCTGATCCGGTGCCGGGTCATCGGCGGCTTCTTTCCCGCTCACCACTGGATAGTCGCTGTCGTTGAACAACATTCCCTGCGCATTCTCACGCGTGATGATCCCCAATACTGCACCCATCGGCACATGAACCGCCCGGCTGACACCTGAAAAACGCGCCTCAAAATCCACCGCGTCGTTACCTATCTGCAGCCCCCGCACGGCCTGCGAAGCAAGATTGAACTGCAGCATACCGTCCACGGCCAGTTCCACTGGCGCATCGAGCCCGGCGGCATGCACATCGACCAGCAGATGCGGTGTCAAGCCACAGTCTTCCATCCATGTGTACAGTGCACGCAGTAAATAGGGACGTAGTGGCGGCTGAACGGTCTTCATTGTTCTATACCTGGTTGTATTCCCCGGGATTGTATTCCCGGGCTACACCCCAGGACGCATCTCTCTTTCAGCATCGGAAAGACTCTTCTGAAAGGTATCCATTTCGAACAAGCGGTGTGCGTAGTCGACTACCGCCTTGGCCTGCGCGGGGAGTTCGATTCCATAAACAGGCAGCCTCCACAACAAGGGACCAATCGCACAATCGAGCAGGGACATTTCGTCACTGAGATAGAATGGCTTGAACGCAAAGATCTCCGCACTGGCCGTCAGGCTTTCCGCCAGTCGCTTACGCGCCTTGTCCGCCGTTGCTGCGTCAGCAGATTCGATCTGGTCCACCAAGGTATACCAGTCCTTGTCCATCCGGTACAACGCAATCTTGCTCTTGGCCCGGGACACAGGATCAACAGGCATCAACGGCGGGTGTGGAAAACGCTCGTCCAGGTACTCGTTGATGACCTGGCTCTGGTAGAGAACCAGCTCTCTGTCCACCAGCGTCGGGGTAGTATTATAGGGATTCAGGTCCAGCAGGTCTTCAGGCAGACTGTTCGAGTCCACATCCACTACTTCATAAGTGATTCCCTTTTCTGCCAGGACGATCCGGGTACGGTGACATCGATGACAGGTTGGAGTGGAAAACAAAGTCATCACAGAACGTCGATTGGCGATTTGCGCCATACACTACTCCTGATAGCAAATAGCAAAAAATTTATTATAACCCACGTGTCAAGCACCAAACCTGTATACAAAATATACAGATTTGGCGCTAAAACGCTGGAAATCCACTACCTGGCTGCATTCCTCACCACCCTTCTACTGCGACGGCACAAAGGCGTGCCCCGGCTGGCTCTCGCTCTGTCGGCGAGTCAGCGTGCAAAAGCCTCTTCGCGTGATACGACGCGAGCTGTGGCGGTGGTACAACGCACCCTACCTTGCCTGCGCGCTCCTCGGTCGCGAAAGCCACCCATGCCGCACCCTTGCTCCGTCTCGCGACGAATGATGGTGAGAAATTCGGGCTAGTGTACGTCCCGCCAATATTCTTTCTTCAGCAGATAGGCAATCCCTGTAAACACAAGCATAAACAGAATGACCCAGACCCCCAGTGCCTGGCGCTCCAGTTTCGCCGGCTCACCGACATAGGCCAGAAAGGTTACCAGATCCTTGGTCATTGCATCATACTCGGCTGGTGAAAGGATGCCTTTCTCTTTCGGTTCAAATTTTTCGAACACGCTTTTTGTGACTTCGCTGTTGCCGACACGGGAGACCACCTTCTTGAACTTTGCGACCTGCAGACCCTGCAGGTGCACCAGCACATGTGGCATGCTGACTCCCGGCAACAAGGTGTTGTTGACGCCAAACCGGCCTTTCGGATCCTCGTAAAACGAATGCAGATAGGTATAAAGCCAATCGGTCCCCCGCGAACGCGCCACCGTAGAAAGATCAGGCGGCAGCTTGCCGAACAACGCCATACCCTGTTCCTTGCTCATCGATACCGTCATATAGTTACCGATCTTCTTCTTACCGCTCCAAGAGACCATCAGGTGCTTGAGCACCTGGTCTTCCTCCAGCCTCAACCCCTTGGCAAGACTGGAATAAGAGACAAATTTCAACGAGTGGCATCCCATACAATAGTTGACATAGTATTTGCCACCACGCTGCAACGCGCCGACATCCTTGAGATTGATCTTAACCGACTTGAGTCCAACCTCAGAGGATGCATAGACAGCAACCGCTACACAATAGAGCAATAGTGTTAATGTTAGTTTTCTCATTTGAACGTCACCCTGTCCGGCACTGATATGTTTGTTTCATTTCTGCTGATAAAGAACAGCGCTGCAAAAAAACCAAAATACATCGCTGTCAGAATCTGTGCAAACGCGGTATAGACCGGTGTTGGCGGCTTCATTCCCAGGTAGCCGAGAAACAGGAATACCGCGGCAAACAGAAACAGGTTGATCCGAAAAGCCGTGCTGCGATAACGAATCGACTTGACCGGACCACGGTCGATCCACGGCAAAAAGAACAACACCACGATCGCCGCACCCATTGCCATCACGCCTAAAAACTTGTCCGGGATGGCACGCAGAATGGCGTAAAACGGCGTAAAATACCATAATGGCACGATATGTTCCGGTGTCACCAGCCTGTCCGCCGGGACAAAGTTGTCCTTTTCGAGGAAAAAGCCGTTCATCTCAGGGATGAAAAACACGACGATAAAAAAGATGATCAGGAATACGCCGACGCCGAAGATATCCTTGACCGAATAGTAAGGATGAAACGGAATACCATCGAGTGGAATGCCGTCTGGTCCCTTTTTCTGTTTGATTTCGATCCCGTCGGGATTGTTCGAACCGACCTCATGCAGGGCAAGGATATGTGCGACCACCAGCATCAACAGTACCAATGGCAGCGCGATCACGTGCAATGCAAAGAAACGGTTGAGCGTCACATCGGAAACCGAGTAGTCACCGCGAATCCATTCTGCCAGGCCTTCACCGATTCCAGGAATCGCACCAAACAGATTGATAATCACCTGGGCTCCCCAGAATGACATCTGCCCCCAGGGCAGCAGGTAACCCATGAACGCTTCCGCCATCAGTGCCAGGTAGATCAGCATCCCGAATATCCAGATCAGCTCACGCGGCTTCTTGTACGATCCATACAGCAGGCCACGAAACATATGCAGATAGACGACGATAAAGAATGCCGACGCGCCGACCGCATGCAGGTTGCGCATGATGTTACCGTAAGGCACCTCACGCATGATAAACTCAACCGAGGCAAAGGCACCGCTGGCACTCGGCTTGTAGTACATGGTCAGAAAAATACCTGTGATGATCTGATTGACCAGCACCAACAATGCCAAGGAACCGAAAAAATACCAGAAATTAAAATTCTTCGGCGCATAATACTTGGCGAGATGCTCGTCCCACATCTTGGTCATCGGGAAACGATCATCGATCCAAACTTTCAGGCTGGCTAACATATTACCCATTATGCAGCTCCTTTCTTGTCTTGCCCGTCTTCAGTATCCACCCCGATCAGGATAGAGGTATCAGACAGGTACTTGTGGGGGGGGATCAACAGGTTGCTCTGCGCAGGCACACCGGAATAAACCCGGCCGGCAAAATCGAACTTGGAACCGTGACAGGCACACAGGAAACCGCCAAGCCAGTCCGGGCCAAGTTCATGCACATCGGTTTTATTGACCTGCTTGGGTGAACAACCGAGATGGGTACACAAACCGATTGCGACCATGTACTCGTTTTTCAGCGAACGGAACTCGCCTTTGATATACGGCGGCTGCTGATCGGTATTCTTGGAATCAGGATCCTTCAGCTTGGGCCGAAGCACTTTCAGATCATCGAGCATTTGCTTGGTACGGCGGATCACCCAGACC
>Ga0256830_1003223_pt1 | contig 10286 bp, 6 predicted proteins | sample 128326metaG_FD_190537 | JGI IMG/M metagenome (GOLD analysis project Ga0256830, IMG submission 190537) | Hydrothermal vent microbial communities from Lau Basin, Pacific Ocean - 128-326 | ecosystem: Environmental > Aquatic > Marine > Hydrothermal vents | place: Pacific Ocean: Lau Basin | collected...
CAACGGCCGCAGCTTCGAGATGACCGCTGTCGCCGAAGACGAAACGGTCAGGCTGGGCACCGCGGAGGTCTGGGAGTTCATCAACGACGGCAGCGGCGGGAGGATGGGCATGATGGCCCACCCGATCCACATACATGGGTTACAATTCCGGGTCATCGGGCGCAGGATCGCCCCCGGACTGGCGGACGCCTGGCGGACCCTCCAGGCAGGTTTCGTGGACTCGGGCTGGAAGGACACGGTGCTGGTGATGCCGGGGGAGCGCGTCAGGGTGCTGCTCCAATTCCAGGACCACACCGGCCTGTTTCTGTATCACTGCCACAACCTGGAGCACGAGGACCTGGGCATGATGCGCAACTACCTGGTGCGCGCTTGATGCGCGACCCGTGGCGGGGCCGGAACCACCGGGCGCGGTGATGGCGATGCCGATGCACATGCCGGCGCACATGACCTGGCCCGCCGCGGGCATCGCGTGGGCCGAGCTGGCGGTGTTCTGGATCCTGGTCGCGCTGGCGGCGGCGTGGCTGCTGCGCCCGCCCGGGCTGCGCCGCCCCCGAACGATGCCGCTACGGGGCCGGCTGTGGCGCTGGCCGGAGACCTCGCTGGTCGCCCTGGGCCTGCCCCTGGAACTGCTCTGGGAGATCGCCCAGTTCCCGCTCTACGATGTCTGGCACGAACGGGGGTGGGGGACCATTCTCTATGCCCTGGTGCACTGCACCCTGGGCGACCTCCTCATCCTGCTGGTCGCCTACGGGGCGGTCGCCCTGCTCCTGCGCAACCGGGCCTGGGCCCTGGGCCCCGCCGCCTGGCGGGGCGCCCTGCCGTTCACCCTGCTGGGGGCCGCCTACACGGTGTACAGCGAGATCGTCAACGTGCGGGTGGAGGGCAACTGGGGCTACACGGAACTCATGCCCCGCGTGCCGGTGCTGGAGATCGGCGCCATGCCGCTGCTGCAGTGGCTCCTGATCCCGCCGATCCTGCTCTGGCTGATGCGCCTGACCGGCCCCCGCGTGGCCGCGGGATGACGCCGCGGGCTCCTCGGGGGGATCCGTGCCCGGGAAGGGACCGGCGCCTTTTCAGTCCCTCAGCCTGACCAGGCGCAGGCTGTTGGCCACCACGATGAGCGTGGCCCCCACGTCGGCGAACACCGCCATCCACAGGGTGGCATAACCGGGCAGGGCCAGCACCAGGAACACCGCCTTGATGCCCAGGGCCAGGGTGATGTTGGCCCGCACCACCCGCAGGGTGGCGCGGGACAGGCGCACGGCGAAGGGCAGGCGGGTGAGGTCGTCCCCCATGAGCACCACGTCCGCGGTCTCCAGGGCCGCGTCGCTGCCCGCCGCCCCCATGGCGATGCCCGTGGTGGCCGCGGCCAGGGCCGGGGCGTCGTTGACCCCGTCGCCCACCATGCCGGCGCGCCCGTGGCGGCGCACCAGGTCCTTGACCGCCGCCACCTTGTCCGCCGGCAGCAGCCGGTCGCGGATCTCGTCCAGACCCAGGCGCGACCCGATGGCCCGCGCGGTGCCGGGGTTGTCACCGGTGAGCAGCACCAGGTGCGCCACCCCGAGCCGGCGCAGGGCCGCCACCGCCGCCGGGGCCTCGGGGCGCAGGCGGTCGGCGATGGCGATGAACCCCAGCACCTGCCCCGCCCGCGCCACCAGCACCACGGTATGGCCGGCGTCCTCCAGTGCCTCCAGGCGCCGCTCCAGCGCCGGCGAACACAACCCGCGTTCCTCGAACAGGCGGTGATTGCCCACCAGGCAGTCCGTCCCGTCCACCCTTCCCTCCACGCCCATGCCGGTGAGCGCCCGGAAGTCGGACACCGGCGGGACCTCCACGCCCCGCTCCCGGGCATGGTCCCGCACCGCGCCGGCCAGGGGATGCTCCGAGTGGGTCTCCAGGGCCGCGGCGACCCGCAGCAGGGCGCCGGCATCCGCGCCCGGCAGGGGCTCCACCCGCTGCACCCGCGGCACCCCCTCGGTGAGGGTGCCGGTCTTGTCGAAGGCCAGGGCCACCAGGTGGCCGGTGTTCTCCAGGTGCACGCCGCCCTTGATCAGGACCCCGGCCCGGGCGCCCCGGGCCAGCCCCGAGACGATCGCCACCGGGGTGGCGATCACCAGGGCGCAGGGACAGGCGATCACCAGCAGCACCAGGGCCCGGTAGAACCAGTCCGCGAAGGGCTGCCCCAGCGCCAGCGGCGGCACCAGGGCGATGAACACCGCCAGCACCAGCACCGCCGGGGTGTAGACCCGGGCGAAGCGGTCCACGAAGGCCTGGCTGGGGGCGCGGGCCGCCTGGGCCTCCTCGATGAGATGGATGATGTGGGCCAGGGTGGTGTCGGCGGCGGCCCGGGTGCTGCGGACCAACAGGGTACCCTGGCCGTTGATGGAACCGGCATAGACCGTGTCCCCCGGTCCCTTGTCCACCGGCACCGATTCGCCGGTGATGGGCGCCTGGTTGACCGCCGAGGCGCCCTCCACGATCTCGCCATCGAGGGGGATCTTCTCCCCCGGCCGCACCCGGAGCCGGGCGCCCACCGCCACCTCCGCCACCGGTACGATCCGCTCGGTCCCGTTCTCCACCAGGCGCGCCACCGGCGGCGCCAGGTCCATGAGGGCGCGGACCGCATTGCGCGCCCGGTCCATGGCGCGCCCCTCCAGCACCTGGGCCAGGGCGAACAGAAAGACCACCATCCCCGCCTCGTCCCAGGCGTCGATGAACATCGCCCCCACCACCGCCACGGTCATGAGGAAGTTCATGTCCAGGCTGCCGTGACGGGCGGCGGCCAACCCCTTGCGCGCGATGAACCAGCCGCCGCTGGCCACCGCCAGGCCGAAGAACAGCCGCTCCCAGCCGTCGCCCGGGCCGAGGAAGTGCCAGGCCAGGCCCGCCGCCACCGCCACCCCGGACACCACCGTGGAGACGGTACGCGCCCGGCTGCGCCAGTCCGGGCGGGCCGCGGCGGTCGCGCCGAAGGGCTCGGCCCTCAGGCCGACGGCGGCCAGCGCCCGCAGGATCTCCTTGACCGGCAGCCGCGCGGGATCATGCATCACCGTGAGGCGCTCGCTCATGAGGTTGACCTCGAGGCGTTCCAGCCCGGGCAGGCCCTGCAGGGCCTTCTCCACCAGCGCCTTCTCCTCGGCACAGTCCATGCCCCGCACCCGCAGGACGCTGCTGACCGGTCCCTCCTCGGTCACCCCGTAACCCAGCGCGCGCACCGCCTCGCGCACCCGCTCGGCGGCGGCGGGGGAGGCCACCCGCGCCGCGAGCCGGGCGCGGGCGAAGTCCACCCGCGCCGCCTCGACACCGGGCAGGCCGGCGAGACGCCTTTCGATCTTGGCGGCGCAGTCGGGGCAGTCCATGCCGTCCAGCCGGCACTGCAGCTCCAGTGCCTGGTCCGGATTACCCTGGGCCGGCTTGTTCATCTTCAGCGACGCAATAGCTCGGTACGCGACCGCGAGAATACCTCATACAGGGCGGGCAACACGAACAAGGTCAGGAAGGTGGAGGAGAACAGGCCGCCCACCACCACCGTGGCCAGGGGCCGTTGCACCTCGGAGCCCACGCCGCTGGCCAGCAGCATGGGGATCAACCCCAGCGCGGCGATGCTCGCCGTCATGAGCACCGGCCGCAGGCGCGAACAGGCGCCGGCCAGGACCGCCTCGCCCGGCGCCAGGCCGTCCTCCAGACGGCGGTTGATGGCGTTGACCATCACCACGCCGTTCAACACCGCCACCCCGAACAGGGCGATGAAGCCGATCGACCCGGGCACCGAGAGGTACTGGCCGGAGACGAACAGGGCGGCGATGCCGCCGATCAGGGCCAGGGGCACGTTCACCATGATGAGCAGGGCCTGGCCGACGGAGTTGAAGGCGAAGTAGAGCAGCAGGAAGATGAGCGCCAGGGACAGGGGCACCACGATCATCAGCCGGGCCTGGGCGCGCTGCTGGTTCTCGAACTGGCCGCCGAAGACCACCGTGTAGCCGGGCGGCAGCGCCACCTCGGCGCCGATACGCCGGTCCAGCTCCGCCACCAGGCCGCCCATGTCCCGGCCGGACACGTTGGCCTGGATCACCACCCGGCGCTGGACGTCGTCGCGCCGGATCTGGGGCGGCCCGGATTCGATCGCCACCTGGGCCACGTCGCCCAGTCGCACCCAGGCCCCGCCCGGGGCCTGCAGGACCAGGTTGCGGATGGCATCCACGTCCTGGCGGAAACGCCGGGCCAGGCGCACGTAGATGTCGTAGCGCTCGTTGCCCCGGATCACCTGGCCGGCGCTGCGCCCGCCGATGGCGTCGCTCACCAGCGCCATCACCTGGTCCACGGCGATGCCGTAGCGGGCCAGGCGGTCCCGGTCCGGGCGCACCACCAGTTGCGCCTCGCCGGCGATCTGTTCCATGGCCACGTCGGTGGCGCCCGCCACCCCCTTGACCAGGCGCTCGATCTCCCGGCCCTTCTCCGCCAGGACCTCGAGGTCCGGGCCGAACAGCTTGATCGCCAGCTGGGCGCGCACGCCGGACAGCAGCTCGTCCACCCGGGTGGCGATGGGCTGGGAGAAGGAAAACAGCAGGCCGGGGTGTGCCGACATCTTCTCCTCCATGAGCCGCTGCAGGGTCTTGCGGTCCGGTGCGCTGGTCCACTCCGCGACGGGCTTGAGCCCGACGAAGATCTCCACGTTGGACACCGGCTCCGGGTCGCCGCCGATCTCGGCCCGGCCCACCCGGCTGGAGGCGTAGGTCACCTCGGGAAAGGTCATCAGCACCTTCTCAAGTTTCCGCGCCACTTCGAGGGAGGTGCGCAGGCTGGAGGACGGTGCCAGGGTGACGCGGATATTGAGGGTGCCCTCCTCGAGCTCCGGCACGAACTCGGTGCCCAGGAAGGGCACCAGGGCCAGGGCCCCCAGCAGCAGGCCCACCGCGCCCCCCGCCACCCAGCGCCGCCGGGCCAGGGCCCGGGGCAGCCAGGCCCGGTACCACTTGTCCAGGGGCCGCATCAGGGGGCTCTCCTTCTCCCGCACCCCCCGGCGGAAGGCATAGGTGGCCAGGGCCGGCACCACCACCAGGGCCACCAGCAGGGAGGCCAGCATGGCCAGGACGATGCTGATGGCCATGGGCTGGAACAGCTTGCCCTCCACCCCCTCCAGGGTGAACAGGGGGGCGAACACGATGATGATGATCATCACCGCGAAGAACACCGGGCGGCCCACCTCCCGGGCCGCCTCCTGGATGCGCAGGGCCATGCCGTGCTCGTCGTGGACGGCGTCGAAGGGCTCCCGGTCCCCCGGCGCGACCTCCCGTTGCACGTGCGGCAGGTGCACCTCGTCCGGCCGGGTGAGGTGGCGGAAGATGTGCTCCATCATCACCACCGAGCCGTCCACCATCATGCCGATGGCGATGGCCAGGCCGCCCAGGGACATGAGGTTGGCGGAGACCCCCCAGTGGGCCATGGCCATGAGGGCCAGGCCCACGGACAGGGGCACCGAGATCAGGACGAGCAGGGTGGCCCGGAGGTTCATGAGAAACAGCATGAGCACGATGACGATGAGGACGAAGGCCTCCACCAGGGCCTTGACCACCGTGTTCACCGCCTTGGCCACCAGGTCCGCCTGGTCGTAGAAGGGCTCGATGCGCACCCCCTCCGGCAGGGCCTTCTGGATGATGGGCAGCCGCGCCTTGATGCCGTCGATGGTGGCCTTGGTGTTGGCCCCCATGCGCTTGAGCACGATGCCCGCCACCACCTCGCCGAGGGACTCGGGACGACCCTGGGCGTCGCGGCGGGTCATGGTGACCGCCCCCTGTCGGATCTCCGGCCCGTAGGCGACGGCGGCCACGTCCCGGACCCGGACCACCACGCCGTCCTGTTCCTTCAACGGGATGTTGCCGATATCGCGCAGCCCGTCCGCGCCCGGCCGCACCCAGCCCACCCCGCGGATCACCAGCTGCTCCGCCCCGCGGTCCAGGTACCAGCCGCCGGCGTTGCGGTTGTTGGCCTCCACCGCCTCCACCACCCGGGCGGCGTCGAGGCGATAGGACAACAGGCGCTGGGGATCGAGCTGTACCTGGTACTGGCGCACCTGGCCGCCGAAGGACAGCACGTCGGTCACGCCGTCCACCGGCATGAGCAGCAGCTTCACCACCCAGTCGTTGAGGCTGCGCAGGGCCATGGTGTCGTACTTGGACCGGTCGTCGGCCATGAGGATGTACTGGTAGACCTGTCCCAGGCCCGACGTATTGGGTCCCATCTCCGGCGTGCCCACGCCCTCGGGAATCTGCTCGCGGGCGGCCTGCAGGCGCTCGAACACCAGCTGGCGGGCGAAGTAGATGTCGGTGCCCTCCTTGAACACCACGGTGACCACCGACAGCCCGGTCTTGGAGATGGAACGCACCTCCTCCACGTCCGGCAGGGCGTACATCACCGCCTCGATGGGATAGGTGATGAGCTGCTCCACCTCCTCGGCGGCCAGGCCGCGGGCCTCGGTGTTGATGGTGACCTGGATGTTGGTCACGTCCGGGAAGGCGTCCAGGTTGAGGCGCGGCAGCACCAGCAGCGCACCCACCAGGGCACCGGCCAGGGCCAACACCACCAGCAGGCGGTTGGCCACGGAGAAATCGATGAGTCGGTTCAACATGACGCGCCGCCTAGTGCTGGTGGATCTCGAAGCCGGCCTTGGCCAGCTCCGACTGGACGAAGAAGGCCCCCGCCGTCACCACCCGGGTGCCGGGGGCCAGGCCCTCGACCACCGCCAGGCTGCCGGCGTTGCGCAGCAGCCGCACCTCCTGGGGCTTGAAGCGGCCCGGCGCCAGCTCCACGAACACCACCCAGTCCCCGTCCGGGCTGCGCAGCACCGCCTCCTGGGGCAGGGCCAGCACCGGCTCGCCCCCGCCGGTCTGGATCTCGGCGCTGGCGAACATGCCCGGGCGCAGCAGCAGCTCCGGGTTGTTCACCTCGGCCCGGGCATGGATCGTGCGCGTGGCCTCGTCCAGGCGGGCGCCCACGGACAGCAACCGGCCGGAGAAACGCCGGCCGGGGAAGGCCTTGACCGTGAGCGTCACCGGCTGGCCGGGGGCGACCCGGCCGAGCTGGCCCTCGGTGAGGGCCAGCTCGGCCCAAAGGTGGCGCAGGTCCGCCACGACGTAGAGCACCTGCCCGGGCTGGACCGCGTCGCCGGCGTTGATCTTGTGGACCACCACCGTGCCGTCCATGGGGCTGTGGATATGCTGGTCCCGGTAGGGCTTGCCGCTGCGGCCGAGCCGCTCGATCTCCGCCGCCGACAGTCCCAGCAGGCGCAGCCGCTCCCGGGCCGCGGCCAGCAGCTCTCCCATCTCGCCGTCCCCGCCGGCCCCCTGCACCCGCCGCCGGATCAGCAGGTACTCGTTCTGGGCGCTGAGGAACTCCGGGCTGTAGATCCGGGCCAGGAGCTGGCCCTTCTTGACCCGCTGGTTGGCGAAGACCTTGACCACCTCCGCCCAGCCCGCGGCCCGGGCGGACAGCACCACCCGCCGGCGCTCGTCGAAGCGCAGCTCCGCCGGCGCCGTCACCACCGTCCCCACCGGTCGCGGCTGCAACGCCTCCACCCGGATGCCCTGGGCGGCCAGGCGCTCGGGGGCGAGCTCCACCACCCCCTCGCCCTCGTGCCCGCCCTCCCGGTGGGCCCCGGGGGCCGCCTCCTGGTGGGCGCCGACCCCCTCCTCCTTGCCGTGGTCGTGCCCCTCGCCGGCCCCGGCGGCGGCCGCCGCCAGGACCAGGACGCAACACAGGACGGCCCGGCGCAGGATGCGCACCAGGATGCGCACCGGGGCCCGATCATCAGTCTTGACCATCATTCTTCGATCTCCCACAAGTCTTCGCCCAGGGTCTCCAGGTCCGCGAGCGCGGCGCGGTAGCGGGTCACGGCCTCGAGGTAGCTGCGGCGGGTCTCTCGGTAGGTGGTGTAGACGTCCAGCAGGTTGAGGGCGTCGATGCGGCGCACCCGGTAATCGAGCTGGGCGGCCTGACGCTGGTCCTCCACGTCCGGCAGGATGTCCTGGCGGTAGCGCGCCACCTGCCCGGCCAGGACCCGGGCCTCGTCCAGGCGCTGGACCAGCCGGGCGCGGGCCCGCAGGCGCAGGGCCCGCAACTGCTGCTCGAGCTCGCGCAGCCGGGCGCGGGCCTCCCCCTCCCGGCCCCGCTGCCAGTCGCTGCCGGGCAGGGGAAACTTGAGGGCGATGCGCCCGGCCCAGGCGTAGTCGCTGCGGCCGGCGTCGTAGAGGCGCTGGCGGCCGAGCCCCAGGTCGAACTGGGGCCAGCGGCCCCGGCGCACCGCCAGGTAGGCCTGCTCCGCCTGGGCGGCCCGCCGCTCGATGAGCCGGAAGGTGGGCCCCTCCGCCTCCGCCCGGGCCAGGAGACCGTCCGCCGCCGCCGCCAGGGCGGGGGCGTCGAGCTCGCCGCGGAGGCGGACGCCGTCCGCCTCCAGGCCCAGCAACACCGCCAGCCGGCGCCGGGCCGCCCGGGCCGCGCTGCGCGCGTCCTCCAGCTCCGCCGCCAGGCGCTGGCGGGCGATGCGGGTGCGCAGCAGGTCCACGTAGGCGCCGGTGCCGCTCTTCATGCGCACCCGGCTCAGGGCCACCGCCTCCGCCATGAAGCCTTCCATGTCCCCCAGCAACGCCACCACCTGCTCCGCCAGCAGGGCCTGGTCGAAGGCCTTCTTGACGCGGGCGGTCAGCCGCAGGCGCATCCGGTCCAGGCCGGCCTGTGCGGCGCGCAGACCCCAGTCGGCGGCCCGCTTGCGGGCGGCCCGCAGCCCGGGCCATTCCACGCTCTGCTCGATGGCCAGCACCTGGTTGCCGTACTCCCGCGGCCGGTCCCCCCGGGCCTCGTCGAAGTCCCAGCTGAAGCTGGGCGGCTCGAAGCCGCCGGCCTGGAGGCGACGGGCGGCGGCCGCCTGTGCCCGTTCGCGGGCGGCGCCCAGGAGCGGGCTGTTTTCCAGGGCATGGGCCACCGCCTGGTCGCGGCTGAGCTCAAGCCCCGGCCCGGCGGTCCCACCCCCGTGGGAAGGAACGGAGAACGAAACGGCCAGCAGGCAGCACAGGGCCGCCGGCCGCGAAAATCGTATTGGCATCTTCATCTAAACCCCTATCGACGAGCTGCGCACCCCGGACGGGCACGCGGGAACGCGGGCGGACAACCGCCCGCGGACCGGACCGGCAGCAGGGCTAGATGCGGGGAGGGTGGACCGGGGGTGCCCGGGAGAAGGTGGGGGGATAGGCGATCAGGGCGCCGGCGGGCCGGGCGTCCGCCACGACCCCGTGGGCCGGGCGGTCCAGGGGCATGCCCAGGTAGTGGGCCGAGCCGTGACAGCCGTGATCGCAGGCATGGCTGACCCCCGGCGAGGGCGGCTGGCCGCCGTCGTCGAGGAGGACGGCCTCGCCGCCGGCGGCGCCGTCAAAGAGCGTACTCAGATCGGCGGCCCAGGCCGCCGCGCTGAAGAGATAGAAGAGGATGATCCCTCTGGCCAGGAAGCGCTGCATGGCGCCCCTTATACCGGTGACGGGGCACGCTGGCAAGCGGGCCGGCGGACAATGGCGTCCCCAAGGGGAGTCGAACCCCTGTCGCCGCCGTGAAAGGGCGGTGTCCTAGGCCTCTAGACGATGGGGACTCAGATATCAGATGGCAGATATCAGATGGCAGAAAAAAAGGGGCCTTCGACGCCCCTGACCCTGCCGGGCTCCCGTCGTTTCATCGGGGACCCGGCGCACCACCATCTGATCTCTGAAATCTGATGTCTGATATCTGAAATGGTGGAGCCAGGCGGGATCGAACCGCCGACCTCAACACTGCCAGTGTTGCGCTCTCCCAGCTGAGCTATGGCCCCGGAAAGGCGCGCACTCTACGACAGGCGCCTGCACCTGTCAACCCGCGCAGGGGGAAAACCTGCCTGATAAATCAACCTGTTGCAGCCTCCCGGCTGCCGCCGGCGTTGGCGATGCGGGCCCAGCTGTCGCGCAGCCCCACGGTGCGGTTGAAGACCGGCCGCCCCTCCGCCTCGCTGTCGTCGCGGACGAAATAGCCCACCCGCTCGAACTGGAACACCTCGCCGGGCCGGGCCCGGGCCAGGGCGGGCTCCAGGCGGCAGCGGGTCAGGATGCGCAGGGAGTCCGGGTTGAGGTGGGCCCGGAAGTCGCCGCCGGCGTCCGGCTGGGGCACCCGGAACAGGCGGTCGTAGAGGCGCAGCTCCGCCGCCACGGCCCGGTCGGCGCTCACCCAGTGGATCACCCCCCGCACCTTGCGCCCCGCCGGCTCCGTCCCCAGGG
>Ga0256830_1003224_pt1 | contig 10285 bp, 14 predicted proteins | sample 128326metaG_FD_190537 | JGI IMG/M metagenome (GOLD analysis project Ga0256830, IMG submission 190537) | Hydrothermal vent microbial communities from Lau Basin, Pacific Ocean - 128-326 | ecosystem: Environmental > Aquatic > Marine > Hydrothermal vents | place: Pacific Ocean: Lau Basin | collected...
TGTTGCATCCCGAACCGCGCCAGGCGCTGTTCCTGGGGCTGGGTACCGGGATTTCCGCGTCGGCGGCACTGGCGTATCCTGAGCTGTCGCGCACCGCCGTAGAATTATCGTTAGGGGCCATTCGTGCGGCGGCTAACGAATTTCGTCCTGTCAACGGGGATATAACGGACCACGCCGATATCATTCGCGACGATGCGCGCCACTTCCTGTTGAGCGGGCGGCAAACTTACGATGTCATCGTTGGTGACCTGTTTCATCCCGACCTGGTGGGTCGCAGTGCGCTGTTGTCCCGCCAGCAGTTCCAGCGGGCCTATAAGCGGTTGGCGGAGGGGGGCGTTTTCGTACAATGGCTAGCGCTCAATCAATTCGACGTAGACAACCTGAAGGTGGTGATGGCCACCTTTCGCGATGTATTCCCCGGTGCTGTGCTGTTTCTCGACGGCTTTCGCCTGGCGCTAGTCGGCACACGGGAAGGCGTGATCAGTGCGGATAACCTGGTAGCCAATCTGCGTTCGCTGACTCCGCAGCAGGCGGATGCCGCCACTGGCGGCGAAGGGCCATGGACCTGGTTGGGGCGCTACTGGGGAGCCATTCCCGAGATGGACGTTCGTCGACAGGATGAATGGGCGCCTGTGATCGAGTACGCGCTACCCGGTGCCCGCTACAACGGAGGGCTGGACTTGGCCCAGGTGCTGTCATGGCTGGTGCGGCAGCGTCCGACCATGCAACAGGCGGCGCGGGAGCTTGCCGTGCAGGAGCAGCAGCTGGCGTCGTTTGAGCCCGCTTACGCGGCGACCGAACTGGCTCACCGCAGCTGGCTGGCCTTGCTGGCCGGCCGCGACCAGGAGGGGCGGCGCCTGTTGCCGCTGGCCTATCGGGCCAACCCCCGGGACCGGTGGGTGGGTTTTGCGCTGGCCGACGCGGTGCTGATGGATCGCGCTGCGGCCCGCTCACGTGGCCTTGATGAGCGGCAGTTGCTGGAGTCCGTGCTGAAGATTCGTCCCGACCACACGGAGGCCCTGCGAGAGCTGTGGCGGCTCGCACAGGCCCGAGGCGACGTGGAGCAGGCCGCCCGCTACCGGCAGCGCCTAGCCAGCCTCAGCCCGCTGGATGCGGCACTGCGGGCGGCCCCGGACGAAGCGCGGTAAAAACCGGCTTCTTCGCCCGACGGGCTGCCGCGCTGAAAAAATTCTTTTTCTTTCAAGGAAATACGTGCGGGCCGGTGGGTGAAAAGAGGCCCCTGAAATGATAGGATTCCACCAATGAGCGGTAACGATTCCCTGAGCCAGATCCCCATCGCGGTAGAGCCCGCGGCCCCTCTCGCCTCCTATCACTGGCGGCGCAGGTTTGCCCAATTCCTGTTCATTGCGTTGCTGATCATCATCCCGGTCAGCGGCCTGTTGCGTATCGACGTGGTGGCCGGCGCCTTCGTGGTGCTGGATCGGCAGATATGGTGGGCCGATTTCTTCCTGGTGTTCGGTCTCTGGTTACTGCTGGCCAGTGCGGCGGTGATGTTGTATTCCACCGTGGGTACCGCCTTTTGTGGTTGGGCCTGCCCGCAGAACAGCCTGTCGGAGATGGCGAACCAGTGGACCTACCGTTTGCTGGGCAAGCGGGCCGATCTCAGCGTTGCCGGGGAAAAAATGAAAGTCGCTGCGCGCAAGAATCGCTGGATGAACTGGGTTCTGCTGGGGGCCATCCTGCTCGTCATGTCGATGGTAATGGCGCTGATACCACTGTTCTATTTTTATCCACCTGGCGTGGTGTGGTCGTTCGTCACCTTTCAAGACGATCCGCGGCTTGCGGATTCTCTGCATTACATCTACACGATATTCGTGCTCGTGTTCCTGGTGGACGTGAGTTTCATTCGCCATTTCTGGTGTCGTTTCATGTGCGTCTATCGCGTCTGGCAGCATGGCTTCAAAACCCACCAGACCCTGCGTATCACCTATGACGAGTCGCGCCGGGAGAGCTGTGAGAAGTGTAATTACTGTACCACCGTGTGCTTCATCGGCATCGACCCTCGCAATACGGACATGTACGACAGCTGCATCAACTGTGGTGAATGCATCGACGCCTGCAACCGCGTGCAGGCCAAGAAGGGAGCTACCAGCCTGCTGGCCTTTTCCGGGCGGGCGAAATCGCGCGGCGCCGGGGCAGCGCGAAACTTGGCTTCCATGTCACAACGCATGCGCTGGACGCTGCCGTTCTCGTTGCTGGGCCTGTCCATGTTCGTGTACGGCTTGCTGGATTACCAGCAATATCATCTCGCCGTGTACCGCGCGGACACCAATCACGGCGTCGCGATTCAGGACTACCGCGTCGCGGTTTCCCACAAGCTGTATCGACCGGCAACGCTGACCGTATCCGTCAAAGGGCTGGACGAAGCGGATTTCATGCTCAGCGAGAACCAACTGGAATTCGACTCCGCCGGCCGAATTGACCTGGGTTTGCATATCCGCTCCACGCTTGCGCCGGGCCTGTACAGTTTTCTCGTCGAGGTGGCGGCGGCGGATGGCTGGCGGGACAGCTACCGGGTTCAGCATTTCGTGGAAAAGGGTGAGCCATCGGCGGGCTCGTCAACATGAACGGGACTAATCAACGAGGGCAGTAATACTGTGAGTAAATCAAGCAGCGATGACGAAACGCCTGCGCAGGGCAAGCCTGCCGCCAACGAGGAATCGCAAGGCGCGCAAGCCCCGATCGGCGACGTTGCCGAAACCAAGTGGGGCGAAATACCGGATGACAATTTTGGATATGCCTCGGACGAGGAACGGCGCGCGAAACGCGGACTGGAAGATTGGGAGCTGGTGGACAAGATACCCGAGTCTCAGCAGCCGGTGCCGCGCTGGTTCTTCGGGATCATCATCGCGGTGCTGCTGGTCGCCGTGGGCTTGAGTTTTCCGTTCTGGGGTGACCGCCCCGGGTACGAACGTGAATGGATCAACTGGGGCTTCGGCGCCGCACTGTTGTATATCGCGGTATTCGGAACCTTTGTCTATTTCATGGTGAACTTTTACGGCTCCAAGGTGGCAGGCCGGCTGGACAGTGACAAGCAAAATGAACAACAGCCGGATTCCAAGGTCGAAACGCGGGCAACCCAGTCGACGAACACACAAGCAGAGGAGCCGGGTTCGGATGCGGATTCAAAATAGCCTGTTGGCCGCCGTGGGCCTGGCGCTCGGAGGTTGCTCCGTCGAGACCCCGACTTCCGCCGTCGAGTACCCCGAGCCGGACACCGAAGCAGCAAGGCTCTACCTGCAAAAATGCGGTCTTTGTCATGTTGCGCCGGAGCCCTCGTTGCACACCAGCAAGGTCTGGTTTGGCGTGGTGCAGCGCATGCAAATGCGCATGCGTTCTCGCGGCGTGCAGCCGCTGGAGAAGGTGGAATTGGACGCCGTGCTCGGCTACCTGCAGCGCCATGCCGGAAGTCACGAACCGATACCGGAGCAGAAATGAACACCCGCGTCATGTTGAGAGCATCCGTAGTATTGCTGCTGGCGCTGCTGCTTGTTGCATGTGCCGACGAAGCGGCTACCCGGCTGGGTCCGCAGCAATGGCAGGATATCGAATTCGTGGTGGAGACCCGCCCCAGTCCTATTCGCGTTGGCATGAACGAATTCATCGTGATAGCCAATCGCGAAGTATACAAGCCGGGCGTGGGGTTGGTGGTCAGCTTGCGTATCGATGATGACCAGGAGTGGCGGCAGGCCATACAGGACGGGTTCACCGGGGTGTACCGCAGGGCGCTGCGTGTGGATGACCCGCAGAACCAGTCGTTGGTAGTGCATGTGCGGCGTGCCAAGACCGAGGGCGGGGAAGGGAACGAAACGACATTGTCGTTCCCGTTCAGTCAGGCCAGGCTCATTCGTTCCGGTTCCTGAGCGGGGAGGCGTAGTTGTTGGGGTTCTAGCCCGTTTTCCGCGCCAGGCGCTGACTGGCACGCCACTGGCGCAGCAGCAGAATGCGTTCCCCGCCTCGCTCATCGGCACAATTCGGGCAGGTGAGATAGGCCAAATATATCTTCTTTGGCATACGGCCACTGTCCAGCAGCAACTCCTGCTGCGAGCGCACCGTCTTCCGCAACGTGCCTATGCCTCCTTGATGAAGCATGCCGTGAAGCTGGAAATCCGCCGGCAGGCGCAGGAAATGCCGGGATGGTGATTCGCAGTCTTCCAGCAGCCGGATGAGCTTGCCGCGTAGCAAGCCAGTACGGGTCAACGCGAAGCCGGGCCAACGTTCGTTCAACTCGAGCTGTTCGATCTCCCTTTGCTGGCGCTCCTTGTACAGCTCGAAGGAAAGCGGCATGTGCAGAAACGACGCAATGGGCAGCATGTGCGCCGCATGGTGGGCCAGGTCGACGTCCTTGTTGTGCCAGTCCGGGTATTCGCCGGGGCAGCCGCATTCGAGCATCATTGGTTTCTACGAATCTTCCGGAAGGTTAAAAAGATATTTGCAAAGTACACCCAGAAACCTATGCCCATCACGGTGGATACGATGGCAATGGTTGGGCCGTAGAATCGATGAATGTCGGCAACGCTGTCCGGGTCTTCCAGCAGTGCCATGCCTTCGAGGATACCGAACGTCATCAACGTGCTGTAAAACCCGGCTATGCCCAGAGATGTCCACCAGAAACTGTGTTCCACCAGTCGTTGCGAATACAGGCTGACGCCGCTCATCCTGGGTAACAGGTAGTAGGAAGCCCCCATGAGGAAGATCACCACGCCACCAACCACGTTGATGTGAGCATGGGCCAGGGGATCTATCAGGTGGCCGGGCCCGCCGTAGGGGCTGCCAATGCTGTCCAGCCAAGCACGCACCGGGCGGATGACTTGCAGCACCCCGTGCACGGTACCGATGAACAGGCATAGTGACGACACCATCACGTACTTGACCAGGTTGCGGCCTTGAGCGGGCGAGGTGTCAGTGTTCGAAGGAGTATTGGTATTCATTGGGATACAGCGATAGTAGAAGGGAGATGGTTGCTACTGTGAGGCGGGCCGAGCGATGCGAGCATCGCCATGCAGGGGCATCTTTCGCGTCAAGTAACAGCCTGCGGCCGGCCGATAACGGATGCGCAATAATAGACAAAGCCCGGATGAACCGGGCTTTGTCTATTGCGTCCTAGTTCAGCTGAGCCAGGATATTTTCGTGTTATTTTTTTCGTGCAGCTGCTGCAGCATCGCAACCCAGGCCACCCAGGATGGTGGTCAGTACGATGATGAAAAGAAATACAGTAATCGGAACAATAATCGCCATGGAAATACTCCTCAGTATCCCTCCCCCCACAGGAGGATATTAATAAACAGCCCAGAGTCTACCCAATCGAACAAGGCCGTGCAAGCGGCGCTGATGCCCCGTAAGACCGCGGGTTTTCCTCGGCTATTCGATGGCCTCGCCGCGTCCGACAGATGGCGCGGCGGGGCCGGGAACTGGCGCGCGGGCGTTGAGGAGTTCGTTGGCGGTCAGGCGCTTTGCGCCATCAGGCGCTCGTACTTGGCCATCAGTTGATCCCGGGTTTCCTCGTGCTCCGGGTCCAGCGGGATGCAATCCACCGGGCATACATCGACGCACTGGGAGGTCTCGTAGTGACCGACGCATTCGGTGCACAGGTCGGGGTCGATCTCATAGATCTCCTCGCCCTGGGTGATGGCGCCATTGGGGCATTCGGGTTCGCACACATCGCAGTTGATGCATTCGTCGGTGATCATCAAGGCCATATCGGGTAACTCACAAACAGTATTTCTCTAGGGTTTAGCCGGCGCATTTTAACCCATTTTGCGCGCCAATTCAGCCGCGATATCGTCGTGGACAAACGGGGAAACATCCCCCCCCAGGGCAGCGATTTCCCGTACCAGGGACGAAGAGATATTTGCGTATTGTTCGGCAGGAGTCAGAAACAGGGTCTCTACGTCGGGCGCGAGCTTGCGGTTCATGCCGGCCAGCTGAAACTCGTAGTCGAAATCGGAAACTGCGCGCAGGCCGCGCAGGATGACCCGGGCCTGCTTTTGGCGGGCCAACTCAACCAGCAGTCCCTCGAAGGGACAGATTTCCACGCCCGACAGGTCGGCGAGAGCGCGCCGTGCCATTGCCAGCCGCTCGTCGAGGGTGAAAACCGGCTGCTTGCCGGGGCTGGCCGCGACCGCGACCACGACCCGCCCGAACAGCTGCGAGGCTCGCGCGATCAGGTCGGCGTGACCCAGCGTGATGGGGTCGAAGGTGCCCGGGTAGATGGCGCTGGTGTTATTTCGTTCAGGCATGGGGCGATTGTCGCACGATTTGTGCCTGGTGGGTGGCGAGTCGATAGCCCACCTGTCCGGTGGTTTTTTCCCGGTCGATGGTCCAGCCGGTGGGGAGCGGGTCCAGGGTCAGCTCGCGTTCGCTCTCCAGGTAGATGCGCGCACCGGGGGCCAGCCAGCGCTTTTCGTCCAGCAGTTGCGTGCAGCGCCAGAGCAGCCCCTGGCCGAAGGGCGGGTCCAGAAACACCACGTCGTAACGGGCGTCGCCGGGGCCGCGTCGCAGGAAGGTCTCGGCGTCCATGGCCACCACCACGGCATCGTCACAGTCCAGGCTGCGCAGGTGGGCCTCCAGCTGTTGCGCGGCGACGGGGGATTTCTCCACCAGCACGGCGCGCGCCGCGCCCCGCGACAGGGCCTCCAGCCCCAGCGCGCCGCTGCCGGCGAACAGGTCCAGGCAGCGGGCGCCGTGGATGTCGGCCTGCAGCCAGTTGAACAGGGTCTCGCGCACCCGGTCCGGGGTGGGGCGCAGGCCATCGACATCGGGGAAGTCCAGCTTGCGGCCACGCCAGCGGCCGCCGATGATGCGCAGGCGATTGCGGTGGCCGCTCTGGCCGCGCGATGATTTGCGTCGCCGGTTCAGGCCAACTCCTCCAGCCAGTCACGCGGGCGCAGGAAGTCGTCGTAGAGCCGGGCCTCGGGGCTGCCCGCCTCCGGCGTCCAGTTGTAACGCCACTTCACCAGCGGCGGCAGGGACATCAAAATGGACTCGGTGCGCCCGCCGGTCTGCAGGCCGAACAGGGTGCCGCGGTCGTAGACCAGGTTGTATTCCACGTAGCGGCCGCGCCGGTATAACTGGAAGTCGCGCTCCCTTTCGCCGTAGTCGGTGGCCTTGCGTTTGGCGACGATGGGGCGATAGGCCTCCAGGTAGTGGTCGCCCACGCTTTGCATGAATTCGAAGCTTTTGTCGAAACCCCATTCGTTGAGATCGTCGAAGAACAGCCCGCCGACGCCACGGGTCTCGCCGCGGTGCTTGAGGAAGAAATACTCGTCGCACCACTTTTTGTACCTGGGATACACGTCGTCGCCGAACGGATGGCAGGCCTTTTTCGAAACCCAGTGCCAGTGCAGCACGTCCTCCTCGAAGGGATAATACGGTGTGAGATCGAAGCCACCGCCGAACCACCAGATGGGATCTTCACCTTCTTTTTCCGCAATGAAAAAACGCACATTGGCATGGGAGGTGGGGATGTAGGGATTCTTCGGGTGAATCACCAGCGACACGCCCATGGCCTCGAAGGTGCGCCCCGCCAGCTCCGGGCGGTGGGCCGTGGCCGAGGCCGGCAGGCTGCCACCGGAGACATGGGAGAAATTCACCCCGGCCTGTTCGAACACCCCGCCGTCGGCGAGTACGCGGGTGCGGCCGCCTCCGCCGCCGGATTCGCGTTGCCAGTTGTCCTCGAAAAAGCGGGCCGTGCCGTCCTCGGCTTCGAGACCGGCGCAGATGCGGCCCTGCAGGTCGAGTAGATAGCCTTTGACGGCCGCGATATCGGGTGTGCTCATGGCGTGGTCCTGTGCGAAAGCGGGAAAAAATCAGCAGCAGAGGTTACACCACGGGCGCGAATTTGGCGATCGGAGCGGGGTTATGGAAAGCGGCCGTCCGTGGCCGGGGTGTTGCGGGTGGCGCGACTCAGGCGGCGTGCAGCGCCTTGGCGGCCTTGGCGGCTTTCGCCTGTTCCTTGTCGTAGGCGGCGCCGGACCACAGCATGTCGTAGGCGATCTCCTCGTTGCCGTTTTCGCAGATCTCGATGACCTGTTCGAACAGCGGCTGGAAGGTCTCGCTGCGGTGGGAGGCCTCGTGTTCCTCGAAGGAGCGCCAGAAGGTGATGATCAGCGCCTCCTTGCCCTTCAGTGGGCTCTCTACCGCCTGGCCGATGGTGCTGCCCTCGTTGGAGATGTTGCCGCTGTTGAGCACCACCAGGCCGCCGACGAAGCCGGTCTCCGAGTGGTAGGTCTTGACGTTTTCGCAGAGCAGGGCGACGCGCTCCTGCAGGTCGTCCACGGTGTAGCCGTCCTTGAGGATGACGCGGTTGACGGTGACGACGCCGTCGTGGGGGAAGTTGGGGATGAATCCTGACATGTGCCTTCTCCTTTTTGCTGCAAGGTTAAATATTAGTAATTAAGTGAAAGCTAATATAGTAATCCGTAGTGAAATAGTCAAGTATCCATTTTTGGGTAGTATCAATAAATTTTATGAAGAGGCGGGGCGTATAAGTTTTTTTGTCGCCAGGTCGCGGATGGGGGTGGGGCCAGCTTCGCCGCCGAGGGGGCCGTGGACGATGGCGTCCAGCGTATCGGCGAAGTACCGGCGTACCCGCAGGGCCGTGGTGGCGGGGGGGCTGCCGGCAGGGTTGGCGCTGGTGGAGACCAGGGCATGCCCGGCGGCGCGGCACAGGGCGGTGGCGATGGGGTGGGCGGTGACGCGCACCGCGAGGGTCGCGTGCTGGCCGCGCAGCCAGCGCGGGGTATCGGCCCGGGCGGGCAGCAGCCAGGTGTGGGGGCCGGGCCAGGTGGCGGCCAGTTGGGCCTCGGCCTCGACTGTGAGCGGTGCAATGAAAGGTGCAAGCTGCTCGATATCGGCGGCGATCAGGATTAGCCCTTTGTTAACCGGGCGTTGCTTGAGTGCCAGCAGTCGGTGCACGGCCTCGGGATTCAGCGGGTCGCAGCCGAGGCCGAATACCGCCTCGGTGGGATAGGCGATGACGCCGCCGCCATGAATGGCGTGGGCGGCCAGACGGAGCTGCCAGCGGTTCATGGCGGCGGCGCCTCGCGTGAGTGGGCGTTTACTTGCCGAGGGTTTTCTGCAGTTCGGCATCCTTGGCGATCACCGCGGCGGCGTTGGCCTCGCGCTCGGCCTTCACCCGTTCTGCCAGCGCGGCATCGCCCAGCGACATGATCTGCGCGGCCAGGTAGGCGGCGTTCTTGGCGCCGGCCTTGCCGATGGCCACGGTGGCCACCGGGATGCCGCCGGGCATCATCACCGTGGACAGCAGCGCGTCCTGCCCCTTCAGCGGGCCGCCGTCCATGGGCACGCCGATCACCGGCTTGATGGTCAGCGAGGCGACCACGCCGGAGAGATGCGCGGCCAGCCCGGCGGCGCCGATGAACACGGCACAACCGCGGCGGTCGGCGTCGGTGACGTACCGGTGGGTGGCGTCCGGCGTGCGATGCGCGGAGGTGATCTTGACCTCGTAGGGGATCTGCAGCGAGTCCAGCGTATCGAGGGTGGCCTGCATCACCGGCAGGTCGGAATCGGAGCCCATGAGGATGGCGACGAAGGGTGTGGTCATGTTGGTATTCCTGTTTTGTTGGTTATTTGAAATTGGGTGTTTGTAACGCAAAGGGCGCAGAGGCGCAAAGGATGCGAAGGTTTTGTTCCAAAAAATCAGAAGCCGCCACCGCTGTCCCGTTAACTTTATATCCGTCATTCCGGCGCAGGCCGGAATCCAGTGGTTTCAACGACATTCTAGATTCCGGCCTGCGCCGGAATGACGGTTGCGTCAACAACGTTGCTCTCGAGAAAACCCAAGAGTGGGCACAGACAATGGGCCCATCTTGCTGGGATTATTCCGCTTCTTCCCGGGCAATGGCGCGGTAGCCGATGTCGCGGCGGTAGAACATGCCGTCCCATGCGATCTGCCCGGCCAGCGCGTAGGCGCGTTGTTGCGCCGCGCTCACCGTGTCACCCAGGCCCACGGCGCAGAGCACGCGGCCTCCTGCTGTGACCACGTGGCCGTCTTTTTGTGCGGTGCCGGCGTGAAAAATTTTCGCACTGTCTGAATCCTCGGCATCATCCAGCCCGCTGATCACCGCGCCCTTGGCGTAGTCGCCGGGGTAGCCGCCGGCGGCCAGCACCACGCCCAGCGCGGCGCGGGGGTCCCACTCGGCGGTCGCATGATCCAGTCGCCCGTCCAGCGCGGCATTGCACAGGGCGACGAGGTCGGACTGCAGGCGCATCAAAATGGGCTGGGTCTCGGGGTCGCCGAAGC
>Ga0256830_1003225_pt1 | contig 10284 bp, 9 predicted proteins | sample 128326metaG_FD_190537 | JGI IMG/M metagenome (GOLD analysis project Ga0256830, IMG submission 190537) | Hydrothermal vent microbial communities from Lau Basin, Pacific Ocean - 128-326 | ecosystem: Environmental > Aquatic > Marine > Hydrothermal vents | place: Pacific Ocean: Lau Basin | collected...
GTAAGGCTCTGCAACATCAATCTCCCTCTTAGGGTCTGTTATGTGTGCCATCTTGTAAGCCATTTTAGCTGCTTCAGCCACGTATCTCGGGAAGTAAAGATCTCTATTTGTCCAGAATGTTGTATCAAGTGCCCATCCAACTCCATCAACCCATACAGGCTCGTCTGTGAGCTGTCTTGCTATATGCGGTGCAACCATTATTAATGCCGATGCTCCATCGCTTGGAGGAGAAACATCCAATCTTCTAACAGGCAGAGCCATTGGCTCGCTGTTCAGAACATCATCGACAGTAATTTTTGCTGCAAGCTGGGCGGACGGATGATCCAAAGCGTTCGCTTTATTTTTCACCGAAACAAGGGCTATGTCCTCATGCTTTATGTTGTGAACGTGCATGTATCTCCTCATCTCAAGAGCGAATATCCATATCAGGTTTGGATTGAGGGGTCTGTCAAGAATTGGATCCCAGATGTATTTGAATGCCGATTGAGGATGGGGGTATGAGGAACTCATCTTTTCCTCGCAAACAACAAGGCACACATCAGCTAAACCACTTGCAACATGCCAGTATCCTGCAATTGGAGCGAATACTCCTGTTCCACCACCAACATAAACCCTCATGTACGGTTTATTGCTCGCACCACTCCCATCAAGTAGATATTCTCCTTTCATATGTACTCCATCAAACGCATCAGGAGCAGAACCCATGACAACCATTTCTATGTCAGAAAGATCAAGCCCGGCTTCTTCCAATGCCTGTTTTACAGCATAATAGCTCAATTCCTTTCCAGTTTCATTTAATCTTCTCCTGAAGAGAGTTATTCCAGCTCCAACAATTGCAACATCCTGCTTTTTATGGAACTTAACATCCCTGATCTTCTCAACCATACATCTCACCTCGAAAAAACAGCAACAGCTCCCGTTGCAGTTGGCAGATATCTCCATGCCTGAGCAACACCAATTTCAGCATCAACCTGTCTCCTTCCAGCCTCTCCTCTGAGATGAAGGACGATTTCCAAAGCTTTTTGAGCTCCGGTTGCCTCAAGTAAATTGCCAGCGCTAAGACTCCCTCCTGAAACATTCACCGGAATTTCACCTTTTCTGCCAAAGTAACCACTTTCAAGAAGATCATCGACCTCCCCAGCCTTTGCAAGGTTCAAAGCTTCGATATGCTGGACTTCCTTGTAAGCAAACCTGTCGTCAATTTCTGCTACATCAACCTGTTTGGCAGGATTCTCGATTCCCGCCATGTCGTATGCCATTTCAGCAGCCTTCATGGCGTAAAGAGCGGTGAAGCTCATCGTATCATAATTGCTCGTCTCACTGTTCCACCCGACTCCATCTATCCAGACCGGCTCAGGGTTGAGCTCTTTCGCAATATCCCCTCTTGCAAGAACGAAAACAACAGCTCCATCAGATCTCTCTGCTATCTCAAGCTTTCTCAGCGGGTAGAATAATGGCTCACTATTCAGTACGTCATCAGCAGTTATATCAGCAGAATATGGAGCATCTGGATTTAATCTCCCATTTCTCTTGTTCTTTGCAACCACCTCGGCATAGGTATAATCACAGTAATCCCTCAGATTGGAATAGTAGCTCTTTTCCAGAGCAGCCAAGTAGAAGGGGTGCCCATTGCCAACTGGTCTAAGCCACACAGGATCGTAGGCAAATTTAACAACATTTCCAAAAGTCTGGATGTCACTTGCCTTACTGTGAGCCTCGACAACAGCAACCTCTGCAAGTCCGCTTTTGATGAGCATCACTCCATTTGCAAGTCCAAAAAGAAAGTCTGCTGTAACTGTAAATGTTGGTTTCAGCACTCCTCCAAGCTGATCTGGTACGAACTCGTCGAAAATTGCAAAGCCCTCCCAGAAGTCCTCAGCACACGTCACAAAAGCATCAATATCTCTTCTTGGATTTATACCCGCGTCCTCATAAGCCCTTACCGCTGCTTCATAAGTAATTTCCTTCCAGCTGAGGTCTGGAGAATTGGCATTGAAACCGCTATACCCAACACCAACAACAGCCACTCTCGTCATAATTTCACCGTCGCAAAATTTACGTTAACGTCATTTAAATCTTTCGTAATTTTTCATTGTGAAAATTTTCGGGTTAAAAAATTATTGTTACTCCAAAGCAGGTAAGCCGCAGTAATCCAGCAGATTTTAAAAGAGAACGGGAAGAATGAAGTTTACGGAAAGCCTATCAGCGTTCAGGTTCTGCTCATAAATAACAGCATTGTTTATCATCAAGGAGATATAACGAGAGTTTTTTTGATAAATCATGCTGAAATAATTGTTGAGAATGGGGGTGTTTAAGAGAATCAGGATTTCTGGCAAAGAATTTGCTGTTTCAGTTTTTTCATGAAAGCTAATCATATCCATCCACATCAGCTTGAGATTGGAGGGGCTTTGATTTAAGGGTTCTGATATTGAAACTGGTGTTCAACCACCCCAAACCTTTTAAATTTCAAAATTCTAAAAAATAACTAGATGGTAAATTTTGGTGACCTTAGGAGCATTGAAGAGGTTGAAAAACAGCTGGGAATAAAAAAGCTCACACCTTCTGAACTCTTAGGCCGTAAATTGAACGAATTCGAGAAAAAATACGCTCCGAAAGTACTGTACGTTGCCGGATCAATGAGAATACCCCTGCCAGAGCCGCGAGTTTCGGTGATAGGGACGAGGAACCCCTCACCAGAAGGACTCGAAGCCGCGAGGAATATCACGGAGTATCTTGTTGAGAGGAATGTGGTGATTGTGAGCGGGCTTGCGAGGGGCATTGACACCGTGGCGCATAAAACGGCTATTGAGAGGGGAGGAAAAACGATTGCCGTCCTTGGCACCCCTCTCAACAGGTTCTATCCTGCGGAAAACAAAAATTTGCAGAAGCTGATAATGAAGGAGCACTTGGCGATCAGTCAGTACCCCATTGGCTGGGTTACAAAGCCAAAGCACTTTGTCATCAGAAACAGAACAATGGCACTCATTTCGGATGCGAGCATCATCGTCGAAGCCGGAGAAACGAGTGGAGTAATTTCTCAGGGGTGGGAGACGCTGAGATTGGGCAAACCCCTCTTCCTCTGGAAGTTGCTCGTCAAGAAGGACTTAGAGTGGGTTAGCAAGATGAGGAAGTACGGCGCGATCGTTTTGGAGAGCATTGACGACCTGGAGTACGTTGTGGAGGAGATGTTACCCCCCTCAGAGGAGGTACCTCTCGCAGAAAAGCTGAAAATCGAAGCGTGACGTATGTTGCTGGAGAAGCTGGAGTTTTGCTCCCTGTTCTCGTACTGCCCAAAAAGCACTACAGAAAAAGGTAAGATTGCTAAACGTTTTATGATTCACATTAAGAACGAGAGGAGCTTAAATCTGCCATCTTTGGGTGAGATTTATGCCTCTCAGCTTGTAGCAAAATTCTTTTTGGCAAAATGGAAGGTAATTCTTTCGGGTTTTTCTCCTGACAGCACGATCCTCGTGCCTGTGCCAAGATCTGCGCCGATAAGAAAAGACTATCTCTGGGTTCCGTATGAAATAGCCAAGGCGATGGAGAAAGAAGGCTTTGGTACTGTTAAGCCTATCTTAAAAAGAGTAAATGCAGTTTCAAGATCTTCCACATCACTTCCAGCACAGAGACCGAGCCCGGGAGATCACTACAACTCCATGGTTGTTGAAGCCACGGACTCCTCTTTTCAGAGAATTCTCTTGGTTGATGACATCGTTACAAGAGGACATACTTTCATGGGTGCGGGATGGCGCCTTAAGAAAGCTTTTCCTGAAGCAGAAATAAAGGCGTTTGCTGCCATGCGTACAGTGAGCGATGAAACTCAGTTCAAGGACTATTTTGATCCAGTCAGGGGAATAATTTGGTACAGAAAAGAAATAGGAGATTGTCTAAGACGACCTTGAGAAAGTTCTGCATTAACACGTCGAATTTCACCATCATGGGTTCTCTGAAATGTTATGCACATCTGTTTATCTGTTTACTCAACCTCGACCATCTTCTTCGCAAACCTCCTGTACCACTGGAATTCTTTCTGAGTGACAGTGTTCAGCCATAGAAGTGAAAAAGCACCCACACTCTTCAGGATCTCTTGGACAATCCTCGCCTTGTCCTCAATCAACAACCGAACCGAAAACGTAAACCTGTACATCTCCGAGAATTTCTCTCAAAATGGAACTTCTCTCTCAGATTGATGCTGAGGAGGCACTTGTTTTACATGAATATGTCTGGGTTTTGAAGTCTCTCAACGTAAAATGGGAAGAAATACTGTATAAGATGGAAGAATACTCCGAAAATCGAAGGATGTTGAAGTTTTACCGTAATTCAACGTAAATTTTATAATGATTTATCGATAACATTAAACGAGGTGGTTTTATGGCTGAACAGGAAATCAGCCCTTTTGAGAGAATAGGTTACAGAATTTCTGAGAACGTCGAGAAATGGATGCCTGATCCATTTCTATTCGCTGTATTGCTGACATTCCTGAGCTTTCTGATGGGTATTGTCATAGCGAACCAGTCACCGATGGACATGGTATTGCACTGGTACAAGGGATTCTGGACTCTGCTGACATTTGCCATGCAGATGGTGCTAATTCTTGTAACAGGGTATGCCTTGGCTCACCATCCCTATGTGCACAGAATGCTTATCAGGGTTGCGTCTCTGCCCAAAGATGGAAAGCAGGCCTCAGCCCTTGTTGCACTTTTTGCAATGGTTTTTTCATGGATCAACTGGGGTCTTGGGCTCATTGTTGGAGCATTGCTTGCAAGAGAGGTTGGAAAGCAGGCATATCGCAGAGATGTGGCTATCCACTACCCGGCTGTTGTTACTGCTGGCTATACAGGTCTTGGCATGATATGGCACTGGGGTTTGTCAGCCTCAGCTCCACTGCTCTCAGCTACGAAAGGTCATTTTCTTGAGGAGCTGATTGGTATAATCCCAACAAGCCAGACGATATTTTCAGGATATGCCATAGCACTAAGCGTTCTATCGATTTTATTCGTTGTAGCTGTTATGTACGCCATCTCTCCCTCCGATCCAGAGCTCTGCAAGGGAATAGACCACTATGCTCCCCACTTGCTTGAAGAGGCTGAGAAGGAGAAGAAAATAGAACTTAAAACGATCGCAGACAGACTTGAGAACAGCATTGTGATAGGACTTCTCCTGTCACTCATGGGTCTCGCTTACATCGTGTACTACTTCTTTGTCCTCAAAAAGGGACTTAATCTGAACATAGTGAATTTCACGTTTCTCTTCATAGGACTTTTGCTGTATCTCCGACCAATACGATATCTGAAAGCATTTTACGATGCTATCCCATCCTCGGCAGGGATAGTCCTGCAGTTCCCGTTCTATGCTGGAATCATGGGTATGATAAAATACTCTGGACTCGGTAAGATAATGGCAGGGTGGCTCATAAAAATTTCCACTCCAACAACATTTCCTGTTGTTGCCTGGCTCATCGCAGGATTCGTGAACCTTTTCGTGCCGTCAGGAGGAGGGGAGTGGGCAGTTGTTGGAGAGACCATCTCAAGAGCGGCAATGGATCTTGGAGTTCCAGTAGGCAAAGCAATAATAGCCTACGGAGCTGGAGATCAGTGGACAAACCTCTTCCAGCCATTCTGGGCCATTCCACTCCTTGGAATATGTTCGGTAAGGGCGAGAGATGTCTTTGGATACACCATCACTCTGATGCTTTTTGCAGCAGTGTTCTATGCAATTTTCCTGACAGTTGTACCATACTGAATCGATACCACCTTATTTTTTAATTCTCCCCCATTTTGATTTTAATGTGCTTTCCAAAAATGTCCGATAGTCTTTTTTCGAGATCGTCTCTTATCGCTTCTGCTTCCCTTTCTGTATTTTTGATTGTCTCTTCGACATATGCAAGCCTCTTTTTCAGATTTTTCTCTACTTTGACATCTGCAGTTTCCCTGTCTCTTATCTGCACTTTCTTGATCTCGTTTCTAATGCATCTCAGTTCCTCCCTCAGTGCTTTAATTTTTTCAAACTCTTTTTCCATCTTCCCGCTTGATATATCCTCAAGAGATGAGATAACCGTGTCAAGCTTTTTTTCCTTAAGCTTCAAGCCACCCTTTCTGATCTCAGAAACTGCTCCAGAAGCTAAGGGTTTCATCTCGATTAAACTGTCAAGAAAACGGTGTGTGTCGAGATTTATCTTCACTCCAACCATGTGAGCATACATTTTCAGCGGTTTCTTAGCGTAGGCAATCTTTCTGTAAAGTTCATCTTCCTGATGCTTTAACTTAGATGCTATTCTCTCTTCTTCTCTTTTTAGATTTGCGGTGACTTCGTCCTCCTTTTTTTCACTCAATTCACTCTCTCCTTCAATTTTCAGATTCTCAATCTGTGAGGTCAGGTTACTGTATTCCAGCATTGCATTCTCTTTACTTTCAACAGTCTCTTTGAGCCTGTGGATCATTTCAAGAGTTTTCCTGAGTTCATCTACCCTCACTTCCTTCCGTCTGGCGTTAACATCATCTACTATGCCCGTAATGCTCTTCAAAAGCTGATCAATCTGCTCAATTTCTGGGGGATTGACGGTGAAGAGCATCCTGAAATACTTTAATTTCATAAACGCTACCTTTTCCAGCTTTTTTGATATATCATCGAAAATCTCATTTGCCTCAAAGTTAATGTTAACTTTCCAGAGGTTCAGCATGGCAGAAACAAAATTTTGAGCCTGATTTCTGAGTCCTGGATGGTCGGCGCTTAAATCAAAATCTTCAAGCATCTGAATGAGCTTATTCACCTGAGTTTTCAGATCATATTTCTTTTCAGAAGCGAAATTTTGAATGCTCTTTTCAGCAGACTCAATCAAATTCAAAATTCTCCGTTCAGCCTCTTCAACACTGATTGCCTCATCTCTTTTTTTCCTCAGAAATCCAAATCCCATCTGAGTGAAATATAAGATGTGTGGGATACTTAACTGTTCTCCTTTCGATACATCTAAAAATGAAATATCAGGCAATAATTACTATGCCAGAAATCGAAGTGGAGATCGATGATGTGGTGGTTTCCATTGCGAAAGGTAGCGGCAGAGAAATATTCTACGTTCACAGTTCTGGCAGCGATGCGGAGCAGTGGAAATATCAGCTTGAGACAGTGGGAGGTTATGCAATAGATTTGCCGAATCACGGAAAAAGTGATAAAGCCGAGATAAATTCTGTGGATGATTACGCATATTACGTGAGTGAGGCAATAAAACAGATTTGCGGAAAGGCAGTTATAGCAGGACACAGTCTCGGAGGGGCTGTGGCTCAGAAGGTTTATCTCAATTATCCTGAAACATGCATGGGTCTTGTTCTCGTTGGAACTGGAGCGAGACTGAGAGTTCTGCCTGAGATACTTGAAAATCTTAAAACAAAGCCTGAGAAAGCTGTTGAACTGATACTGGACATGGCATTTTACAGAAAAGAGAATGAATACAGGAAAATAAGGGAGAAATATCTCAGAAATTCAGATGTTCTCTACCTTGATCTGTCTGTGTGCGATAAATTTGATTTGCTGAACGAATACAGGGAAAGCAGGATAAAGATAGATGTGCCAGTTCTGTTAGTATTCGGGAGAGAAGACAGGCTCACTCCACTGAAATATGGTGAGTTTTTCAGAAACCACATACCCAGCTCACATCTCGTAGTGATTGATGAAGCAAGCCACATGGTTATGCTTGAAAAGCCAGAGGAATTTAACTCAGCTCTCGATTCCTTCCTTGGGAAGATTCTTTCTGACTGACATGTACCTCATCCTCCTCAAATGCTCCTCTCCACTGAGGAACAGCAGCACCACAAGCATGCTCAGAACAGGAAGCCACATCATAACTGAAAAGAGGTAATGCATGCTGTCCATGAATCCCTCAACCATTCCGATCAGAGGGGCAGGATTGCCCATTATTGAAAAAATTTTCAGAAGGTTCATTGTTCCTGGATCGGGAATCTGATTGCCATAATTCCCAAGCCAGTCCTTCATCCTGTTTGTCAGAAGTACTCCACCTACTGCAACACCCATTGCCTGAGAAAGGGTATTTACAGATCTTATTGTCCCATTTGCCATTCCAACCTTTTCTGGGGGTATTGACGCCATGATAACGTTAAATGACGGGGACATGAGTATCCCCATTCCAATACCCATGGGCATGAGCTTGGCAAAGAATTCCCAATATGTTATGCCTTCATGAATTCTGGAGAGATTAAACATTCCAAATGTGAAGAGTATTGGCCCAGCTATCATGAGATATTTCGGGTTCATCCTGTCACTCAGTCTTCCTGCAAGAGGGGAGAAGAACGTGTTCATTAAGGGTAAAACCACCATCCAGTATCCAGAATCAGCAGCAGACAGGGATTTTATTCCCTGAAGGAAGTATGGGATGATAAAGAGGGAAGATGATATCCCAAAAAACAGTATTGAGACCGCAAGTATCCCAGTAGTGAAATTTCTGATTTTAAAGAGAGAGAGATCGAGTAAAGGATACTCATAGCTTATTTCTCTTAATGAGAATGCAACAAGGTAGAATATTCCAACAACAAAGCTTGCAATTGTTTTCTCATCCTTCCAACCCCAGTCCTGCCCGTTTATTATTCCAAGCGTCAGAGAACCCAATGCAATGGCAAGGAGTATTGCACCGATATAATCCACCGGAACTCTCTCTTTTGCCTCAAGCGGAGGCAGAAGAAGATAGGATAACAAAAAAGATGCAATTCCAACCGGGACATTCAGATAAAATACCCAGTGCCAGCTGAGATGTGTCGTAAGCCATCCTCCGATTATCGGGCCGAGTGTGAAACTTGAAGCTATGAGTATTGAGTTCAGCCCCATTGCAGCACCTCTTCTACCCGGAGGGAACAGGTCAGCAATCATCGCCAGTGTGTTACCGCTAAGCATCGCCCCTCCCACAGCCTGCAAAACTCTGAAAATGATTAGACTTCCTATGCTCCATGACTGAGCACATAGAAAACTGCTTACAGTGAATAGAGCCATTCCAGCCATGAAATATCTGTCCCTTCTGACCATATCACCTATTCTTCCTGCAAGAACGAGCAGGACAACCATTGTGAGAGTGTAGCTGTTTAGTATCCACTGCACATCCGACATTTTGGCTTTGAAATCCTGGGCTATGCTGGGAAGTGCAACATTCAGAACACTAACGTCGAGCAAAACCATGAAGAGTCCCATCCCAACCGGGATGAGGGCAAGCCAGCTTGATTTCGACATCAGCTCTCCCTTTTTCTTCTCTTTCTCACAAAGATGGCTGAGGCGATTACTGCCAGTGAAATCATGGCGAAAGCCGCGATCGCAACAGAACTCAGAATCTGCTTTTCACCAACCTTTATAGATACGGTAATCGGCGTTGAGATGTGCTGGTATCCATTGGCATCGTAGTACCTAACTCTGAGAGTAGCTGGATAAAGTCCCGAACCTGCATCCTTGTCAACATCAATCCTGAATCTTGCCACAGCTTCCTCTCCAGGTTTAAGAGTCCCTAAGTAATAAAGCGATGGCTGGGGCTTTCCAGTTATACCGAGAAGAGAGCTCACACCTGCAGGATGGAGTGGTGGTGAGAGATCAAGCTCAAGAACTGCATCATGCAGTGTCTCGCTTCCTGAATTTCTGAACTTGATTATAACATTGCCTGTCTCATCTGGAACAAGATTATCAGAGATAGAAATCAGCTGGAACTCTTCTCTATTTGATTTTATCAAGATCGGGAATTCGTCCACACTTATCAGATCATGAACGCCATCAACACTGTATTCTTCAATGAGATAGAAGAGGTGCAATCCTTCTGAAGCCTGATTGGAAACTGAAAGTCTGAATGTAACATTTCTCGTTTCTCCAGCATTCAGCGAGTCGATATATGAGGTTGAGCTGACTGGGATTAGAGTTTTGCCTGAAGAGACCAACATAAGCTTCACATCTTTTATGGGTTCATCAAATGTGTTTTTTATGCCAATCTTTATTGACTGTGTTGCTCCAACCCCGACATCTGCCGGGTTTATACCAGAAATCTTTACAGCCGAATTCGGGTTCACATTCAGTTCGAAAGGTATGCTCTTACTGACTTCCGTATCCCCGAGCCTGTTTTTGTATTTCAGGATTAATTCTCCTCTGTATTTACCAGGTGGAGCCGAGGAGATGATGTAAAATACCAGATCTTTTTTCTCTCCTTTTTTGAAATTACCAACATAGGGAGAGTTCATTGAATGCATCAGAGGAGTTTCAAATTTGAGAATAGCACTGACATCATCCAAGTCATTTCCATTGTTTTCA
>Ga0256830_1003226_pt1 | contig 10279 bp, 3 predicted proteins | sample 128326metaG_FD_190537 | JGI IMG/M metagenome (GOLD analysis project Ga0256830, IMG submission 190537) | Hydrothermal vent microbial communities from Lau Basin, Pacific Ocean - 128-326 | ecosystem: Environmental > Aquatic > Marine > Hydrothermal vents | place: Pacific Ocean: Lau Basin | collected...
CGACGGCAAGACGTGGACGCACCACACGGAGGTCGAGGGAGTCGGCGATTTCTCCGTTCATGCCATCCGCAGGGGCCATGGCGATGACCTCTGGTTTCTTCTTCTCGGCCGTGCCGATAGCTATGCAGCACCATGGGGCGGGGTGGCGCGACTATCACGGGGAAAGTGGAAGCGTTTCGGCGAGGAGGACGGACTTCCGTCGGCTAGAACCTATGATCTGACGACGAAGTTCAATCATCAGGTCTTGATCGGAACGCTCAAGGGTATTGCACGTCTTGAAGGGGAGCGATGGGTCGCCCCTCCCTACGCGACGACCTCCGCGGCGCGCACACTCTTCTTCTCTCAGCACGAAGAATTGTGGATCGGCAGCGGCATTTCCGGACGGGGGATATCCGTCGTCACCCGCGAGGGGCGCATCGATGACCGCGGCGATTTGCCGCGATTTGCCGCCGCCGGATTCGTCGATGATGATAAGGGCAATACCTGGATCTCATCTCCGGACGGCCTTTTTCGCTGGGATGGAGTCTCGTTTTCCGACGTTACGCGGGAGCCCGGCATCCCCTCGCGGGTTTTCTGGCCGATCGTCACTTGCGGCCGGAACGCGCTGTGCATGGGATCGTTCGGACAAGGTCTGGTCAGGTTCGAGCCGGATGATATCGACCCACCCGTCACCGAAGAGCTGATCGTTTCTCCGACACTGGAGAAGGACGAATTCCTGATTCGCTGGGAAGGTCGAGACAAATGGAATACGACCCTGGCAGAAGACCTCCGGTTTCGCTGGAGAATCGACGGCGGTCCGTGGTCGACACCGATTCGCGCGCGAAGCACAAAGGTCAAAACCTCCGAATGGGGCGCAATTGAGTTCGAGGCTCAAGCCATCGACTTGGCGGATAACCATGAGACGATCCCGAGGAGCATCACCTTGATGACTCCCCGACCGTGGTGGGCCCACTGGTCATTGGTCGCGCCGCTTGTCTTCCTCTTTCTTGCACTCTTCTACTTGACCAAGACGACCATGACGCAGAAGAAAGAACGCAAGCAGCTGGAAGAAGAAAAGGATCGGGCAGCGAGTCAACTGCGATCCATCGTCGAAAACACCTCCGAACTGATTTACATCCAGTCGATTCCCGATGGCGAGTACCTTTTCGTTTCGCCCTCGTCAAGAGAACTGACGGGCTACACTCCCGAAGAGTTTCTTCAAAACCAAGCCTCGCTGATCGACCTGGAACACCCGGCCAGCCGGGGTTATGAAGAGCTATGGAAGAAGATCTGCAATGAGGAGTTCACTCGCATCCCCACCTATACCGTCGCCGTACGAACCAAGAGCGGAGAAAACAGAATCCAGCAAGTGCACGAATCCTACATGGATCAGGATGGCCGGCGGGTCGTCTTGGGTATCGCCGTCGACATCACCGACATTCGCCAAGCTCACGAAGCCATGCTGCACGCCGAAAAACTCAAGAGCCTAGGCGTATTGGCCGGCGGTATTGCGCATGACTTCAATAACCTCCTGGTCGGCATTCTCGGCAATGCGGAACTCTTGGGACTGAACGTCGGCGGCGATCTGGAATCGAGACGGTATCTCGATGAGATTGAAACCTCCGGGCGCAAAGCCGCCGGACTTTGCCGCCAGATGCTGACCTACGCGGGAAAAATCCGCTCGACGCCGACGGCCATCGACATGCCGTTGCTCTTGGATGAGGTCACGGGCCTCGCTCGCGCAGCGGTCGATGCTTCCACGAAGTTCGATATCTGTATTCTCGATGAGGACTGCCGAATATCCGGAGACCCGACCCAGGTTCATCAAGTCTTGATGAATCTGATCATCAACGGCTCCGATGCGCTCGGCGGCCAACCGGGTGTCGTAAACATTTCCATGGACCGCGTCACCCTGAAAGATGGAGACATCTCCAAGATGGCGCCGTTCAGCCCAAGCCCGGGAGAGTTCGTGCGGGTGACAGTGCAGGACGACGGTTGCGGAATGGACAAGGAAACTCTTCTGCGGATTTTCGATCCGTTCTTTTCGACGAAGATTCAGGGGCGCGGACTCGGACTTGCGGCCGTACGCGGCATCGTACATTCCCACAACGGCGCGCTGACCGTGGAGAGCCGTCCCGGGTGCGGGTCGACATTCTGCATCTACTTGCCGGTATGTCTCGAGCCGACGGAATCCACCGCTCATACGGCACACTCCAAGCCCACTGCTTTCGGCTACGGAACCATTCTCGTCGTCGACGATGAACCTACGGTATCCCGCGTCGCCAAGCTCATTCTTGAAAAGCAGGGGTTTTCGGTTCTCGTGGCCGACAGTGGCGTGGAGGGAATCGAAGTCATCAAGACCTCCAAAGCGAGGATTCGCGCAGTCGTGCTCGATCTAACGATGCCCGATCGCGATGGTCTCGAAACCCTTGTCGAGATGAGAAAGATCATTCCGAAGCTACCCGCCGTGCTCTGCAGTGGTTACGTCATGGAAAACTTGGCGCAACGCATCGGGGAGATCGACGACTTGTTCTTCTTGCAAAAGCCTTTCGATGCAGCAGCCATGGCGACGGCTCTTCTCGCGGTTCTTCCCGACGATACGAGGGGCAAGCGACATCCGCCGAATCTCGACAACCGAGGAAAACCCCTCTCGACCACACCCTGAAAAACCGAGAGTTTTCAGGCGTCAAGTTTATCCGGGTGGGTTTCCCCCGATTTTCGCAAAGCCCGATCGAGAAGGGCTGGACCCATCAGCTGATTGACGGCGATCACAGCGACCAACGGAGTCGACACGCTCGGTCCCCATTCGGGATAGCGACGCGCCACTTCCGCGGCCAAACCCAAGCTGACGCCGGCTTGTGACATCGACGTCCAGCCCGCCAGCCAACGCCAAGCCGGCTCATCGCGCGCCGCCGCTGCGCCGATCCACGATCCGAAATAGAGGCCGAAGGCCCGCAACCCGATAAGGAGCAACACCAAGATCCACGAAGAGCGCAGCGCACCGAGATCGAGCGAAGCTCCGGCAAGGCCGAAGAATATGACATAGATCGGAGGCGCGATCCGTTCGAGAGCCTCGGTGAAGGCCTCGCCCCGACGCGACAAGTTCTGCACGACGATCCCAGCCGTCAAAGCGACGAGCAGCGGCTCGAGATGCAGATGCACGTCCCATCGATGTTCCAGAACCGACGAAATCTCGCGCGAGAGCCGTGTGATCAAGAACGCCAAAGCCGCCAAGAGCACGGGCAAATCGAGGTGCATCACGCGCACGGCGAGAATCACCAAGAAACCGACGAGAACCCCCATGACGATCGACAATCCGATTTCGGCTCCGAGCCCGAGGAATATTCCGCCATTGAAAGCCGCGCCCGGTGTGACCAGCATGCCGGCGAAAGACATCGCCCCGCCGAAGAGCAGAATCACCAGCGTGTCCATGGCAATCGTCACCGCGAGAACGGTCTCGGTGAATGGGCCACGTGCGTTTGACTCATCGATGACTGCCACCGTCGCTGCCGGCGACCGCGCCAGCGAGATCGCAGCGATGACGACCGCAGCAGCCAAGAGACGAGACCCTCCGGCGGGCAGGCCGGGAACGACGGGTGCCGCAAGAAAGATCCCGCCGATGACGACGAGCGGAACGGCTAGACTCTGCCCACCGATCCACGCGAAAATGGACCGCCAGTGCCCGCGCAGCAGAGCCAAGCGCAATTCGCCGCCGGCGACGAGTGCGATGAAAGTCGATGCCAAGTCATCGAGCGGACCAAGGTTTTCAACGATATCACTTTCGAGTATCCCGATGACCGACGGCCCGACCAACAACCCCGCAACGATATAACCCGTCAAACGCGGAAGCCCCATGCGTTCGGCGAGCAAGCCCGTGCACCAACCGACGATGAGTAGGAAACCAAGGCCTTGGATCACAGCGCTCGGCGCTGAGGTATTGACGACGCCGGCGAGCGTCTTGCCGATGATCATCAATCCCGTCGCAGCGACGATGATCACCAGGGCCCAGCGTGTCACCCCGGAAATCGACCGGGACACGTCGTACCAGTTCATCGACCCCTTCATGAACTCGACTCCGCCGGGCCGGCCTTCGGCGCACTCGTACCACGCGGTTTTCTTTCAAGAACATGCAAGATCAGCCACGGCGAGATCAGTTCCGTAGCCAAGACGGCAAGAAGAACCACCGTCACCACGACACGGGTCTCCGGTGTGCTTCCGCTCTGGAGATAGTCGAGCGCGAGCGCGGCGGAGATCGATCCCTGAGCAACCAAGCCGAGGCCGAAGCGCCTCGGTGGCTCGCGCGCAGCGTGAGTCGTCTTGGCGAGAATCCAGCCCGCTGCCGTCTTTCCGATCAAACGAAGCATCATCAACACGAATGCCAGAGCGACGATTTCCCAAATCCCGAACCCGCTGCCGGCGTTCAGCTGCCAGACGGCGCCGGCAACGATCAGCAAGAAAAGCACGAACGACGGCTCGGCGCGGGTAGCGAAACGCGCGATATGACGACTTTCGCTTGGAACGTTTGCCACGATGATGCCGGCGATCAGCGAGACGAAAAGAGGCGAAAGCAGCAAGAAGCTCGCGGAACCCGTAAAGAAGAGAAGTGCACCGATCCCGGTCACCATCATGCGGCCGCCGCTGCGCCCTACACGCGGAAGCAACAACAAGACCCCGCCGAACAAGGCACCGAGCAGGAGCGAGAAACCGATCCACTGAAGCGTGATAAAGGCGTCCCAGCCGATGATCACCGGGTTTTCATGTCGATAGCAAAGCGCCAAACCGAAGATGACGAGCGCGAGCAACTCGCCCATTTCCGCGAGATGGCGCAGCATCATCAAGAGAGGCGACGCACGGTATTTTTCTTCGCGAGCGAGCATCTCCAGCGGTATTCCGGTCGAACAGGCTGCAGCAGCCGCCAGGACCAATGCTGCGACCACCGGCTCTCGCCCGGTGCCGAAGACTTCTCGAAAGAAGAACCATGCCGGAATGCCGACGGCGACGGCTCCGCCCGCAGCCTGCACCCAAGGACCGAGCTTGTAAAACGGCGGCACCTTTCTCAACCGCTGCGCATCGAGCTGCAGTCCGTAGTGCAGGCCGATGAAACCCAGCGCCAAGGAAGAAAACGGTCGAAGGATCTCGATCGTCGTCGTATCCACCACTCTCAGAAAGAAGGGTCCGAGCAATGCACCGATGAGGAGAAAATCCGAGCGCGTCACCAGCAACATCCGCACCCCCGCCGGCAACGGAAGCCGCCAGGGCTGCCGGTGGGCCGTAGCCAAGACCAGGACCAGCAGTGCTGCGAGCGAAAGAAGAGTCGTCAAAAGATTTCGATCCTCTATGTGGCCGGAGATACTTCCAGGATCATACGCGCCGCGCAAGCATGCCGCGATGCGACAAAATTGACCGCTTCACTCGCCCGTCGAGAAGTGATAGTGTCCGTTCATTCGCGATCGACTCATCGCGTGGGAGGAGTAAAAGAGATGCTGCTACGTCGTCACTCCGTTTTCGCTTCCGTACTGATCTCGAGCTTGGCGGCCTTGCTTTCCCTATCGGCGACGGCCGCTGATCGCGCGAGCACCTCGAATTCCCGGCATTTCGTGTATCACGTTCCGGTCCAAGCGGGCCCGGGCGGCGGCGGTGCTGAGCACCTCGCCTACCATCCTCGTTACCTGCTGGTCAAGCTCGAGCCCGAATCTCTCGAGCAATCGACTCTCGGTTATGCAGTGCGTCGCGGGTTGGCGGCAGACGGACCGTTGACGGGTCTCGAATCACTCGATGCCATCGGCCGAGACGCGGGATTGCGTGAAATCACGCGCTCGACGATCGAGGTTCAAAACCGCGCATTGGACGAAGCAATCGGCGTCAGCCGCTGGTTCCGCTTCGAATTCCCTGAGGGACTCGATCTGATCGAACTCGCGCAAACCTATGAGCTCGATGTCCATGTCGAGGCGGCATCGCCCGATTGGCGGGCTTTTCCGGCCGCCGTACCCAACGACCCGGACTATCCCGACCAGTGGGGTCACAACAACACAGGCCAGATGAAGGATTACTGCTGGAACTGCGGCGGGCATGACAACGGAACCCCTGTGGGAACGCCGGGTTTCGACGCCAACGCAGAAGCCGCGTGGGACCAAAGTCAAGGCTACGGCAACAGCTCGGTGGTGATCGCCATCATCGACTCCGGCGTCGATGCGAATCACCCCGATCTGAACCAAGTCACCGGCTGGGACTACGGCAGCGGCGACAGCAACCCCGATGACGACAGCGCCTCGCCCGGTCACGGCACATCGACCGCCGGCGTAGCCGCCGCGGTCTCGAACAACAATCTCGGCCCCGCAGGCATTGCCGGGGGCTGCTCGATCATGCCGCTGAAGGTAGCCGACGACGCGGGAAACATGGCTTTCTCCGCCATTCAAAATGCGCTCTACTACGCTGCGGACAACGGTGCCGACGTGGTGAACATGAGCTTCGGAGCCGGGATCACATCCGACCCGGCAACGGACGACGCACTGCTCTATGCCTACAACGCCGGCGTCACGCTGCTGGCGGCAACCGGCAACGACAACGCATCTACGATCTCCTACCCCGCGATCAACCCCTACGTCATCGCTGTGGGCGCTGCATCGCCCTGCGACGGGCGTAAGCGCTCGTCGAGCTTGGCCTCGGAAGTGAGCGCCGGCGTCAGTACCGATCCCAACGGTTACACCTGCGACGGGGAGCGTTGGTGGGGCTCGAACTACGGCGTCAACACCCAGGATGCCGCGGGAGCCGTGGATGTCATCGCACCCACGATTCTACCCACCACGGATATCTCCGGAAGCGGTGGCTACACGGCGACGGACTACTACCAGTGGTTCAACGGCACATCGGCAGCGTCTCCCTATGCAGCCGGTGTGGCCGGACTGATCGTTGCTGCGAACCCCACGTGGACCCCGGCTCAAGTCCGACAGCGCTTGGTCGAGACCGCCCGCGACATCGTCAACGTGGAGTCGGGATCAGGCTGGGATCGCTACAGCGGCTACGGACTCGTCGATGCCGGCGCCGCCGTGAACGCGGGCGGTGGAGGCGCGGGACCGACCTACGCCACGCTGCCCTATTCCACCGGTTTTGAAAGCGGCACGCTCGACGCCTCCTGGACGACTTCCTCCACCGCCGACGGCCGCGTACGCATTCTGTCGAGCAATGGACCCTACGCAGGCTCGTACCAGATGACGATGGACGATTCGACCAGCGGCGGGTTTTCGCAGAACGAAGCGTGGCTCCACCTCGATCTTTCGGCGGAGAGCAATGTCGATCTGGAGTTCTGGTGGAAGGAATTCGGCGACGAAACACACGCACAAGACGGCGTCTACTTCTCGGACGACGGCGGATCGACCTTCGTCAAGGTGCAGGATCTCAACGGGCAGAGCTACACCAACAACACGTGGCAGAATTTCGTGCTGGATGTCGATCAGCTCGCCGCCTCCAACGGCCTGACTCTAAGCGCAACCTTCGTGGTCAAGTTTCAGCAATACGACAACTATCCCATGACTTCCGATGGCTTCGGATTCGATGAGATCGCCGCCCGCGCAGTCGGCGCACCGGCGGATTCGATCACCGTAACCTATCCCAACGGCGGCGAGACTTTGACGGAAGGCAACGTCGAGACGATCACGTGGACGAGCACCGGCTCGATCAATGACGTGAAGATCGACTACTCGACGGATGCCGGTTCCACCTGGACCACGATCACTTCGTCGACGCCGAACGACGGTTCATACGACTGGACGGTCCCCGGCGATCCGACGACTCAGGGCCGCGTGCGCGTCGCCGACGCTGCGCAGGTCGCCACCAATGACATCAGCGACGCCGACTTCACCATTGAAACAGCCCCGACCGGTTCATATTCTCCGCTCCCCTACTCTACGGGTTTCGAATCCGGATCCCTCGATGGATTCTGGACGACCACCTCGACGGGTGACGGCCGCGTGCGCGTACTCAGCAGCAACGGTCCGAATACGGGTTCGTATCATATGACCATGGACGATTCGACCAGCGGAGGGTTCTCACAGAATGAGGCGTGGCTGCATCTCGACTTGAGCGCAGAAACCGACGTCGATCTCGAGTTCTGGTGGAAGGAGTTCGGTGACGAAACCCACGCCCAAGACGGCGTCTACTTCTCCGACGACGGCGGGTCCACTTTCGTCAAAGTGCAAGATCTCAATGGTCAAAGCTACACCAACAACACCTGGCAGAATTTCCGACTCGATCTCGACCAATTGGCGGCATCCAACGGATTGAATCTGACGGCGACCTTTGTGGTCAAGTTCCAGCAATACGACAACTATCCGATGACTTCGGATGGTTTCGCTTTCGATGACGTCTCCGTGGCAGCGGCAGCCGGCGGGGGCGGCGGATCGTATGCCGCCCTTCCCTACAAGACCGGCTTCGAATCGGGAGCGCTCGATTCCTTCTGGACGACGTCTTCTACCGGAGATGGACGCATACAGGTCACCAGCACGAACGGCCCGCGTCGCGGCAGTTATCATATGACGCTCGACGATGCGACCAGCGGTGGATTCTCGCAGAACGAGGCATGGCTGCATGTCGACCTTGCCGGTCACAGCCGTGTCGACTTGACCTTCTGGTGGAAGGAGTTCGGCGACGAGACGCACAGCCAAGACGGCATCTACTTCTCCGATGACGGCGGATCGACCTTCGTCAAGGTGCAGGATCTGAACGGGCAAAGCTATACGAACGAGACATGGACCTTCTTCTCGCTCGATGTCGATCAGCTCGCCTCTTCCAACGGCCTGTCGTTGACTTCGACTTTCGTCATCAAGTTCCAGCAGTACGACAACTACCCGATCGCCTCCGACGGCTTCGCCTTCGATGCAGTCGAAGTGACGGGCGGTCCGATCACTTCGGAATCCGAAGACAACGGCGGCGGATCCACCGCCGACGGGCCGATGGGGAATGCAGTCGCCGTCAGTGGAACGCTCTCGTCGAGCAATGATGATGACTGGTTCTATTTCGACGTGCAGACGGCCGGCAACGTGGAGATCGTGCTCGACATCCTCGGGACCGCGGATTTCGACTGGTATCTCTACGATGAATCCGACTTGGTAAACGACGTCGCTAGAGGCTATACGACCAACGATCCGGAGACGGGAACCTACAACTGCTCCGTGACGCGCTATTTCATTCGCGTCGACGGTTATCAGGGAGCGACCGGTGACTACACCTTGACCATCAATGGTCCCGGCGTCACCGCCTTGTCGACCCCTCCCACCCCCCGCTCGAGGCAAAGCGAGATGGCCGCGGACGGTAGATAATGCAGCGTGATCACGCGCAGAATCCTCGGAGCGTTTCTCAGCGAAGCCGGCAGTCAAGCTTTGCGCGAGGGCCTGCGCTATTTGAAGGAGGGACGCGTCGGTGAACTCGTAGGCACGGCGAGCAGCATTCGCAGTGTCGTCGGCGGGACGGGCGGCGACTACGATGTCGCACTCTGGTCGGAAGACGGGCGGCTTTCTCACCGCTGCTCGTGCCCGTCGTGGCGTGATCCCTGCAAGCACCAAGTCGCCGTAGCTCTCGGCTTGTCCGAGAGCTACGGATGGGCCCTCGGTGAAATGGCCGCGGACGATCCGGGCTCGCCTTCTCCACAGGAAGGAGGCGAAACTCACGATGCAGAGCCGTCGCGAGAAAGTGCTCTAAACGAACGGCAAGCGGCGGCTTTGCATGAATCGTTGAAAGTCGAGATCGCCGAACCTCCAACGCTAACCGTTCGCTCTGAAAGCGGCTTCTCTTACGAGGTCACGCTCCGCGGACAAGCGGGCGGACCGCATTCCTGCACCTGTCCCGACTTCGAAGCCAATCGCTTGCATACTTGTAAGCACGTTGAGCGGGTGAGGCTTTGGCTGCATCGGGGGGCACGGCTCGATGATGACTTTTCGGCTGCCGCCTCAGCGCCCCGCATCTATTTGCGTTTCGGCGAGGTGATCGAACCTCGCCTCTTCGGCACCCCGACCTCGTCGGCCGACGCCGTCAAAGCCCAAGAAGTCTTCGACGAAAAAGGAGTCCTGCGACGCCCCTTGGCGACCGATGACGAGGCGCTGTTGGCCTTTCTTCAAGAAATGGGAGAGCTCGTCGAAGAACGGGCGCTTCGCTGGGTTCGACGACGCGTCGCCCGCCGGCCGGGCCTCTGCTTTCGCGCGACGGATGCGCCCGAGAAAGTTCTGCCGAACCTGCTTCACGATCCCCCTTCTCATGTGTGGGAAGGAGCGCAATTCCTCGCGACTTCCGGACGCGCACTCCTTGCGGA
>Ga0256830_1003227_pt1 | contig 10278 bp, 8 predicted proteins | sample 128326metaG_FD_190537 | JGI IMG/M metagenome (GOLD analysis project Ga0256830, IMG submission 190537) | Hydrothermal vent microbial communities from Lau Basin, Pacific Ocean - 128-326 | ecosystem: Environmental > Aquatic > Marine > Hydrothermal vents | place: Pacific Ocean: Lau Basin | collected...
TTGAAAAGCCGGGACAAATAAAACAATAAATAAACTTCAAAAAAATTCCCTTTCCGAAGCCGCGCGATATAGGCCCGCGCCGCTCTTTTAGCCGGCCAACCGCAATCACCTTTTAAAACAAATCTCCATTTGAGCCAATCTTTTTTAAAAAAAGACGGGCTCAAGAAAGATTGGGAGAGGCGAGTGATTTGCCTCTCCCGAGAATTTAAGAAATCTTATGCCGGATAATGGACAAAGACCGCCTTGGTCCATCGGCCGAACGAGCGGTCAACCGAGCACCAATACGGCACTCCGGCTTCGGGCTCGTTGTCTAAGAATGAACCGATATAGTCCACTCCGTCTTTTTCAGCCCGCATTTGCGGCTTGCCGCGATGCTCGCCGGCTTCAAAGGTTAGGACAAACCAGCCCTCTTCTTCGGCTCTCTGTTCAACCAAGTCCCGCGCCATACCTTCCGGCACGATCGTCGGATTTTCCAGATTGCCGAGAGCCGCTCCGCTTCGCGAGGTGAACCAAGTCGGCTCGGCGACTATGGCGGTGACTCCGCCTCGCGTGTTGCCGCTCAAGTTCAGCCCTCCCTCGTCCAGAAAAAAGCGGCGAGAACGGCCTTCTGCCAAATCCGGAGTCCGAACCGGCTCCGACCAGCCACCCTCTTTGCCTTTGGCAACGAGGAAAAGATCAAATAGGCCAGTCCTCATTCCGCCGGCAACCAATTCGGCGATCAGGGCTTCCAATTCCTTTCCGGCCGGCTTTGCGAGGTCGGCGGGCTCCCATTCAATCCCAAGCGCTTCGCACCCGAGCTCAAACAGGGTCTCCACCTGCTCCATCCGGCGGAAAGAAATGTCGGCTCCTTCAGCCCGCTCCCGCTGGTCTTCGTCATGTGCCAAACTAACATACTCAATGCCGAGATTGATTTTGCGGACAACCTCTGACATTTTGTCGGTTTGAACATTAAACCGCCCCTCAAACATCTCCAAGTCGCGGAGATTGCCTGAGGAAGCGGCCATAACCAACCAAAGCTGAAGCCGCCTGGGAGCTTCCACAATAAAGCGGGACCACCGATATTCGTACGGCATATTAACCACTGCCGCGCCTTTATCGGTGAGCCGAAAACCGTCCGGGTCTCCACTGTCATCCACCCGCTCAATCATGCCATGATTAAGCAGATTTTTGGTGGCTTTCTTAATGTGCTCGTCGCTGAACGCGCTGACCATATAGTCGTGCGCGTCAGAAAATCGCACATCAAGCCGCGCCGCCTCAAGAAGCAAACCCTCAATCGGCGTATGCGGAGAACAACCCTTAATGGGCTCAAAAACCGGATTTTCGGCCTTGACATCAGACCGATTTTTGGAGGACAGGATATAAACTTTATCCTTTCCTCCATCAGTCCGCGCCACCCGGCCGACCCGACGAACCATTTGCCAAATATGGTTGATTGGCAAGCCTTCGCTCCGCCTCTCCCTCACACCGTAAGCGTTCCAGTCCACTCTGATCCGCCGGTCAATAATGACGACGGTTGAGAGTCCGGGAATGGTCACGGACGAATCCATCGTCCCGGGTGTGGCCACAACGACCACCGGCTTGCCGGTTGCCTGCGCCTTGGTAATCGCGGAGAGCTGCTCCTCCACGATATGTGCGCCGGTTACGGCAATCGCCCACGCGTCTGAATTATTGCGGACAACATTCACGACGCGGGCGATCTCCCTGCGGGATGGAGCAAAAACAAGAATTGTCTCGCCGGGAGCGGAAATCTCCGGCAGGTCCTTCAAAAGCTCATCCGGCTTGTCGCCGCAGAGCGTTTGAATTTCCACCGGGTGCATTTGCTTGGTAAGCTCATACACCCTTGCCGGATTTGTTTCGGTTCCAAACACCGCCGGCAAATTGCCGGGAGCGATTGTGGCCGAAACAATCATAGTCCGCACGCCCTTGTGAGCGGCGTAGCCGACCATAAACTCGGTTTGCGGGTCGTCCTCCAGAATTCTCTGGGCCTCGTCCACGCAAAGGACGGTTCCAGCTTTCCAGAGGTCGCTGGAGCGATCATTCACCATCCGGTGGAAAATCCCGGTGGTGATAATCTGAACCAGCCCCTTGGCTGTTCGCTGGGAAGTCATACAGCCCCCCAACTTGGCGTCGTATAAAAAATCCAACGACGCCTCCAGCTTGTGGGCTTGGATCACGCTGGGAACGAGCACGATAACGCGCTCAAAATGCGCCAGCGCCTCCACGAAAATCGCCACGCCCTTCCCTGTTCCGGGAGGGGAGATAACTATTCCGTTTCGGCTCCAATCAATCGGTTCGGGCAGTGTGTCGCCCTCGCCAAGGCCGTAAACTTTGCGCCGCAACGATTCGGGCAAAGACCCGCAAATCGCTCCGGCTGTAAGGCCGAGATTTTCGGTCAGCCACGGCAATGCCGCGCTGACCGCCCATTCTTTTAAACTTTCTTTACCCTCATAACGAGGGCGATTTTCCAATACATTCATTTTTTGGCCTCCTCTGACCTGTTTTATGCTCCGGTAAAACCGGGGGTTGAAAATTTTAAAGAACATTTATCCCGCGCTTGTTTTTAACTAAAAACTGACGCGAAAATTCCTCTATCTAAGCCCATTATCACAAAAGCAATAGTGGGCTTGGAAAAGGGGCGGAACAGATGTAAGAGTGAACTCTGTTCCGCCAAATTTATTTATAAAGAACGCGCCCGGAGCTACTTACTGGCCTCCTGGGCGATTTTCACAAGGTCAAGTCCCGGCTCAAGCGAACCGGCCAGGAGAGCTTTGAACTCCCCGACCTTGTTTGTGTTTTTCCAGTTCACCTCTGGGGCCTGATTATCAGGCAAAATTTCAACCACATCCGCCACATCCGCCAGACGAAGATCGTCCGGACTGATATGGAAGATGGGCATGGTCTCAATGACCATAACCGTCCAGCCCGAAGCGTCAAAAGGCACGCCTACCTCTGACTGGAATTGCACGAAACGGACACTGTATCCGTTCCGCACAAGGGAGGCGATGAGCCCAAGGCTCATTATAAATCGCTCCCCGTAACCTCCGTCCAGCTTGCCCTTATAAATATCAAGGGCTTGCTTGACGGAGATTTCCTCCGTTTTTTCCGCATCTCCCCACCCGGAGGTGTGGGTGATGGTCTGGCCGTCTTCGGCCAGTTCGGGCGGATTGACCCACCCGTAAAATTCCTGTCCTCTCTCCGCGACAACAGCCATGGCCGCGTCGCAGATTTTTTTAAGGTTTTCAATTGTCAACATTTTTATTCCTCCTTTTTGTTTTTTTTAACGGAACAATGTTCAGTTTTATATATCCAGAGCCCATTGTTTCCCGGCAAAGGAAACATAGACCCGTTTTTGACACAAACCGCGACCCAAAAACATCGCCAGGTCGTTGAGTGTGTCGGTGACTTCCCGGTCGCTTCGCCCTTTATCATACCTGGGGCTGAGCGAACCGGAAAAAACTCCGGATAATTCTTTGGTCACCCGCGACCCGTCAGCCGCGTTTCTAACCGGATAAACCAGTGTCGTATCAGACACCATTCCGGTCAAAATCGGGAGACCCCGAGAAACCCGAGCGGACATCCACTGCCCGACGAGCTTAAGCGCGTCGTTTAATGAATAATCCGCTCCCTCACCTTCGTATCCGGCGCGAAGCCCGAAGGTGATTTGGAAGCTTTTTTGCTCCATTACCGAACCGAGCTTGCGCTCAATCAGAATGGAGCGAATCCAGCCCCCGGCAGCGGCAGCCAATGTCGCCATCCCGATAACGGGCTCAAACCAGCCCCATTTATCGGTAATGACAATCGCGACCCCCGCCGCCAACCCGCAGGCAAAAACCGCCGCGGGAATAATAAAATCCTTTTTCATTTTGGCCTCCTCTGACCTGTTTTATGCTCCGGTAAAACCGGAGGGGATAAAAATTTTAAATAACATTCCTTGTTCCGGCTTGTCCATTAAAAATGAACAGTCCGGGTGAAGTGGGGTTTGCGAGTGCCGGCGCAAACCCCCTGAATTTATTTCAACTTCAGGCCTTCGTCCTCCATTTGAAAAGCGAACTTAGGCCTGTCGGTTCTTTCCAAGGATTTCTCCTTTTCAAGAACCTCTATGCCGTCCGGCAGCACCCGGATCGGCATAATTCTGTAAACCCCCCTTTGCCCGCCAAACAAGACGAGCTTGTAAAACCGCGGGCGTGGGATCCGCGGTATGCGGACTTCGTTTTCCTTGACAAACCGGCCGAACAATATGCCGGCCTCGGCTTTGCCAAAGAGTTCAAAGTCCTTGCGGGTGGACCACATCGTGGTCACACCCAACCACTTTTCGCCGTCATGAAACGCGACGGCGATGTAGTCGGGCAGGACCCAATAGTATAGTCCTGCGCCACCCGCAAGAATGCCAAGGAGAGTGAGCAGGGACTCGCCCCCGTTGGCATAAAATCCGTTCCAGACCCCGAATACTTCCAGGGCCTGTTCCCTGGCAAACCAACCCGCCAGGGATAAAACAGAGAAAAATAAAAAAATAAAAATTTTTTTCATTTTCTCCTCCTTTTTTGTCTTTTATTTTTTCACGGCAAAGCCGCGGCTTAAGATCTCTTTTAATAATTCCAAAAGAAAACTTAAGCCGCGGTCGCGCCGTTTGATGTAAAGAACAAAATTGACAAGCATGGGACAGCGGCCAAAGCCGCTTTTAAAAATGATTTTCTTATCTTCAGCGCGCCAACCAAAGCTGGCGGGCTGGAGAAAGAAGAGGTTTAAGGAGAACCTCTAAAACCAAAAATAAAAGGGAAGTTGTTGAACTAACTAACTTCCCTTGAACCTTTTTTAAAATTGCGGGCTTCTGTAGAATATGGCTACAGGTCATTTCTTCTAAATACATCAAGAAGCTTCTTTAGAAGAAAAACGAAAATTTTTTTCGTCAAAGTGTTTGAGAAAAAATTGTCTCAATCCCTTTTTATCGCCATACCTCCGCAATTATTTTTTACTTAATAAAGAACTAATATGGTTTAGGCGCGGGTAAGACAGCACCGGGTCATCTTTTGCAGGTACCTTTACGCTTCCCTGTAGAAGTTTAAACAAAAGTTTGTTTTAAAAAAACAAAAAATTTTGTCTCAGTCCCCTATACTGTCTTCTAAACCATTTTTTATATTAGCATATCTTTAAATTTTGTCAAGGAAGGATTAAAAGCTAACTACACTCCCATCCTTGACCAACGCCAGCTTGCCTTCGCTGGCGGTTAAAACGGCCGCGTCTTCCGGGAGCGGATCCCGCAACTCTTTCAAGTTGCAATAGAGCCAACTCCGGTCGCCTTTGGTGGTTTTCACCACCTCCAGCAACCCAACGCTGTTACGGTTGTTGCGCCGGTCATATAGACACTCGGCGCCTTCCACCTCGTACTTTGGGAAGTAGGTGGAATTTGCCGGTCCCTTGACCGGTTCAACTCCGACAGCGATTACTTTGACCGGAAACCGGTCAACCACCGTGGAGCTGACAGAAGAAACCGAAATTTCCGGCTTCTCCTCTGGATCGTAACCGTAAATAATCCCTTTTTTCTGCTCGCCGACCATGCGCCAAATCCTAAATGGCGCTGGCCTTAAATCCATATCCTCTTCCTTGCCGCAATGGGCAAAATCAAGGATATAAATTTTTTTTATCCCCATTTCTTTTAATTGTTGCCGGCTCTGGGGATAAAGAGCCAGCTCCCAATGGTCAATGGCATAGCCATTGCCATCAGAATCCCTACCGGCTTTACGAGAATATACCATCAACCGGTAGATTTTGTCGGGGGTAACTTCACCCCCTATTTTCTTTACCCTCACCTTTATCGGGAGTTTACCTTCAACTCCCTTAGGGCGAAGATAAAAATTATTCCAAACCTGCGAAACCCTTGGTCCGGGCTTCGCAGGAACCAATCCCGCGATAAACGCGGGCGATAATGTACAATACATTTGTACCTCCTTTCCCCTCCTTAAATTAAAGGGGATTGAAATTTTTTTATTGCGATACTTTTAACGCCACCAACGCGGCTTGCGTCGGGTCGTTGAAATCCACGACATAAGTTTCGTCGCAGATTTCAGCGGCGTATTCGGCATCGCCTTCGTTGGAGATGACGCCGATGATTTTGAGCTCTTTTTGCATTGCCAGAGCTCTCGCCTCCTCGGACATCACACTGCCGTCTTCAAAGTCCCCGAAAATCAGAAGAGTTGATTTTGGCAGAGCGGCCCGAATGGCCATCTCCATTCCTTTGGCATAGCTGGTGCCGTTGCCGGGGGTTAAATCCAGAATGGTTGAAACCACTCTTTCAAAATCCCTCTCCGGCGGCGTAACCAGCATAGCCGGGTTATCCGTAAAAGCGGCCGCGCCAAAAGTAGCGCCTTTTGGTCCGTAGTAAAACCCTACGGCCTGGGCGCCGGCCATGGCCGACTGCATCCTGCCTTGATACCCCATTGAGCCGGACGCATCTATTACAAAGAACAGATGTGGCGCGTCGGTTGAAACGCGCTTTTCCCTGACTTCGGTGCGGTTGTCAATAATTCCGCCCTGCGCCAAGGCCCGGACAATGGTTCTCATTGGGTTGAGCTTCATATCCAGCCGATGGCCGGTCTGAAAATCAACCCGCTCGCCCGTACTTGAGAGCGTCTCGTCGCCGTCAGATACTTCCTGAAATTCGCTGACAGCTTTGAGCGCGTTCAAGTGGGCAAGACCTTTGATGATACGGAACTCGTTGCCCATACGGGAACGGCAACCGGGTTCTGCCTGAACCCACTTCTGCAGAACTTCCTGCAATTTTTCAGGTGTTAATTCCCTGATAATAGGAAGTATCTGCTGAAGTTCCGGCGTTACCATATTGGTCTCAAGTTGCGGCAAGCTCTCTCCGCTTTTGCCCGCAACCGCTCCGCCGGAAGTTGACTCGCCGTACTGGTCAGAATCCGCGCGGGAAAGCTCCTGCATTCTGGTCGGCTGACCTTCCGCAATCGCTTTCTTGCCGCGAACCTTTCCGGTAAGAGATCCGTCTTCGGATTCAAAATCCAACTTTTTTGTCCCGTTTTGGATCCCTTGGGCGAGCTCCGCGCCGGTCTTTAACCCTTGGGGGGTTTTAAACATCTGACCGGCAAATTTCTGGGCAAGCATTTTAGCCAGCGTTTCGGCGTCAACAATGGTTTTCGCTTTGGCGCCGGTATTGCCTTCCTGTTCCTGAGAAGACCGCTTGCCATTTTTAGGAGCTGGAGGATTGGATGATGTTTTTCCTTCGCCGTCCTTTCCTTTGGAATTTCTTCCGTTGGAATCGGATTGCGAAGGATTACTGCTTTTCCCTCTGCTCCCGTTTTGCGCTCCGAATTTTTGTCCGCCATCGCCCTGATTTTGCGAATCAGAGCTGTCGGAGTTTGAATCCGAATCGCCTTGGCCAGCTTGTTCGCCTCCGTCCTGTTCGCCTTTGTTAGGCGAAGAAGAATCTTGACTTTCGCCTTGATTCTTCTGCTGGCCATTATCCTTTTGGGATTGGCCGGAGGCTACTGAGGGCCCTGTTCACCGGAATCGTTCCTGCTCATCTCCTTTCTGACTCCGGCTAAAAAATTCTGCTTATCCGTCTCATCGGTGGAATCAGCAGAATTTGACCCATTATTATTTTTTGGCTCATCTTTTTCACCATTGCCAGCGTCGCTATCATCGGATTGCTCCTCTGACTGCTCCTGCTGGCTTTGATTGCCTGTTCCTCCGCCGGAACCCGAGGCAGGCATATTGCCAAATACCTCGTAGAGGATCTCGGCAATGACCGTATCAGCGGTCTTGCCGTTCACCTCCGCGTCCGGCGTTACCTCTACCCGTCCGCGCAAAATGCGGACGCCGATTGAAATCACATCCTGCGGCGTGATAACACTACGATCATCAAGAATGGATTTTGTCGCGGCCTCGGAATAGAGGTCCAAAATTGCGCGAGGACCGGCCGGGACTTTGATATAGCGAGTGAAATCGCTATATCCGCTCACCTTTTGCTGGGTCAGTTTGACAACTGTCACTAACCCCTGTAAAAGCTTGTCCTCGGCTCCAGCAGACATCAACCAACTATTGATATGCCAGTTGAGCATCTGCCGGTCCTGCTCCGCGGTCCCGTAGTGGAGATGAACCACTCCGGCGCGGAACCGGTCCTGAACCGGCTTGGGGATGGGATTGGCGGTGGCGTCGTATTTCCTCGTGTTGGCGGTTGCCACCATCACGAAATTTAACGCTACCGTCTCCCCGCTCGGCAATGTCGCCTGCTGCTCTTCCATAATTTCCAGAAGAGCGTACATTGAACGAGCGGATATTTTGTCCAGCTCGTCAACATGCAGAATTGCCGGCAGGGGATTTTTTTCAGCTTGGAGCACTTCAATGCTGCCAAGCTGATACCCAAACCCCGGTTTGCCGGAATCATCATATTGGACCACGCGGTCCGCAATGATTTCCTCCGGCATCAAATCCGGCCTGCCTTGAATGCGAGCGTAAACGACATTGCCGCCGTTTAGTTCGCTCGCAATCTGTGCGAAATTTTTGCTGGTCCATGTCTTCCCAATGCCCGGCGGACCATAACCGAGCAAATGAGTCGGCACTCCTTGGAGCCGCTTGTAGTAAGCGGAGAGGAGCGCCGAAATAAACTCCTCGTTGCCAAACACTCTCTGGCGGAGAGTGTCAGCAACTTTTTTTAAAATTTCAATATTATTATTCAATTTTTCCTCCTTTTTCCCCATGAGGGGATTGAAACTTAAATTTTTTCAGCAACGCCCGATTTGTCAAAGACGCCGGACGCGCTGATACCATGGGTTAGATACCCGCCGGCATCGCCTTCCAACTGCTCGCGCAGTTGTCCGGCCAGCCGGTTTTCAATTGTTTTCAACTCTTCCAGCCATAGACGGCGGGCATACTGCCTGTCGTCTATGTAATCACCGTCTGCCAGAACCGCAGAATCCGGCGTTTTACTCTTGAGAAGTTTCAAGAGCTGGGCCAGCTTGCAGTTATGCTCCGGCCCGTTAATTGGCTGGTCAAGCAACGAGGTGTCCGGCTCGGCGAAGAACCAGACATTAAATGTTTTTCCGCCAAGTGTTACCTCGGCAATGGTTCCTTCACTCATACCGTCACCTCCTTTTTATTTTTGGTTTTCGCCATTTCCTCTTCCACCAGAGAATAAAACTTCTCTGGCTCAACACCGATGACTTCAGCCACTTTTGTGGCTGTGCCGTTCGGCGAAGTCGCGTAATGCGAAAAAAGGATTCTTGCTACTGCGCGCTGGGTCGGCTCGTCAGAAATAGAATCCTCTGTTAGAGCCAATCCCACATTACGGATTAACCGTTTCAACTGGTCTCTCCGTAAAACTTCAGACAGCCGCTGGGCCAACTGAAGGTGTCCAAAGATAAATTTTTGGCCGATCTGCTCTTCCCACCGTTCGGCATAGTCGTCCATCCGGTGATTAAGCCGGAAATAGGAACGAGTTATGTCCAGCAGGCGAGACAGATAGTCGGCCATGTCACGGGTAAAATGCTTTGCCTTGGCAGAGTAAACCGCCAATCCGTAGATTGACAGCTCCTCCAGACAAATCTCAACCTGATCCTGTTGGTTCGGGCCAAGCACATAATCGGCCGAAACCTCAACCAGATTTCTCACCCACTCCTCGTAATTTAAACTCATCTTTCCGACGAGCTCGTCAATTACGAAGTATTCAACGGGGTGCAATGCCAATTGGGCAATCTGGCCGCCTTTATGAGTCAGCGCCAACTTGCCTTCCTCTACCTTCACCACTTGAAGGTCAATCAGCCGGGAAATAATTCCCTGCAATTGATCCATAAGCGGGAAAGTGTCCTGCATTGCTTTGCCCCAAAAAGTGGCTTTGATAAAACCGGTAATGCGCTCGGCGGTGTCAAAGCCAAATTGAACAAGTTGCGGCAGGGTGGCTGTTAAAAAGTAAGAGTTAAAAATCCTACTTTCCAGCTTGGAGGCCTTGTATTTCAATAAGACCTCCTGCACCTCAACCAACTCCACCTCGCTGAATACGGGTATCCAGCAGTATCCGATGTCGTCAAATTGAGGCCGACCCGCCCTTCCTTCCAGCTGGCGGAACAGAGAAACATCAAGCAAACGCTTTTCGTTTCCTCTACCATTATCACTATGATAATCGTAAATGGTGTCAAAAACGATATGGCGAGCCGGAAGGTTAACTCCCTGCGCCAGCGTAAAACAGGTCGCTACATCTTTAAGCTTTCCCTGTTGGGTTAGCTCAAAGACCAGCTCCCGCTCCTGCTGGCTAAGCCCGCCGTGGTG
>Ga0256830_1003228_pt1 | contig 10276 bp, 7 predicted proteins | sample 128326metaG_FD_190537 | JGI IMG/M metagenome (GOLD analysis project Ga0256830, IMG submission 190537) | Hydrothermal vent microbial communities from Lau Basin, Pacific Ocean - 128-326 | ecosystem: Environmental > Aquatic > Marine > Hydrothermal vents | place: Pacific Ocean: Lau Basin | collected...
GTTGCCCAGCACCAGCCTGTCGAGGCCGGTGGAAAAAAAGCAGCGGATGGCATCCAGCGGCGATTCCACGATGGGTTCTCCCATGACATTGAAACTGGTGTTGAGCAACACCGGCACGCCGCTGAGACGCCCGAACTCGTTGAGCAGCCTGTGATAGCGTGGATTGATGTCCACCCGTACCGACTGCATGCGGGCGCTGCCGTCCACGTGGGTCACCGCCGGGATCACTTCCCGCTTGTCCGGCAGGACGTTGCACACCTTGAGCATGAACGGTGCCTGGACCCGGGAGTCGAAATAGTCCTTCATGGCCTCCACCGGCACGGAGGGCGCAAACGGCCGGTAGGCCTCGCGGTGCTTCACCTCGGCGTTGATCCGGTCCTTCATGTCGGGCCGGGTGGGATCGGCCAGGATGCTGCGGTTGCCCAGCGCGCGCGGCCCGATCTCCATTCGTCCCTGGAACCAGCCGATGATGTGCCCGTCGCGCAGCAGCCTTGCCGCCTGGACCTCGATGTCCTCGTGGTACTCGGCCTTGAGCTTGCATTCGCGCAACACGGCGGCGATGTCGTCGTCATCATAGGCAGTGCCCACGTACGGGTTCTCGTGGACAAAGTTCCGCTCCCGGCCCAGCAGCCCGTTGTATATATAGTAGGCCGCACCGATGGCGGTACCGTTGTCACCGGCCGCCGGCATGACATAGATGTCGTCGAAGCCGCTCTCGCGCACGATGCGCCCGTTCATGACGCTGTTGAGGGCCACTCCACCGGCCACCACCAGGTGCCGGCACCCCGTGCGCTCGCGCAGCATCCGGCACATCCCGAGCGCGGCCTCCTCCAGCACCTGCTGGAATGCCGCCGCGGTATCCTCGTGGTGCTTCTCGATGGGAGCGCCTCGTCGCCGAGGTGGACCGAACACCTGGTGAAAACGGGGCCCGCACCGCTGCCGGCCCCAGAACTGGTAGCTGAACCACGACAGGTCGATGCGAATATCGCCCTCGTCGCTCACTGCCACCATCTCCCTGACCTGGCGCAGGAACCGCTCCGGGTCGCCAAAGGGCGCAAGCCCCATGGTTTTCCCTTCATCGTAGTTGGGCCGGAAGCCGCAGAACTCGGTCACCGCCTCGTAGAACGAACCCAGCGAGTGGGGGAAGAAGCTCTGGTTGAAACAGGTGATGCGGTTGCCCTCGCCCAGGCCCAGGAACGACGTCGCCCATTCGCCGGAGCCGTCCAGCGACAGCAGCGCCGCCCGTTCATAGGGCGAAACGAAAAACGTTCCCGCCACGTGGGCCAGATGGTGGGGCACGAAATGCAGCCGCGGGCGGTGGCCGCCGGCAGGCCAGGTCTGCTCGAACCACGCGCGCAGCGCCTTCTGCTTGTAATAGCTGTTGATCAGCTCGTGGCGCAGAAAGCTGCGCGCCCCGCCCGGATGCCGGGCGGCATAGGCCAGCTTGGCGGGCCAGTGCAGGGTGGGGCGGATGGACACCGCCACGGCATCGATGTCGCCCGGCTCCAGCCCGGCCATCTCCAGGCAGCGGGCAATGGCCAGGTGCGGAAAGGCCCCGGTGTGCTTGTCACGCGTGAGTCGCTCTTCCTCGATGGCGACCCGGAGTTCGCCATCAGTAACGATGCAGGCGCTCGAGTCGTGATAGAAATGGTTGATCCCCAGGATATTCATTGTCACCAGAGAAACCGGCCGAGAGAACTCGCCACCGTGTCGTCGCGTCCTAGCAACTTTCTACGCAGGCGTTTACCGGTCTCCCAAACAGCTCCCGCAACACCTCTCACGCCACGATTGAACAGCGTCCCCTGAATCATCTGATCGCGCTGAGGCCCCCACGGCCGAGCCCACTGCGGATCGGTGACAAGGCTTACTCGACGAAATCGCCGGCATTCAGACTCCCTGCGCAACACAAGGTACAACACCATTGCACCTGGCCCCAAATCGGCGTAGGATTCATCGTACGCAATTTTCAGGATAGACAACACATCCCCATGAACCATGGCAAGCTGGGCGGCGATTACATGGTCGCCGAGCCGTAGCAGGTGTATACGCACCCCTCCGTACCGCGCCCGCTCTCTAACAACCTGCTTATAGAAAGATCTCACCCGGGGGTGCAGGTCGATCGCCGATCCAGTGCCTCTTTTGCCCTTCCATCCCGCCGCTTCCACGCGGAGAAATTCCTCAAAGGCCTTGCTGATTGCCGGGTGTTCCCCGACCACCTCCAGCCGCACTTCCCCGTGGGACCGCAAGCGTCTCTCCAGGCGGCGAAGATTGCGACGAAAACGGCCTGAGGCATTGACCAATGGGTCTTGACCTGCCCTGAGATCGAACCATGCCATGGCTGCCGGCGCTCTCACCAGCACACGTGGCAATTCACCCGACACCAACGCCCGCCCCATTTTTCCCTGAAGTGGAGTCGCAGAAATTTCAAGACGCCGCCACGGCTTGGCATGCCAGTGCTCGAGATGCGACACCACTGAACGTAAAATCGACGCGGGATTGACCCCTGCCGGTGCCACCATGTCATAAACATTTGCGTGAGGGTGGAGTGGCGACACCCACCGCTGTCCGTGCCCCTCATAACGAAGTGGCACAACGGCTTCCAGATCGTTACGCCTTAATACACAAAAAAAGTACAGGCAATCGGGCTCCTCCTCGAGCCAGTTGGCCACCGCCGCATACCAATCAGGAGCTTCCCAGAATCCCGCCTGCGACTCGCCGGACACCAGCCGCTTCCACTCCGGCCACAGCGATGCCGGCACCTCGCGTCCACGCATCACCACAACGGCGGACTCACCGTTTGTCTGCGCGCGCCGCCCCCCGCTTGCCGAAACTGGCTCTCGATGAATACCCACGACCTGATACACCACCCTGATCCGCAGCGCATCTTCCCCAACGGCTGGTGCCTGTGGAATAGCACAGAACCGCTAGCACCTCCTGGCTAGTTTCTTCCCCATATGCATCGGATACATTAAACGCCCGGCAACCTCCAAAAGGAGGGGCGGCCGCCCATGTCCGGCGGAGGCCGAACGATCGTGCCTGCGGTTCGAATTTTCAAGCACCACATACGAACGCCATTCCTGGCCCTGGCCGGGGTGGAATTCCTCATACTGGCCGCTTCAATCTACGCAGCCGCCAAGATCGTGTTCTGGTCGGATTTTTCAGAAGCCTATCTCTACGTCGGCCCTTTGTTTCCGCGAGCCGTCATTTTCGCCACGGTAATGGTTATCGCCATGTTCGCCATGGGCCTGTACCAGGCTGACCTGCGGGAGGGCCTTCCCGGGATTTTGCTCCGCGTCTCCATCAGCTTCATCCTGGGAATTATCACCTTGGCTGTCATTTTTTATGTCTACCCAGGAATAAAATTTGGCCGCGGGATCATGGGGGCGGCGGTATTTGTCGGCTACCTTGGGGTTAGTTTTGCTCGCGCAATCTTCCTGCACACTATTGACTCCAACGCTCTGCGCAAGAGAGTGCTGGTGCTCGGCGCCGGCAAAAAGGCGGCTGCTTTTCTACAACTACGACGCCGCTCCGATCAGCGCGGCTTTCACATCGTCGGCTTCGTACACATCACCGGCGAAGCGAATCACGTCGATCCAGCGCGGATAATCCACCTTGATCGACCCCTGCCGGATAAATGCAGAGAGCTGGAGATTGACGAAATTATCGTGGCTGTAGATGATCGCCGAAAGAATTTCCCGATAGAAGAATTGCTGGACTGCAAACTATATGGCATCGATGTTCTGGATGCCCTCTCCTTTTTTGAAAGAGAAACTGGAAAAATCATGCTTCAACTCCTCAGCCCAAGCTGGCTCATTTTTTCCGAAGGGTTTCGCAAGGGCACAGCTCGCGCCTATGCAGAACGGGTTTTCGACGTCAGCATGAGCCTCGCACTTCTGGCAATTACATGGCCCCTCATGCTGGTTACCGCCCTGGCGATTGCAATCGAGAGCGGATGGCGCGCGCCGATTCTGTATCGCCAAGTCCGGGTTGGCGCCAACGGTCGGCCTTTTCAACTCTTGAAATTTCGGTCTATGCGACCCGATGCAGAACAGGATGGCGCCAAATGGGCCCAGAAAAACGACTCGCGCGTCACCCGGGTAGGTGCCGTGATTCGCAAATTCCGCATCGACGAACTGCCTCAACTATATAATATCCTGCGTGGCGATATGAGTTTCGTCGGTCCGCGGCCCGAGAGACCGGAATTTGTTCGACAGTTATCAGAATGTATTTCCTACTATGACGAGCGCCACCGGGTCAAACCAGGTCTTGCCGGCTGGGCCCAATTACGATATCCATACGGCTCGTCAGTGGAAGACGCAGCGGAGAAGCTCCAATACGACCTGTACTACGTCAAGAACCACAGCCTCCTGCTCGATCTACTGATCTTGATTCAAACTGCGGAAGTTGTCCTATTCGGGAAGGGGGCCAGATAGCATCATTCGTACACTCGCAAGGGCCGAAGCGGATTGCTTTCCCATCCAACCACCACCCCCTGATCAAAGTAAACCCTTGATAGCCCGTACTCCCACACGCGATCAGTCGCACGATTAGGAACTCCCTCAATAACCCTTACCTCGGCTTTGGTGGCTCCATAGGTGAATCGAGGCCCCAAATCGGGTGTCTTGCGTTCCAGCCTGATCCGCAACGGATCGGACAAATCGATTTCCCAATTCACAACGACACCATCCTTGAAGTAGACTCGCGACTGGCCGTAATACCATACCTCTCCCTGCTTTCGGCTCGGTTTGCCCTGGATAGCAAGCACATCTTCCTTGGTGGCGCCGTATGAAAAAAAAAGCGGCACCTCCCGATCCAGTGACTCCACCGCCTTCATGTCATCCCGTACTGCGGGAGATGGAGGCTCGTACGCAATCCCGTCTCCCCCTGTGTCACCTTTGTCCAACAACAGCCATCCCCCCGCGCCGGCGACGATAAGGACTGCAACTAATCGCCTCCACCGGTAGTGTCCGCCCGCACCATCCGGTACGTTGCTGACCCACTGGGCGCGTGTCGCGGAGCGGCGAGATTCTCTGCGATACCTTGGACGTAAAAGCTCTTCCCTCGTCTTCCCATCACGTCCAGGCAGTCGTCCATGCTCCCGGTAGTATGTAGACAATAGACGAAAAGCGTTGTTGATCTCCTTGAATCTGTCCTCGGACTCGATATCGCCTTGATTGTGCCGATCAGGATGGAAGCGCTGTGCAAGGCGCCGGTACGCTGTGCGCACCGCATCCCAATCTGCATCCGCAGACAGCCCCAGCACCCGATAGCATGGTTCATAATCCGCCTTGTTCATGGTGCGGCGTCTCCGTTACTCCACACACTATGCGGCTCCCAGCATCAGATTCTGAAGTCTATCACTCCATCCGGCTCGCGCAGCCCCCCTTCTGCGTTAATGGTACTAACACAAATGTATTATCCCGGGCGCCCTCGCCAGGACCTACTGGCGAGCTAGCCGTTTGGTACGGTTGTATCGCCATTTTAGTTTACATACACTTCCGATAACCGGTTGATTTACAGACAATTAGGCTTATACGCCCGGCTTCCGACACGACCATCCAGAAATACGCTGGACGGCGTTCGGACACAACGAACGGCACGGAGCGCGAGCAATGGCCACCACCGGGAAATAAGGAGCGTCTAAATAACATGTCTTGGCTTAAACCAGTCCAAATGGCTGCCGCATGCCTGCTTTTGGCTGCGTGCGGAACCACCATAACCGACGTAAAGGATTTCAATGCGGCCACTGCCGACGTGCCCTCTTACACTCTTGGCTCTGAATACAGAATAGGCACGGAAGACGAACTCCGCATAGACGTCTGGCGCAATCCCGACCTTTCGATAGAGGTTCCCGTGCGTCCGGACGGGAAAATCTCGATGCCCCTGGTTGGGGACGTCCAGGCGGGTGGTCGAACGCCATCCCAAGTTGCTGCGGACATCCGACAGCGGCTGTCTCGATTCATCCGTGAACCTCAAGTCTCGGTCATCATAACTAAACTGCGAAGTCACGAATACCTTTCCCGAGTTCGTGTGACTGGCGCCGTGCGACAACAGGTATCACTGCCGTTTCGACAGGGCATGACCATCCTTGACGCCGTGTTGGCTGCTGGTGGGATCAACGAATTCGCTGCTCCAGCCAGAACCAGGTTGTATCGGAAAGTCGGTTCTAAGACTCGGGTTCTGGACATCAACCTGAGAGGGATTCTCTACGACGGCGACCTGACCACAAACGTTGTGCTGAAACCGGGCGATGTAATTACTGTTCCCGAGAGATTGTTCTAGCAAGACATGAACGGTTGGCGCATATCTTCTTTTCTGCCTTGGAATCCGGCTCAATGAATCTGCCAATAGACGTTCGCATAAATCAACTGCTTCGCGAGGCATTTATCCACCGTAACAAACTTGTTGCGGGATTTGTGATCATCAGCCTATCCATGCTCGCGATAGGCCTGGCCTGGCCCAAAAAATACGAGTCCTATGCCACCATTCTGGTTGATAACAAGAACATCATTCAGCCCCTCATGGAAGGCACTGCGGTTCCTACCGGCATTGCAGACCAGGCAAGAAATGCGCGGGAGCTTCTAAACTCCCGTAACATCATGTTCCGCATCATGGAATTCGCCGGATTAACGGACTCCAGCACGACTGCACTGGAAAGAGAACGGTTGCTCGAAAAGTTCAAGCAACGTATGCGAGTGTCAATCGTCGGTCGTGATATCATAAAAATATCTTATGAAGATGCGGACCCCGTCCTTGCACAAAAGGTTACACAAAAGCTGGCCGAGGTGCTCATTGAAGAAAGCCGGCTGAAAAAGACGCGCGAAAGTGCTGCTGCCTACGAATTCATTGACAAGCAAGTGCGTGAATTTCACGCTGCATTGGTCGAGTCTGAAAATCGCCTCAAGGAATTCAGGTCTGCAACGCTTGACGCCAAACCAGGCACTGAAAACGCTGTGGTCAACAAGATTGCCGAGCTCCAACGTACCCTCGAAAAAACCAGGGTTGCGCTGCGAGAGGCAATCATTAAGAAACAATCTTTGGAAAGGCAGTTGTCGGGAGAGGCAGAAGTTACAATTTCTCTGTCCCGGGAAGGACAGTACCAGATGAAAATTGCCGAGCTGCAAACCAAGCTTGATGCTCTGCGCCTTCGTTATCACGATACGTATCCGGACATTGTGTCTTTGAAACACCAAATAGAAAATTTAAAACAAGCCATCATCCAGGAAAAGAAGCGCAGGGAGCAGGCCAAGAAGGCCAAGTCCAAGGCGCGGGATCGTTATCTCGATGAAGCGATTGTATTCAATCCATTGACCGAAGAAATTCGAAGCGAGCTTTCTGCCACCAAGACCCTAATCGCTACGCTGAAGGCAAGAATATCAGAAACAGAAAAGCTCCTGAAAGAAGAACTTGAACGTGGACGGCGAATTCACGTCAGCGAAGCCACCCTTGCGGAACTGACCCGGGATTACCAGGTTAATCGTGATATTTACCAGGACCTTTTGAAACGGAGAGAAAAAGCGAGAATTTCAATGAATCTGGACAGGGAACAACAGGGACTGAAGTTGAGTATATACGAGCCCGCATTTCTCCCGTTAAAACCCACCGGGCTCCGATTCCTCCACTTCGCATTGGGAGGCATTCTGCTAGGCGTTCTGTTGCCGCTCGCCCTTCTATATGGGCTTTTACAGATAGACTCCAGGGTGCGCGACAGAAGGATGATCAGCGAGAAACTGGCACTACCCGTGCTCGCTGTTGTTCCGCATTTGACAACCCCCTCCGAGAAGCATGCCCTGACACGGAACTTACGGCTGCTTGCCGGTGTTTTGTTTTTCAACCTTGTCATATACGGGACCGCTGGGTGGCTGAAATACAGTGGCATTCTCTGACACCATCGCAATACGCCAGGTAATTGTGCAAAAAAAAGGATCCGAACATGGCCGCTGACTCCGATACCTTGGACCTGGATCTTGCCCGGCCTCCTGCATCTGGCCTGGTGACAGTTCCTTCAGGGCCGGACGACCCGAGGGGGAATCTGCACCTTCGCCGTAACCATACCAGGCAGATCGCGGAAATGAGGGAATCGCGGCTGCTGAGCCCTACGGAACTGACCGAACGGAGGATCATCTCCCCGGATATGGCCGACCGCGAGGTTGCCAATGCCTTCCGGGAAATCAGACGCAAGGTCATGCAGTTTAGTGGTCCTGGGAATTTCATCACCATGGTGACGTCCGTAACAAGCGGCGGTGGAGCCAGCTTGGTCGCACTGAACCTGGCTGCTGCCTTTGCATTTGATGAATCAAAGACAGCGATGATCATTGATTGCAACCTTGAAAATCCACAGCTCGCCAATTTGCTGGGCATGAAACCCGACAATGGTCTTACAAACTACCTCGAAGATGACTCGCTCGATGTGGCTGACATAATCTATCCCACCGGGATTCCTAGGCTGCGCCTGATCCCCGCAGGTCGCCGTTGTGAGTATTCCGGAGAATATTTTTCATCCATGCGTATGGAACAGCTTATTGTCAGCTTAAAGCAACGCTATCCGGATCGCTACCTAATACTTGATGCACCTCCGATAGGCGAATCCGTTGATGCCAATATGCTCTCGGACCTCGCTGATTGCGCCCTAATCGTGGCACCTTATGGCAAGGTCACGGAACAGCAGATATCCGCGGCTGCATTCTCCATAGGCAAGGACAAGCTGGCCGGGGTGGTCTTCAACCAAGAACCACGAGTTCGAGTCTGACCAAGCCAACTATTTCCAATCTATTCCGGAATCCCTTGGTGAACTTCCGATTCTACTATTCAGCGCTCTCGTACAGCGCTTTGCTCATTGGTGCCGCGGGCCCCATGCCGGAGGCCAACGCAGCGGAATCCATGTACTCCCTGGGCTACCGGCTTGAGTATAGTGACAATCTCCGGCTGGCAGAATCGAACAAGCAATCAGGGCTGATTAGCATTCCAACATTTGCCTACGATTTGCAGCATCGTTCTGTCAACTGGGACGCGGATCTGCTGGCAGACCTGAGATACGAAGACTACGTTGATAACACTTTTGGGGATCGATGGACCGGAGTTGCCGATGGAACCCTGACCTGGTATATCGTACCGCAGCGGTTCACCTGGGTGACAACAGATTATTTCCGCCAGGTTGTTATCTCCACGACACAACCGAACAACCCCACCAACCAACAAATCGTAAACACGTTTTCCACTGGCCCGGATGTCCAATTCAGACTCAACCCGGTTACCGATATAGCTGCCGAATACCGATTTACCGATATCTACGAAGAATTGACAAATAATGACAGCAATAGAAACAACGTTGCAATTCGTCTTCGCCACCGCCGCACTCCCCTCAAGACGGTTTCGCTCAATTACGAGTTCAGCGACGTCGATTTCGACGATAGTCAGAATATAGATTTCAAGCGCCACGACTATTTCCTGGGATATGAGTCCAAGGGCGCGAGAACCGTGTTGAATATCGACCTTGGGGCCAGTCGCTTCAACCGGACTGGCGCCAGAGATCTGGACGGCCGCCTCTTTCGAGCAAATACCACCTATCGCTTGTCCAGACTGAGCAGTGCGGCCCTCACCTTGCAGGACCTAATGCTCGAAACCGGATATGTCAGAGCAACCAGCGGCATCTTGGCCGATATTGCGTCGACCGCGGGGAATTTTGCGACCACTGCGATTTACCGCGAACGGATGGCAAACCTATCATATTCAAACCAGGGACGTGTGCTCACTCTCTCTACATCTATCTACGGATTGCGACGTGAGTATATCGACAACCTGAACCTGAATCGACGCCTAGTGGGAACGAGCCTGCAAGTAGATTTCGACATGTCCGCGACCACCCGCATGACCCTGCAAGGGTATTTCCAAGACATCAACTATACATCACTTGGGCGTATCGACAAGGATTCATTTCTCTCATTACGGTACCAACAGCGACTCAGCTCTACACTCTACATCAGCGCGGAGTTCCGCCGGCTTACCCGAGACAGCAGCATCCCAGGGGCATCCTACGTCGAAAACCGGCTTGCCGCGTCGATCAGGTACAAAAAATAGCCGTCTCTGATGAATGCACTTTCGTTGTCCGTTGAGGAACTTCTCTTCTGGGGAGCCGCTGCATTTGTTTTCTACGTATACTTCGGATATCCGTTGATCATTGCTGCCTGGGCCCGCCGCCGTCCTGCACCGACAGCCCCACCCGCCCCCGCCCGATGGCCATCAGTCGCGGTAGTCATGGCGGCGCATAACGAAAGGG
>Ga0256830_1003229_pt1 | contig 10276 bp, 5 predicted proteins | sample 128326metaG_FD_190537 | JGI IMG/M metagenome (GOLD analysis project Ga0256830, IMG submission 190537) | Hydrothermal vent microbial communities from Lau Basin, Pacific Ocean - 128-326 | ecosystem: Environmental > Aquatic > Marine > Hydrothermal vents | place: Pacific Ocean: Lau Basin | collected...
AAAATATTCCTACAATGTATAAATTCTGAAGGGGGGATAATTGGCTGGGAACAACAACGAGATAGAGAAAAGGCTCTGGGAGGCTGCTGACCAACTCAGGGCTAACTCCAAACTGAAATCCTCTGAATATTCTGTGCCTGTTCTGGGCCTTATCTTCCTTCGCTTTGCTGACCACAAGTTCTCTATCGCCGAAAAAGAGATAAAGAAGCAACATCGTGGTTCAAACAGTCGAAGAGCTATTACAAAAGCAGACTATCAGGCGAGAGGGGTGCTTTATCTTCCAGACGAGGCACGCTTTTCATACCTTTTAAATCTTCCCGAAGGTGAAAATATCGGGAAGGCAATCAATGATGCAATGAAGGCAATTGAGGCTGAAAATGAAGACCTCAAAGATGTTCTTCCAAAGACCTATAACAGGCTTGAGAATGATACACTTGTGGCACTCCTCAAGCTTTTTTCTGAGATTCCAATGGATATAGAAGGAGATGTGTTCGGAAAGATTTATGAATACTTCCTTGGAAAGTTTGCCATGGCTGAGGGGCAGAGAGGCGGCGAGTTCTTTACACCCACATCTATCGTTAAACTTATTGTTGAAGTAATAGAGCCTTTTCATGGAAGGATCTTTGACCCTGCCTGTGGTTCTGGTGGAATGTTTGTCCAGAGTGCAAAGTTTGTAGAAAGGCACAGGAAGAACCCGAACACAGAGATTTCCATTTACGGACAGGAAAAGACCGCTGAAACCGTCCGCCTCTGTAAGATGAATCTTGCTGTGCATGGGCTATCAGGTGACATCAAACAGGGTAATACCTATTATGAAGATATGCATAATTCTATTAATAAGTTTGATTTTGTAATGGCAAATCCACCATTTAATGTAAACGGAGTTGATAAGAAAAAGATCAAGGATGATAAACGTTTTATTTACGGCATCCCAAAGCCTGACAATGCCAATTATCTCTGGATCCAGATTTTTCTTAGTGCATTGAATGAGACAGGCAGGGCAGGTTTTGTAATGGCAAACTCTGCCTCTGATGCAAGACAGTCAGAACTGGAGATCAGAAAAAAGATGATAGAAGACCACCTGGTGGATGTGATGATTTCAGTGGGTCCAAACTTCTTTTACACTGTTGCACTGCCCTGCACCCTGTGGTTTCTTGACAGAGGGAAGAGAAATACAGACCGTAAAGACAGGGTTCTTTTCATTGACGCCCGTAATATTTACAGGCAGATAGACCGTGCTCACAGGGAATTTACTGATGAGCAGATTCAGATAATTGCAAACATTGTCAGACTATATCGTGGAGAAGATGCAGAAGATGTGCGATTTTCAGATGACGATTTGCAGCAATTAAACAAAAAGCAGATAGAAACTCTGAAATCAGCATTTGAAAATAACGAATACCGAGACATTCCAGGACTTTGCAAAGTAGCATCAATTGATGAGATAAGACAGCATGGTTATTCCCTTAATCCAGGCCGCTATGTAGGTGTGCCTGAAAGAGAGGAAGAAGACTTTGATTTTTACGAGAGGCTTAAAGAATTGAATGAGGAACTTGAAAAACTCAATCGTGAAGCAAGGGAGCTGGAGAAAAGGATTGCTAAGAATGTGGCAGGCTTGCTTGAAAGACGATGAGTAAAACTCTAACCAAGAAGGAACTTTTAAAGAAACTACGTCAGATTGAATGGGAGGATTTTGAGGTTAAAAAGGCTGAAAACTCTATTCCCAAGAGCACCTGGGAAAGTGTTTCTGCTTTTGCAAACACCAATGGTGGATATATAGTTTTTGGAGTTGAAGAGAAGGATGGTCATTTTGTAATAAACGGAGTAAAAAATCCTGAAAAGATTCAGAATGACTTTCTTACGACTTTAAGAGGTGAGAAATTCAATATTCCGCTTTCTGCAAAACCGACAATACTGGAGATCGACAACAAAACAGTTTTGATTTTCTACATAACCGAAATGCCACGGCAGGCAAAACCAATATATTTTAATAACATTAACAACACCTTTATAAGAGAAGGCGGAACGGATCAGAGAGCAACAAAAGAAGAGATTGAGAGATTCTTAAGAGAAGCTTCCTATACTGCAAGCGACTCAATGATTATCGAAGACGCCACCTGGGTAGACCTTAGCAAGGAGACATTGAAAAGATTTGAAAATCTATTTAAAAGCACAAACTCAAGCAAAATTTACTCCACTTTAGGCTTAAAAGAACTTCTTATAAAACTTGGGCTTATAAAAAAGCATAGAAACAGATTCAAGTTTACCGCAGCCTCTATTTTACTCTTTGGAACAGATGAGGCATTAGCCAGGTTTTTTCCTCATTTCAGGATAGATTATCTTGAAATTCCCGGCATCAGTTGGGGTGGCGTTGGTGAACAAAGATGGAGTTACAGGATTCTGTCTGAAAGCAACCTGATTGAATCATTTTACAAGATTCTTCCAAGACTTGCGATCAGAGTTCCAAATCCTTTCACTTTCAAGTCAGATAGCATCACAAGAGACGAAAACTCTCCAGCCCTTATTGCTATCAGAGAGGCCTTTGTCAATTTGCTTGTCCATATGGATTTCTTTGACAGAAAAGGAGCATCAATAAAGGTATACGATAACAGAATCGAATTACTAAACAGCGGGGCATTGCTATTCAATGAAAAACTTCTTGAGGGGGGATATATATCTGAACCCAGAAATCCACTTGTAATGAAAGTTTTCAGGCTTCTTGATTTTGCAGAGGAAACAGGCGTTGGCATAATAAAAATGAGAAGACACTGGCAGGAAGCAGGTTTTAAACCTCCCATAATTGAGACTAATAAAAGACATCATTATTATAAAGTATCATTTTTGTTTGAAGAGAAGGAGAGATTAATTCCGTCCCAAGCCGGTCCCAAGCTGGTCCCAAGTTGGCACCAAGTTGGCACCAAGTTGGCACTAAGCTGGCACCAAGTTAGCACTATCCTTGAGTACTGTAAAGATGAAAGACCTATAACTGATATTATGAAATTGTTTAAATGGAAAGACCGTACAAAATTCAAAAGAAAATTTATTACTCCAATGATAAACGAAGGGCTTTTAACCATGACAATTCCTGACAAACCTCAGAGTCCTAACCAGAGGTATGTAATAACTGAAAAGGGGAAAAATCTACTGAAGGCTGGGAAAGGTGAGTGAGAAAGTGGAGAAGGGAAAATTTATGATTTATGATTTATGATTTTTGATTTTATGGAAATGTAGATTTGAAATTAGGAGTTTTAAATTGAGTAAAGATAACTGGAAAAAGGTAAGATTGGGAGATATTATTGAGATTAATCCTGTCGTTCCTTTAACAAAAGGCCAAGAATATTCATATATTTTAATGGACGATGTTGTCCCGAGTAGAAGATATGTAAATTCAACAAAAAAAAAGGTGTTTACAGGCGGTGGAGCTAGGTTTAAAAAAGGAGATGTTATTTTTGCTCGTATTACACCTTGCTTAGAAAATGGAAAAATATCTCAAGTAAAAGAACTTGAAACTACAGAAGGTTTTGGTTCAACAGAATTTTTTGTATTTAGAAACATTAACGGTATTACAGATCAAAGTTTTGTTTATTATTTGGCTGTATCTGATTTAGTCCGCAAGCCTGCTGAAAAAAGCATGTCAGGAGCGTCGGGAAGACAGAGAGCTAATAAATCAACAATTGAAAATCTAAAAATTGAAATTCCACCACTTGATATACAGAAAAAAATCGCCTCCATCCTCTCCGCCTACGATGACCTGATTGAAATCAACACCCGCCGAATCAAAATTTTAGAAGAAATGGCGCACTCAATTTACAGGGAATGGTTTGTTAAATTCCGGTTCCCAGGGCATGAGAAAGTGAAGATGGTCAAATCTGAAATCGGAATGATACCGGAGGGGTGGGAAGTATATAAAGCATCTGACTGCATAGAAATTAATCCTATGATAAAAGTAGAGAAAGATAAACCAAAGCCTTTTGTCGATATGACATGTCTTTCCGAGACATCAATGATAGTTAATTATAAAGAGTATAGGACTGGAAGTAGTGGCACTAAATTTCAGAATGGAGATACATTATTTGCCAGAATCACTCCTTGTTTGGAAAACGGGAAAACCGGATTTGTCCAGTTCCTAAATGAAAAAGAAGTCGGTTTAGGTTCTACAGAATTTATTGTTTTACGCTCAAAAAATTTAAGTCCTGAGATTGTCTATCTATTAGCAAGAACAGAAGATTTTAGAAACAATGCCATTAAAAGTATGACTGGTGCTTCTGGACGCCAGAGGGTGCAGCTTGAATGTTTTGAAAAGTATCTTTTAGCAAAGCCACCTGAAGCCCTTATTGATAAATTTACTGAAGTTGTGAGACCGATGTTTCAAGAAGTGTACATTCTATCAATAGAGAACAGGAAGCTCCGAAAAACTCGTGATCTTCTATTGCCAAAATTGATTAGTGGGGAGATTGATGTGAAAAATTTAAATATATCTGGTATATAAGTAAATGTTTTGTGTTGACGAATTAGCAAAAAAGGATTTTATAGTATTTGCAGGAGCAGGCATTCCAAGGGAAACCGGTATCCCTGATTGGAAGTCTTTACTAAAAGCATTATTAACAGAATGTCCAATAGATAACATAGATGTGGACACTATAAATCCAAACGAGTATCCAAGTATCGCTCAACGTGTTTATGATAATCTAAAAAGTCAAAATAAAGAAGATAAATATTATGAAATAATTAAGGAGCAAATAAGTCCGAGAAATGCTCCATATTCTACCGCTCAACTAGAAATAGTTACGACTACTAACTGGATTGTTACAACTAACTTTGATACTACTTTTGAATATGCTTTTGAAAAAAAGTTTGAAGAAAGAAAGATTAATAAGAAATTAAATATTCAAAGTTTACCTGAATTTAAAATGCAAAATTACCTAAATGAGGATTCAATTATATATTTGCATGGAAAAGCCGATGAAAGATTTATAATTTTCAGAAGGGATGACTATGAAAATTATTATCCCTCTGTATCAAAAAAAAGAGATGGCTCTAAAGATTTGGAAGATTACTTAAAATATCTATACAAAAATTATACTATTGTATTTATTGGCTTCAGCTTTGACGATTTTTATATAAAAGAAGCTTTTAAATATATTTATGAGGAAACAATGTATTCTGATCAAATAGCTTCAAAGAAGATTGGTTATTTACCACGATTAGATAAGATTCAACACTATGCATTTTTAAAGAAAGTTGATTTTGGTAACAATGATTTCTTAATTAAGAATATTAATAATTTTGCACCTGAATCTGAAGAATATATGAAGGCAAAAAAACTGATAGACCAATCGGAATTAATCAAAGAATTAGAGTCCATGAAAATCAAAGTGATCTTATATAATGAACATATAGAATGGATACAATGTTTTCAAGAAATAAGGAAAATAAGGAGATCTTTTGGAGTTATATAATATGAGGGAAACAAATAAATTTTACGATATCGCTTTTAAAATTGACAGACTTTTGAAGGATTGTTCTCCGGAAAAAATGCAAAAGATAGAATCGTATTTTGCATACAAAGGCATAAAAAATTATTTCTTTAGAAAGTTATCTACTGTTCCTAATCCATTTCCCTGGATTGATATACTAAAGAAAAAAGGTTATTTCAATCCAGAAAACAACCCTAAACCACAAGAAATACCAGATCAACCAGGATACTTTACAATTCCTCATTGGAGTGTGTTGGATTATTTAGAGCATGTCGCAAACAAGAATGCAGAAGAACCTTCTGAAGAAATAACAAACACTCTAATTGAGATAGTAAATTCAATCATTAACTATAGAGATGAGAATGGCGAAAGAGTGGATAACTACAGGACAGATTGGTTTATGTTGAAGATTATCTCAACCTTTCCTATTGAGAAAATCAAGGATCAACATATTGAGTTTATTCGAGATGCCTTAAATTCAAGATGGAATTCTGCACTTGTGGCAGGAGAAATTGGTAAAACACTCCTTCCGAAATTAATTAAACATAAATCTAAGACTCTACTTTTAAAATTACTTGATGTAATGTTTGATTATTCGGTGATGGATGAAACAAAAGATAAGAAATACAAACCAATAATGGATGAGTTCTGGCTTTCTGATGCACTTAAGAAACACAAGTTAGAAATAATAAAGATATGCGGAATTGAAGCAGCAGAAATAGCTCTAAGGAAAATTAAGTCTATTATTCAAATAAGCGATGCGTATTTTTATATAACTTGGATTCCTGCCATTGAGGACCACCCACAAAATAGACATACTGATAAATATGAATGTCAATTAGTTCACTTTGTAAGAGACACCTTTGAACAATTAGAAGCACGTCAAATCAGGGAAATAATCAAGAATCTTTTATCCGAAGAACACCCCATCTTTAAGCGGATAGCAATATATACGATAAATTCCCATTTTGCAGAACTAAATGACCTTTTCTGGATGTGGGATGGAAATCCATTGGATGAACCAATGCTTAAACATGAACTGTTTGAGTTGTTTAAATCTAATTGTACCTCATTTGATGATAAACAGATTAAACAAGTATTAGAATGGATAGAAAAGAAGAAATATCTCATTCCAGAAGATATTAAAGACGACGAAGAGAAAAAAGATAAATATTTAGCATACAAAAAGCGAGAATGGCTATTAGCATTATTAGATTCCAAAAATCCAGATGTTATTAAAGCATATGAAGGTTACAAAAAATTAAACCCGGCTAAAATCGCACATCCTGGGTTTGATTTTTGGATGGAATCATGGGTTGGTGAGATTAGTCCTATAAAAGTGGAAGAATTATGTGCGAAAACAAACCATGAGATAGCTGAATATTTAAATACTTTTAAGGAAGTAGCAGCTGGATGGAAGACACCAACGAAAGAAGGACTTGCCGATACATTCAGAAAATGTGTGGTAAATAATCCAGAGAAGTTTTCTATCGAGTTAGAACCGTTCTTAAATGTTCAGAGAATGTATCAACATTCTTTATTATGGGGTTTATTAGAAGCGTGGAGAAACAATAAGAGTTTTGAGTGGGATGAGCTATTCAAGTTTATATTGAGAATCATTGAGTCAGATGAATTTTGGGGAGAAGAATATGATGAGGATCGATATAATTACCGTGATGCGATTGTCTCTCAAATAGCTGAACTGATTAACAATGGCACGAAAGATGATAACCATGCTTTTAATCCAGAGCTTTTGCCAGTTGCAGAGAAAATTTTACTTATTCTGTTACAAAAAGCAGAATCCAGCCTTCCTGCGATGAGTGATTTAATAACATCTGTCTTAAATTCAACAAAAGGTAAGATTTTTGTGGCGATGGTGAATTATTCACTTAGATATGCGAGATTATATAAAACAGAAGAAATTAAAAGATGGGTTGAGCCAATTAAAGCAGAGTTTGATAAGCGGCTTGATCGAACCTATGACCCTTCTATTGAATTTTCTGTTGTCATTGGGGAGTATTTACCTAACCTCTATTATCTTGATAAAGAGTGGGTGATTGATAATATTAGTCGTATATTCCCAGAGAATGATGAGGTTCATTGGAAGGCTGCGTTTGCTGGATATCTCTTCTATGCAAGCACGATATATGAGGAGATTTATTCTTTATTGAGAAAAAATAAACACTATGATAGGGCTATTGATACTGATTTTGAAAATGAACATATTGAGGAACGACTTGTTCAACATATCTGCGTCGCTTATTTACAGGGCTGGGAAACATTGGACGATGAAAATAGTCTGCTTGTGAAGTTAATAGATAAAAGAAATACCGACCAACTGTCTGAGATAGTTTCATTTTTCTGGATGCTTCGTGACAGATCAATTAACAAATCAAAAATTAAACCACTGTGGCATGTGCTATTTAAAATAGTCTCTGAAAATATTGATAAATCTGAATATCAAAACATAATATCTGATCTCTCAAAATGGTTGTCTTTGATTGATGAAATAGATGAAGAGATATTTGAGTGGTTAAAACTGTCAGCAAGATATGTTGAAATTAATCATAATACATCTATTTTTGTAGAGTATCTTGCAAAACATGTTGAGAAGGGGCCTGAAAAAGTCGGCAAACTCTACCTTGAGATGCTTGATTCAGGCATATATCCTGATTATCAGGATGATGAGATCAAATACATCGTGGAGACATTATATAAGAAAGGACAAAAAGAGATTGCGGATCGGATATGTAACAAGTATGGAGATGAAGGCTATTATTTCGATTTCTTGAGAGAACTTTATGAACAATACAAGAAATAGTAAGTATGTGTATTCTGTCTAACAGAAGGTGATATGCTTAGTGGCTACAGGGAAATATAAAATGCAATCGCCGCCCCGCAGGACGGCGAAAGATCTCCTTCTACACGTGGTAGATGAGTCTAAACATATTATATCATAAAATTATTGCAGATTGATTATAAAAAATGTTTATGGAGAGATAATTGAATAGGTACAATGAATTAAATCTCATTGAACTTCCAGCCATAGAACTCTTCAAGTCCCTTGGCTACGAACATCTGGACTGTTTTAATGAGATATTTGGAGAGAATGGAACACTGGGCAGGGAGACTCCTTCTGATGTGGTGCTTGTTCCGAGGCTGAGGGATGCCTTGTATAGACTCAATCCTGACCTATCAGACGAAGCAATTGAGCAGGCTATTGAAGAACTCACCAGAGACCGTAGTTCATTAAATCCAGTTGTTGCAAACAGAGAGATATATAAGATGATAAGAGATGGTGTAAAGGTTACGGTAAGTCAGGGAGATGGTGGTGAAGAGATAGAAACAGTAAAGGTTGTAGATTTTGATGAGCCTGAAAATAATGACTTTTTTCTTGCCTCTCAGTTCTGGGTCACAGGTGAGATGTATAGACGAAGGGCAGACCTTGTTGGTTTTGTAAACGGTCTGCCACTTATATTTATTGAACTCAAGGCAGTACATAAGAGACTGGAGAATGCCTATCGTGACAATCTTACCGATTATAAAACTACCATACCTCAGATATTCTGGTATAACGCCTTTATTATCATCTCAAATGGCTCTGAAAGCAAGATTGGCACAATTACTGCCGAGTATGAGCATTTCAATGAATGGAAGAAGATAAATAACGAGGGAGAAGAGGGTATTGTATCTCTGGACACCATAATAAAAGGCACCTGTGAAAAACAGAGATTTCTGGACATCCTTGAAAACTTTATTCTCTTTCAGGATACAGGCGGCTCACTTAAAAAGATTATTGCTAAGAACCATCAGTATCTTGGTGTGAATAATGCCATTGAGTCATTCAAGAGAATAAAAGAGAATCAGGGCAGGCTTGGTGTTTTCTGGCATACTCAGGGAAGTGGAAAGAGTTTTTCCATGATATTCTTCTCACAAAAGATACTGCGAAAATTCAAGGGGAATTACACCTTTGTAATTGTTACAGACCGAAAAGAACTGGACGAACAGATATATAAGAATTTTCTCAGTGTAGGAGCAGTTACAGAAAAAGAGGTTCATGCAGAAAGTGGAGAGCATCTGAAGCAACTTTTAAGGGAGAATCATCGGAATATATTTACCCTGATTCAGAAATTCAGGACAGAAAAGGGTCAGCGTTATCCTGTGTTGTCAGAAAGGTCTGATATTATTGTGATTACTGACGAGGCACACCGCACTCAATACGATACACTTGCAATGAACATGAGAACAGCCCTGCCCAATGCTGCCTTTATTGCATTTACTGGAACGCCTTTGATAGTAGGTGAAGAGCTTACAAGAAAGACTTTTGGTGATTATGTGAGTATATACAACTTTAAACAGTCCGTTGATGACAATGCCACAGTGCCCCTTTATTATGAAAACAGGATTCCTGAGGTTCAGCTTAAAAATGAGCATCTAAATGAAGACCTTGAAAGAATCATTGAAGAGGCAATGCTTGATGAGGAGCAGGAATGGAAACTTGAGCGGGAATTCGCAAGGGAATATCACATAATCACCAGAGATGACCGCCTTGAAAAGATTGCAGAAGACATAGTGGCACACTTTGTAAATCGTGGTTATCAGGGTAAGGCAATGGTTGTATCTATTGACAAACCAACTGCTGTTAAGATGTATGACAAAGTGCAGAAGTACTGGAAGAAGTATATTGAAAGCCTGAGGGAAGAATTAAAACATTCTTCAGATGAGAGAGAAAGAAAAAAGATAGAAGAGAAAATCAGGTTCATGGAAGAGACTGACATGGCTGTTGTGGTAAGCAGTGA
>Ga0256830_1003230_pt1 | contig 10274 bp, 8 predicted proteins | sample 128326metaG_FD_190537 | JGI IMG/M metagenome (GOLD analysis project Ga0256830, IMG submission 190537) | Hydrothermal vent microbial communities from Lau Basin, Pacific Ocean - 128-326 | ecosystem: Environmental > Aquatic > Marine > Hydrothermal vents | place: Pacific Ocean: Lau Basin | collected...
CCGGCATCGGCTGCGAACCGGCCTCCGCCGCCACCCTGGCCGGCATTCGGAAACTGACGGAGGCCGGCGTGATCGACCGCGACGCCGACGTCGTCGCCGTCCTTACCGGCAACCTGCTGAAGGATCCCGATTACGTGCACCGCTACCACACCGGGACGCTGAAGACCGCTGCCGGCCGCCCCATCCGCGGGCGGTTCGCCAATGCGCCCATCGTGGCGCCCAACGATGCAGACCGGATCGCGGAGCTGCTCTCGCAATAGCGGAGCGGCGCCGGACGGGAGAACCGGAGCTTCGATTCGCGCTCGCCGCCCCGCCTGTTCTCGCCGCGCCGCTGTGCAGGTCCGGAGGGGAGAGCCGGATGGGGCATCAGGAATTCCGGGCTCGCTGCCGATACTGTTGTCAGAGCTTGTTGAATAATGGGATGTGTCGGCCTGTGGTTCCCGTCGAGGTTCTGTGAGGCCGCCGCTGTTGGAGGAGCCAGCGAAACGACATGCCCACCCGCGCCAGCGAATCCGCGTCGGGGCCTGACCTGCGGTGGGTCAAGATCGCCGCCGCGGCGGGCCTCTTCGTCTCCGGCGGCTCTCTGGCCGCGTGGATCACGCGCTCCCCTCATCTCATCCGGTTCTTCTGGACGCCGTCGGCGATGGCTCCGGAGATGGCGACCGGTCTGCTGCTGGCGGCGGCGGGCTTGTGGTTCGCCGTATCCGGCTGGAGGAGAGCCACGTGTATCACTGGGGCGCTGCTGATCGTCTCCGCGGTTTTCGCCGCCGGCCACTGGAAGAACACGGAGCTGCACCCGGTTTGGTTGCTTCTGTCCTATTTGTGGCCCGGCGACCAACTGCCGTCGGCGGCGCTCGTGGGCGTGGAGTCGGCGGCTTGCCTGCTGCTGGTGGGGGCGCTCTACTGTTCGTTTCCCTACTGGGAGAGAAGTTGGGTATCGGCGGCCGGGATTGCGGCTTCCCTGGTGGTGGCGACTGCCGGCCTGGTGACGGTGGCCACGACCGCCACCGGCGGGGCTTGGGTCAAAGGGGCGGCTTGTGTGACGCGGGTGAATGTCCACGTCGGCGGGGGCTTCGTAATCCTCGGAGTGGCCTTGATGGCGATGGTCAGCGCCGCCCGGTCCCGCCGTGAATCGCTCCGGTTTCCCTGGGCGCCTTTGGGGATCGCCGCCACCAGCCTGATGGTGGTGATCAGCTTGTGCGAGGTGGTCGCTTATGAGCGGCGTGCTTGGACCGAGGGACAGTTGGACCGCGAGGCGGACCATCTCAGCCGGATCCTGCGCGTCCGGGTGATCGCGACGGTTTCCTCGCTCTCGGTCGAGCTGCCGGCGGCCCCCCTGGCCCCTGGCGCGCCTACCGGAGCCTTCGCGCAATGGGCGAGGGGGTTTCTCGATCGCCATCCTGGTTTCGTGGAAATCACTTTGCGGTCGCCGGATTGCCGCCTGCTTTGGAAATCCACGTTGCCGGCTTACGAGGGCCGTTACCCGCCGCGGGACGAGCGCGGCGGCATGAACTGCGCCAGCGTTCGGCGCGAGGCCCGGCAGCTCGGTTTCGCCATCATGCGCCGCGACACCATCTCCGGCGATCACGGCATGGAGGTCTACGTCCCGTACCCGTCTGCGGAGCACCCTCAGGGCTACGCGACGGGGGTGGTCGCCACCGCCTGGCTGGTCGACGAGATCCTTCAGAACGAGCCTAGCGGCCGCCTGTTCTCGATGGCGATCTACGACGAAGGGAACCTCGTCTACCGGAGGGACCGGGAGCCCGAACGAAGCCGGAACCTGCGAACCCTCTGGCTGCGGCAGCGTACCGTTCAGGTTTTCGACACGACTCCGCGGATCGAACTCTGGCCCACCAGCGAATGGGTCGATTCGTTCGAGTCTCACCTGCCGGAGACGATCTTCGTTTTCGGCTTCGTCGTCACCATCATGCTCGGCGGCATGGTCCACCTCACCCAGAAGAGCCGTGAGCGCGCCCGCCAGATCGCCGAGTTGGCCGCGCAGCGCCGGCGCGCTGAAGAGGAACGGGAGCGGCTGTTCAATCTCTCGCTGGATCTGCTGTGCGTCGCCAGTCCCCGGGGCGTCCTCGTCGAGTTGAACCCTGCCTGGCAGCGCACGCTCGGCTATTCCCTGGATGAGCTGAAGCGCCTCAACCTGCGCGCCATCGTTCACCCCGGCGACCGACGGGCGGTGCTCAAGGCCTTCCGGCGGGTACTGGCCGGTGAAACCCTGGAGGGCTTCGAAGCCCGGTTCCGGGCCAAGGACGGCTCCTACCGCTGGCTGCTGTGGGCGGCTCGGTCCTCGCCGGAAACCAACCTGATCTACGCCGTCGGCAAGGACATCACCGAGCGGCGGGCCGCCGAAGAGGAGCTGCAGGCCAAGGCCGAGGAGATCAGACGCCGCAACGATGAACTGGCCCTGGCGCTGGCCGCCGCCCGCGAAGCCACCGAGACGAAGAGCCGCTTCGTCGCCGCCATCAGCCACGAGCTCAGGACGCCGATGACCGGCATCATCGGCATGACCGAACTGCTGCTGTGCACCAACCTCACCGACGAGCAGCGGCACTGGGCGGTGACGGTCAAGAGCTCGGCCGAGTCGCTGCTCCGGATCGTCAACGACATTCTCGACATCTCGAAGCTGGAAGCCGGCCGGCTGGAGATCCTCCGCGCGCCTTTCGATGTGCGGCTCTGCCTGCGCGGCGTCGTCACGCTGCTGATCGCTCAGGCCCGGGAGAAGGGGCTCCGGCTGACGACCACCGTGGACGAGGCGGTGCCCAACCGGATCGTCGGCGACGAGGGCCGCCTCCGCCAGGTTCTCGTCAACCTGGTCGGCAATGCCATCAAGTTCACCGAGCGGGGCGAGGTCTCGGTCAGGGTCTCCGTCGAGGAAGAGCCGTCGCCCGCGGGCCGCCGCACGCTGCGTTTCACCGTCGCCGACACCGGCATCGGTATTCCGCCGGACCGCGTCAGCCAGATCTTCGAGGAGTTCGTCCAGGCCGACACCTCGCCGGCGCGGCGCTTCAGCGGGACCGGCCTGGGGCTGGCCATCTCCAAGCGCCTGGTGGAGATGATGGGCGGTGAGATCGGCTGCGACAGCGAGCCCGGCCGCGGCAGCACTTTCTGGTTCACTTTGCCGCTGGTTCCGGCGGCCGAGGAGGAGGCCGAACGGAGCGGCCCCTCCGACGCCGCGCCCGCCGAGGAGCCGGAGCGCCGCGGGAAGGTCTTGGTGGTCGAGGACAACCGCGTCAACCGCATGGTCGCCGAGAAGATGCTCACCCGGCTTGGCTGTGCAGTCGAATGCGTGGAGTCCGGCGAAGAGGCCCTCCGACGCCTCGCCGAGGAAGACTACGACATCGTCTTGATGGACGTCAACATGCCCGGAATGGACGGCTTGGAGACCACTCGGCGAATCCGCGAGCAGGAACGGGGACTGCGGCGCACGGTGATCGTCGCCATGACCGCCCGGGCGATGGACGGGGACCGGGAGATCTGTCTGGAGGCCGGTATGGACGACTATATCAGCAAGCCGGTGACCGTCTCCGAACTGAAGCGGGTTCTGCACCGGTGGCTCTCGGCCCAGCCCAGCCGGCGCTTCACCGGGGCGTGATCAGCCCGCCGAGCTTGTCCGCCTCGCCTGCTTGCGGACGGGGGAACCGCACCCCGTAGGCTTCCGGGTACTTCAGTCCGCTGCCGGTGATGAAGATCACGATGCGTTCCTCCGGTTTCAGAAAACCATTGGTCAGCAGCTCGCGGAGCGCGGCGACGCAGGCCGCTCCCTCGGGAGCGGCGTAGATCCCTTCTTCGGAGGCCAGCTCCGCCCCGGCGTCCATCAGCTCGGCGTCGCTCACCGCCACCGCGCAGCCGCCGCTCTCTCTGAGGGCCCGCAGGATGAGGGCGTCGCCGAGCGGTTTCGGCACCCGCAACCCGGCGGCCACCGTCGAGGCGCCCTCCCAGGGCCGGCAGCGCTCGGCGCCTTCCTCGAAGGCCCGGACCACCGGAGCGCACCCTTCGGCCTGCACGGCGATCATCTTCGGACGCTTCCCGGCGATCCAGCCCAGCGCTTCCAGCTCTCCGAAGGCCTTCCACATGCCGATCAGCCCGACGCCGCCGCCGGTAGGATAGAAGATCGCGTCCGGCAGCTCCCAGTGGAGCTGTTCGGCCACCTCGTAGCCCATCGTCTTCTTGCCTTCGATCCGGTACGGCTCCTTCAGCGTGCTCACGTCGTACCAGCCTTCTTCGTCTTTCCGCTCGGCGACGATGCGGCCGCAGTCGCTGATCAGCCCGTCCACCAGCGTCACCTTCGCTCCATAGGCGCGGCACTCGAGATAGTTCGCCTGAGGGACGTCGCGCGGCATGAAGATGTGGGCCTCGAGGCCGGCCGCCGCGGCGTAGGCGGCCAACGCTCCGGCGGCGTTGCCCGCCGAGGGCGCGGCCAGCTTCTTCACCCCGAGTTCCGCCGCCATCGAGACGGCGCAGGCCATGCCCCGCGCCTTGAACGAGCCGGTCGGATTCAGGCCTTCATCCTTGAACCACAGATCTTCGCAGCCGAGGCGGCGATGGATCCGCTGGGAGCGGAGCAGAGGAGTGAACCCTTCTCCCAGCGAGACGATCGAGCCGCGCCGCGGCGGCAGCAACGTCTGGTAGCGCCACATCGATGAGGGGCCGTTGGCCACCCAGGCCCGGTTCCAACTCTGCCGAGCCTTCTCCAGGTCGTAGCGCACCAGCAGCGGTTCGCCGCAGGATTCGCACAGGCCCCAGACGCGGCCGGCTTCGTAGCGCCGCCCGCACGCCGAGCATTCCAGATGACTGATCGTGGTCATGGCGTCTCCCCCATACTCGCATGAGGGCGGGAGCCGGGGGCGCGGCAGGTCTCAGGAGACGGTGGCCCCGCCGCAGGAGGAACCCGCTCCGGCGGTGCAGCCGTAGCAGTGCTGGCCGGTCGCGATGCGGCGCGCTTTCAGAGCTTCGTAGTCGAACTCCCGCAGGTGGCGCGGCGCCCCGTGGTCCACCGGCATGCCGATCATCTGGTTGAAGTCGCAATCATAAAGCGTGCCGTCCCAACCCACCGAGAGCGTGTAGCGGCACATCACCGCCGCGGCGGCCTCCGGGTTGTAGGCGCGGATCAGCTTCTGCATGTACCGGTCATAATTGCCGCTGCGGATCAAGAACTCGAGGAACCGGCTGATCGGCATGTTGGTCATGGTGAAGAGGTGGTGGAAGACCACGCCGTGCCGGCGCCGGAGCTCCCGGCGGAAGTCGGCTTCGATGGCCTGCTGCTGCGGCGGCAGGAAGGCGCCGGCGGGATTGTAAACGAGGTTCAGCTTCAGCTTCGACTCCGGTTGGCCGTAGCCGAGCTCGTTCAGCAGGCGCAGGGCCTCGATCGACCTGTCAAAGACCTTCTCGCCGCGCTGGGCGTCGGTGCGCTCGGCGGTGTAGTGGGGCAGGCTGGCGATGATTTCGACCTCGTGCTCGGCGAGGAACCCGGCCAGGTCGCGCTGCGAAGGCAGCAGCAGGACGGTGAGGTTGCAGCGGTCCATCACATGGCGCCCCAGCCGTCGCGCTTCTCTCACCAGGAACCGGAAATTCGGGTTGAGTTCGGGTGCGCCGCCGGTGATGTCCAGCACCGGAATGTCGGTGGCGGCCAGTTTCTCGATCACGAGCTCGGCCGTCTCCCTGGTCATCACTTCCTTGCGGTCGGGGCCGGCATCGACGTGGCAGTGCTTGCACGTCTGGTTGCACAGCTTGCCGACGTTCACCTGAAAAACCTGGATGCCGGCGGCCGTCAGCGGGTAGAGCCCCGAGGCGGCCAGGGTTTCCTCGAACGGCTTGACGCCATGGCTCTGATTCAGGATCCGCAACTGTTCCGCCGGCGAGGCCAGCGGATGATGGCGGCTGACGAGCGTTGACAACTACTACCCCTCCTTTCCACTCTATTCCTTCGCTCGGTTCACATGCTGAGTTTCTGCGCCATATTGCGCATCTGCACTCCGTGCACCAGACTCGCTCCGCCGCGGATCGCCGCGGCCACGTGGACCGCCTCGGTCATCTGCGCCATGTCCGCCCCTTTCTCCAGGCAATCCTCCGTGTAGGCGTGGATGCAATAGGGGCACTGCACGGCATGGGCGACGGCCAGCGCGATCAGGCTCTTTTCGCGGGCCGTCAAAGCGCCTTCGGCGAACACCGCCGAGTACCACTCCTGGAACTTCTTCCACAACTCGGGCGCTGCGGCGCCCATCTCGGCGAAACGGGCCAGGTCGTCTTCGTGGTAATAGCTTGCCATAGAACAGGGTCCTCCGCTCAATCGGGGGTTATTGCACTATCGTGACAGACTCGGGCCCGGCGGTGGACGGCCGCGCACCGGCCGGCGGGAGCGTCAGCGGCGCAGCGCCCGCTCGTAGTGGATGATCGTATCGACGATGCCGATCTCGACGCGCCGGTTCCGGGCCCGGGCCTCTTTGGTCTTCGCTCTGACCAGAGGCTGTGTCTTGCCGAAGCCGCGGACCTCGATCAACTCGGCCGGCACTCCGGCTTTCACCAAATAGTCGCGCACGGCCCTGGCCCGGCGCTCGGACAGCTTCTGGTTGTACTCTTCGGTGCCGACGTCGTCGGTGTGGCCGTCGATGAAGAGCCGGTAGCCTTCGCTGGCCAGCAGAACACCGGCGATGCGGGCCAGCTTCTCGCGGTTCTCGGGCCGGAGCGCGGCGCTGTCGAAGTCGAAGCGGAACTGGGAGTCGGCCAGCGTCAAGACCATGCCGGAGGGCGTGCGCCGGGTAGGGGCGATCTTGTTGAGGGCTTGCTGCATGCGGTCGAGTTCGGCCTCACGCCGCCGGCGGATCTCCTCGACCTGCTGCTTGGCGCGGAGGGCCTCGGCCTCGGCGGCCATCGCCTCCTGCTTGGCTCGGTTGCGCTGCCGGGCGGCGGATTCGGCCTGCCGCTCGGTCTGCCGCAGCGCCTCCTCGGTCTCCTGGGCGCGCTTCTCGGCGACTTCGGCCCGGGCCCGGGCTTCGCGCGCCCGCTCGATCGCCGCTTCGAGTTCGGCCGAGTACTCGCGCAGCCGTTCGTTCATCTCCATGGCGCGGCGCTCGGAGGCGGCGAGTTGCCGGTTCAATTCCTTGATGCGGCTGGCGGTATACCAGACGACGCCCACCACGCCGGCGAGAATGGCCAGCAGCAGCACGCTGCGCGTCAGGGCCGACCCCCGCTCCCCCATGGCTCGGCTGTCGAGTGGTTTCCGCATGCCGGACTCCTATTTCCATTGTGGCAAAAGCGCGATGGCGCTTTCCGGGAGGAATCGGGGCCCGGGCGGCGGAGCCTCGGATTCAGCGGGCCGCGGGCAGCTCGAAGACGAGCGAGGCCCACCAGCTCTCCCAGTCGGCCTTGCTGCCTTCCGGCGTCCGCTCCATGTGCACGACGGCCAGCAGCCACGGGCCCGCGGCGGGGAGCCGGAGCACGGCGCGCCCGTCCGAGTCCGTACGCACTTGTTGTTTGGCGTCCGGTCGGCCCTTGGTCTCGGCTTCGATCAGCGCCCCGGCCAAGGGCTCGCCGCGGAACAGCAGCCGCACGGGCAAGTCGTCGCCGGGCTTCAGCGAGTAGGGGTTCTTCTCGGGGATGAGTTCGAGTTCGAACCCGAGCCGGCGGTCGAAGCCCTCATCGGCGTCTCCCGCGACGACGAGCAGCTTGGCGCAGCGCGAGTACCATTCCCGGCCCGGCTTGTCCGCCTCGCCGAGCTTGCGGCGGCGCTCGATGATCTCGCCCATGCCCTCTTCCTCGAGGTACTCGTGGAAGTGTTTCGGGTCGATCTCGATGAACTTGCGGTTCGAGCGGTAGCCGACGACGTAGATGCCCGGCGCCCGCAGCGTGAGCTTGCCGGCCGGCGAGGCGCCGTCCTCTCCCGGAATGGCGTGGCCGCCGTCGGGCCCGATGGCGAAGAACCGGCGCGTCAGTTTCGGATCGCGGGCCACCTCCTCGCCTTCGAACTGCATCCCGACGCGGAGGTGTAAGGCCACGGCGCCGCCGGGTTCGACACGGTACTCCGAAGGTTCGATCCAGAAGTCGTGGGCGAGGGCCGCCGGCGCGAGAATCGCCAGGGCGCAGAGCGGTTTGGTCAGCATAGCCGTCTTGCCGCGATTGTAACTCACCGCCCGGCGCCGGGCTATTTCGCCGCGGTCTTTACCGGCGCCGGCCGGGGCGGATAGTTTGGAGTAGGCGATGAACGCACGGGGTAAGCAGGCGGCGCCGGCGGTGGGGTTCACGGCCGGGGTTGCGCTGTACCTCTGGGTGCGTGACCGGCCGTGGTCGGCAGCGTTGGCCGGAATTCTGGTATTGGCTGTGATCGCCGTTTTGCGAAGCCGCCGCGAGACGCCGGCGTCGCTCGGCCTGGCGCCCGGCGCGTTCCTCGAAGCCTGCCGGCGATGGCGTTGGGGTCTGGCCGGCGCTGCGGCGGCGCTGGCGATGGCGGCGGGTCCCCGGCTGCTCGACGCCGGCCTGTGGTGGGACGGATTCGTCTACTTCTGGTGGGCGGCCGTCCAGCAACTGCTCTACCAGAGCATGGTGGCCGGGCCGCTGCGAACTGCGGCGAACCCGCCCGGGCGCGCCTGCCTCGCCGCGGGCGCCCTTTTCGCACTGGTCCACCTGCCGAACCCGGTGCTCGTGCCGGCCACCTTCGTCTGGGGCGCCGTCGCCTGCCGCCTGTTTCAGCGCGTGGCGAGCGTTTTCGGTCTCGCTCTCCTGCAGACGTTGCTCTCCTCGGCGCTCTACTGGCTCGTGCCGGCGGCCTGGCACCACGGGTTCCGCGTCGGCGTCAGCTACTTCGCCTGGGGCGGCTGAGGCACGTGAATCCCCTCGTTTCCGCCGCCGGCCCGGGGCCGCCGCACCGTCTCCAGACCTACTTGCGCTTCGCCGCTCTCTTCGCCGACCGCCGCGGGGCAGTGGTCCGCTTGATGATCGTCGAGGCCTTGCGGGCGTCCGCGTCGCTCTCGAAGCCGACGACGGCCGAGTACCGCCGGCCGACGACCAGAGCGATGAAGAAGGCGATGTTGATGCCGGCGTCGGCGATGGCCTGAGCGATCGTGTGTCCCAGGCCGGGTTTGTTGTCGCCTTCCACCAGCAGGGTGGGGATCGCCGATTCGGCCAGACCCGCCTGGCCGGCGGCGTCCCTGGCCTTCTTGCCGGAAACCGGGAAGACCTCGATCGCGGCCTTGTCCTCGGCCCCCGGGATGCGGTAGCCCATGACGAGCTGGAGATCGACGCCGGCGCCGGCGACCGGAGCGAGGGTCGCTGCCAGCACGCCGGGCTTGTTGTCTACCTCGGTCCGCCAGAGCTTGATCTTCTTCACCGTGACCGCCATGACTTGCTCCCTCCTTGGATCTCGGACGGTGTTCGGTCACCAAGAAATGTAGACGCAACGGGATTGAAAATCAAGACGGAATCGACGAAACGGCGGCCGGAGACGCTGTTCCTTGTCGCCGGGGCCGCGGCGTCCCACTCCTTTTCGTCAATAGCACCGTCGCTCACCGGCGCCCGAACGGCCCGAGCGGCGTAGACGACGTGGTCGGCCGGCGCCGCCCGGGCCGTTGGGAGGAGTGACGCGGAGGCCAGCGCCAGGAGGGAACTCCGGGCGCTGCCCGTTGCGCTAGTGCTCCGCCGCCCGGAAATCATCGAAATGCGTCACGCTGTCGGCCTTGGTCCACAGGCCCACTTTGCCGGGCCCCGAGAAGGTATGGTCTTCGACCTCGAACATCTTCTTCCCGTCGTAGTAGACGGTGAACAGCGGCCCCCGGAAGGTCACCCGCAAAGTGTGCCAGTCGCCCAGCGTGACCTTGTGCTTCACCCCGTAGGTGCGGGGCGGCGTGCCCTTGGGGGCGATGGAACGGCGGCGGCCGTTTTCGACCTTGTAGAGCACCGTGTTGTCTTCGAGCGCGTTCGACCGGACGATGTAGTAATTGTTCGGATCCTTGTAGCGCCAGACGAGGCCGCCGGAGGCGTCCACTTTCCCGGAGATGGGCTTGAACTTGACGCTGAGGTCGCCGTCTTTGAGTTCCAGCTTCTCGTAGATGGCCAGCGGATAGCGACCGTTGGTCGGGTCGTCGGAGAGTTGGGCCAGGACGTTGGGCTTGCTGGGGGCGGTCTCGTCGCGGACGACCTCCCAGCGGGGCGCGCCGCCGGTGTGGGTCATGGCTGAGATCCAGCCGTCCGGGAGCTTGCCGGGCGCGTCGGAGTCGAAGTTCGCTTCCACCGAGTTTTGCGCCGCGGCGGCCGCGCCGAGGGTCGCGGCAGCG
>Ga0256830_1003231_pt1 | contig 10269 bp, 7 predicted proteins | sample 128326metaG_FD_190537 | JGI IMG/M metagenome (GOLD analysis project Ga0256830, IMG submission 190537) | Hydrothermal vent microbial communities from Lau Basin, Pacific Ocean - 128-326 | ecosystem: Environmental > Aquatic > Marine > Hydrothermal vents | place: Pacific Ocean: Lau Basin | collected...
AAAATTGCCTTTTCCCAGTTTTTAAATAACCCAGACGACAGATTCTCAAGGTTTGCATCCGCACGCGGTAGATCAGGATCCAGGCTATAGAAATTACATTTGCCCTTTTGTTTTATCTTACAAGTAAGGCGTTTTTTTGAATATAAACTCAGTAGGGTTTGATTATCTGGTGGAATAACTACCTGAATGTCACTCTTATATAATTCTTTTGATAAAAATATCTCCGGTTGCGTAGCACCTCTCCATAACGATTTATTGGGATAATCAAGCAGATTATCCTTGAACTGCAAAACATCTAAAAGCGCCGATTTTCCCGAATTATTCTTACCAATAATTACATTTATAGGTCGAATGTCATCAATTCCCTGTGGTTCATCACCAAAGCATTTATAATTCTTAATCTTGATAGAATAATCAATTATTGAACTCATACTTTACCGATTTATTTATAAACATTGGGGATTCTATATATCCAGAGTCTCCTGTTCCCCATTCTTCTTCTTTTCCCTGACCTCCTTTTTAAACGTCTCTGCCCCCGACTTCATATCGACATATTTCGGTTTCTCAGTTCCATCAAGCAGCCCCTCGATGGTTAGTATCTGCATCTGTAGGAAGTTCCCGTGGCGTAACCCGTCGAACTCTTTCTCGGTTCGCGCTCCACCATGCAAAGTATTCTCAAACGCAGTGATTTGAGCATCGCTTTCGATTCCTTTCGGTGTCTTGAAAAGCACGCTGTAACTCCGATTCGAGTTGAAGGGCGGATCGAGATAGAAAAGATCCACGCACTTGTCTGGGATATCCGCACGTATAACGTCCAAATTATCCCCATAATAAAGCATATTAGTCATAATCGACTCCTCACAGCTTGTTCATCACACAAATTAAGAAAAAAAATCATTGAAACAAACCCTCTCTCTTGACATTTTTTTCCAGAAGCCTTAGCTTTACGACTAACTGTTAGGTTCATAATCATATTTAGGGATCGAATGAAATCCATGTCCGATCTGAAGAACCGGATCATCTACGTTCGTCCGATGTCCCCCCCTCCCCGGCTATATTTCTGCAGCGCACACAAGCCCGGTCGCTTCCTTCTCCCGCGCGAGTACCATGAATCCTCCGCCTGTACTTTCGTCTCGTGCCATCCCCTCCCCATTACCGAGTTATGCCATGTTGTTGAAGTATTCGCATAAAGCGCGCGTTTTTCGTATACTTCGATGCCATGTTTTATGCCCCCCGTATCACCGAACGATGTTACGCAAAAAGAGTCCTCGTGAAGAAAAACCCTGGACAGCGCCCCATGAATTGCAAACACCGGATAAGAATGTGTCCTACGAAAAAGTGAACGGATTACTTCGTACTCGGGACATACGTACCGAGCGGGGGATTTCCCACCTGCTTGATGACCTCGAAATGCGCCGCGCGACGTTGCGCGGAACATCCCGCCGGGTCGCCAAAACCCTCTCTACCCGGTACCGTGGATCATTGAAGCGAGAATTACCCATAACATGAAGCGACTGCCATGAAAAGATCATTCCCTCCTATCGTGTACAACACGATAACCTTAACCGGTCTCGCGGTTTTCATTATCAGTTTCGGCCTCATACTGTTTCTTACGGTAATTGAATTACTGGCCGCTGAAACAAAACCGTATATGGGTATTATCACGTTTATCGTCCTGCCGTTCTTCATGCTCATCGGAATTATCCTGATGCTTTACGGTATAAAAAGAGAACGGAGACTCATCAGAAAAGGGCTTCCCCGCGACCGAACGCTTCCGGTAATCGATCTGAACAACCCCGTGCATCGCAAACTATTATTATATTTTTCGTCCGGTTTGCTGTTTCTTATTTTATTTTCCGCTTTCGGAAGTTTCAAAGCGTATGAATACACCGATTCCAATCAATTTTGTGGTACGATTTGTCACGAGGTCATGAATCCCGAATACACGTCGTACGAATATTCGCCGCACGCCAGGGTTGATTGTGTGAAGTGCCATATCGGGCCCGGGGCGCAATGGTATGTACGGTCAAAATTATCCGGCGCCTACCAGCTATATGCCGTGTTGTTTCACAAGTATCCGAAACCCATCCCGATCCCTATCAGCAATTTGAGACCGGCACAGGAAACCTGTGAACAATGTCATTGGCCGAAAGTATTCTTCAGCGAGAAAATGTTGAAAAAGACATATTACATGTCCGATGACGATAATTCGCATTGGTCCATCGACCTTCTGCTGAAAATCGGTGGAGGCAATATAGAATCGGGCCCCACGTTAGGAATTCACTGGCATATGAATATCGACAACAAGATCGAATACTACGCGATAGATAAAAGGAGACAGGTTATTCCTTGGATAAAAAGCACGAATTCAGACGGGGAAATAACGATTTACAAAAGTACAGAAACCGATTTTGATGAAAGCACAATGAATAACGATGCAATTAGAAGAATGGACTGCATCGACTGCCACAACCGGCCTTCGCACTTGTTTCGCAATCCTTCCAGTTTGGTAAATGAATTGATGTCGATTGGATGGATCGACGCAAGTCTCCCATCTATGAAATCAGTTGCCGTCAGCGCTCTCGACAAAGGCTACGCGACAAAAACAAACGGATTGGATAGTATCGGTATTATCGTTAGATCTTTTTATGAATCCAGTTACCCCGAAATCGCTTCTTCGAAAAAAGATGAAATCAAAAGAGCCGTTGCCGAGCTGAAAAAGGTATATCAGAGGAATTACTTTCCCTCGATGAACGTGGATTGGACAAAATATCCGGACAATATTGGTCATTTATATTCAGATGGATGCTTCCGATGCCATGATGGAAAACATGTCAGCGAGGAAGGAAAAGTCCTTACGAGAGATTGCAACTCGTGTCATATTATTCTTGCGCAACAATTCGAGAACACCTCGATCAGGATCTCACTCGGTGGTGTGAATTACAAGCATCCAGTCGATATCAGCGAAGCATGGAAGGACACGAATTGCAGTGAATGCCACGGCGGCTAAAAGCCCGACGATACGAGCGTCGGGATCATTATTCGCGCCACATGATCGATAGGAAATTCATCGTTGGAGGTTCCTCGCCGCTTCAGGCGGGTACGGCTGCATACGAGGCGTATGCTACGTTCCTCGCAAATGCAATGCCCCGTAACAATTTAATGACTGCGACAGCCCGGCTCCTTGGCGAGCATGGCACACGCAGCCGGCGCATGTTGCAGCGCCACGTTCGCGATGCGCGGTCACGCCCGATCCGGCACGAATGGCATCGAACGCTTCCGAAGGTAGCACGAGCGCATTGATCCCAAAGACTTGAATATCTGTTAGAAGCCGGGACGAAACGCACGTGGATGCCGCGATACGGACTACGTTGCCATCCTCATCCATGCTTGCCGCCGGGAAGTTTTTTCAACGCATCAACTTCATCCGGCAAGGCTCCCCATCAAATGGAATTTCATGCTTGGAACGCTGGATCTCTTTATTTATATTACTTCGATGAAAGACGTGCTCGATAGGAGGTGTTGGGAGCTGGGAATGAGCGTTTTCACACATATAAACCCGTCGGGAAGGAATACAAACCATCTGAAAAGAATGCGCTATTCTCACCTTCCGTTACGCGACGCCACTCAAAAGAAAAAACCTGTTCAAGTCGATAATAATCATGACAAATAATTTCATATTAGATATCTCCGAGATTAAAAAACTATCGTCGAAAGATTTATTTATACGATTTGCTTCAAGTAAAAACGGGCTCTCGCTTTCCTCCGCGAAAGAGCGCATTGCGGAATATGGATTCAATGATATCTCAGAGAAAAAAGTCAATCCGATTCTTAAATTCCTCGGTTATTTCTGGGGACCCATTCCATGGATGATAGAAGTTGCGGCCGTCTTGTCCGCAATCATCAATCACTGGGAAGATTTTTGGGTTATTTTTGCTCTTCTACTTTTAAACGCAGTAGTTGGCTTTTGGCAGGAATACAAGGCGGATGATGCTATTAATTTATTGAAGAAGAAATTAGCACTAAAAGCGCGCGTATTACGGGACGGAAAATGGATGGAAATATCGGCAAAAGAGCTTGCCCCTGGAGACGTTGTACGTGTTCGATTAGGTGATATTGTCCCCGCGGATTTGAAATTGTACGCCGGCGAGTACATGAGCGTAGACGAGTCGTCATTGACGGGTGAATCGCTTCCGGTCGAGAAACATTCGGAGGATATCGTATATTCAGGGTCGATAATCCGTCAGGGCGAAATGGATGGACTGGTCGTTGCGACGGGAATGAATACATTTTTCGGGAGAACGGCAAGACTGGTTGAAGAGGCGAGAACCGTCAGTCATTTTCAAAAAGCCGTAATCAAAATAGGCAATTATCTCATCGTTCTCGCCGCTTTTATGATCACGATAATCTTTATTGCGTCATTTTTCAGACAGGAGAGCTTCCTGGAAACACTTCAATTTGCCCTGGTGTTGACAATTGCCGCCATACCGGTTGCGCTCCCCGCCGTTCTCTCCGTCACGATGGCCGTTGGAGCATCGGTATTAGCAAAAAAGAAAGCTATTGTCAGTAAATTGGTGGCAATAGAAGAAATGGCGGGAATGGACATATTATGTTCCGATAAAACTGGAACGATTACAAAAAACGAACTGACATTGGCGGATGTCATGCCGTTTAAAGGCTATTCCAGCGATGACGTGTTGTTGTTTTCCGCACTTGCTTCAAGAGAAGAAGATAAAGATCCGATTGATACCGCCATTGTCAATAAAGTAAAATTAGTGAAAACGGTTGTCGAAAAATTAAATTCATATAAAGTAACGGACTTTAAACCATTCGATCCAGTCATCAAAAGAACCGAGGCGACAGTTGAGGATAAAGAAGGCAACATATACAAAGTTACCAAAGGCGCGCCGCAAGTGTTATTATCACTTATCACTGGAGAAAAGAAAGAAATAATAACTAACCTCATAAACAAACAAATAGAAGAGTACGCTGTTAAGGGATTCAGAACTCTTGGCACGGCAATAACTGACGATCAGGGGAACTGGCAATATGTAGGACTCATACCCCTATTCGATCCACCACGAGAGGATTCCGCCGAGACGATACGAACGGCACAACACATGGGCGTTACGGTTAAGATGATTACCGGCGATCATACTGCGATTGGAAAGCAGATAGCAAAGAAAGTACATCTGAGCAGCGATATTTTGGAAGTTTCGGTATTTTTAGATAAACCTGAAAAAGAAGCATCGGATATCATCGAAAAGGCAGGCGGGTTTGCTCAGGTATTTCCGGAACATAAATATCGTATTGTCGAGTTACTTCAAAAAAATAAACATATTGTCGGCATGACAGGTGATGGTGTCAATGATTCTCCCGCCCTGAAAAAAGCGGATGCCGGAATAGCAGTTGCAGGCGCAACGGACGCCGCAAAATCCGCTGCCGATATCGTGCTGACATCTCCCGGCCTTTCCGTCATCATCGATGCGATTAAGGAAAGCAGGATTATTTTTCAACGTATGAATAGTTATGCGATCTACAGAATTGCTGAAACTATCCGTGTCTTGTTTTTTATTACTTTAGCCATATTGATATTCGATTTTTACCCTGTAACGGCAATCATGATCGTTCTTCTGGCCCTGTTTAATGACGCTCCGATCATGGCGATTGCATACGACAACGTCAGGTATTCAAAGGGGCCGGAAAAATGGGATATGCGAATGGTCTTAAGTATGGCAACGTTCCTGGGCTTTATTGGATTAATAAGCTCCTTCGGGATCTTTTATATCGGGCAAGAGGTTCTCCTCCTTTCAAAGGAAACCGTACAGACATTTATCTTTTTGAAACTGGCCGTTGCCGGTCATTTGACAATATTCTTGACAAGAACTCGTGGCCCGTTCTGGTCGATCAAACCAAGCGGGATTATGTTCTGGTCTGCGGTCTTGACAAAGATATTGGCGACATTTGTCGCTGTTTACGGCTGGTTCATCGCCCCAATATCATGGACATTGGCTCTAATCGTCTGGAGCTACGCGTTAGTCGCGTTTGTCATTTCCGACTTCCTGAAAGTGCGTATATACAGATTGCTCGACCATACGGAAATATAACCTCACCAATCGTTATAACTATATAGGATTACGAACATGGATAGCACAACCGCAAATCCTGAAGACCTCGAAATCAAACAATTGCTCAACGCGCTTGGAAGCGAAGATGGGATGGAACGGAAAAAGGCAAGAAAAAAACTTGTGGCCAAGGGAACGGATATGATTGATTATTTGATGGAACTGGTTCATCATCCCAAGCACATATATCGCTGGGAGGCTTTAAAGACAATGGAAGAAATCAGGGATGTCTCTTGTATTCCCTTGTTTATCGAAGCCTTGGAAGACGATGAAAGCGACATCCGCTGGATAGCTGCAGAAGGACTTATCAAACTGGGCATACAATCCATCAGGCCGATTCTTAAAGCACTTGTAGAAAAACCGGCTTCAACTTTTACTTTAGCGGGAGCGCATCATGTTTTTTATGATTTGAAAAAATCGAATGAACTTCCGAAGGACTTTCCGGTTGACAAGTTACTTTCTGTGCTGAAAGGTCCGGGCTGGGGTGGAAGTGTTAAACCGACAGCCTATGAGCTATTGAAATAACCCGAGGCGCACCGCATCATCGGTATCTCGCACCCTTTGATCCCACGAACTTCGACAAGGGGAAACGTTGCCCCGCTCCTCCGCCTTCCAGTAACAAGAAACCGTGTGGTCGGCGACTTCCGGTTCGCGTTGATCGGTACTGATCATCGAAATACTTACGCCTCCAAATCCTCACGAAAACGGCCATTTTGAAACCTGTGAACTCGCTAGAGCAATCCTCGAGGGACACAACATCACACAACCGCCGGTCGATGTTCGAGCCTTCTGTCGTCGCCACGGGATACTGATCGTATCGAGGCACACGGAGCGAACGAAGTACATGTCCGATCCGAAGAGCTGGATCATATCCTTGTGACCGATGTACATCGGCGGCAATAATCTACACCTTCCCCCGTGCCTTCTCATCCATTGATTGGATTTCGAGAGACCTGAACACCAAGGCGCGGTCGGTGCTTGCAGAAGGGTACGGGATTATCGATACCGTGGTATACAAGAGAATTGTGAGATGTAGGGTCAAGCATTCGATACCGGCAATGTTTAGACAACCGCCATGAAGTGCTTGAAAAACAAGGCGTTACACCGTTGCCGGTATCAATACCCGTGAGGGACCTTTAAGCGTGGTATCGGTTACGCAAGGTATGTATTCTTAGTCAGCCTGGCTGTCAACAGCTGCTTCGGCTTCTTGTGAAATCGGGATGTAAATCATGACCATTGTTCCCTTCCCCTTTTCACTTTCCAATCGTATTTCGCCGCCGCACAGCTCGATGAAATTCTTGGCCAGCGCAAGCCCCAGCCCGGTTCCGTCATAAGACCTCGAGTATCCACTTTCCTCTTGCGAGAATTCCTCGAAAGCTTTCTCCCCGAATCCAGGATCGATTCCTATACCCGTGTCTCTGATCATGATGATGGCCCTATCATCCTTGCCCTTCTGAGCTCTGATACTGATCTTCCCATCAGGTGTAAATTTCACGGCATTATCAAGAACCTCCGTCAAAGCCCGACGCAGAGCATGCTCGTCAGCTAGTATATGGATATCTTTTTCCGGAAAGGAAACAGTAAAATCAAGACCTTTTTTCTCGGCTTTTTTGGCAAAATCGTAATACATATCGCTGAAAATTTGCGACAATGAGATATTTGTTAATTCCGTTTGAAAATCCTCGTTTCTAAACCTCGAAATATCAAGAAGTTTTTCAACCGTGTTCATCAATCGCTCACTCGCCTCGTCTATATTCGAGTAAAGTTCCTGATCCTCCTCTTCCATCTCGCTACTATGCTTCGCAATCAATACGCTGGCAAAACCTGTAATAATATTCAACGGTGTCCTTATCTCATGGCTAAGATTTGCAATAAATTCTGATCGTACGCGATTCGCTCTCTCGGCTTCTTCCTTCGCCTTGATCAACCTCCGCTCATATTTAATTCGCTCGGTTATATCGATACCAACCCCCATTACTGCCCGTACATCGCCATGTTGATTATACGAAGGTCGAAAGTAACATTGGAAAATATGGTTCCCCCAGGTTCGGATCTTTTGAGATGATGCACCTGCGAGGGCACGCTCGAAATCTTGGCAGATATCTTCGTTGTTTTTGAAAACTTCGTAGACCGATCTACCGACAATTTCCTTCAATTTGTATGCAACTAAATAGGGACCGCTTCCTTCGGATATTGTTATCACTCCATTTTTATCGGCTGCCATCAAAATAATCGGCACCTTTTCCAACACCTCCAGCAACTGGAGCCTGCTCTCCGAAAGTTGTTCCCATGATGCCCTTATCTTGTTTTGGGCTTTTACGATAAGTTGATGCATCAAGAAAGCGGCGATGATAACGAAAACTGCTGCGTTCAGCGGCCCTAGCAAAACAAGTACATCGCGATCGATATGAATGAAATGAACGACAATACTTGTTATGACAATCCATACTATGCCAAGCTGAACAAATACCATCACGATGGAGAAAGGTGAACGATTATTTCTCATATTTGCTACCTCAATGCTGTTTTGAATCAATCTTCCCCATCCGATTCCCCCATTCGTGATCTGATCTCCCTATCAGTGATTCGATGCTCTCGATCGTGTGATCATAAACGGCTCGTATTTAATTCCAATTCACACGTTTTGAGCCCATAACTTTTGTACTGATACGTTCCGTTTCACACAAGACTTTTCGAACATGATTTCAACCATCAATACTCTAAAAAGTGTACTCCTCGATCAGCCTGACAGTTAACATCTGCTTCGGCTTCTTGTGAAATCGGGATGTAAATCATGACCATCGTTCCCTTCCCCTTTTCACTTTCCAATCGTATTTCGCCGCCGCACAGCTCGATGAAATTCTTGGCCAGCGCGAGCCCCAGGCCGGTTCCTTCGTAGGGTCTCGAGTATCCTCCGACTTCCTGCGTAAACTCTTCGAATGCAATTTTTTTGAACTCGGGACTGATGCCAATCCCCGTATCCGTCACCGTAATTACCGCCTTGTTTTTTCTTATCTTCTGGGCATTGACATCAATTCTCCCCTTGGGCGTGAACTTCACGGCATTCTCGAGGACTTCTGTTATAGCTCGGCTCAGAGCGTGCCGATCAGTTACTACTACAATATCCCGGTCGGGAATATCCATGCTGAATTTCAAGCCTTGTTTCTTGGCTGTCCCGGCAAACGCGGCATACCGATCATTCATGATTTGCGCCAGAACTATTTCCCTGATGTCGGGTTCATAATCATCGTTGCGCAACCTGGAAATATCAAGAATCTTTTCTATCGTATTCAATAAGCGGGTACCGGCCTCATCCACGGTCGAAAAAATCTGCCTGTCCTCATCGTCCACTAAATGACGATACTTCATTTCGATGATACTCAGGTAACCGACGATAACGTTCAACGGCGTCCGGATCTCGTGACTCAGGTTCGCAATGAACTCTGATCGTACGCGGTTTGCCCTCTCTGCTTCTTCCTTGACCCTTACTAAATCCTGCTCGTAATGAACCCTTTCCGTGATATCGACAGCAACTCCTATCACACCGTCAACATTACCCTGGAAGTCATACGAAGGGCGATAATAACATTGGAACTTATGATCATCCCATGATTGCACTTCCCCGAAGTCGTCGCCCCTGAGTGCACGTTCGTAACTCCGAAGGAGATCTCGCCGCTTCCTGAAAACATCAAACACAGATTTTCCGACAACCGCTTCCGGTTTGTAACCCATTCCACGCAAGCCGCTGCCTTCGGCTAAAGTGAATATTCCTTGCTTGTCCACGGCCATCAGAATAATGGGAGCCTTATCCGCCACTTCCTTGAACCGAAGCTTGTATTGTAACAACTCCTCCCAGGATTTACGTATTTCTCTCTGCGATTCACGGACAAACATGTAGATCAGTACCGCTGCGGCAAAAACGAAGAACCCGTCGCTTATCAAATGCCATAACCCCTGGTTGGCTGGTTGCAAACGAACGAAAAATGATCCATAGTTCGAAAAAACAAACCATACTATCCCCGTTATGACGAACATAATCACAAGAGCCAAAGGAGAGTACTTTTTTTTCATTTCAAGCTTCCTGCAGCATGGAAGAAAGAACCCAAATAACCTGACGCACAATGTAATACAAATGTAGATTACG
>Ga0256830_1003232_pt1 | contig 10267 bp, 7 predicted proteins | sample 128326metaG_FD_190537 | JGI IMG/M metagenome (GOLD analysis project Ga0256830, IMG submission 190537) | Hydrothermal vent microbial communities from Lau Basin, Pacific Ocean - 128-326 | ecosystem: Environmental > Aquatic > Marine > Hydrothermal vents | place: Pacific Ocean: Lau Basin | collected...
GATGATATTTGGGGTCATGTTGACGCATCGTGTCGTGAACGTGGATATTTCATCCGGAGCACTGCGCGTGATTCCCGCGACGATCGTCGTGGGTGTCTTTCTGGGCACGCTCCTGCTCGTGTTGACACGCACGAACTGGATGGTCATGGATAGAAATCCCGAGATGACCGGAACCGCGTCCATGATCGGATCTGCGTTGGTCACGGATTACTTGTTGCCATTCGAGGTTGCCGGTATTGTTCTGCTCGTGGCGATTGTCGCAGCCGCTTTCATGGCCCGCAAACGATAGGGAGAGGATGATGAACGTTACACTTACGCACTATTTGGTCATCAGCGCCGTGTTGTTTTCGCTGGGATTGCTGGCATTGGTTACAAGGCGCAACGCCATCTTGATGCTGATGGGGATAGAGTTGATCCTGAATGCTGCTAATGTAAATTTTCTTGCTTTCAGCCGGTACAGCGCGCTCGATATACATGGGCACGTTGTTGCCATCTTCGTCATTTTATTGGCAGCCGCCGAAGCTGCGGTTGCCTTGGCCATTGTGTTGAATATCTATCGGACGTTCAGCACCGTGAATGTTGATCAGATCAATCAACTGAAAGAGTAGCTTCCAGGAGGTGAACCGGTGATGTATTCAAGACAAATGACTTTTCGGGAAGTGTTTCGTATGTGCCAGGCAGCAAGCCTGTTGATGGTATTGTTCATGATGACTGCAAGCCCCGTCTCTGCGCAAAGAGTACGGGCGAGATATATCGATCCCACGTTTTCCCTTGTTCTTGGCGGCGGCGGCGGGGTGACCAAGTATTTCGGCGAATTCACTGATCAACATTTCGGAACGGTGTTTCAGGTCTATGGAAAGTTCTTTGTCATTCCGGAAGTCTCCGTTCAGATTGACGCCGGGTTCGGTAATTACGTGTACAATCGTAGAAACAAGGAAAAATTCAAAGGGAATTACTTTCGCCAGTTCCATTATGATCCGCTCTTCAACAATGCGACGTCGTATAACGACCCCGACGTATGGAAAGAATCCATGAAGACCAATTCCATGACGTTCGTGGAATTGCGTGGAGTTTTGAATTTCTTCCCTCGGCGTTATTTCAACCCCTACCTGAGCGCAGGCATGGGAATCTTTTCTTATACAAACAGCGATGTCAAGGACAGCGAAGGTGGAACCCGAAGGCTCGAGGTGCTTCCGAACGGAAAGCTGTTTTACGTGATCGATCCGGCAAATGCCGGCAAAAGTGTCGGACCCGCCGTCTCGGACCTGGAATCCGGATACGATAATCTGACGGTCGTACCGATCGGCTTGGGGTTCGACATTATGATCAACCGCCGTATCGCGTTTAATCTTGATTTTACGTACCGGATTGTGCTCGGTCGTGGGAATGACTACCTGGATGGATTCGGTCGGGAAGTGCTGGAAAATTTCCAGCAATTAGACCCGAGGACGAACATCCATCAGGATGAATCCAGCGACGCATGGGGTACGATCACGGTTGGTGTCCAGGTCTATTTGCTTGGGCAGCGTTAAAGAAGGGCAATGACTGAGTGGATATGAGATTTGGATTGATTCATTAACATGGATTTTCGATTGGAGGTAACATGAGATTTTACATACATCTTATCATGCTGGCAGCACTCGTCTGCTTTTTCCTGGAACCCGTTTCGGCGCAGCGCACCCGGAGTACGTGGGATCCGTCGTCTTCATTGGTTGTAGGTATCGGTGGCGGAGTGACCAAGTACTTCGGCGAGTTCACAGACCAGAATTTCGGCGGCGTGGCCCGGGCGCACGTCAAGTACATTATCATCCCGGAAATCGGGATTCAGCTCGATGGCGGACTGGGAAAATATGTGTACAATCGCCGGATCAAGGAGAAGTTCAAAGGGAATTACTTCCGGCAGTTTCACAAGGACCCGCTTTTCGAAGGAGCCACGTCGGTCGACGACCCGGCGGCATGGAAAGAGTCTCTGAAATCGAACGACATTTCCTATGCAGAGTTGCGTGTACTGGTAAACATGTTCCCGCGAACGTATTTCAACCCGTACTTGAGCGGTGGTGTCGGCTATTTTCGGTATGTGAACAAGGACGCGAACGCGACTGTCGAGATAAATGGACAGAAAGTCCCTCTCCTGGAAGTAAACCTGGGTGGAAAGCCGTTCAACGTTGTCAACCCCGCCAATACCGGCAATGTGATGGGGTCGGGGTACTCGAGCCTCCCGGATGACGCCAATACCAATCTCATCGTCCCCGTCAGCCTGGGATTTGATATCATGTTCAATGAAATGTATTCGTTGAATCTCGATTTTACCTACCGCTTCATCTTTGGAGACGGGAGGGATTACATGGACGGTTTCGGACGGGAAGTGCTGGAGAATTTCTTCACGGTCGATACCCGTGACAAGATCCACGAAGACGAAGCTCCCGATTACTGGGGCACGGCGACGATTTCGTTTCAGGTGTACCTTTTCGGATCGAAAGACAGCGACGGCGATGGTTTGTCTGATAAAACCGAACGGGACCTCGGTACGGACCCGTACAACGCGGATTCTGATGGAGATGCTTTAATCGATGGCGATGAAGTCGATATCTACGGAACCGATCCCCTCCGTCCCGATACGGATCAGGATCACCTCAAGGACAGCGAAGAGGTGGCGAAGAAAACGGATCCTCTCAAACCGGATACGGATGATGACGGCCTCTTTGATGGAGACGAGTTCACGCGTGGGACTGACCCGTTTAACAAGGACACCGATGCCGATGGCCTGTGGGATGGAGACGAAGTGCACAAATTCGGCTCCGATCCCCTCAAGAAGGATTCCGATGGAGACAGCCTGAGTGACTACGAGGAAGTCAATACTTACCATACCGACCCCGGAAAGGCGGACACCGATGCAGATGGTGTCCCGGACAACGAGGAACTGGCGCGTAAAACCGACCCCAAGAATTCTGATACGGACGACGATGGCTTGATGGATGGAGACGAGGTGCAAAAGTACAACACGGATCCGCTGAACAATGATACTGACGGGGACGGTCTGACCGACGGCGTGGAGATCAAGCAAGTCGGCACCGATCCGACACAACGCGATTCCGATGGCGACGGTATCATGGATGGGGATGACAAGTGCCCAACCAAGCCAGAGACCTTGAATGGTTTCGATGACAACGATGGTTGTCCAGACTCAAAGCCCCTGACCGAGAAACCGATTAAAAAAGGACAGAAGATTGTCTTGGGTGGTGTCGTCTTTGAATCCGGCAAGGCAACGCTGAAACCGGAATCCGAAGCAGTGCTCGATCAGGCATACGAGACGCTCGTGAGTTATCCAAAAATGGTCGTGGAAATAAGTGGTCATACGGACAACGTTGGCCGCCGATCGTTCAACAAGCGATTATCGGAAGCCCGTGCTCAGGCAGTAAAGGATTACCTGGTTGCAAAAGGGATCGATGCGTCGCGCATGAAAATCTACGGTTACGGTCCGGACCGGCCGATCGCCACGAATCGCACGGAAGAAGGCCGGGCGAAAAACCGCCGGATAGAGTTTAAAATTCTGAAAGTCGAGTGACTTGATACACGAGAATGGAGTTGCTCTGCTGAATGACTGAAATTTCTATTTGAGGATTCATGTCCGAAGAAACTGTAATTCAACTTGCTCTTACTATTCTGGCTCTGCCGTTCCTGTCGTTTTTGCTGTTGCTGTCGCTGGGAAGGATACTCCCGCGAAAGGGCGATTGGCTGGCCACGGGAATACTGACCGTAGCGCTGGGATTCTCCCTTGTCGTGATGTTTGGGGTTCTGGGAATGCCGGTTCGCGAGGCGATTCCAGGGTTCAGCCAAGCCCCGATACAGGTTTCCGGCACGTGGATTGACCTGAAGACGACGGTTTCCGTGCTGGGCGCGGAGTTGCCTTTGCGTATCGACCTGGGGATCATGGTGGATAACGTCACGGCGATCATGCTGGTTGTCGTCACACTTATCACAACGCTGGTTCACCTGTTTTCCATCGGCTACATGGAAGGAGACCCGAAGTACCACCGGTACTTTGCCTACCTGGGATTATTCGGCTTTTCGATGCTGGGGATTGTCCTGACGAACAACCTGTTGATGATGTATATCTTTTGGGAATTGGTTGGTGTCAGTTCGTACCTGCTGATCGGCTTCTGGTATGAGAATCCCGGTCCCGCCTATGCTTCGAAGAAAGCCTTTATCGTCAACCGGATCGGTGATATCGGGATGTTCCTGGGCATTCTCATCATGTTTACGAGCTATGGATCATTCCGGTTTGATACGATCTTCTGGTTCATTGGAGGGGGCGAGCTGCCGTTTGGGTCCGAAGCCTGGCTTACAGCCGGCGGGATTCTTCTCTTTTGCGGAGCCGTTGGAAAGTCCGCGCAGTTTCCTCTGCATACGTGGTTGCCCGACGCCATGGAAGGCCCTACACCCGTTAGCGCCTTGATACATGCCGCTACGATGGTTGCCGCAGGAGTGTACCTGGTAGCCAGAATCTTTCCGCTCATGACCGCGGAGGCCTTAACCGTTGTAGCTGTCATTGGAGCCGTAACCGCTTTTCTTGCCGCTACCATTGCCCTGGTCCAGAACGATATCAAAAAGGTTTTGGCATATTCCACGATCAGTCAGTTGGGATACATGATCTTCGCGGTGGGTCTGGGGGCGTACACGGCGGCGTTGTTCCATCTGGCCACGCATGCCATGTTCAAAGCCCTCCTCTTCCTGGGCAGCGGTTCGGTGATTCACGCCATGCATCACAGCCTCCATCATTTGCGCGATCACGAAACCGACCCGCAGGATATCAGGAACATGGGGGGATTGGGGAAGAAGATGCCGGTGACGTTTATCACGTTCGTGATTGCCAGCCTTTCAATATCTGGAATTCCACTCTTTTCCGGTTTCCTGAGCAAAGACGAGATTCTCGCGTCTGCGTGGGCGTTTGGAAGCCTGAAAGGCGGTTTCGCGGTGTTATTTCCGTACATCGGGTACGGCGTGGCAGCTTTGACCGCGTTTTACATGTTTCGGTTGGTGTTTCTCACGTTCACCGGTAATCCCAAGCGCGGCGATATTTTCGAACACGTAAAGGAATCCGGATGGAACATGAAACTTCCGCTGGTCATCCTGGCCGCTCTTTCCACCTGGATATTTTTCTCGTGGAATCCATTTGGACCTTCCAGCGGATGGTTCATGCAATCCGTACAGACACCTCAAACTGTTGTCGGTGACAGTTGGTATGTATTTGGTGCGAAGACGGGTCATGTAGCGGAGGAAGCGGTAAGCACGGCGGGAGCGATGGGCGTGGAAATGCAGGAGTTGCTGGAGCATACCGTGCATGAGGTTCATACCGCCGGAATGCTGGTTTCGCTGGTACTGGCGTTGTCCGGTATCCTTGTCGCGTTTCTGTTTTACACGAAGAAGGTTGTTGATGTGGACGCCCTGGAACGGCGCTACAAATCCCTGCACCGGTTCCTGCTCAACAAGTGGTATTTCGACGAGTTGTATGAGAAATGGGTGGTTGTGCCGGGGATACTGTTGTTGACCCGAATACTGAACTGGTTCGATGGAAACATCGTGGACGGCGCGGTGAACGGTGCTGCCAAGGTGACCGTGGTCATTTCACGGATCAGCGGTTGGATTGACAAGTACATCGTCGACGGCCTGGTGAATTTCAGTGCGTATTTTGCCGGGTTTGCGGGCCTGGTCGTGCGGAAGCTCCAGACAGGAAAAATTCAAACATATGTCGCTCTTGTCTTGCTGGGCGTCGTGGTTCTGTTCTATGCTTTCTACTGAAGTATTTTCAGATGAGACATATAAACCGATTAATCAGAAGAAAATTGTAACGGAGAACTGATGGATTTCCCCATACTGTCCTTTATTACGTTTCTGCCCGTCCTGGGATTACTGGTTATCCTGTTTCTTCCCAAGGAGAGTCATCGAAATATCCGAGGAGTGGCGGTGGCTGTCACGGTGGTGCAGTTCATTTTTGCCATTATCCTTTGGGCAGGATTCGACCCGTCGTTGGCAGGGATCAACGCGGAATCCGGGATGCAATTTGTCGAACGAGTGCAATGGATTACGATCCCGCAGACACCATGGTTTGGTGAGATACGGATCGAATATTTTATGGGGGTGGATGGTTTATCCATGCCCATGGTTCTCCTGACCACGCTGATCGTCGTCGTGGCGTCACTGGCGTCCTTCAGTGTCGGAAAGAACCTCAAAGGCTATTTTGCCATGTTTCTCCTCCTCGATGCAGCAATGATCGGGGTTTTCTGTTCGCTTGATTTCTTCCTTTTCTACATCTTCTGGGAGTTGATGCTCCTTCCGATGTACTTCCTGATCGGTATCTGGGGAGGGCCAAGACGAGAGTACGCCGCCATCAAGTTCTTCATTTATACGCTGCTTGGTTCAGTGTTCATTCTTCTCGTCATGATCGGCCTGTACTTCAGTACGACTGATCCTGCGACAGGATTGCACACGTTCAACATGATTGCCATGATGGATCCGGCAAACGTGGCATCTGATTCGATCTTTGGTGGTATTGCGACGACGGCGCGACACCTGGCATTCGTTGCGTTGTTCATTGGTTTCGCCATCAAGGTTCCGATTTTCCCCTTCCACACATGGTTGCCCGATGCACACGTCGAGGCGCCGACGGCGATATCCGTGATTCTGGCAGGCGTTCTCTTGAAGATGGGAACATACGGGTTGATGCGGATTAGTTTACCGATGTTTCCTGATTCCATGTTGTATTTTCAACTCCCCATTCTCATTCTTGGCTTCATCAATATCGTCTATGGCGCCTTGGTGGCGATGGCGCAGACGGATTTCAAGAAAATGATTGCGTATTCATCCATCAGCCATATGGGATACGTGATGATCGGACTGGCTGCCTTGAATCCCCAGGGAATGAACGGGGCAATATTCCAGATGTTCAACCACGGTACGATCACGGCCATGCTCTTTATCCTGGTGGGTGTGTTGTACGATCGTGCGCATACGCGAGGGATGGATGAATTCGGTGGTATTTACAACAAAATGCCGGTGTTCAGTTTCTTTACCATCATTGCGTTTTTCGCCGCCATCGGGTTGCCGGGACTGAGCGGTTTTGTCAGCGAAGCCTTTTGTTTCCTGGGAGCCTTTCGAACCAATGTTTTCTGGGCCTCGCTATCGACCCTGGGCATCGTTCTGGGTGCGGGGTACATGTTGTGGGCGTTTCAGCGCGTATTCATGGGCAAGTTACCCGAACGTTGGGAAGGATTGAGCGAAATCAATCTTCGGGAAATCTTGTCTTTGGCTCCATTGGCAGTGGTGGTGGTCGTCCTCGGCGTTCAACCGGGAATTGCCTTCAACTGGTTTTCAAACTCCATGAATCACCTGGTGGAAATCGTCACGTCGAGCGCCCGGGTCGCCGGCTTGATGTGACGCCGTGGTTCATGATTAGCAGGCGAATCGAATAGTAAAGAGCATTTTATGAACGAAATCATTCAAACCAGTCTGCCGTTCTTATGGCCGGAACTCACCCTCGCCGTGACGTTTGTCTTCACGCTGTTTCTCCAGTTCGCGTTCAAGAAGGCGCCGATGCGTTCCGGGTACGTTGCCCTGGCGGGATTTCTTGTTGTGTTTTTCTTACTGGGAACACAGGGAGGGGAAGAGGTTTCGGTTTTCGGATCGATGCTGGCGGTGGATTCTTTTGCCGTATTCTTCAAGTATCTCATTATCATCAGTGGTATCCTCGTGCTGGGGTTTTCCCTTCAATCCGAGGAAATCCGAAACAATGCAGAGCATGCTGGCGAGTACTTCGCGTTCATCGTATCGATGACGCTGGGTATGTTTCTCATGGCAGGCGCGTCCAACCTGCTGATGATGTATTTGTCAATCGAGTTGGTGAGTTTGTCATCATATGTTCTTGCAGGGTACTTGCGGAATGTTGAACGTTCGAACGAGGCCGCGCTCAAGTACGTAATTTTCGGCGCGGTTTCATCCGGTCTCATGTTATACGGGATTTCGCTTATTTATGGCTTGACCGGCGCCCTCGATATTTACGGAATACGGGAAGTGCTGGCATCGGGCGCGATCATGCAAGGTTCCTGGGCTTATGCGACCCTCGTTGGAGCGGTGATTCTTATCATCGGTGGATTCGGTTATAAAATCTCGGCGGTGCCGTTCCATTACTGGACCCCGGATGTGTACGAAGGAGCGCCGATTACGATCACGGCCTACCTTTCAGTTGCATCGAAAGCCGCCGGATTTGCGATTACGATTAGGTTCTTCAAAGTGGCGTTTTTAAATACGATCTCACCGAACGGAACCTGGGAGATTCTTGAAGGAATGAACTGGGAACTGATAATCGCCGTCTTGTCGGTCTTGACGATGACGCTGGGCAACCTGGTAGCCTTGTGGCAAGATAACCTGAAACGCATGTTGGCGTATTCCAGTATCGCGCACGCCGGGTACATGCTGATGGGTCTGGTCGTGGCAACGGATAACGGTATTACAGCCGTCATGGTATATTTTGTGATGTATCTCATCATGAATCTCGGTGCCTTTTATGTCGTCATGGTTGTGGCCCAGAAAACAGGGTCCGAGGACATTGACGATTACCGTGGTTTGGCGTACCGGGCTCCGTGGATAGCGGCAACAATGGCGGTTTTTCTTGTTTCGTTGACCGGCTTGCCCCCTACGGCAGGATTCATCGGGAAATTGTGGATATTTGCCGCCGTTCTGAGTAAGCCGGGATTCGTCTGGTTGGCGATTATTGGAGTGATCAACAGCGTGATTTCGCTTTATTACTACGCGCGTGTGTTCAGGAACATGTATCTTCGCCAGGGAGAGGAACCCCAGCCGATCGCGTTCGGAAACAGATCCATTGCCTGGTCGCTTCTTTTCGCTGTCCCCACAATCGTGCTGGGATTGTATTTCGGTCCCGTTCTTGAATGGGCGAAAAATTCCGTGACTCTTTTCCTTCGCTGAGGTTCACGTTATGGAGGTGTAATTTTTCCGTTAGAAAGAAAACGAACAGGTTCTTCTGTACGACCAAGGGTGGTGAGGTAATTCTTGTCACCCTTGTTTATTTAGTGAATTCATTTATATATGTGACGTATTAACAGTATTGATACTTATCGTTGTTTTATAACAATCGAAAAAACGGTATTTTGGTATAAATATCTGGCAATATTAGAAAGCGTTTTGTATTTTATATGCATGAAAGTCAAGCGATATGAAATAACGGATTGCATACATTCTTACAGGGTTTACGTTCATGGCCTTGAAAATCCGACTTTGTATTTTATTGTTTCTCGTCTTTGCCCAAAATGGCAGTATCGCACAATCAAACGACGATTGCTTCTCATGTCACGGTGATCCCGACCTGACGGTAGTCCAGGGAGGGAAGGAAATTTCCCTCCACGTAGAAAAGAGTGTGTTCTCCTCCTCTGTTCATGGTGAGGAGGAGTGTGTCTCTTGTCATGTCGGATATGATCCCGATCAGCTTCCGCATCGTACCGAGCCCGCTCGCGTAGATTGCACCCAGTGCCACGATGTCCCCGCGTTTGCATCGAGTATTCATGCGGCGCGATTGGGTGATCAAAGTGAGTCCGCGTGTGCCGCGTGTCACGGCAAACACGATATTCAGTCGGCCGATTCGCTCGACCCGGTCACGACGTGTGAAGCATGCCACTCGTCTCGTGATGTTCGAAAATACCGGACGAGCAAACACTATACGCTGTATCGGCGCTCCGGGTCTGGTCCGAGCTGTGAAACGTGTCACGGGAAAGCGCACGAAGTCAAAGGCGTACTGTCCCATGCCAGCAAGGAAGGCAGGTTGTTCGTTTACAAGACGTGCATCGCATGCCATCCCAACCCGCGACATACTTTTCACAAAGGTGCGGATCACTGCGAGACATCGGCGGAACCGTCGGTTGCATGTTGCACGGATTGCCACGGCACACATGCTTCGACCATCGATAAAAGGGCGATCTCATTATCGTGTCTCTCTTGCCATTTGAATGAGCAGTACTTTGCCAAGCAGCCCGGCGGCGAGCGCATGGTCAAGTTTGTTCGCAGTTATGAGCACAGCATCCATGCTCGTGTCAAACTCAGGGGAAAAACCGCGGTTTCCTGTGTCGATTGCCATCGCAACCACCTGGTGCAAGATGCAAAAGGCGCTGCTTCCCCGACTGCGTTTGAAAACATTCCGCAAACCTGTGGCAAGTGCCATCCCGAAGTCGTCAAGGAGTATCGTGCCTCGAATCATGGA
>Ga0256830_1003233_pt1 | contig 10266 bp, 12 predicted proteins | sample 128326metaG_FD_190537 | JGI IMG/M metagenome (GOLD analysis project Ga0256830, IMG submission 190537) | Hydrothermal vent microbial communities from Lau Basin, Pacific Ocean - 128-326 | ecosystem: Environmental > Aquatic > Marine > Hydrothermal vents | place: Pacific Ocean: Lau Basin | collected...
TCCGCTCGCCCGTGCACGGGACCATCAAGCGGCTCATGGTCACGACCATCGGCGGAGTCGTCAAACCGGGCATGGACCTGGTCGAGATCGTGCCGCTCGAGGACACGCTTCTCGTGGAGGCGCGCATCCGACCGACCGACATCGCGTTTCTTCGCCCGGGGCAGGCCGCCACCGTCAAGATCACGGCCTACGATTTCTCGATCTATGGCGGCCTCCAGGCGCGCCTCGAACACATCAGCGCCGACACCATCACAGACGAACGCGGCAACAGCTTCTTCCAGATCCGGGTCCGCACCGACCGGAGCTATCTCGGAACCGACGACAAGCCCCTGCCCATCATTCCAGGCATGACCGCGACGGTGGATATCTTGACCGGCCGCAAGACGGTTCTCGACTATCTCCTCAAACCCATCCTCAAGGTGCGCGACCGGGCCCTGCGCGAGCGCTGATCGGGTGCCTCGCCGCCGCATCGCGGGGGGCGTTGATCGCGGTCAAGGAACTCCGGGGCGGTCGCAAATAGCGTTCGGCAATGACCGTTGAGCGAAACGAACAACGGCACGCGGGCCGCGCTGCAATCCTGACCTACGGCTTTCGCCCCTTCTTCCTGTTGGCGGGGGCGTACGCCGTCGTCGCCGTCGCCGCTTGGCTGGCGATCTTCTTCGGCGTCATGTCGGCCCCCTCCGATTGGTCGCCCGCCTACTTCCACGGCCACGAGATGCTGTTCGGGTTCGTCACCGCGGCGATCGCCGGGTTCCTGCTGACCGCGGTGCCCAACTGGACCGGCGCGCCGCCGCTGCGCGGCCGGGCGCTGGCGGGGCTGGTCGCGCTCTGGCTGGCCGGCCGCGTCGTCCAGTGGTTGGCGGCGGTGCTGCCGTCCGTGCTCGTCGCCGTCGTCGATCTCGCCTTCCTGCCGGCCGTCGCCGCGACCGTTGCGCCGGCCTTGTGGGCGGCGGGCAAGCGGTCCAATCTGGTCATCCTGGTGATGCCGACCGTGCTCGTCGTGGCCGACCTGCTGGTCCATCTGGAAGTCGCGGGCGTCGTCGCCGACGGCGCCCGGCTCGGCCTCTACCTGGCCGCCGATACGATCGCGCTGCTGATCGCGGTGATCGGCGGCCGCATCGTGCCGGCCTTCACCCGCAACGCCCTGCGCTTCGCGGGAAACCCGGCGCCGGTCGCGGCGCGGCCGGCGCTCGATCGGTTGGCACTCGCGTCGCTGGCCCTGATCGTGGTCGTCGATCTGGTTCGCGCCGGCCAGGGGGCGCCGTTCGCCGGCCCGGCGGCGGGGGTGGCGGCGCTGGCGGCGGCGGTTCTCAACGGGGCGCGAATGGCCGGATGGCAGAGCCGGCGGACGCTCGGCGAGCCGCTCCTCTGGGTGCTGCATCTCGGCTATGGCTGGCTGGTGCTGGGGCTGTTGGCCAAGGCCGCCGCCAACCTGACCGACGCGGTGCCGCATGCCGCGGCCCTCCACGCGACGACCGTCGGCGCCATCGGCACCATGATCTTCGCCGTCATGTCGCGGACCGGTCTCGGGCACACGGGGCGGCCCCTGTCGGTCGGCCGGTTGATCGCGGTCGCCTACCTTTTCGTGTCGGCGGCGGCGATCACGCGCGTGGCGCTGCCGTTGCTCGGTCGTTTCGACCTTATGGGCGTGATCGTCTCGGGGGTCTTCTGGATCGCGGCGTTCGGCGTGTTCGTGGCAGTCTACTGGCCGATCCTCACCCGGCCGCGAGCCGACGGCCGGCCGGGCTGACGGCGCCCTTTAGTCGTCGCCGTCTTCGTGGCAGTAGCTGCGCAAGGCGGCGATGTCGGGGACCAGGACCTCGTTGCGCCGGCTCACGATGCCGAGCGAGCGAAGCTTGTTGAGGGCGCGCGAGAAGGTCTCGGGCTCCATGCCGAGGCGGCCCGCCACCAGGGACTTGTCGTAGGGGAGGTGGATGGTCGTCGATCCCTCGCTCTTTTCGCACAGACGGAAGAGGAACTGGGCCAGGCGCTGCGCCGTGGTCAGCATCCTGAACTGCTCGCTTTGCCGAACGTGGTAACGGAGCCGGCGCGAGACCGAGGCGAGCATGCTCAGCGCCAGCTCCGAGTCCTCGCGCAGTTGGCGGAGGAAGGGCTGGGCGCGAATCTCGAGCAGCCGCGCCTCCTCGACCACCTCGGCGCATACGGGGAACCCGCCGCTGTCGAACATCGCCGCTTCCGCGAAGGCCTCGCCGCGGGCGAACACGGCGACGATGAACTGCCCGCCGTCGGGCGTCTCGCGGTAGAGCTTCACCCACCCTTCGAAGACGACATAGAAGCGGTCGGCGGGGTCGCCCTGCAGGAACAGGACCTCGCCCTGGGGGTGGCGGCGGATCTGGGCGCCGCGCAGGAGGGTGCCGACGGCGTCGGCTCCGAAGCTCGAGAACAGGGGCAGCTTGCGCAGGAGCTTGAGGTCTTGTTCGGTCAGGGACGACATCTGTTTTCTCGCCTGCACCCGCGACCCGCACCCCCCCTGGGAGGGGGCTTTCGGTCCCCGTCAATCAAATCGCTCTTTGGGGCCAAAGATCAAGCGCCAATGCGACATCGAAAAAAGGTGTCTGACACCTTTTTTTTACTCGCCGTTGCCGATAGGCTCGGTCGTGTCGGCCCAGCCGTTCATGGCCGCGGCCCAGCGGCGCGCGGTCTCGGCGTCGATCTCGATGACCGTGAACCGCCGGCCCTCGCGGATCGTCACCCGCAGGAGCCGGAGGCCCGATTCGTACGCGACCGGCTGGAGACCGATCCGGCGGCCGTAGGGAGCGTCGATCGTCTCGACCGGACCGCGTTCCTCGCCGCTCATCGTTCGCCCCACATGAAGGCGGATTCGAGCAGGAACTCCCAGTTCCTGGGAGTGTCCTGGAAGTCGGGCTTGATGTCCATGCCGAGGAACCGCTCGCCCTCCTCGGCATAGCGCCGCACGAGGGCCGTGAGCTCGCGAAAGGACGCGACTTCGCGGTGCCGGATCAGGAGGTCGCTGAGATAGAGCATGACTGGATTCCTTCGCGCGGCCGGCCGGCACCCGCGCCGACGCCCCGCCCCGGCCCCGTCGCGAGGCGCCGGTAAGAATAAGTCCCTAGAGATTCTGCATGAATTGTGCTGGAGCCTGACATGTGTATTAGAATATGGTAATGTACGATCACAAACAAACGCTCCGTTCCGGCGACGACCGTCCGGTCAGGGAGGCGGGACGGCCCAGGGACAGGAGCGATCGCCGAACGGTTCGTTCGTCGGATCGCCCGATGAGCGGGGAAGGGGAGATGTCGAAGAAGCGGCACGAAACACCTTTGCTTGACCAGCTCGAGGACGGCCCCTGGCCGAGCTTCGTGACCGGTCTCAAGCGGCTTGCCGGTGACGAGGGCAAGCCCTATGCGGACATGATGACGGATCTCCTCGGCCAGCTCGAGCACTCCTACGAGACGTGCATGGGTTACTGGAAGGGCGGCACCGTCAGCGTGTTCGGCTATGGCGGCGGCGTCATCCCGCGGTTCTCGGAGGCCGCCGAGGACTACCCCGCCTCGTCCGAGTTCCACACCCTGCGCGTCCAGCCGCCGGCCGGCATGCATTACTCGACCGACCTGCTGCGCAAGATATGCGACATCTGGGAGGAGCACGGGTCCGGCCTCATCGCTCTCCACGGGCAGAGCGGCGACATCATGTTCCAGGGCTGCACGACGGAGAACGTGCAGAAGGCCTTCGACGCCCTCAACGAGGCGAACTTCGACCTCGGCGGCGCCGGCCCGGCCCTGCGGACCTCCATCAGCTGCGTCGGCCACGCCCGCTGCGAGCAGTCGTGCTACGACGAGATCCGGGCCCACCGCCTGATCATCAACCGCTTTCTCGACGAGATGCACCGTCCCGCGCTCCCCTACAAGTTCAAATTCAAGTTCTCGGGGTGCCCCAACGACTGCGCCAACGCCATCCACCGCTCGGACTTCGCCGTCATCGGGACGTGGCGCGACGACATGCAGGTCGACCAGGACGAGGTCCGGGCCTATGTCGCCAAGGCCGGCCGGAAGTACACGATCGACAACGTCATCGCCCGCTGCCCGACAAACGCCCTCAGCCTCAACGACGACGACACGCTCGAGGTCGACAACCGGAGCTGCGTGCGCTGCATGCACTGCATCAACGTCATGACCAAGGCGCTGTCGCCCGGCAAGGAGCGGGGCGTCACCATTCTCATCGGCGGCAAGCGCTCGCTCAAGATAGGCGACCTGATGGGCACCGTCGTCGTGCCCTTCATGCCCCTCGAGACCGACGAGGATTTCGACAGGCTCGTCGATCTCGGAGAAACCGTGATCGACTTCTTCGCCGAGAACGCGCTCGAGCACGAGCGGATCGGCGAGACCATCGACCGCATCGGCCTGGCCAACTTCCTCGAGGCGATCGGCGTCGAGGTCGATCCCAACATGGTCAGGCACCCGCGGACCAGCTCCTATGTCCGCACCGACGATTGGCAGGAGCAGGTCGAGAAGTGGGAACGGCGCCGGGCGCCGTTGGCCGCGGAATGACGAGAGGGCCCGGGAGGCAGTCATGACCGAAGTACAGACCCCTCGCCGTCCGATCGAAAGCGGCGTCCCCGACCCGTTTCCCCACATGCATCCCCTGCTCAAGAAGAACTACGGGCAGTGGAAGTGGCACGACCGCCCGCGGCCGGGCGTCCTTCACCACGTCGCCCACGGCGGCGACGAGGTGTGGACGGTCCGGGCCGGGACTCAGCGGCAGTTGGACGTCCACACGATCCGCAAGCTCTGCGACATCGCCGACGAGTTCGCCGAAGGCCACGTGCGGTTCACGGTCCGCAGCAATATCGAGTTCATGGTCGGCGACCAGGCCAAGGTCGGGCCGCTGATCGACAAGCTGGACGCGGAGGGCTTCCCCGTCGGCGGCACGGGGAACTCGCTGTCCATGATCTCGCACACCCAGGGGTGGCTCCATTGCGACATCCCGGGCACCGACGCCTCGGGGGTCGTCAAGGCGCTGATGGACGAGCTGTACGACGACTTCGTCCACGAAGAGATGCCCAACCGCGTGCGCGTCACGACCTCGTGCTGCCAGATCAATTGCGGCGGCCAGGGCGACATCGCCATCAACGTGCAGTACTCCAAGCCGCCCAAGATCGACCACGACCTCGTGGCCAAGGTCTGCGAGAGGCCGGCGGTGATCGCCCGCTGCCCGGTGGCCGCGATCCGCCCGGCGCTGGTCAACGGCAAGCCTTCCCTCGAGATCGACGAGAAGAAATGCATGTGCTGCGGGGCCTGCTACCCGCCCTGCCCGCCGATGCAGATAAACGGCCCCGATTCGACCAAGATCGCGGTGTGGGTCGGCGGCAAGCATTCGAACGCCCGCAGCCGCCCCGCCTTCCACAAGCTGGTCGCGGCGGGGCTGCCGAACAATCCGCCGCGGTGGCCCGAGGTCGCCGAAGTGGTCAAGAAGATCTTCTATGCCTACAAGGACGACGCGCGCGACTGGGAGCGGCTCGGAGAATGGATCGAGCGAATCGGCTGGCCCCGCTTCTTCGAGCTCACGGGGCTGCCGTTCACGCGCCACCACATCGACGACTGGCGGGGTGGCCGGCACAGCCTCAACGCCTCGGCCCATGTCCATTTCTAGTTCGTAGAACGGCCGGCCCGGCCGGGAGGCGGGCGAAGGCCGCAGGGGGAGCGAATGAAGTTTGGAATTCTGATCAACGAGGGCCCGTTCCAGCACCAGGCCTCGGACACCGCCTATCAGTTCGCCAAGGCGGCGATCGAGAAGGGCCACGAGATCTTCCGCGTGTTTTTCTACCACGACGGGGTCAACAACTCGAACCGCCTGTCCGAGCCGCAGTCCGACGACCGGAACCTGGTGAAGCTGTGGTCGCAGCTCGCCGAGGAGCACGACCTCGACCTCGTCGTTTGCGTGGCGGCGGCGCTGCGCCGGGGCATCAAGGACGAGCTCCTGGCCCCCGGTTTTCACATATCGGGGCTCGGACAGCTCATCGAGGCGGGCATCGAGGCCGACCGCCTCGTCGTGTTCGGTGACTGAGGAGGGGGCGGCGATGTACGAGGAGGACGACGGCTTCCAGGGCGGTGTCGTCAAGCGCTTCATGTATGTGAACCGCAGGGCGCCCTACGGCACCATTTACGCGCTCGAATGTCTCGAGATGGTGCTCATCGCGGCCGCCTTCGACCAGGACGTCAGCGTCGTGTTCATCGACGACGGGGTCTACCAGCTCAAGAAGGGCCAGGACACCAAGGGCATCAACATGAAGAACTTCTCGCCGACCTTCCGGGCGCTGGAGGGCTACGAGGTCGAGAAGCTCTATGTCGAGAAGGAATCGCTCGAGGCCCGCGGGCTGACGGTCGACGATCTCGTCGTCCCGGTCGAGGTGCTGAGCAGCGACGAGCTGCGCCAAGTCATGGCGGCCCAAGACGTCGTGCTGGGTTCGTGAAAGGGGGCGCCATGCTGCACACCGTCAACAAGTCGCCCTACGAGCGCAACACGCTCGAGAGCTGTCTCAGGCTGGCCGAGCCGGGCAGCGCCATTCTTCTGATCGAGGACGCGGTCTATGCGGCGATCCGCGGAACGACGGCGTCCGAGCGCATCGCCGAGCGGATCGCCGATTTCTCGTTCTACGTCCTCGGTCCCGACATCGCGGCCCGGGGTCTGAACGGGGCGCCCGTGCTCGAGGGGGTCCAGGTCGTCGATTATGGGGGGTTCGTCGACCTGGTCGCCGAGCACGACGCGACGCAGGCGTGGCTCTGAGGCGCGCCACGCCAAACCGGTAATACGAGGGAGCAGGAAATATGGGATACAACCTGAACGGAGTCGAAGTCGAAACCGACGAGGAAGGCTACATCACCGACATCAGCCTTTGGAGCGAGGAGCTGGCCGGCCTCATCGCCAGCAACGAGAACATAGACATGTCCGAGGAGCACTGGGAGGTCGTCAATTTCCTACGCGACTACTACGAAGAGTATCAGATCGCTCCGGCGGTCCGCGTCCTGACCAAGGCGATCGCCAAGAAGCTCGGTCCGGAGAAGGGCAACAGCCGGTATCTGTACGAGCTCTTCCCCTATGGTCCGGCCAAGCAGGCCTGCAAGATCGCGGGGCTGCCCAAGCCGACCGGCTGCATCTAGGCGACGCCGGCGCGGCCGCGCCGGCGGGGCGCGAGGGAGACAAGCTTGCTGACCGCGGTTTTCGCGCTGCTCTTCTACTTCGCGGCCCTGGTCCTGGTCGCCGGTCTCGCCCACAAGATCGCGCGATACGCGCGGACGCCAGCACCCCTCAAGATCGCGACCACACCGGCGCCGGTGAGCGCCGCCGGCGTCGTCGGCCGCGTGGCGCGCGAGGTCGCCCTTTTCGAGAGCCTGTTCAAGTCCGACAAGTGGCTGTGGATCTTCGGCTGGGCGTTCCACGCGGCGATGGCGCTCGTCCTCGCGCGTCACCTGCGCTACTTCACCGAGCCGGTGTGGGGCTGGGTCGTGCTGGTCCAGAAGATCGGCGCCCTCGCCGGTTTCGCGATGCTGGGGGCGCTCGTCGCGCTCTGGCTCCGGCGCGTCCTGATCGAGCGGGTCCGCTACGTCACCGGCCCGTCGGACCACCTGATGCTGCTCCTGCTCGCCGGCGTCGCCGGGAGCGGCCTCATGGTCACCCACGTCGCCCGCACCGACATCGTCGCCGTCAAGGCATTCGCCCTCGGTCTCCTCTATTTCGACTGGCAGCCCTTGCCGGCGGACCCGGCGCTCCTTGTCCACCTCGTTCTGGTCGCGGCCCTCATGATCGTGCTGCCTTTCAGCAAGATCCTCCACGCGCCGGGCGTTTTCTTCAGCCCCACGCGCAACCAGGTCGACAACCCGCGCGAGCGGCGCCACGTGGCGCCGTGGGCGGCCGCGGCCGGCCCGAGCGACGGCGGCTGAGGCCGGGAGGGAGGCGCAGGTTGGCCGATTTCGAGGTTCCCACGCTCGAGGAGATCCCGACGCCGCCCCGGCTTGCGCCGGCGGCGATGGCGCACTCGAAGCCCTTCGTGGCGGCGCCGAACCATCAGGAAGCGCTCGGCTATCCCGGCGAGCTGGTCGACGACTGGCAAGAGAGAGCGATCGACAAGTTCGGCGAGATGCTGGGGAAGTACCGGTCGCTCCGCGTCTACATGGACATCTGCGTCAAGTGCGGCGCCTGCACCGACAAGTGCCACTATTTCCTCGGCACCGGCGATCCGAAGAACATGCCGGTGGCGCGCCAGGACCTCATGCGCAAGGTCTATCGGCGCTACTTCACGCTGCCGGGCAAGTGGATGCCGGACCTGGTCGGGGCCGCCGACCTGACCGAGGACGTGCTCGACGAGTGGTACAGCTACTTCCACCAGTGCTCGCAATGCCGCCGGTGCTCGGTGTTCTGCCCGTACGGCATCGACACCGCCGAGATCTCGATGGCGGCCCGCGAGATCATGGACAGCGTCGGCCGCGGCCAGAAGTACTGCAACGAGATCCTCGGCAAGGTCCACAAGATCGGCAACAATCTCGGCCTGCCCGAGCCGGCGCTCGAGAACACGTTGGAGGGGCTCGAGGAGGACATCAAGGACGATACCGGCGTCGATGTCCGCCTCCCGCTCGACGTCGAGGGGGCCGAGGTCCTGCTGGTGACCCCGAGCGCCGACTTCTTCGCCGAGCCGCACGTCGACGGCCTGATCGGCTACGCCAAGGTCTTCCACCAGGCGGGCATCGACTGGACGCTCAGCTCCTATGCCTCCGAGGCGGCCAATTTCGCGATGTTCATCGGATCCTACGAGCAGATGCGCCTCGTCGCCCAACGCATCCGCAAGGCCGCCCTCGACCTCGGCGTGAAGCGCATCGTGGTCGGCGAGTGCGGCCACGCCTGGCGTGTCGCCTACGGGTTCTGGAACACGCTCGCCGGCCCCTTCGATTTTCTCGACCCCGACTACCCGGTGCCGCAGCACATCTGCGAGGTCACCCACGACCTGATCCGGCGGGGGGCGCTGAGGCTCGACAAGTCGGCCAACGACCACATGAAACTGACCTTCCACGATTCCTGCAACGTCGCCCGCGCCTCGCGCATGGGCCAGCGGCCCGGCGGCCAGTTCGCCATCCCCCGGGCGGTGATCGAGGCGACCTGCAACCACTTCGTGGACATGCCCGCGGATACCATCGGCGAACGGACCTTCTGCTGCGGCGGCGGCGGCGGGCTCCTGACCGACGACCTGACCGAGCTGCGCGTCAAGGGCGCCAAGCCCAGAATGGAGGCGCTGAAATCGGTGGTCGAGCACGAAGGCGTCACCCACATGGCGGCGATCTGCGCGATCTGCAAGAGCCAGTTCGCGAAGGTGCTGCCCTACTACGGCTTCGGCATGGACATGGTCGTCAGCGTCCATCAGCTGGTCGGCAACGCCGTCCAGCTCGGCGATCGCGACTGACCGCGGCAGGCGACCGGGAAATCGGGACATGACGAGGTCGAGCGAACGAACAGGAAGGCAGACGGGACCATGAACGAGATTGCCGCCGAAACCGGGCTGACATTCCGCCGCTTTCGCGACGGCGACTATCGGCACAGGCCCTGGCAGGAGGAGATTTTCCAGGGCGACTGGTCGTACAAATGCCCGACCTACGTCCACCGCACGCCGCCCTGCCAGGGGAGCTGCCCCGCCGGCGAGGACATCCGCGGCTGGCTCAACATCGCGCGCGGGCTCGAAAAACCGCCCGCCGGCATGACCTGGCAGGAGTACGCCTTCCGCCGCCTGACCGACGCCAACCCCTTTCCCGCCATCATGGGCCGCGTCTGCCCGGCCCCCTGCGAGGACGGCTGCAACCGCAACGAGGTCGAGGACCATGTCGGCATCAACGCGGTCGAGCAGTACATCGGCGACTACGCCCTCGATCACGGCCTGGATCTGCATCCGGCGGGGCCCGACACGGGCAAGCGGGTCGCCCTGGTCGGCGGCGGGCCGGCCAGCCTGGCCTGCGCCTATCAGCTTCGCCGCATGGGCCACGCCTGCACGATCTTCGAGAGCAACGCCAAGCTCGGCGGCATGGTCCGCTATGGCATCCCCGGCTACCGGACGCCCCGCGAGGTCCTCGACGGCGAGTTCCAGCGCATCCTCGATCTCGGGGTCGAGGTGCGGACCAACACCAAGATCGGGACGGACGTGCCGCTCGCCGAGATCGAGCGCGAGTTCGACGCCGTGTTCATGGGCCTTGGCGCGCAGACCGGCGCCGCCCTGCCCGTGCCCGGCGGCGACGCCCCCAACTGCAT
>Ga0256830_1003234_pt1 | contig 10265 bp, 11 predicted proteins | sample 128326metaG_FD_190537 | JGI IMG/M metagenome (GOLD analysis project Ga0256830, IMG submission 190537) | Hydrothermal vent microbial communities from Lau Basin, Pacific Ocean - 128-326 | ecosystem: Environmental > Aquatic > Marine > Hydrothermal vents | place: Pacific Ocean: Lau Basin | collected...
CTTTTCGGAAAGCCATATCAGAGCTACCCGGAAATAAACTGGCATCGTATACGCATGGCCTGGCGGGCCAAGTTTCTGTTGGATGACAGCGGGAGGTCTACCGCCAAAACATACGATCACATGTTGGTGGGGGTCGCAAAATGCGCCCTGTTTCGTAATCGCATGATGGACTTCTTTGCTATTGACAAAGAAAAAGGTGTTGAAATTTTCGATCAGTATATCGATCCTTGGATACAAAGCTGTGACAATTTTATTGAGCGTTTGGAAGTGGCGTATAATTCAAAAGAGCCGAAGATTATCCACTCGCAGTCCGGCGCTAAACTAAAGTTTAAAAATCTAAGTGTGGCCAAGACGTACACGCCCGGCATCAGAACCGGTGGCAAGAAGGCGCTTTCCGACCGGGCGAATCATGTGATTTTTAACGAATGGACCAGTTGGCCGGGTGAAGCGGTCAATATTATTGAAGACCGCATTAAACCAATTGCGACGCGGGGCAGTTTATATAATCGCAAAACGATTGACCTGCGGATCGTAACGGAAACATCGCTTGGGATTCCCTTGGGGCGTATCTCTAACGAAACTCTGTCGGAATGGAACCATTCCAAGCCCGGGTACGTACCACGCCCCCACCTGCTTGAAAGAAAGCCGGATGATTCTTTCGAGGTGGCGCGCAAGCGCTTCCTGCGCAACTTCAGAATCGCGTTCGGTTTCAATTATGAAGACGGGATTAAAGATGCGGGGTTGAATTTCAGGGAATTGAATTCGGTGGATGATATTGTTGACTTTTTCAAAGATTATTTAAAGGGCGATCCGGTCTATCAAAATCAAATTGTATATGACTCCTCCGCACAGCGCCCTTCCGACCCTCATTATGAATTCGTCGAATATTTCTGGCGCAGAATCGACGCGCACGACCCGGCCTATGAAGCGCTGACCGATTTAACGGTCAATGCCGACTACATTAAAGAGGAATTAAAAAAGGTGGAAAATCCCGATCCGCGCTACCATTGGTTCAATTGCACTGTGGATGATATCCCGGAGCGTTATGACGGCATTATTTATGACAGCGACATCATTAACGACGCCCGCGGCACAATGCTGGATGAGGATTTCCAGCGTATTTATGGCGGTCGCTGGCGGGAAGGTAGTGTGCATAAGCCGTTCAGTATGGAAGATATTAATAAATGCCGTCAGGACCCGAATGTTACTATTCTCACCGAACGGGATAACGCTCAAAGCATATTTATCCTGGCGCTGGACGCGGCCCAGGGCACGGATCGCCTGCGCAAGGGCGAAGACAATCGCAACACACACGGCAAGGGTGATGATGCCGCTGGGTGTGTCTGTAAGGTCGGGATGGGGACCCCGGAGAAGCCGCACAGCATTCACCTGATTTATAAAGCCGAAGATGTGAGCAAGGATCCGATGGCGGTGGATGTCCATCGCCTGCATCAAAAGTTCGGTTTCGATTTAATTCCGCTGGACCCGGGCGGTGGCGGAAAAGCCCTGGCGGAACGACTGGAAAAACGCAAAATCCTGATCGACGACCAGGTCCTTGATTTCGTGCCGCTGGTGCCGATTGACTATATTCACGATAACGACGGCTACTTCCCCCCCATTCAACACAAACTTGTGTTTATTTCACGCAGTACCAAGATGATTACGGAAATCTGGCGCCAAAGTTTTAACATGCCCCCTTTTAAAGATGACGGGGAAATGAGAAACGCCATGATTGTCAACGCCCAAACCTTGTTTGCGAAACAGGGCGTAGTTTTTCCGCCTGCATTGAAATTGCGACAGATGATCGCGTTGCGGAATCACGGCAAAATGACCGACGAAGATATGCGGAACCAACAGAACCTTGAAGAAGCCATCGTTCAGATGAGCAAAATCCATTACGAAATGGATAAAAAAACCAACCAGCGCGTTAAAACCAACAGCGGTCACTTTAAATATGTTTTTCCGCGCCGCAAGGATTTGGCGATGGTAATTGTATATGCCCTGTTTATGGCACAGATATACGTGAAGTGGGCCGGGCTTACGGATCAAAACACAGATGAACTGCCAATAGCGATTGGCGGATAGAGAGGACAGGATGGAAAAAATAGATTTATTATTACAGGCCACCGAAGAAACGCGCGACTTGCAAAAGGCCCGCAAACAGCTTGGATGGTCCCGCCGGGAACTGAAACGGGTGGTGAAGGAATACCAATTTCATGCCGAAACGTATTTGAAAACCCGGGCGGCGGAGGTCGGCGGCAGCGCCGAAATGCTGGCGAAAACACTAAACCAGTATCTCGAAAAGGCGCTCCCGACGGAACTGCACGCCATGCACCTGTTGGCAAAGGAATACGCCCGCAAAGACGACCTGATGGGTGACATTGTCAAAACCAAGGCGTATCTTGGCAATGCCGGGTTTACGGTGTTATGCGCGGATAAGAAGGAAGAAGAGGCCGTGCGCGCCTTCAATGAAAAATTCCAAATCGAAAATATCCGGCGCCAATTATGGTTTTATGCGTTTACCAACGAAAATGTCGCATTGGTGTGTAAAAAAACCGGCTCCCGCGTAGAGCACGTGCTTGCGCCCGACCCCACCTATTTGCATGTCGTGCCGAAGATGGAGAAAATCGACGATCAATACATGACCGAATTCGACGATGGCATTCCGCAGAAGGAAACATATTTCAAACCGGATATGTCCATTGTAAATCAATTTAACAAGCTGAACTCACAGCAACGCAAACACAACTTATCCACCTCATTAACCACTACACAAAACGACTGGCAACGCTGGAACGAAAAAAAGTTGGGTAAAATCGAACACCGCACGTATAACGGTTTTACCGACCGCACTGTTGAGCCGCGTATGGAACAAATCTTTCCGGCTATGGCGTTGCGCAGGATGGTGCATGACGGCAACATGGCTGTGTATCATCACCTGAAGCGGATGATCTGGTTGATCAAGATCGGCGCCATTAAAGGGGGTGACAAAAAGAATTTCTGGGTGCGCAGCGTCACCGCTCTCACCAAGCCGGAAGCCGATAAATGGTTGGATATTTACAAGCAGATTGACCGCGCTATGATGGCGGTCGTCGGCGCGGATCACGAACATGAATTTGTCGCCCCGCCGATTGAATATCTCAAGCTGGAAAATTTCCAGTCCGTGGATAATCCGATTATTCGCTGGTCGGATATCGGTCCGTTGCTTGGCGGATATAGCGGCAAAAGTCAAAAATATGCCGGCGATTATATCGCCTTGAAGAAGGCGGCGGTTGCCATCAATCAATGGCGCGATATCATCGGTGAATTGTTGATCTGGTTGTATCGTTATGCGCTGGGCGTGAAAGGTGGTATTTCGATCCTTTGGAATGAATTTGTCTTGCTGGAGCCCAAAGCCTTGTTGGACCGGGTGAAATATTGTGAAGCGGAAGTCGGCCTGTCGCCACAAACAGCATTGCAGGCGCTTGGTTTTAACCCGGATATGGAGGTGCGTCGCCTGGCGGAAGCGCATGAGAACCCCACCCGCTATTTCCCTATATTCGAATCAAAACAGGGGTTGCTTGCCACTTATTATGCCGTGAAGCACGGTTGGCCAATGCGGGGTCGTGGCAAAAAAACCAAACCCCAGGGCAAGCCGCCCACCGGTGGGCCGCAGTCTGACAACAACGGCAAGGGGCAACAGCCGCGACCGTCACAAGCGGAATCCGTCACCGAAGACACGATGACGATAATAAACAGGTTGGTTACGGAAGGTGAATTGGCTGTTTTTAAACCGGTAACTGCGCCCTATGAAACCGATGATTATTATCACGTGGAAACGACCAAGTCGCACACGTGGGCCGAAGATCCTGAATGGGTCAGTAAAAAACTGAAAAACGGCATTGTTATGCGTCTGGCCAAAACCGCCGATGGTGAATATGCCGTGAAAATATGGTTATTACCGAAAGACGATTTTGATTCACTGGAAGAAGCCGAACAATGGGTCAAAGAACATGAAAATTAAACCTCCCCCAAAACCTCGAAATCGGGGGAACTGCGGTTACGTTCCCCCGGTAGAGAGGTAAATTAAACAGATGAACGGTAAGACAAGAGAACTGAAACTGAAACGCAACCAGGCGATTGTGTCGGATTTTGACAACATGTATAAATCGGGAATGCGCAGCGGTGTGATTATTTCGGCTCTGTCGGAAAAGTATTATCTTTCTTTCAGCACGATCCGAAATATTGTCTATAGCTCAAAGAGCGCCAGTGAACTCATGTATAATGATAAAAAAGTCCCTTCTGCGACCTAAATACTAATTTCTACGACCGAACGCTCAGCTTTCTATATGATACGGCGTTAACATTTCACCCGCGCATGGGCCAATGTCCATCCGGGTGGAATGTTTATGGAAAAGAAATTTACCTTGGAACAAATCGTTACCCTGCGGCTCCTGCCCGACAGGGCCGTGATTGGAGAACAGACCTTCGAATCCGATGAAACGAAGGCGTTTTTCAAGTTTACACTCCTGCACTCTTTCCCGTTTATTAATTCCAATGGTCACACATTTGCTTTGCCGCTATTGGCGAAATACGTGCATACCGCCAAATATCAACCGTTAAGCAAAGATCATCAATTCGAGGGCAACCCGGATTCGATTTACAACGGATCCGATCAGGTGATGGGTACGATGCTGGCGGTGCACATTCCGGGGATTGAAGAATTCGGCGGGGACATCCCCCTCTTCCCCGACGAACCTGTGCCGGTGGAAGTGATCGGTGTTTTATGGAAGCGCAAGAAAATTGTGCGCGACATGTTGGAAGATATTGCCGAGGGAATTGAATGGCGTGTAAGCATGGAAGTGATCCGCGATATTGAGCGGGACGTTTTACTGACCGGCGATAAGGTAATCGGTCGGGATGACGATGTATACGAACAGGCAATCGCCGACTGGCAACAACACAAATTTTACGATGGTAAGCCGATTGGATTGGCGCTGGGCGGCACCGGGTTAGGTGAAAAGGATTATGCCAACTTTTGGGGTAGTACCATGACGTTGCGTCCCGCGGACCAACGCGCCAGGATCACGCAATTGGTGGCCGCAGTTGCCAGCACGGGAAAAATAACAGCCCGGGAGGAGCAGGATATGGCAAAAAAAATTGAATTTAAGTCCGACGGCACGGTTGACAGCTCAAGTCTGGCAATCAACGGTGAAGATGTTGGCGAAGTGGAATCGTTCTACATTTCCGGCGACAAGTATGGGAATGATGAATATTTCAACGTCAGTTGGACGAAGGTACACAGAGATGGAGATGCGGTTGAGACTCGATCCTTCCGCTTTGATCCTGAAACGTCTTCTATTATGGAGGATGATATGAACATACAAGAGGAAGTGAAAAAGGCATTGGCTTCGTTCGAAGAGAAGTACAAGAACTGGGTTCCGAAAGAGGAGCTTGATTCTGCGGTCCAGGCGGCTAAGGATCAGTACAAGGACTATATCAGTCCCGAAGATGTACAGGCGCGGATTGATGCTGCCGTTCAGAAGGCGCTGGATGAACGCGACCAGGCGGATCGCAAAATTGCTGAACGGGAATCCAAACTCGAGGCTGAGAATTTGGTTTTGACGGCGGAACGGAAAGCCCGGATTCGTGAATTCGGTGAAGCGGATGATGCGGCCTTTGAGAATTGGCTGATTGAACTGAAGAACGGTTTAACGGCGATGAAGTCCGAACTGGAAACCAAGAAAATTCAGGTTAACGATGCCATACTGTCGCAAATAGCACGTTGTGATGGTGTGAATGACCCTGTTTTCCAGGCGATTGTAGCGACCGCAGAAGGGATCGGAAGAAAATCTTACAGTCCGATTTTTGGCGGCAGTCTTGAATCAGAGGCGGGCGAAACTAAGGAATACGTGCATTAATATTTAAGGAGGAGGAGTTATGTTAGTAAATCTTTCAGGAATTCGCTCCGACTATACGCTGGATGCCCCGGCTTCGGCAATGGCGCGCGGTGTCGCGGTTTCTCGTTCCGGCAGCACCATTGCCAAGACGGGTGACGGCGCGCGGCCATACGGGTTTTTGGCAACTGAAGTTACAACCGACGGATTGAATTGGTTGGAACTTGAAACCATTCCCCATGCGGAAGTTGAGGAAACAAAAGTCAGCACTGGAAAAGTGCGGGTCGTTTTATTTGAACCCGGACGGATAGCGACGGATCAAATATTGGGGACCGATACATTTTCCGTGGGCGACAAAGTAGCTATTGCGGCTAACGGGCTGATCACAAACACAACCGCAACGGGTGATGTTTATATCGGTACTGTTTACGCCGTCAATCAGAACTATGGCGGAACAACGGGGATGCTGGTCATTGACTTGAGTCATGACTTAGGCACGGCGGCATAAGGAGGTAAACGATGAAAGTTAAATTATTACCACAAAACCAGGCTTACGTGGATCGGCTGTTAAAGGATTACGAAGCCAATGTTGCCTCAGACGAACGGCGGAGGGAAGTGATGATGGCTTCCTTCGGCGACGAGGATAAAGCCGCGGAATTTGCCGCTGCGCGAATCGTCAAGGTATACCTTAATTGGTTGGCGAACAGCACCGGGCTCGGGCTTTTTGAGCTTATCTCATTAAATGCCAATGAACGCCCGGTATTGATCAGCGAAACGGATCAGTCATACAACGTGTTGACGGTACAGCAACACGGAGCGCCGGCAGCTAACGATTTTGTTAACAAGGATACGGTTAACAATTATCTGTTGTACGAGGTGCAGACAGACCGGGTCGATTATCCGATTGAGAGCATTCAAACCGGCAGCTTGCAGGTCTCTGACCGTGTAAATGAGCGATTGGCGTATAATCTTGACCGGCAGATCAACAAGGATATCTGGACGTTAATTGATGCGGCTTTTGGAAGCTATCCAAGCGGCGCATGGGAAAAGGATGCGGATATTGTTTCCGGCACCCTGCCGACTACGAACGCCATTGATAAGACATCGGAGGGGGCTTTTACCTTCCCTGTGATCAAGGCGATGGCTGATCATGCAGACCGATTGGGCAAGACGATTCAAAAGATCATCATCAATCCGACGGAAAAGTCCGATTTGTACGATTGGCCTTCACTGGTTGATAATACGGGCGGAACAGCGGCCAAAGATTTGGTCACCAAAGCGATCCGCGAATCGATTGTCAGCAACGGTACCGTCAGTAAGTTTTTCGGACACGACTTTGAAATCGTCCTGGATAACACCCGGGCGATGAAATACGTATGGTTCTTCATGGGACCAGCGGGAATTCTTTTCGACAAACCAAGCATGGCGCGGGCCATTCGCTGGAGCGAAAAGGAACTGATGATCCTTGCCAAGAAACAACGTTTCGAAGGGGTGCAGATCGAACGGGTAATCAAACCGTTGATACCGGCGCCTTACCGGCTCAACTTCGGTCGTGTACAGTTTCAATCGTAGGAATTGAATTGATTTACCCTCCTCGTTTCCGGGGAGGGTAAATCGCTATCGGGGGAGAGCAAGGAGAGTTTATGGTTATATATCCGACGAATAAATTGATCAAAGCGGACACCTCGTTGCATTTCGGGGGTGGAATCTTTGTTAACCCCGGCGATTTGGACGGCGTGGTGATTCCTGAGATATTGGAGCCCCAGGCGAAGCATTACATTGATCGTGGGTTGATTACGACGGAAAAACAGGACACCCGCGTAAAACCCGGCAAAAAGCTCAGCAAGGTAGGCTTACAGCAACTGAAGGAAATCGCCATTGCGGAAGTCCCGGGATTTTGTTATCGCCCCGGACAAAGTGCTGAAGAATTGCGGGCATTGATTCACAAGGCGCGTCAGACATAGGAGGCAATATGAAATATCTACGGGTATATCCAACCATCAAGCAGATTAAAGGCGATTCGGCGATTCATCTTGGATCGGGTTTGATTATCGAACCGGGAAGCAGGGAACCGATTGACGTACCGGACAATCATCAGACACGGCACGCGATCAAACATTACATCAAGCAGGGTTTGTTGCGCGAACAAAAACCGCCTAAGAAGAGAACTTCCGGGAAAAAGACCGGCAATCAAAAATAGGTTTTCCCATAGCGAAAATCGGCTCCGGCGGGGCCGATGAATAGGAGGCGAAATGGTTACCAATACAATTGTAACAGATGCGGCTGTATCGGCGACACTGGCGCAGGTTGGCAATGTTATCAGTGTCGAATGTTTTGATACATTTGCTTTGTACCTTAATTATACCAAGGGCAATGAAGACGGATTGAAAATTGAAGTATATGGCCTGCGCACGGTGAGCGGAGATGAACACGCGCTTGGCAAATATGTTAACGCCAACGGCGTGCGGACCGAACAACCCTCCAAAGAATTTCAGTTTACCGGCAGCGGCAAGAAGATACCGATGGTGTTTGATGTGCGGGGAGTGAATTATATCAGTATTTATCAACAGCGCACCGGGGCCGTGGCGCCTACCGGAACATTTACGTTATCGTATTTAAAGACGAAGAAATAAGGGGGCTGTAATGGATCGTTCCTTTTTGCGCAATGAAGTGGACACCCCCGAATTCACGCAAAGTTTTACCAATGTTACCAGCGTTGTGGTGCCGCATAACCTGGGGTACAAACCGGATGTCTGGATTGAAGACAGCGCAGGCAAAAAGATCGGGGCAACCGTTACGCACAACAGCACCAGTCAATTTACGGTTACGTTTGCCGCGGCTGAGACCGGTGTGGTGCATTATCGATAGAGGTGAAAAGATGAAAAGATTTTTATGGTTACTTGGACTAACGATTGCATTCGGACAATTCCCCGTGAATGTTCCCAACGCGGAGTTTTACGGTGATGTGACGGTATACGATACCCTGCGCGTCATGGACGCGTCGAAAGCGGATACGACCACCCTGTCGGACGACGGGACGAATTTTAAAATTACATCGGATAACCCGCAGGTATTTCATGTAAATGCCGATGCTACTGCTGCCTTTGTTTTTGAACAATCCGACGGCACAGATGTATTTATTGTGGATACGCAAAATAGCAGGGTTAGCATATCATCTGCGTCTGCAACCTACTTTAGATTGCTTGTGAGTAATATAGCTAACCCACGCGATAACACCATTGAATTTGCCGACGGCGGCGGTGTTGAAGCGAAAATTAATTATAATCATTACAACAAACGATTTGAAATTACTGATGAGGGTGGAGTATGGCAGTTTGAACAGGCACAGAAGATTTCAACAGGCGGCAACAACCTACTTACTCTTGACGGCGGTACGGCAGGGGTGCGAGTTAGTGATATATTGACTGTTAGCGGGGCAACAAATTCAGAAATTAATATAAATGCAAATTCTACTTCAGATGATGCTGTAATATCTTTCCAAACTGGTGGTGCAACCAAAGGTCAAATAAATTATGATCATAATGCTACTGCTGCAAATGAAGTGATGTATATTCGTGTTGGAGGTTCTCTCAACAACGTAATGACATTAGCTGGTACTGGGGCAGTAGATGTAATCAATGATTTCACCGCCGGAACAATAGCCAGTGATGGAGAGATTACTTTTACGCCAACATCTGCCCCTGGGTCTCCATCTGAGGGGGATGTGTATTATGATTCAGTTGCAAAGAAATTAAAAGTTTATAATGGAACATCATGGGAAACGATAACATCGTCATGAAATTAGCAAAACAAATTATCATCTTTTTATCTGCCATAATCTTCATAATGGGCGTATATATGCTGAATGATTATAGATTACACGAAGCCCAACAGCAGATTGTACAGACAAGACAGGTGGCGAATAATCTTGCAATAAGCCTTAGCCAGGTAAACAAATTGTTCCCGGAAGGCAATCAATACGTTGAGAGGATTAATATGGTGTTAAAAAACAATGGATACGCTCAATTAATCAGAGTGAAGCCAGATAGCACGAAATGAAAAAATTACTATTAATATTGTTGATTTCTGGTTTATGGTCCCAACCTATCCATCACCGGTTCAAGGACTATATGATTGAGCAAGGTTACGTGGACCAATTCTCTATCTATCACGCCGGTATTGGCGGGATTAAGGGTGTGATCAGTGAAGTGGGCTGGTCGATAGCAACAAGACACGGATACAATGAACCTTCAGCGTCATGGAAGCTGGGGACAGATTTCATACTTGCATTGGCATGGGAAATCGGAGAGTTCGGCGTTGAGGGTGATTGGAGTTGGTCAAAATACCAGGAAATGTACAATGGCAAAGCATTGCAAAATAACGGCTTCG
>Ga0256830_1003235_pt1 | contig 10265 bp, 11 predicted proteins | sample 128326metaG_FD_190537 | JGI IMG/M metagenome (GOLD analysis project Ga0256830, IMG submission 190537) | Hydrothermal vent microbial communities from Lau Basin, Pacific Ocean - 128-326 | ecosystem: Environmental > Aquatic > Marine > Hydrothermal vents | place: Pacific Ocean: Lau Basin | collected...
GCCTGGTACCGTTCGTGGAACGCCGCTGTTGGCAACGCTACTGGCTGGTGGACCCGCTGGACGGCACCCGCGAATTCATCAAGCGCAATGGCGAGTTCTCCGTGAACGTCGCGCTGATCGATGGTCACGAATCGGTACTCGGCGTGGTCTACGCGCCGGTCACCGGCGTCACCTACTATGCGTCCCGCGGCGGAGGCGCGTTCAAGGCGCTGCCGGATGGGGAAGTCCATCGTCTGCATACCCGGCGCAAGCCGCCGGGGAAGACCATTGTCGCCGGCAGTCGCTCGCACCGCGGTGATTCGCTGCGTGCCTTCCTGCAGCGTATCGGCGAGCACGAGATCATCAGCCTGGGCAGCTCGTTGAAGTCCTGCCTGGTGGCCGAGGGTCGCGCCGACATCTACCTGCGCCTGGGGCCCACCTCGGAATGGGATACCGCCGCCGCGCAATGCGTGGTGGAGGAGGCCGGTGGGCGTATCACCGACACCGCGATGCAGGACCTGCGCTACAACACCAAGGATTCGCTGTTGAATCCGCATTTTCTGGTGTTCGGAGATGCAGATTTCGACTGGAGCGTATATCTTTAGTACCCTTCGGGTTTCATCGCAACGCGAAGGCTCTCAACGCGCCATACGGCACACCGTTCACCTCAAACCAAGGATCTACCGTGAAATCCATAAAACTCGCATTGATCGTCGTCGCCCTGTTTGCCGCCCATGCGGCGCAAGCGGCCGAGGACAAACCTGCCACCGACAAGGAAAAGTTCAGTTACGCCATCGGCTTCCAGATTGGCCAGGGCTTCAAGCGTGACGGCCTCGACATCGACGCCAAGACCATGGCGCGCGCCATCAGCGACGTGCTCAACAATGTCGAGCCGCGACTGAGCATGGCCGAGATGCGCGGCGCGATGGAAGCCGCGCAGAAGAAACTGATCGCCAAACGTGAGGCGCAGGGCAACAAGGCCAAGGCCGACGGCGCCGCCTACCTTGCCGAGAACAAGAAAAAGCCCGGCGTGATCACCCTGCCCAGTGGCGTGCAATACAAGGTGCTGAAGAGCGGCAAGGGCGAGCAGCCCAATGCCGATTCCACGATCACCGCACACTACAAGGGCACGCTGATCGACGGCACGGAATTCGACAGTTCCTACCGTCGCGGCGAACCGGCCACCTTCAGTGTCAGCCAGGTCATCCGGGGCTGGCAGGAAGTGCTGCCCAAGATGCACGTCGGCGACCGTTGGCAGGTGGTCATCCCGTCCGATCTCGCCTACGGACCGCGTGGCTCCGGTTCCGCGATCGGGCCCAACGAGACCCTGGTGTTCGAGATCGAATTGCTGAAGATCAACTGATCGCCCAGAGCGGCCACGCTGAAAGAAAATGGGCGCCGACGCCTTTGCGCGACATCTGCTGGAGGTGTTGCGCGCCCATCCCGCCGGGCTCAGCGAGTTCGAGCTGATCAAGCGGCTGCAGGCCGACGGTGAATCCGCCTTCGAGGCGGATTGTCTTCGCGACAGCCTGTCGCTGTTTCAGACCCACTTCTTCCTGTTTCATTCCCTGTACCGTCTGCGCGACCAGTTGTCGCAATCCGGCGACGGGCGCCTGGACATCCACACGCTGCGCATCCAGTTGTTGCCGATTGGCGATGGCATGGACGGCCAGCTCGCCGAGCACGACCCGTTGCGTGACTACTACCTGAACCTGGATAACCTCAAGGATACCGGCAGGGCCGAGGTGGAGGCGTTGCTGAATCGATTCTGGCAGGGCTTCGTGCGCGACGACGAGCGCCGCGCAGCGCTGGCGGTGCTGGAGCTGGAGAGTGCCGCGGAATGGGGCGAGATCAAGGCCCAACACCGCAGGCTGGCAATGAAGCATCACCCGGATCGCGGCGGCGACGATCAACGCCTGCGTGATATCAACGCCGCAATGGATGTACTGGCCCGCGCGCAACGGCGTTCGCCAAAGCCGTGACGCCTTCCAGCCATCCGCCGCGCCGCCGGGGATAACTGAAAGTAGCGTCAGATGCAGACGTCCCGCAGTCGTCGCGCCGCGTGTTCCGGGCTCACGGTGTTGACGAACAGCCCCGCTCCCAGCTCGAAGCCGGTGGGAATGCTGGTGCGGGGGCAGATTTCCAGGTGCCAGTGGTAACTGCTCGATGTGCGATTGTCCCGCCCTCCGGGCGCGGAGTGAAGGAAATAGTTGTACTGCACACCCCCCAGTACCGCGTCCAGGCGCTGCATGGTGCGCTTGAGCACCTGGCCGAGGTCCTGCAGGTCCTGTTCGCTGGTGTCACGAAAATCCGCCTGGTGGTGCAGCGGCAGGATGTGTACCTCCCATTCATAACGACTGGCGAAGGGTTTTACCGCAATGAAACGTTCACCGCGTTCGATGATGTACTGACCCACGTCCAGGCGTCGTCGTACCTCGCCGGACTCGCGGTCGTAGATGGTGGCTTCGAAGGTCAGCGCCTCGTCGATCAGTGAGCAGAAGATGCAGCGGTGATGCTTGTCGTAATATTGCGCGCTGCTGCGCACCTCAGCCTGCACGTTTTCCGGCACCACCGGCATGGCGATGATCTGGCTGTGCGTGTGCGGGATGCTGCCGCCGGCCGCGGGGCCGAAATTCTTGAATACCAGCACGTATTTCAGGCGATCGTCACTTTCGTAGAGCTGCTCGATGCGGTCGCGATAGGCACCGAACAGCATCGCGATGTGTTCGGCGCTCATTTCATGCAGCGAGATACCGTGATTGTCGTGGTCGACGATGACCTCGTGACGACCGTAGCCGTCGATGGTCTGCTGCAGGCCGAAGCTGAAATCCGGCTGGCGGCGATCATCACCCAGCACCGGGAACAGGTTCTCGACGATGCGGATGTTCCAGTCGCCAGTGCCCGGGCAGCGGCTGATCTCCGGCGGCGTCATGTGTTCGTTGCCGGTGCAGAACGGGCAACGGTCTACATGGGCGCGGGTGTCGCGTGGCGCCGGGGCCTCGTCCTTCTTCGGGCGCATGCTGCGGGCGGTGGCAACCAGCACGGACTCGGAGGGCACCACCGGGTTGATGCGAATCTCGCGAATGCCGTCGTCGTCACCCGGCGTGACGGGCTGCGTGCTACTTTGTTGAATGCTGTTGCTTTCGGAAGCCATGCCTTCTCCTTGTGCTCGCCCACTGTCTGGTATCGAGGGCCAGCTTAAAGCATCGCATCGGCTCGCCAAGCAAAACATTTTGATTCGCCCATAAAGGCCGCTTCGACGAGTTCACCACTGCCAGTCGGTGACGTGGTGGCTCAGTTCGTCCGCATCCTCCTCGCTGATTACGCGTCCGACCACCGAGTGGCCTGCACGCATAACGGAAAGTGGGTCGCCACTGAGCAGGGGGTGCCAGTCGAAAAGTGGCGCCCCCTCGGCGAGCAGCCGGTAGGCGCAGGTTGCGGGCAGCCAGTGGAATTCCTTTATGCGCTCGATCGACAGCACCGTGCAGTCCGGCACACGTTGCCGGCGGTGGGCATAGTCGGTGCAGCGCCCGGTATGCGGGTCGAACAGCCGGCATACCACGTTGGTCAGGTAGACCTCGCGGGTGTCTTCGTCTTCCAGCTTGTGCACACAACACTTGCCGCAGCCATCGCATAGCGATTCCCATTGTTCGCGGGTCATCTGCGCCAGCGACAGCTGCTCCCAGAAATGCTGCTCCACCTGCTCAGCCCCGCCGCCAGCGGTGAAAACGTTCCACCCATTTCAGTAGCGTTTCCGGCTTGTGATTGCGCTTCCAGGTGCCGGCCAGGTACTTGTTGGCCTCGGCCATGGTCGGATAGATATGAATGGTGCCGAGGATCTTGTTCAGCCCGAGACCGTGGCGCATTGCGGTAACGAACTCGGCAAGCAGATCGCCGGCGTGGTTGCCGACGATGGTCGCGCCAAGGATGCGGTCCCGGCCGGGCATCGTCAGTACCTTCACGAAGCCGCGATCCTCGCCATCGGCGATGGCCCGGTCCAGGTCGTCGATGCCGTAGCGGCTGACTTCGTAGTTGATACCCTGCTGCCGTGCCTCGCGTTCATTCAAGCCCACGCGCGCCACCTCCGGATCGGTAAACGTGGCCCACGGGACTACCGAGTAGTCCGCGCGAAATTTTTTGAAGGGGCTGAACAGCGCATTCACCGACGCATACCAGGCCTGGTGCGCCGCGGTGTGGGTAAACTGATAGGGGCCGGTGACGTCGCCGCAAACGTAGATGCTGGGATGGTTGGTGCGCAGGAAGCCGTCGGCCAGCACGGTACCGTTGGGACGCAGGGCCACGCCCAGCTCCTCCAGGCCAAACCCGGTGACATTGGCACGCCGGCCCAGCGCAACCAGGATCTGTTCGAAGTCGATACCAACCTCGCGCTCCTGGTGTCGGCAGATCAGCGTGTTGCCACCATCGCCGGTTTTCACCCGCAACGCGGCATGGCCGGTCAGCACATCGATGCCCTCGTCCTGGAAACACCGGGCCACAAGCTCGGACACTTCCCGGTCCTCGCGTGGCAGCAGCTGGTCACCGCGTTGGACCAGGCTCACCGAACAGCCCAGGCGCTGGAAACTCTGTGCCAGCTCGCAGCCGATGGGTCCGCCGCCGAGCACCAGCAGGCGGGCGGGCCGGGTGCGCAGCGACCACACCGTGTCGGACGTCAGGTAGCCGGCATCCTCCAGCCCGGGTATCGGGGGCACCATGGGCCGGGCGCCGGTGGCGACGATGATGCTGCGTGCACTGATGATGCGGCCGTCCACCTCCAGCTGCCACGGGGAGACCAGTCTCGCCTCGGCCTGCAATACCTCGACGCCTAACGATGAATAGCGCTCAACCGAATCATGTGGCGCCACTTTTCCGACCACGGCCTGCACCCGTTCCATGACCTCCGCGAAGTTGAACTCCACCGTGGCATTGCGAAAACCGAACTCGCTGGCGCGTTGTGCGTAACGCAGCATTTTTGCACTGCGGATCAATGCCTTGCTGGGCACGCAGCCGGTGTTCAGGCAGTCGCCACCCATGCGGTTTTTCTCCACCAGCAGCACCTTCGCCTTTACCGCCGCGGCGATATAGGCGGCGACCAGGCCGGCGGAGCCTGCGCCGATCACGGCGAGATTGAAGTCGAAACGGCGGGGTTTCCGATAGGAGGGCATTGATGTCTCGTGTTGGGTTCGCGACTCCGGGTCGTCCGCTGCAGAGGCTAGCATAGCGATCCCCCCGTTGCCCGCCCTTCGCGAGCGAATTATTCGGGCGGGCATCTGGCCCGCTCCGATATCAAACTTAGCCCTTATGATTTATTTTCGATATATCTATCAATAATACCGCAAGGATATCAACAAGGCTTATGATGATACTAACGCATTGTTTATACGAGTTTATTTATTCTGGGGAAATTTTTTTTAACAAAATGGGTTGACATTTTCAGAAATCATTTACTAAAGTTGCTCACGAAATACATCTTAAAAACTAAGCCCAATCGTCAGGTATTCGTGGAGGCCAAAATGCTTACATCGGTTCGTTTCTCCCCCTTGGCCCGTTCACGTGGAGCATTGCTTGTTTTCGCGCTGGCGATGCTGTTCAGCGTTTCGGCCGCTCATGCGGCAAAGCGGGAAATGTCCCTTAGCATCGACGAGATGCAGGTGGATGTGGCCCCGGACCTGAAATACAAGGTATTCGCATTCAACGGCCAGGTTCCCGGGCCGCTGATCCATGTACAGGAAGGCGATGACCTGGTGATCCACGTCACCAACAACACCACGCTGTCCCATACCATTCACTGGCACGGCGTATTGCAGACCAACACCTGGCGCCACGATGGTGTGCCGGGCGTCAGCCAGCAGCCGATCAAGCCCGGTGACACGTTTACCTACCGTTTCAAGGCCGATCGCGTCGGCACCCTGTGGTACCACTGCCATGTGAACGTCAACGAGCACGTCGGTATCCGCGGCATGTGGGGCCCGCTGATCGTCGATCCGAAAAATCCCCTGCCCATCGAAAAGGAAGTCACCAAGGAGGCCATCATGATGCTCTCCACCTGGGAGAGCAAGAACGCGGACAAGTTTGGCCAGGGCGCCACGCCTTATGACGTGGAGGATTATTTCTCCGTCAACGCCAAGTCGTTCCCGATCAGCCAGCCGCTGCGAATAAAGACCGGTGACGTGGTGAGGGTGCGTTTCATCGGCGCCGGGGGAACTATCCACGCGATGCACTCTCATGGCCACGACATGCTGGTTACCCACAAGGACGGCCTGCCGCTGCCGACGCCGTATCATGCCGACACCATCCTGATTGGTCCCGGTGAGCGCTATGACGCCATCATTCGCGCCAACCATGACGAGGGCCGGTTCATCTTCCACGATCACGTGGACAAGCAGGTCACCGCCGGCGGCAAGTTTCCCGGTGGGCCGATCACGGTAATGGAATACGAGGGCACGCCGGTGGACGACTGGTACGTGTGGAAGGGTATCGACTATGACCCGGACTTCTTCTTCAGCGAGGCGATGAAAAAAGGCTACGGCCTGATCGAAAGCCCCCGCTTCAAGGGCACGCCGCTGAAACGTGAACGCCGTCGCCATCGCGAAGGCCGGGACGACTGATACGATGAAGCACCTGGTATTGATCATCGGACTGCTGGCCACAGCGGTCACCGTGGCCGACGAAGGTGACGCGATCCTTGAGCAACGTTGTGCCGCCTGCCATGACCTCAATGGACCGGCCGCCCAAACCGTGCAGCAATTGTGGGCGCGAAAGGGGCCGGATCTGTTCTATGCCGGCTCCAAGTACAAGGCCGAGTGGCTGAAAACATGGCTGGCCAAGCCGCGTCGTATTCGACCCGCCGGTTATCACTACGTGCAGCACATCAAGCCCGGCAAGAAGCGGGACATGATCGACAAAAGTACGCTCGAGCCGCATCCGGCGCTTTCCGAAAAAGATGCGGAAGAAGTCACCGAGGCCCTGATGAAGCGCAAGGCGGTCGCAGGCATGGTCAAGAAGGGCGATTTTCAGGGTGGCACGATCTCCGCCAGCTTCGGCGAGATGGTGTTCGACAAGTTCAATGGCTGCATGGCCTGTCACGAGATAGAGCCGAACTATGGCGGCCTGTCTGGCCCCGAGGTCTACACCGCGACCAAGCGCATGCAGGAAGACTACCTGGTCAGTTATATCCGCAACCCGCAGGCCTGGAACCCCAAGACCCCAATGCCCAACAAGCACACCGCGGAACAGAACATCCAGAAAATCGTGCGCTATCTGCAGGCCCTGGCAAAGGAGAACTGGGATGAAAAGAAATAGCCTCGCCCTGGCCGCAGTGTTGGCGTTGTTCACCACCGGCGCGTGGGGTGATCGCGCCGAGGACAACTACAAGAATTTCTGCTGGCAGTGTCACGGCATGAGCGGAAACGGCATGGGCGTAAACGTGCAGGACATGTCGGTGCAGCCGCGTGACCACACCAGCGCAAAGTCAATGAGCGGGCGCAGCGATGCCGACCTGTTCAAGGTCATAAAGGAGGGCGGACTGGCCATCGACAAGTCGGTGCTGATGCCGCCCTGGGGCGCCACGCTCAGCGACCAGGAAATACGTGAACTGGTGGCCTACCTGAGAAAGCTGTGCCAATGCCGCTAGCCATGGCTGTCGGCGATAAACGACGGGATCGTCCGCTCAACGGAGGGCCGGACATACATTGCCGGGAAGCAGCAACTTTTTTCAAAACCGGTGTATTGATGCACCGTCAAACTGCAAAAAGGGGAAGTAATCATGCTTAACAAACTGACCGCAAGCGCGATGGCGCTGACCATCGGCCTGGTGGGCGCACAGGCCGCAAATGCGAAGACGGTGAATGTCACCATGGTCGCCAAGGAAACCACGGTACAGATCGACAACAAGGGCACGACCTACAAGGCGTGGACTTTCGACGGCGCGATCCCCGGCAAGGTGGTGCGCGTGACCGAGGGCGACGTGATCGACTTCAAGCTCATCAACCCGAAGACCAACAAGGAATCCCACTCGATGGATTTCCACGCCGCCGAGGTTCACGTGCTGGAAGAATTTGCGCCGGTCAAGCCTGGCGAGACCAAGCACTTCAAGTTTGAAGCCAAGCGCGCGGGCGTGTGGATGTACCACTGCGGTGCCAGCGTAATGGCGCAGCACATTGCGCGCGGCATGTACGGCGTGATCATCGTGGACCCGAAGGAAGGCTATAGCAAGGACTTCCCGAAGCCCGATCGTGAATACGTGCTGATCCAGGGCCAGTACTTCCCGGATGCCGACAACTACAAGGCCATGCTGCGCAACGAGGGCTCCGAGGGCTCCTTGATCAATGGCCGCATGTTCCACTACGACCCGGTGCACGATCCGGCTGCCTCGCTGGCGTTGGCCTCGAAGCCCGGCGAGCGTGTGCGCTTTCACTTCGTGAACGCCAACATCAACGAACCCGTCGCCCTGCATCCCATCGCGGGAATCTGGGACCGGGTCTACATCAACGGCAGCCCGAAGAACGTGCTGTATGACATTGCCACCTACGGCGTTGCCGTGTCCGAGGCCGTCAGTGTCGACATGGTATCGCCCAAGGATCGCACCACCGCCAATGCGATCGTGGATCACACCATGAGCGCGGCCCTGCGTGGCGCCATTACCGTGATCATTAACAGCCCGGACGCAGACCCGACCGCGGGCAAGGGCGACAACATCCTGCCTCGCGCAGCGGCGAGTGCGAAGCATCACAACTAAACCGCACCACTAACAGGCGATACATGCCTGACGGGAAGGGAGGCGCAAGCCTCCCTTTTCGTTTGCGGCGGATGCCACCCGAGCGGAGCGCGTCACCGCCCGGGGTGACGGAACGGGCCGGGTGGCGCGGTTCTCCAAAAAAAGCGTCCCCCTCGCCGACGGCAGGCCGTATAATCGCCGCAGTCGTTCATCACGCCATCGCCCATGCCGGCGAGAAAGAGGAAACCATGAGCCAGCAAGACCACCAGGTGGAATCCCGGATTTTGAGCATGGTAAAGAGTGTGCTCACCCAGGTCGCCAGGGATACCCACACCCCACCGGGTATGCGCCACCCGCTGTCGGATGACACCATCAACGCCATTCGCGACTGCCTGAACCTGATTACCTCCCGCGAGGCGGAGCTGAACGGGCTCGACGGCCGGGTCAGTGGCGCCAATCCGCGCTTCGTGGATGAGCCCGCAAACCCGTCCACGGCAGAGGGCGTGGTGGTCACGCTGGACAGCAGCAAGCCGGGGTCGGCCGACTGAATATTCCGCGGGCAGCACGCGCCTGCCCTTGATGGGCCAGTCCGTTTCGCGCATTCTTCAAACGACGCGGCCGTTGCCGCCCGGAATCGCCAGCCGTGCATGCCGGCGGGCGTCGCTGGCGAACAGGCGTTGCCGGCCACCAGTTCGTTGAATGCGATGTTTCGACATTGAATCCGCGAACGAACACAAGGGTGAGATGATGAAATCGATACGAGCCTACCAAGATGTCACACCTGCGCTGGAAGAAGGCGTGTTCATCGACGACTCCGCGCTGGTCATCGGCGACGTTCGCATTGGCGCTGACAGCTCGATCTGGCCGATGACCGTGGTGCGCGGTGATGTGAACCGCATTCGCATCGGCAGGCGAACCAATATCCAGGACAGCAGCGTGATACACGTAACCAGTCCGCATGCGGACATGCCGGAAGGCTACGCGGTGGAAGTGGGTGACAACGTCACCGTGGGCCATCGCGTGATCCTGCACGGCTGCACCGTGGGCGATCACTGCCTGGTGGGCATGGGCTCCACGATCATGGATGGCGCCGTGCTGGAGCCGTTCGTATTGCTTGGCGCCGGCAGCCTGGTATCGCCGGGAAAGGTGCTGGAAGGCGGGTATTTATGGTTAGGCAGCCCGGTGCGAAAGGTGCGGCCGTTATCGGAAGATGAGCGCAAATGGATCGAATACTCGGCGCAGCATTACGTGGACCTGAAAAAGAAGCACGCGGTGTGAATTCGGCGCGCCGGCCAGCCGGGCCCGAGAACAGTCCGACAGGATATCGAAATCGCGACCTGCAGCGGGCGGTCGCGCATCGCATCTACGAGGCCGACAGCTCCTTGCGTATCTGCTCAATCACGGGCGCCGTCTCCGGCCGCACTCCGCGCCAGTGAAAGAATGACTCCGCGGCTTGCTCCACCAGCATGCCCAGGCCATCCAGGCGTGTTTCGGCACCGCGCTGCTCCGCCCAGCGCATGAAGGCGGTAGGTTCGTTACCGTACATCATGTCATAGCACCAGGTACCGCTGGT
>Ga0256830_1003236_pt1 | contig 10264 bp, 8 predicted proteins | sample 128326metaG_FD_190537 | JGI IMG/M metagenome (GOLD analysis project Ga0256830, IMG submission 190537) | Hydrothermal vent microbial communities from Lau Basin, Pacific Ocean - 128-326 | ecosystem: Environmental > Aquatic > Marine > Hydrothermal vents | place: Pacific Ocean: Lau Basin | collected...
CGGCGTTGTGGTCTTTTTCATGGCTATCCTTTCGTTGTGGTTTGGTTAACCATTTTAGACTGCAACACGACACTCTTACAAAATTTTAATGCGCTTTCCTATGGGATGACTGTGGTTTGTTTTCGAAAATGTAACAGGCCTCCTGTCAGCTAAAGATGAAAACGGTAATCTTTATTTTGACAATATGAGGCGTCTGTTCCGCGATGCAGGATATGAAACTGAGTTTATGACATGAGAAAAACAATACGAAAACCATGGACGAGAAAAGAATTGATACTTGCAATTAATCTTTATTGCAAAACACCTTTTGGTAAAATTCATATCCGGAATCCGGAAATTATAGAGTTAGCGAAACAACTCGGGAGGACACCGGGTGCTGTAAGCTATAAACTTGCAAATTTTGCAAGCCTTGATCCATCTCTATCCAGAAAAGGTGCCTCTCATTCAAGTAAACTCGATCAGGAAATATGGAATGAATTTTTTGAGAACTGGGAAGCTATGTCTTTTGAAAGTGAAATGAGCATGGCGAATTTAAAAGGGGAAAAAGTCGAATTCAGTCTAAATAAAGATATTAAAGGCGAAATGAAAGAAACGGTTGTAAAAAAGCGTATAAATCAAAACTTTTTCAGAAAAATGATACTATCATCGTACAATAATACATGTTGTATTACAGGAATGTCCATTTCTGATTTATTAATTGCAAGTCATATTGTGCCATGGTCAAAAGATGAGAAATGTCGCCTTAACCCGAGAAATGGACTCTGTCTGAACGCATTACACGACAGAGCATTTGACAAAGGTCTAATTACAATCAGTGAAGATTTCAGAGTCCTCATATCACCTCTATTACGTCAATCTAACAAGAATAACAGGCAACATGAATTAATAACTAACTACGCTGACAAACAAATCATTTTACCAAATCGCTTTCTTCCCGATCAGAAATTTCTTGATTACCACAGGAAAAATATTTTTCGAAATAAAAATCGTGAGATATGGTAGTGGAAATAAAAGAATCATATTCGATAAGGCCTGCAGGCAGGCATATTCTTACCATCGGTCGGGACCTCATACAGGACAGGTATGCGGCAATAGTTGAGCTTGTAAAAAACGCATACGATGCAGACTCGTCCGATGTAAATATCGTATTCAAGGCATCAGCAGACCGGAAACATTACTCAATAATAATTGAGGATCATGGACACGGAATGTCCAGGGATACCGTAATCAACAAATGGATGGTCCCATCCACAGATGACAAACTGAAAAGGAGAAAAAGCCCGGGCGGACGGATAATGCAGGGACGAAAGGGTGTTGGCCGTTACGCAGCTTCAATCCTGGGCGACGACCTCCTCCTTGAGACCGTTGCGGATAGCGAAAAAACAACAGTTTATGTTGAGTGGTCCAGCTTTGAAAAAGCGCAGTATCTCGACGAGGTGGAGATACTTGTAGAAAGTGGGAAAACAGACCTTCCGTCCGGAACGCGCCTGGCAATTACCGGTGGCAGGGAACTTCTGACTGAATGGGATCAACGCCAGTTTGACAAGCTCAGGTTTGAGCTGAAGAAAATTATGTCTCCCGTCAGCAGTGTTTTGTCCGGAGATGAAGCCAAAGATGCTTTCAGGATTCACCTGAGAATCGAGAATTTTCTTGAAGACCAGGAAGAAATCATTGACGAGGACGTGGAACCATATCCGCTTTTTGATCTGTTTGATTACAGGATTGCCGGCAGGATCGGTGCGGATGGGAAGGGAATTCTGACCTACTCCCTGCAAAAAGCCAGAAACACCACAGAGGAAAAGATCCCGTTTGATTTCGGGGGCCCGACAGGATGTGGAGAACTGTTTTTTGATATCCGGGTTTATGATCGGGAAAAGGAGGCCATAGAATCTTTGATCGGACGAGGACTTAAAGATGAATCCGGGAATTACGTGGGCAAGCTTCAGGCCAGGCAACTTCTGAACGAATATAATGGAATCGGAGTTTACAGAAATGGCTTCCGGATCAGGCCGCTTGGCGATGCAGACTTTGACTGGTTAAAACTGAACGAGCAGCGCGTCCAGAATCCGTCTCTGAAATTAGGCACCAATCAGGTTATAGGCTACATACAGATTCGGTCTGAAGAACAATCTGGTCTCCTAGAAAAAAGTGCCCGGGACGGGCTGCGGGAGAACGTTGCTTTTGAAAAACTGAAAGCAATTTCCCGAGAGGTAATTGCCCGTCTTGAAGAGCGCCGTTTTGACTACCGGAAAAGAGCCGGACTGAGCAGACCTGCCCTTAAGGTGGAGCGGGAGCTGGAAAGATTGTTTGCTTTCGATGAACTGAAGCGGGGTATTCGTGCCAGGTTAAAAAAGCGCGGTGTGGACCAACAAACGGCAGATGAAATTATCCAGATAATAAGCAAAGAGGAAGAAGACAAGAATCGTATCGCTGAAGACATCAGACAGACTGTCGCAGTTTATCAGGGACAGGCAACTTTGGGAAAAATTATAAATGTTATTCTGCATGAAGGCAGGAGGCCTTTAAATTATTTCAAGAATCAAATTCCCAATCTGGAGTATTGGTTCAATTCCTTCCGGGAGAAGCGAGATCCGGAAACATTGGCAAAGATTATTCCGATTACCGAGGGTATTGGTAAAAACGCCGATGTGTTTGTGAAACTTTTCAGTCGCCTTGATCCTCTTGCTGCCGGGAAAAGAAGCAGGAGAAGACCACTGCCTCTCAGAAGAACGATTGAGGAAATATTTGAGGTCTTCAGCGAGGAAATGAAAAAAGTCGGTATTACTGCCAAGGTTAACGGTCCCGGTGATTTCAGATTTACATGCTGGCATCAGGATGTCTATGCGATTTTCACCAACCTGATAGATAACAGTATTTACTGGATGAATGAAAAAAAATCCCCAAAAAAGGAAATCACCGTCGACATCGCAACAGACGGAAATGAACTCCAATACATTGATTATCGGGATACCGGTCCAGGCATAGAACCACAGCTCATAGCCAGCGAAGTAATTTTTGAGCCTCAGTTTTCCACCAAACCAGATGGTACGGGGCTCGGACTGGCTATTGCCGGTGAGGCATCCACCCGGAATGGACTTGAGCTGAAGGCTTTCGAGTCTGAAAGTGGTGCATTTTTCAGATTGCAACCGAAGTCGGAGAATTAATCATGCCTGAGATCAAATTGATGATTGTTGAGGACGCCGAATCGGATTTGAAGGTTTGCAGGGATTCTGTTGAAACTTATCAACAGAAGAAAAATGATGAAGGCGTCGATCTGACATTTGAATTGATAGAATGCAAGACGGTTGATGACGCTCTTGATAAAATAGACGGTTCATTCGATGGCGCAATTGTTGACCTCAAATTTTCTGATGGTGATGACAGAGGAAAAGATGTTTTGGTAAAAATCAAAGATTCTTTTTTCAGAATACCTGTGATTATTCTCACGGGGACACCAGACAGCATAGGTGAGGAAGAAAAATCTGATTTGGTCAAGGTTCTGAAAAAAGGTGAGGCAGATTACCAAAAAGACATACTGGATGTGTTTTTTGAAATTTATAATACAGGCCTGACGAGGATCATGGGAGGAAGGGGAAAGATAGAGCAGACGCTGAATGAAGTGTTCCTGAAGAATCTGTTGCCCCAGTTAACGGACTGGAAAATCTATGGGAAAGCAGATCCGTCAAGAACCGAGAAGGCATTACTGCGTTTCACGCTTAATCATCTTGTACAGATTCTTGATGACGATGAGGATCAATGTTTCCCGGAGGAAGTCTATATTTTTCCGCCACTTTCGAAGGGTTTGAAGACGGGAAGCATTGTAAGGAAAAGGGAGGGCGAAGACCTTTATGTGGTATTAAGTCCGTCCTGTGATCTGGTCGTCAGAAATGGCGGACAAATAAATACAGACAGGATTCTTTTAGTTGGAATTGACATGGAGCAAAAGGTTTATGGGTACAGATTTAAGAAAATTGATGAGGATAATACAATAACCCCAGAGGAGAAAATAGATAGAAAAAAATCTATTTTAAATGCTGCATTTACGAATCGATATACTCTCTATCATCATTGGCTCCCCAAAACGTCTTTTTTTTCCGGTGGATTTGTTAATTTCAGAAAATTATCTGCTTTAAGCAAAAAAGAATGCAGAAAAAATTTTGAGGAGCCGCACATTCAGATCTCCCCGCACTTCGTGAAAGATATATTGTCCCGTTTTTCTTCCTATTATGCCCGTCAGGGTCAACCTGACATCGAACGTAACAAAATAATTGATGAGGTGGTTTTCTTATCCGGGGAGACAGAATAATGGATGTTCACTCGCCGGAACAACGAAGCTACAACATGTCCCGGATAAAAGGCAAAAACACGAAACCGGAGTTGTTGGTTCGTAAATGGCTGTGGTCGCGGGGGTACAGATATCGACTTCATCGGAAAGATCTGCCAGGCAAACCCGATATTGTTTTCCCCCGGCAAAAAAAGGCAGTCTTTGTGCATGGTTGTTTCTGGCATAAACATGATTGCAGGTATTTCAAGTGGCCCCGGACAAACAGAGAATTCTGGAAAAAAAAGATCAATGAGAATGTCAGACGCGATCAAAAAAACTATCAAGATCTGATTGCAGATGGCTGGAACTATTTCATCGTATGGGAGTGCGAACTCAAAGCAGATTTCACCGGACTTTGGGACAGACTCGCTGAGTTTCTGGAAAACTGAGCATCACGAGGAGTTATGGCAGGTAGAAGACAATACAGGCCATATGGTATGCAGTAAGGAAATCTGAAATGGGATTCCGTTTCTGGAGAAGAATCAAAATCGCACCTGGAGTGACCCTGAACCTGAGCAAATCGGGTGGATCGCTCTCGTTCGGACCACGAGGTGCGAAGTTCACCGTTGGCTCCCGAGGCAAACGTGCGACGGTGGGTATTCCGGGAACGGGGCTATTTTACACCACAACCCTTCCAAGCGGGAGGTCAGGCGGCAGGAGAAGCGCATCCTACTCTGCTCCGGCCGCCCCAACCGTCCGCGGGGAAGATCGCCTGACTCTGGGTTTCTTCAAGCGGCTCGTCACACCGGACGACGAGGAAGCTCTGGTGGACGGTTGCCGGGAGTTGGTCCTCGGCAATGAGGAGAAGGCCCTCGAACACCTCGAGAAAGCCGCTCATCTGGCAGACGGAGCGTACCTCGCTGGCTTCCTGGCACTCAAGAGGGAGCGGCTGGAAGAAGCTGCGAACTACCTGGCAAGGGCTGTCGAAAAACACAACCGCTTGGGCCGTTATTTCTCCAAATACGGCATCTCCGCCACCATGAGCCTGCCCATCACAGACGAGATATCCGCGCACGTGGGCCCGGATCTGCGGGGCGTGCTGCTGGGCCTTGTGGAGGTCTACCAACGTCAGGAGCACTGGCAGGACGCAATTGCCTGTCTGGAAAGACTACAGCGGCTCGAGCCTAACGATGTGGTAGTGAAGTTGTCTCTTGCGGAGCTGTTGCTGAACGCTCATCCGGGCGATAAGAACGTCTGCCAGAAGGTTGTACGGTTGGCCGAGGGCATCGAGAACGAGACGCCTATCCACACAGCTTTGATGCTTTACAAAGCTAAAGCCCTTCGGCACCTCGGTCTGGCAACCGCGGCCCGGGACACATTAACAGCCGCCCTGCGCCGCAAGAAAGATCGTTCCGATGATTTGCTCCGTGCCTTACGTTACGAACGTGCTCTGGCCTACGAGGATTTGGGGCAGAAGTCTCGCGCCCGTGCCGAGTTCGAGAAGCTTTATGCTGAAGCCCCGGATTTCGAGGATGTAGCGGGACGATTGGGTCTGTAAGGAGTTTGAATGATAGCGACGACACAAATCTGCCTCAAGGTTCTTGATACCGGGATGCTCTCCCGAATCCAAGGCTGCATCCTCGGTCAGATTGCCGGGGATGCGCTCTGTAGCGGACCGGTATGCGCCAAACGGGAAGGTGCTAAACCAGCAGAAGAGGTAAGAGAGGAAGAAATATGAATGCAAAGCCAGAGGGAGTTGGTGCCCGAGCGTGCTGGTTTGTTGGAGCCTCTTACGGTGGGACCGATGACCAAACCCCGAGGTTTCTTGAAGAAGGAATCTGGGAGAATGGGTATCAGGACAAGTATCTTGATGCTGTGAGATCGATCCAGCCGGGTGACCGTATAGCAATTAAGTCTTCTTACACACGCAAGCATGATTTGCCTTTTGATAACCGGGGTCAAACCGTGTCAGTCATGGCGATCAAGGCCATTGGAACCGTAAAGGAAAACCTCTGGGACGGCCGCACCTTGAAGGTCGACTGGAAACCCTTCGATCCTCCACGGGAGTGGTACTTCTACACAAACCGAAGCACTGTCTGGAGGGTTCTGCCGGGCGACTGGACCACCGATGCGCTGATCGGATTCACTTTCGAGGAAAAGCCACAAGACATCAACCGGTTCCGCAACGCCCCCTATTGGCGTGAGCGATTCGGCGACAGCGCTGCCGATAAGCGCCGTTTCAAGTGGACCCGGTTCTACGAGGCCGTTGCTGACAGGCTCCTCACATTCAAAGACAAGCGAGACGAGCTGATTGCCGGGATTCACTCAATCGCCTCCAAGGTCGACGGTCTGTCCAACCTGCAGGATCAATTTGCTGACGGCACTTCTGGTCCCCTGAAGGACATTTGCCCATTTACAGCAATGGGCATATTCAACCGGGGGATTACAGACGCTAACCGCAAGGCCATCGCGAGTGAGCTGGCCAATCTGCTCGGCGTGTCCGAGGCCGTTCCGGACTCCTTTGAGGGGATTCCGATCCTCAACAATCAGAAGTCATGGTTTTTCGGCTTCGACCACAAGCGGCAAACTGACGACATCGACATACTTTGGGAAGTCTTTTCCCAAGCGATAACTTTCGCTGAATCGGACGATGCGGATGCTCGATCTGCTTTTATCGCCGCATACGACAACGCGACACAACGCTATGGCGTGGGTTGGAATCTCACAATGGGGCTTTACTGGATTCGTCCCTGGAATTTTCCGACTCTTGATAGCCAGTCCCAGCGTTATATCAGCAAGAAGCTCAATATCCAGATTGGTTTCAACGGTCCGAAGGGGCGCTGTAATGCGAGCGATTATCTGGCCATCTTGGACACCCTTGAAGCCCGATTCCAAGAGGACGCTTACCCGGTTCACTCATTTCCGGAACTTTCGCTTGCGGCTTGGCTTTTCAAAGACAGCGGGACGTCTGCACACCCGAATGCCACGGACCCCGATGCCCAGGAAGACGAGGCCGATGCCGCACCTGAGGCGGGAGTTACTGCGGCTCCAATCGAACCATATTCCGTGGATGACATCTTGGCGGATGGGTGTTTCATCGCTCGACCAAAACTCGAAAAGATTCTCGAACGACTGCGCACCAAAAAGAACCTGATCCTCCAGGGGCCGCCGGGAACCGGGAAGACTTGGTTGGCCAAGCGATTGGCATTCGCTCTGATGGGACAACGCGATGACAGCAAGGTCCGAGCAGTTCAGTTTCATCCCAACCTTTCCTACGAGGATTTTGTGCGCGGCTGGCGTCCCGCCGGTGACGGCAGACTCACACTGGTGGATGGCCCATTTGTTGAGATGATGAAGGCGGCAGCGAAAGAGCCCACAGCAAGGCACGTCATCGTCATCGAGGAAATCAATCGCGGGAATCCAGCGCAGATTTTTGGAGAGATGCTAACCCTACTGGAGGCAGACAAGAGAACGCCCAATGAAGCGCTGGAGCTTTCCTACAGGCGATCCGATGACGAGCGCGTATTCATCCCCGACAATCTCTACGTGATTGGAACAATGAATATTGCTGACCGTTCGCTTGCGCTTGTCGATCTGGCGCTTCGCCGTCGCTTTGCTTTCATCGATCTGGAGCCTACCCTCGGCAAGCCCTGGCGCGATTGGGTTCAGTCCCAGTGTGGGATTGATTCTGAAATCCTCGTTGAGATCGAAAAACGGCTCAATATTTTGAATAACGAAATCTCGGCCGACACAAGCCTCGGACCTCAATTCCGCGTGGGTCACAGCTATGTCACGCCCCCATTCGGCATTCCTATTAGCGATGCCCGCGAATGGTTCCGCCAAGTCGTTGATACAGAGATCGGACCGCTTCTCGATGAATACTGGTTTGATGCGCTTGATAAGTCGCAGAGAGCCAGGGAACGCCTGCTTGAAGGGTTTTGATTATGACGGTCGCGGCAGCCAATCTGACTACAGGCGTTTCTGAAGAGATTGGGCACATTGGGCGTATCCCCGTGCGAAACCTGTGGCTGCTCATGCTTTACGCCTCTGAGCTCTTCAGGCATATCGACAGCGCGAAAGTGTCTGTTGAAGACAATCCTGACGACATCCCAGATTTGGTTGCTGAAATCCTGTCTCGACAGGTTGAGCGTCGTCTAAAGCGTAACCTGAGTTTTGGGTATCAGTCTCGTGAGGCAGTACTTGGGCATGTTCGCGGACGCATCAACCTTCTTTACACAGAGCGACATCAATTGCTTGATCGTGGGAAGGTGGCTTGTCGCTTTGACGAGTTGACGGTCGACACAGCCCGAAATCGCTTCGTCCGAGCCGCCCTCGAAGAAATCTCCAAGATAGTCCATCGTAACGCGCTTGCTCACCGATGCAGATCCATTGCTGCGAGTTTGAGACGTATGGGCGTTACAGGGGAGCGCCCCGGCCGAAGCGAAGTGTCTGTTGATCGCTTTGACAGACATGATGCAGATGATCAGCAAATGGTGTCTGCAGCGCATCTTGCCTTCAACTTGGCATTGCCGACAGAGGCGGCAGGCACCAAACATCTTTCCCTTCCGGATCGAGAAATCACATGGATTCGGAAGCTCTACGAGAAAGGCATTGCCGGATTTTACGATGTTGTGCTCTCCAGACAAGGATGGCGCGTTGATGCTGGGAAGACGATTGACTGGCTCATCGATAGCAGGAGTCCGGGAATCGATAAAATCCTCCCATCCATGCGAACCGATATCGTTCTGGATCACGTAAGCGCTGGGCGGCGCATTGTTATCGACACAAAGTTCAATTCGGTGGTTACTCGAGGCTGGTACAGAGAAGAAACGCTGCGGAGCGGATATATCTATCAGATATACGCCTATCTAAGATCCCAAGAAGGAAATGGAGACCCCCTCACTGCAAACGCCTCGGGTTTGCTCCTTCACCCATCCGTTGGAGGCATGGTCAATGAGTCGGTAGTGATTCAGGGACATGAGATTCGGTTCGCTACCGTTGATCTCGGAGCGGATGCAAAGGAAATCAGATCGCAGCTCCTGCAAGTCCTGGAGGTTCCTCATGCGGATTAGCTGCGCCCAAGGCTGTCTCCTCGGCCAGCTTGCCGGGGATGCACTCGGCAGCCTGGTGGAGTTTCAGACACCGGAGCAGATTCGACAGGAGTACCCGAATGGTGTCCGGGAACTGGTTGATGGTGGGACCTGGAACACCATTGCCGGCCAGCCGACAGATGATTCCGAGATGGCGTTGCTCCTGGCCCGCATGCTGGTGGGCCAAGGGAAATACGACCCGGAGGAAGCCCGAAAAGCTTACGTCTACTGGCTTGATTCCGGCCCTTTTGACTGTGGCATGACTGTCTCAAGTGGGCTTCGCGGTCGACCCAACCCTGACAGCCAGGCCAATGGTGCCATGATGCGGATCAGTCCCTTGGGCATTTTCGGAGCGAACCATGATCTTCAGCAGGTTGCTGAGTGGGCGAAACAGGATGCCGCGCTGACTCATTCCCCTCCGGTCTGCCGGCAGGCCAACGCACTGTTCGCGATGGCGATTGCCCATGCCATTCGGACTGGAATTGGGGCCCATGACCTCCACGAACAGATCGTGCTCTGGGCCGACGAGATGGACGCGGACGACTCACTCATGGAGGCGATCACCGGTGCTGCAGAAGCACCGCCCACAGATTACGTCCACCAGCAGGGATGGGTCTTGATCGCTTTCCGGAACGCCTTGTGGCAGCTTCTCCATACCTCGAACCTGGAGGAAGCCGTAGTGGACACCGTCATGAGAGGCGGAGACACCGACACCAACGCAGCCATCTGCGGGGCGCTTCTTGGCGCTGTGTGCGGTCGGGACGCGATTCCCGAGCAAATGGGCCGAGTGCTTGCTGAACTGCCGCCCTGTGGCCGGACAGGCGCATGTACGCCATCCACGCCCGGAGTGCTTCTGGCCGGTGGATGTCCTGATACTGGCGGAGCAGCTTTTGAGCTGTACTCAGAACAA
>Ga0256830_1003237_pt1 | contig 10264 bp, 6 predicted proteins | sample 128326metaG_FD_190537 | JGI IMG/M metagenome (GOLD analysis project Ga0256830, IMG submission 190537) | Hydrothermal vent microbial communities from Lau Basin, Pacific Ocean - 128-326 | ecosystem: Environmental > Aquatic > Marine > Hydrothermal vents | place: Pacific Ocean: Lau Basin | collected...
TACACCTTGCGGCTCACCGAGTCCGGAAACCTGGTCTGGGACGCCACCTATGCGAGCAGCGGAGCCGACGAGACCCCGCTGGCGTTCGCTGCACTGCCGAGCGGTGAGTGCTTCGTGGGGTCCGGCAACCGTCACTTGCTGCACTACGATGCCAACGGGGGGCTGCTCCACGACCTGCGCGCCCGCCCGCCGGGCTATGGGTTCGTCACGTTCCGGGGGCTCGGCGTCGACTCACACGGCCACCTCGTCGCCTGGGGCTACGCCTCCAAGGCTGGGGACGAGGATTGCCTCCTCATCGTCGGTGACCTCTCGGCGCCCGCCCTGGTGGGATGGGACATCGTTTCGGTCGTGCCGGGCAGCGACGAGAACGTCGACCCCTATGCACCGTCGCCGTTCCATCTCGACGCGGCGGACCGGGCCCTCGCCGCCTTCGCAACCACTGCCGCCGGTGCGGCCGGGGGAGTCCTGCGCTACACCGTGCCTTGAGCCAAGGGGGCGGGCCTTGAGCCAAGGAGGCGGGCGAATCCCGTCGGCCTTTCCCAGGGGCGTGGTGTACGATGGAGAGGAACGAGTCCCCTGGTCGCCTTCGTGACCCCTTCGAGTGATCCAGATGCTCCCGATCCTCCTTTCCGTGCTGTTCCTCGCTCCCGTTCCCCAGGGAGCGCCTCCACTTCCGTCCACCGGTCCTGGACCCTCGGCGGCGTCCCAGACCCTCCCCGACTGGCAGGTCTGGTCGAGCTTGGGCGGCCATGTCCTGGCCCAGGACGGGGCGGGAGACTCCTGGTCCTTCGTTTCGGACGGCAGTGTCGGGCACTTGACCCGATACGACGACCAAGGCGCCGTCCTCTGGTCAGCGACCGCGACGAACGTACAAACTGCGGAAGCCATCGCAATGCGTTCCAATGGCTCCGTGGTTTGTGGCGGGAACTGGACCACCAGTCCATGGGGAGCGGGTTGGCACGGAGCGGTGTACTGCTTCGACGGTTCCGGAACCATCCTGTGGTCTCAGGTCTTCGATCGCGGCACCCAGGACGACATCGTGGACATCGTCGTGGACGACCAGGACGTCACCTATGTCCTGATGCAAGACCAGCGATACGACATCGGCGGCTGGGGCGACATCTACCTCTTCGCCATCGACCCAGCGGGGGGCCTGCTCTGGGAGGCCGTCTGGACCGGCCAGGGCACCGGCTACGGTTACCGTGACATCCCCTACGACCTCGCCCTGGATCCGACGCTCGACCGCCTCTACGTGGTCGGCGCCACTCGAACCCCAGCGGCCCGGCTCGATCAGCTCATCCTCGCCTACGACACCGCCGGCAACCTCCTGTGGACCTGGATCCGCAACGGGCCTGCCCTGATGCGCGACAAGGACTGGCTGTCGCACGTAGGGGTCGTTCCCGGTGGAGGACTCGTCGCCACGGGGCGTAGCCCCTCGACTGCCAACAACGGCTTCGATGTCTATACCGTCCGCTGCGATGAGGACGGGAACACCATTTGGGAGGCCACGCATCCCAGCTCCGGCGCCGATGAGTCCCCGCGGGCGTTCACGTCGTTGCCGAGCGGTGAGTGCTTCGTGGCCACTGGTACCGGTCGGGTGCTGCACTACGACTCCAATGGAGCGCTGCTCCACGACTTCCACCCGCTGCCGACGGGGTATGGGCACCTCCAGTCCGTCGGCCTCGGCGTGGACTCGCACGGGCATCTCGTCGCCTGGGGGTATGCTGCCAAGGCAGGTGACTTCGATTGCTTCCTGGCTGTCGGCGATCTCTCGACGACACCGGTGCTGGTGGCGTGGGACGTCGTCAGGGTCGCTCCGGGTAGCGACGAGAACGTCAGCCCTTACGCGCCTGCCCCTCCATTCCACCTCGACGCTGCCGACCGGCTCCTCGTCGGATGCACGACCAATGCGCCGGGGCTTGCGGGCGGCATCCTACGCTACACCGTGCCCTGAGCCGTCGTACGGGTTTGCGAGGCGACGGGCTGCATCATGACTGGCAGTAAGGCCTGACGTTTGGCTGCCTCCGAGTGGCGCCGGGCCGTCACGTGGGCCGAGAAGGCGGGCGATCGCTGTTCCTGGGTGGGGCCGGTCGCCTCTTCGTTGCCCATCGAACCACGGCTTCCGGGAGGGGCGGGGGCCTGATGCGTTTCCCAGGAGCCCGAGGCTGGAGCTCATTCGAGCAGGGACTCCAGGAAGTCCACGACTTCGGGCGCAGGACGCCCCGAGAAGCGGTGCAGGGCGAGCGCGACCTCGACCTGCGCCAGCGCCGCCTTGGCGCGAGCCTCCTCACCGCGCGACAGCTCGTGCAGCATCTTGAAGTTGCGGGTCTCGTGCTCGATGCGCCCCATGACCTGTAGGGGATGGGGTAGGGGTAGGCCCGAAGCGTCGAGGACCGCGTTGGCGACGAGCGCCTCGAGGAAGGCCTCGGCCCGCTCGGGTTCCCAGCCGGCGCGGTCTACGAGGCGCTGGGCACGGAGCGGCGAGGCCTCGAGGACTTCCAGACGGTACGGCAGCCCCGCTTCCTCGAGCAGCTCCGCGGTCTTCGCGCCCTTGTCGGGGGCGGCGTAGGGCAGGCGCTCGTTGGCGACGAGCACCATGCTGGTGGGAACCGGTCGCTTCGGGTAGCCGGCGCCGGCCTTGCCGGCACACCACACTGCGGCGCCGTCCCACCCCAGCGCGGAGGCGGCGAGCATCGCGAAGACCCCACCGTGCCCGATGCCGGAGGCGAAGACCGGGGTCCCCGGTGGGACCAGGCCGGCGCCCTCGAGCGCGGCACGGGCGGCGGCCGCGACGCGAAGGTCGTCGTTCTTCTCGGGCCGGCCGTGGACCGTGTCCCACTTCCGCTTGCCGTCGCCGTCGCGGTCGCCGACCACGAGCTCGGTGGCCGCGAGGCTGGCGACCAGGAAGCCGCGCCGTAGGAGCTCTTGAGCGAAGGTCCAGGCTTCGGGTTTGAGCAGGGAGCGGGCGCTCCCCCCGGTGTCGGGGAAGAACAGGACGACCCCGCGGGGCGTGCCGTCGGGGGCCGCGAACAGCACTTCACGCCGGCGTTCGAGGTCCGGCACGTCGAACGAGAGCGTTTCGGCCGCGGCGGGGAGCTCGACGAAGGTGGCGCGCAGGGTCAGGCCGTCGGGCGGCGGGGCGAGGTCGTCGGGCAGTCGTAGCACGGTGTGCCAGCGGCGGGGGTGTTCGAGCCATCGCGCGGCCGATCCCTCCCAGCCGGTGAAGGCGAGTCGGGTGGGGTCGTAGGATGCCCAGACGTGGTCGGCGCCGCCCGAAGTGGCGCCCTCCTCCAGCCCGTAGCCGCCTTCGACCGCGACGTGGACCCGCGTCCCGTCCTGCGCGGCAGGGGCGGGGGGAAGGGTGAGGAGCAGGAGTCCGAGCACCAGCATCGTGCAGGATGATACCCCGCGGGCCCGTCGCCCTGCTCGAAACGAGCCGAGCGTCGGCACGGGCCGCCAAGCGCAGCGTCGTCCTCTAGGATGGAACCCGGCTCGCCGGGGGGCGCCTTCCCGACGAGCCGTCCCCGAGTTCGCCCCCTTCCGTCCGATCGTGTGTCGCTTCCTCCTGTCCTGCGCCATCGCCGGCCTTGCTGTCACGCCGCTCACCGCGCTCCATCGCCAGGACCCCGACTTCACGGCTGCCGCCTCCCGTGCCTTCCAGGAGCGGCGCTGGGACGACCTGGTGCGGCTCAGCGAAGAGCGGCTCGCCGCCGCCGACGGTGGGCAGGTCGAGGCGGCCCTGACCTACCTCGCCCTCGGTAGGACCGGGGCCGGCGACGTCGCCGGCGCAGTGGAGGCCCTCCGCAGGCTCGAGGAGCGCGGAGCCGACCCCGACGAGCCCGTGGCCGGCGGCGACCCGCCGCTCCAGGGCGTCCTCTCGGTACTGTGGAACCGGATGTGGGCCGACTTCGACCCGCAGGCGAACCGCCGCGAGTTCGGGCCCTTGTTCGAAGCGTTTCCGGATTCCAGCGCCGCTCCGCTGTGTGCATCGCGCCTCCTCATGGCCGCGCTGGAGCTCGGAGACGATGCCGAGGCCCATCGCCTGGACGAGTGGTTCGACGACGCCCTCGCCGCGGCCGAGGAGTGCGGTGACCGAGCCGCCCGCCGCGCCCTCCTGCAGCGCTGGGTTCGGGGCCACCTGCTCGCGGAGGACGCCGATGCGACGGTGCGCTCGCGCGCCGAGGACCTGTGGCGCGACGCCTGGGCAGCGGCGTGTCGGGAGTACGGTTTCGACGGCCCTCCGACGGGAGGCGGCCTCGACGAGGACGCGTGCCGGCGGCGTCTCGAGTGCGAGCTCGACACCGACGACGCCTACGGGCTGCTGATCCGGGCCACGGTGCTCGCCGGTGAGGGGGTGCCCGCCGGGTCGCCCCTCCTCGAGATCGAGGACGAACCCGGAGCCCGCTTCGAGGACGTCACCGCCGCGGTCGGCCTCTCGGGGCTCGCCGTGACCCGGGTCGCCTCCGCCGACTACGACGGTGACGGCGACCCCGACCTGTGTCTCGCGGGCCGGCTCTTCGAGAACCGCAAGGGACGTTTCTTCGAGGTCGGCAAGGAGCAAGGGGTGACGCGTACGGGACATGGAGCCCTGTTCGGCGACTACGACGGCGACGGCCGTCTCGACCTCTTGGTCGCCTCTACTCCTTCCCCGACCCTCTATCGCAACGTCGGACGCGGCAAGCGCGCCGCTTTCGAGGACGTGAGCGGCGCGGTCGGCCTCGACCGGGTGCGTTTCACGGCCGCCCCGGAGGGGGCGGCGTGGGTGGACTTCGACGGCGACGGCGACCTCGACCTCTACTTTGCGGTGTACGAGGCGCCGGTCGGTCAGGGGCATCCCGACGTGCTGCTCGAGAACCGGGGGCGGGACGGTTTCGTGGACGTCTCCGCAGAGCTGGGGATCGTTGCAGCGGGCCCGTGGTGCGGGCGCGGCGTCAGCCCCTACGACTGCGATGGTGACGGGGTCACCGAGGTGTTCGTCTCCGATTACCGGTTGCAGCCGAACCTGTGCTGGGACTTCGCCGAGGGTGTGATGGCGGAGATCGCCTCCGGTACGTTGCTCGCGGGTCGGGAGCAGCCGCCCGGGGAGGGCGCCTTCGGGCACACCATCGGTGCGTGCTGGGGTGACGTTGACGGCGACGGAACCTCCGAGCTGTTCCTGGCCAACCTGGCCCATCCGCGTTTCGTGCGGCAGGGGTTCTCGAACCTTTCGATGTTGCTCTTCCGTGACGCGGCCGGCGCCTGGCGCGACGAGGCCTTGCTCCGCGGCATCCGTTTCCAGGAAACCCATTCCGACCCGGCCTTCGTGGACTACGACGCCGACGGCGATCTCGACCTGTCCATCACCTGCGTCTACGAGGGAGTGCCGTCCCTTCTGCTGCAGAACGACGGCAAGGGCAGGTTTCGGCCGGTGACGGTGCGCAGCGGCGCCGTGGTCTTCCACGGCTGGGGGCAGTCCTGGCTGGACTACGACCGGGACGGATTCCTCGACCTGGTGGTGGCCTCGGACGGCGGGGTTCGGGTCTTCCGCAACCTCGGCAACGACCACCACCACCTGAAGGTTCGGCTTCGCAGCCGCGGCGGCGGTCCCTTCGCCTACGGCGCCACGGTGCGCGTCACCACGCTGGACGCCGAGCCCCCGCAGGTCTGGGTGCGTCAGCTGCAGCCCATCCGGGGGACGACCTCGCAGGACGAGCCACTCCTCTACTTTGGTCTCGGCGACTACGACGGGCGGCTCCAGGTCGAGGTGCGCTGGCCGGGAGACGGCGGCTCGACCGTCGAGACCACCCGGGCCGACCGCTTGCTGCGCATCCGAGGATGACGGGCGGGGGCAGGCCACGGAGCACGTCCTCGACGCGTTGAGGGGATTTCTCGGCTTCCGACGCTAGTCACCCTGGAGCGAAGCTCTGCTCCCCGAGAACCATGTCCAGTGCACCAAGAATCCCCGTTTTCCCTCGACTTCGGGACTCGACCATCCCTGTCCTGGTCGCCTTCTGCCTCACGGGCCCGCTCGCCGCGCAGCGGGCCGTCATCACGGTGGATACCACCTCGTCCAACTCGGACTTCGGCGGCGCGCGACAGATCGCCGACCTCCCCGGCCCCGACGGCCTGGTGTCCTTCCGTGAGGCCATCGATGCAGCCGTCAACACGCCAGGACTCGAAGCGATCCACTTCGCCATTCCGATGAATGGATCGAACGTGTTCAGCGGCGGCGTTGCGATGATCGAAGACGAAGGCATTGGAGGGTATGCCGTCAACGAAGACGACCTCGTCATCGACTTCACTACCCAGACCACGAACATCGGAGACACCAACCCGAACGGGAACGAGGTCGGCTTCGTGGGAGACTACCTGACCTTGACCAATTCGGCCATCCTCCTGTTCGCCGACCGTTGCGTGATTCGCGGGCTCGACAAGGTCGAGCTCCTTGGCTACGCGATCAACGTAGTGGGCAGCGACAATCGTATCGTCGGATGCACGCTCTCCGGGGGGACGTTCGGGACGATCAACCTCGGGGGCTGGTACGGCCGGATCGCCAGCCGCAACGTCATCGGTGGAGTCGCCCCCGGCGAGGCGAATCTCCTCGACGGCCCTCTCATCCTCGACGGCCCGGCCGAGGACAACGTCATCATCGGCAACGAGATCCGTGGCAAGAACCATACCTACGCCGTGCGCGTGTGGGGGACCAGGTACACCGGTTGGGAGGTCCGTCGCAACCGGATCGGGGGGCCCAACCCCGGAGAAGGCAACGTCATCGTGGGGGTCCACGGCGTGAACCACGAGGGCAAGCCCGAGGGGGCTCTGATCGGGCTCCGTTGGGCCGAGGACACCGTCATCGAAGGGAACTACATCGGGGTCGAGAGCGACGGGTTCACCGTCCCTGCCGTTCAGACCTGTGAATCCGGCATCGAGGTGTGGGATTCGCCGAACACCGTCATTCGCGGCAACGTCATCGCCGGGATCTATTCCGTGGGATCCATCCACTGGTCGGGGGTCGAGTTCGGAACCGGGATCTCGTGTCGGGACGATGTCGCTGGGCTCATCGTCCAAGGCAATCGCATCGGGGCCGACGCAACCGGGAGTTTCGGAGTTCGCACCCATATGGGAATCCAGTTCGCCGAGACTTCAGGTTCGTTCACGAGCAGCGGTACGATGTTGATCGGGGGGACGTCGCCGGGTGAAGGCAACCTGCTCGCCTTCCTCGACGAGCAGGCCATCTCCGTTGATCCGGAGTATTCCAGCGTGGAGATCAGCGGCAACTCCATGCGCGACAATGGCAGGCTCGGCATCGACCTCCTCGTGGGGCATGCCTTTGGGGTCACGCCGAACGACCTCGGAGACACCGATGGCGGCCCCAACAATGCACAGAACTATCCGGTCCTGCGTAGTGCGACGCAGACCCCCGGTGGAACCCTCGTGACCGGCACCCTCGACAGTCGCCCCCTCACCGACTACCGCATCGAGTTCTTCGCCAATTCCATGTGCGATCCCTTGGGGCATGGTGAAGGTGAGACCTACCTGGGGAGCGTCGTCGTGAACGGCGGCGCCAGGGGAAGCGTGGACTTCGTCGCCGATCTGCCGAACGCGGTCCCTCCCGGGACGACCGCCATCACGGCGACGGCGACCGACCTCTCCACTGGAGACACCTCCGAGTTCTCGGCGTGCCTTCCATGGGCCGTGTCCCTCGACCTCGACGTTCCGACCCTCCAGCGGGGCCAGCCGGCGGCCATCAGCGTTTCCGGAGCCCAACCCGGTGAGAGCGTCACCATCGGCTTGAGCATGACCGGGATCGGGGCCGGTCCGTGTCCGGCGCAACTGGGCGGTCTCTGTTTGGAGCTCCTGCCCCCGGTCACTCCGATCGGCACGGTCGTGGCAGGCGCGAACGGGACGGCCACGCTCAACGTCAACGTGCCGCCGACTGCTCCTCTCGTCCAGGTCTGGTTCCAGGCCGCCGCCCCGCGCGGAGCCGGCGGGCTGGACTCCGTGAAGTCCGACCTCGAGGTGGAAACGGTCCTGCCCTGACCCGGGCGCCGATCCGCTGCGCAAGGCCCTCGGCCGGCGTCCAAGGGAACGGTCGAGGGCCACGATCCGGGCCGGGCCTGCGGAAGAGAGGGCTTGCCTCGTGCGGTGAGGGCTCGGCTCGGGGAGCGGGGACCAAGGGACAGCTGCGCTGGAGGTGACCGGCCGATACGCCAGGCCTACGCTGTTTCGGTGATGCCTGCCCCTTCCAAGTCCTGGAAGCGGACCCCCCTGGCCGCCCTTCCCTTCCTCTTCCTCGTCGCGGCGCCGTATTCCTGTCCGCCGCACTCCGGGACCGCGGTCCCGGGGCGTTCCCCTCGGGGACCCGGGGTCCTGTCCCGCGAATCCCGTCCGGGACGCGGATTCACGTTTTCCAATCCCGCCTACGGGGTCACCCCCAACGGCCAGACCCACACCCAGGACACCCTGGTGACCTGGAACGGCTGGCAGTACCTGGCCTACTGGAACGCCGACGAGTACCTGACCCTGGCGCGGCGCGAGTTGCCGAGCGGGCCTTGGGAGACCGTGGTCTTCACCGATGCGCCGTTCTCCTACGTCACCGGCGAGGACTCGCACAATGCGGTTTCGGTCGGAGTCTGCCCCAACGACGGGACCATCCATCTCGCCTTCGACCACCACAACACGAGGTTGAACTACCGCCGCTCGGTGCCCGGCCTGGCGACCAATCCGCGGACCTTCGCCTGGTCGCCGGCATCCTTCGGGCCCGTGGAGCATCAGCTGGACCCGGCGCGGGGGACGTTGCCGCAGGTGACCTATCCGCGGTTCCTGGTCACGCCTGAGGGCGACCTCCAGTTCGTGTATCGCGAGTTCTCCGCAGGGAACGGCAACAACCGCATCGTGGACTACGGGGCCGCGACCGGTACCTGGTCCAACGACCACGTCTTCATGGACCGCACGGGGCCCTATGACGATCCCTTGGGCGGCCACAGCGATGCGCGCTACGGCTACTTCAATCGCATCGCCTACGACTCATGGGGCACCCTGCACGCCACCTGGACCTGGCGTGAGACCGTCCGCGACTCCGACGGCAACGTGGACTACCGCTACAACCGCGACATCGCCTACGCCTTCTCGGAGGACCGAGGGCGCACGTGGTACTCGGCGACCTTCGATCTGGTCGCCGACCAGGCAACCGGGCTGGTCATCCGCGGCGACTCGCCGGGGGTGAACGTGGTCCGGCTCGGGGCCGAGTGGGGGCTGATGAACGACCAAGCCCACGTGGTGGACCAGCGGGGCCGCGTCCACGTGGTCATGTACTACAAGGACCAACCCGACACGGTGGTCTCCTACGGCTCCTGGAGCGACAGCCACTACGTGCACTGGTGGGGCGACGCCGATGGCGTCTGGCGCGGCTTCCGGCTGCCCGTGATGGGGGACCGGCCGAAGATGGTCGTGGACCGCCGCGGACGCCTGTTCCTGACGCACACCACCGCCTTCCGGGACTTCGCCGTGGAGATGGCGACACCGGAGCGCGACTACCTCGACTGGCGGCGGGTGTTCACCCGCGCCGGTGAGTTCGGCAGCACGGCCCACGTGGACCGGCCCCTGTTCCGGCTCACCGGCGTGATGTCGGTGCCGTTCCAGGACCAGCCGGCGACCTTCGGCGACGACTCCGCGATCCGGGTCCTCGACTTCCTTCCCGCCGCTCTGTTCCCCGCCCCGGAGTCCTTCGCGACCACGACGCTGGAGCCCGTTGCCGACACCTACGTCCGCAGCGGCGCCTACGCCGACGACGTCCACGGCGCCGACGACCGGTTGCTGGTGAAGGACGACCCGAACCTCGACTACGACCGCCGCGCCTTCCTGCGGTTCGACGTCTCGGGGCTGGCCGGCGGCCCTGTGGTACGCAAGGTCTACCTCGAGGCGAGCTCACCGGTGATGGGGCCGCTCGGGCAGACCACGCCGTTCCACGTCCACTTCGTCGCCGACGACCAGTGGGACGAAGCGACCACGACCTGGAACGCCCAGCCGGCTCTCGGACCGTCGCTGGCGGCCCACTTCGGGCGACCCTCGTTGCGCTGGGACGTCACCGCCGAAGCCCTGGCCGAGGCGGCTGGCGACGGTCTGCTCTCGATCGGTCTGGTGAGCGCCCGTGAGGGCAGCGAACGCATCCTCCATCTGTGGTCGCGCGAAGCGACCGTGGCGGTGCGGCGCCCCCGTCTCCTGGTCGTCTACGACTGACCGGGACGGGGGGCGCGTGGTCCGGCGATGAGCCCCGGCTATAGGT
>Ga0256830_1003238_pt1 | contig 10262 bp, 10 predicted proteins | sample 128326metaG_FD_190537 | JGI IMG/M metagenome (GOLD analysis project Ga0256830, IMG submission 190537) | Hydrothermal vent microbial communities from Lau Basin, Pacific Ocean - 128-326 | ecosystem: Environmental > Aquatic > Marine > Hydrothermal vents | place: Pacific Ocean: Lau Basin | collected...
TTCTCTTCACCCCGGAGTCCGGGGGTGACATAGAGTCCGAGCTCGTCGATGCCAACTCCGGCACTTCCACGGAAGAGATCTCTCTGGGGCTGGGTTGTAGGTGATTAGCGGGTTTCTGGTTTGAACCTGTCGAGGCCCCGGGCATTGCCCGGGGCCTTTTTTATGCCTGTTGCCTTGGGGTCTCCCAGCCGCTATAAATATTTTCTATGACGGAGAGACCGGACAGGCAGAGGCTTCTGCGGTCCATTCCCAAGGTGGACCTTCTCCTGGAACATCCTCGGGTGGAGGCCCTCCTGGGGAGCTACCCCCGGTGGCTGGTGGTGGAGGCTGTTCGTAAGCTCCTGGATGAGCGAAGGGCCCGGATTTTGGCAGGAGAGGCTGGTCCTCGCCTGGTGGACGGGGAGTCCATGGTGGATGAGCTGGAGGAGCGCATGGAGGAGCTGGCTTCACCCAGCCTTCGCAGGGTGATAAACGCCACGGGGGTGGTCCTCCACACCAACCTGGGCAGGGCCCTCTTGTCCCGGGAAGTGTGGCGCCAGATGGAGGAGGTGGCCCTCAACTACTCCAACCTGGAGTACCACCTGGAGAGGGGGGAGAGGGGCCTGCGATATGTCCACGTGGTGGACATCCTCAAGAAGGTGACGGGGGCCCCGGCGGCCATGGTGGTGAACAACAACGCCGCCGCCGTGCTTCTGGTCCTGGCGGCCCTGGCTCGGGGAAGAGAGGTGGTGGTTTCCCGGGGGGAGCTCATCGAGATCGGGGGGAGTTTCAGGATTCCAGAGGTCATGGCCGCCTCGGGGGCCGTTTTGAGGGAGGTGGGCACCACCAACAAGACCCATCTGGGGGATTATGCAGAGGCCATCAACGATGATACGGCCCTCCTTTTGAAGGTCCACCCCAGCAACTACCGTATTTTAGGTTTCACCCAGTCGGTGCCATTGAAGGATCTGGTGGCCCTGGGTAGGGAGGCGGGCGTCCCCGTCTATGAGGACCTGGGTTCGGGAAGCCTGGTGGATCTCAGGGCTTACGGGTTGCCCCACGAGCCCACCGTCCAGGAGAGCCTGAAGGCGGGGGTGAGTGTCCTCTCCTTCAGCGGGGACAAGCTCCTGGGAGGTCCCCAGGCGGGTATCGTCCTTGGGGAGGAGGGGATCATCGAGAGGGTGAGGAGGCATCCCCTGAACAGGGCCCTGAGGATAGACAAGCTCACCCTGGCGGGTCTGGAGGCCACTTTGCGTCTCTACATGGAGCCCGAGACCCTGGCCCGGAGACTGCCCACCATGGCCTTCCTGGCCACATCCCTGGAGGTCCTTAAGGAGCGGGCCTGCCGGGTGAAGGGGGTACTGGAGGAGAGGTTGCCCTCCAGCTTCTCCGTGAGGGTGATAGAGGATGTCTCCTATGTAGGGGGAGGGGCCCTGCCCCTGGCGGAGATGCCCACGGCGGCCGTGGCCTTGATCCATGCCGGTCTTGCGGCTTCAGAGATTGAGGAGAGGGCCCGGCGGGGGTATCCCCCGGTCATAGGCCGCATAAAGGACGAGGCCTTTCTCCTGGATATGAGGACGGTGAGGGAAGAGGACATGGGTCCCATGTTGGATTCCTTGGGGAGGAGTTTGGCGTGAAGCGGGTGGTGATAGGCACGGCGGGACACATCGATCACGGGAAGACCCAGCTGGTGAAGGCCCTGACGGGCATAGACACCGACAGGCTCAGGGAGGAGAAGGAGAGGGGCATCACCATTGACCTGGGGTTCGCCCACCTGGATCTCTCCCCCGACTTGAGGGTGAGCATTGTGGACGTGCCCGGCCACGAGCGATTCGTCAAGAACATGGTGGCGGGGGCTTCGGGGATAGACCTGGTTCTCATGGTGATCGCCGCCGACGAGGGTGTGATGCCCCAGACCCGGGAACACCTGGCCATATGCCGGTTTCTGGGGGTTGAGAGGGGGCTGGTGGCCCTCACCAAAGTTGACTTGGTGGACGGGGACTGGCTGGAGATGGTGACCAGCGATGTCCGGGAGTTTTTGAAGGGGAGCTTCCTGGAGGGAGCGCCCATTGTGGCTACATCGGCGGTGACGGGCCAGGGACTGGAGGAGTTGGCCAGGGAACTCGAGGCCCTGTGCCACGGGGTGCCCGAAAGGAGCCCGGGGATCACCTTCAGGATGCCCGTGGATCGGGTCTTCACCATCAGGGGGTTCGGCACCGTGGTGACAGGTACGGTCCATTCGGGCCGGGCCGGGGTGGGGGACACCCTGGAGGTATTGCCCCGGGGGCTCTCCGTGAGGGTGAGGGGGCTCCAGGTGCACGGCAGGGACGTGGAGGAGGTGGGACCCGGGGACCGGGCGGCCATGAACCTGGCGGGGGTGGGCAAGGAAGAGTTGGAAAGGGGGGACGTACTGGTCTCTCCCGGAGCCTTTGTCCCCTCGGAGTTCGTGGATGCCAGCCTCTCCCTGTTGCCCCGGGCCCGTCCTTTGAAGAACTGGGCCCGGGTGCGCTTCCACTGGGGCACTGCAGAGACCATGGGGAGGGTGAAACTCCTGGACCGGGAGGTCCTCAATCCCGGAGAGGAGACCCTGGTGAGGATTCACCTGGAGGAGCCCGTGGTGGTGGCTCCGGGAGATCCTTTGGTGGTGCGTTCTTTCTCTCCAGTGGAGACCATTGGGGGAGGCCGTATCCTGGACAGCAATCCCTCTTCCAGGTCCGTGAGGCGCGGGCAGCTCCACCATCAACTGGTCGCTCTCAGAGGTATGCCTGATTGGAAGCGCCTGGAGTTCTTTCTCCTGTGGGCCGGGGACAGGGGACTCACTCCCCGGGAGGCCTTTTTGAAGACCGGCCGGGGGGTACCCGTGGAGGAGGTGTTCAGGGAGGTGTTGCTCAAGGGCAAGGCCCTTCCCCTGGGAGGCAGGTACTTCCACAGGGAGGCGGTGGTCTCCCTCAAGAGGCGTCTGGAGCGCACGGTCCTGGCCTACTTCCAGGAGAACCCCCTGCGCCTCCACGTCTCCCGGGAGGAGATCCAGGCCCGCATGGGAGAGATGGACCAAAAGGTCTTTGATGCCCTGGTGGAGGAGGTGGCGGGGGACGGAAAGATCTCCCTTTCCTCCGAGGGAATGTCCCTCAAGGCTTCCGGGCCTTCCCTTTCCCCCCGGGAGGAGGAGTGGCTGAAATTCATCCTCCAGGAGTTTGACAGAGGGGGGTGGACGCCTCCTTCCGAGGAGGAGGTCTTCAAGAGGGGGGCAATTCCTCCCCAGAAGGGCAGGGCCCTGGTGAAGCTCCTTTTAGAGAGGGGAGACCTGGTGCGTGTTTCCCGGGAGATCCTTCTGGAGCGGCGGTGGGCCATGGAGATGGTGATGAAGGTCCAGCATGCCCTGGCCCAGAAGGGGGAGATCACCGTGGGGGAGTTCAAGGACCTCCTGGGGATCTCCAGGAAGTATGCCGTGCCCTATCTGGAGTTTCTGGACTCCAAAGGGATCACCCGCAGGGTAGGGAACGTGAGAAAGGCCAGGGGAAGGTGACAGGTCGAGGTTAGGGGAGGTTCAAAGTTCAAGGTTCAACCTTCCAGGTTGGAGTCTCCAGGTTCTGCAACTTTGAACTTTGAACATGGAACCGTTCCTGGCCTTGACCTCAGCCTTAGCCTCGGTATTGGGGGTGAGTATGGATATCAAGCAACTTGAAGCCTTTGTCCAGGTGGTGGAGGCCAGGAGTTTCTCCCGGGCCGCCGAGAGGCTCTTTCTCTCCCAGCCCACGGTTAGCGTCCACGTCCAGAGCCTGGAAGAGGTCTTGGGCACCCGTCTTCTGGATCGTCTGGGTAAAGAGGTGGTGCCCACCCCAGCGGGGGAGATCCTCTATAAGTATGCCAGAAGGATTATAGCCTTGAGGGATAGGGCCGTTCAGGATGTTCACCATTATCTGGGAGAGCTGGCGGGTAGTTTCGATATGGCCGCCAGCACCATACCCGGGGAGTACCTCCTGCCTCCCATCCTGGCCGAGTTTCAACGGCGCCATCCCAAGGTGAAGGTGAGCCTCAACATATCCGATACGGGGAGGGTGATAAAGGAGGTGGTCAGGGGCGCCTATCCCCTGGGAGTCGTGGGGGGCAAGGCCGAGGAGAAGGGCATCTCCTTTGTTCCCCTCTGTCGGGAGGAGCTGGTCCTGGCCTTTTGTGCTTCCCATCCCCTGGCCCAGAGGGATGGGGTGACCCTCCGGGATTTGCGCAACATACCCCTCATCCTGAGGGAGGAGGAATCGGGAACCCGAAGGACCTTCGAGGATGCCCTGAGGCAGGCGAAGGTGAATCTGGCCACTCTCCCCGTGGTGGCGGAGTTGGGCTCCACCACGGCCTTGAAAGAGGGGGTGAAGGCGTGCATAGGGGCGGCCATCATCTCTCCCAGGGCCGTGGAGGATGAAGTCCACTGCGGCATCATCAAGACCTTCAGAGTCCAGGGGCTGGATCTCAGTCGCACCTTTTATCTGGTGAAGAAGAGCAAGAGGACCCTTCCCCCTCCTGTTGAGAGGCTGGAGTCTTACATCCTCTCTTCCCTCTCAGGGGAATCATGAGATAGGCGGGTAGGCCCAGGACCACGGAGAAGAGGAGCAGGGTCATGTGGAAGAGGAAGGCTGTGGCCACGGCTTCTCCCCTGGCCATGCCCATGAGAATGAAGGCTCCCGTCCATCCCGCCTCGTAGGTGCCCACGCCTCCTATGGAGTGGATGGGGAGTACCGTTGTCAGTTCCGAGGCCGATGTGCCCACCACCACCTTCCAGTAGCTGAGGGGGTAGCCCAGGGGCCTGGTCATTTCCAGGGCCAGGAGGTAGAAGGCCAGGAACTTCACTCCCCATATGACCAGGGAGAGGAGGTTGGCCATGGCCATTCTCCTGCCCTTCCATTGCTCCTGGATCTCTTGGGAGAAAGATTCCAGGGACCCCAGGGATGGAGGTGGTTCGGAGCCCTGGGCCTTGCGCTGGAGCCTCCAGCCTCGAATCTTGAACCTTGAACACTTCTGGATGAGGGGGAGGATCCTGGCCAGCAGCTTGGGGGAGAAGAAGAGGATGGCCATGAGGGCGGGGACCACCAGGGCCAGGGTCTTCTCTCCCGGGAATCCCACGGCCACCAACCCTGCCAGAAAGAGACTTCCCAGGGCCAGCATGTCCGAGACCCGGGCCAGAAAGAGGCTGGAGAAGGCCGAGGGGAGCTGAACCTTGTGGAATCTGCCGAGAAAGTAGGGGAAGGTGAGCTCTCCCGTCCTGAAAGGAAAGAGGTTGTTGGCCAGGGTGTGGAGACACACAATGTGGAAGAGGGAGGAAGTGGAGATGGGTAAGCCCAGGAGGATCCGCCATCTTATGGCCCTCAGGAGGTAGGTGAAGGTATAGATGGCGAAGGAGAGAAGGATGACCAGGGGTGAGGCCTTCTTGAGGAAGAGCCCCACCACTTTGTAGTCCATCTGGGACAGGATGATACCCAGGAGTACCAGGGTGACAAGGACCACCAATGTGAGCGACTTGCCTTTCAACTCCCCTCCTGGGGCGGGGCAGTGTACTTTATCACGTAGGGTTTCTTGTTTTGCCCTTCATAGTAGATGCGGGTGAGAAACTCTCCCAGGATGCCCAGGGAGAGGAGCTGGATGCCCAGTATGATGAGGAGGACTGCCAGGATGAGGAGGGGGCGGTTTCCTATACGATGATGGAAGAAGAGCTTCACCACTGTCAGATAGGAACCCAGGATGAGGCCCAGGAAGAGGGACAAGAGCCCTCCCCCTCCAAAGATCCTGATGGGTCTCGTGGAGTAGCGCAGGAGAAACTGGACCAGGATGAGATCCAGGATCACCCTGAAGGTGCGGGTGAGGCCGTACTTGGACTTGCCGAAGCGCCGGGGATGGTGGTTCACGGGAATCTCGGCGATCTTCACTCCCATCCAGCTTGCCAGGGCGGGGAGGAACCGGTGGAGCTCTCCATAGAGATTGAGTCCTTTGACCACCTCCCGGCTGTAGGCCTTGAGGGTGCATCCGTAATCGTGGAGTTCCACCCCTGTCACCTTGGATATGAGCCAGTTGGCCATGGTGGAGGGGAGGATACGGCTGACGTAGGGGTCTTTGCGGTCCCTGCGCCATCCACTCACCACGTCGTAGCCTTCATCCATCTTGGCCAGGAGTCTGGGGATGTCAGCGGGGTCGTTCTGGAGGTCTGCATCCATGGTGATCACCACTTCTCCCTGGGCCAGGTCGAATCCCGCCGCCAGGGCTGCCGTCTGGCCGAAGTTTCTCCTGAAGTGGATGACCTTCACCCGGGGGTCTTCCCGGGCCAGGGAGTCCAGGATCTGGGGGCTCTGGTCCTGGGACCCGTCGTCCACGAAGATCACCTCGTATTCCTTTTCCAGAGGCTCCATAACCTCTTTGATCTTCCGGTACAGAGGCTCTAGGTTCTCCTCCTCGTTGTAGACAGGGATCACCAGGGAGATGTCCACTTGCCCTTTGCCTCCTCTTTTCTGGACTTTCAGGCCCAAAGCATACCCGTCTGGAATAGGTTTGTCACCCTCAACTAGAGGACCAGGCTGAGGTTGAGGTCAAGGTTGAGGAAAGGGGTGCTCAGCCTTAACCTTAACCTAGACCTGTCTTTGTTGTTAGTCCCAGTAGTCTTTCTGGAGAGGGGGTTCTCCCGGCTCAGGAATGATGACCACCTTGTCAAAGTACTCCCCGCAGTCCTCGCATATCCAGTGATAGATGATCCACAGCTCTTCTTCGGCCTGTATCTCTGTGGGTTCGGCTGCCAGGAGGTTGGTGCCTCCACAAAAAGGGCAGAAGTAGGGCTTAGCCACCCGTTCCAAGGGTCTTCCTCCTCATTCTCCTGGCGGGGAAGTGGAAGAGCACCAGGTAGGTCAGGGGGTTGATGAGCATGGAGAAGAGAAAGTTGGGGCTGAAGATGCCGCCCTGCCAGGTTTTCTGAAGGAACTGGGTGACACCCAGATAGCCTATGCACCCATCAATGGCGACATAGAGGACCAGGAGGGCTATCTGGACGGGTAGAAAGTCTTGGACTTCCAGCTTTTCGTTGAGGTAGATGACCAGGTAGGCCACCACCAGCTTGGCCAGGGCGTTCACCCCCAGGGCGTTGCCCGAGAAGAGGTCCTGGAAGAGCCCCGTGGTCCAGCCCATGAGAAGGGCCCCTGTGGAGGGATAAAGGCTGGCGTAGAAGATGGTGACCAGCAGGGGGAAGTCCATGAAGGGCCGGGAGTAGTGCCACATGGGAGAGAGGAGGCTCTGGAGGCCGTTGGCGGCCAGGGCCATGAACAGGGCCAGGGTTGTCTGCCTCCAGCTCCAGCGCATCATTTCTCCCTCTGGGAGAGGACCACCAGGAGGTAGCAGATGCGGGAAAATCGGGCCAGGGGTTTCACCCGGGCCTTCATGAAGAGGGCTCCCGGTTCCTTGCGGATCTCCTCCACGGTGCCCACGGGGTAGGCCTTGGGATAGAGCCTCGCTATACCACTGGTCACCAGGAGGTCACCCGGTTTCACATCCCTGTCTGCCACCACGTATTCCAGGGTGCACCACTCCTTTCCGGCGCCCTTCACAATGCCGATGACTCCGCTTCTGGAGTCCACCACGTGGACAGCAAAGGAGGGGTCGGTGATGAGAATCACTTTGCTCCACTCGTCGTAGACCTCGGTCACCTTACCCACCACTCCGTACTCGTCGAGGACAGGATCGTCTTTGGCCACTCCATCTTTTCTTCCCACGTTGATGAGGATGGTGTTGGACCACGGCGATGGGTTACCCCCTATGACATAGGTGCCTACGGTCTTGTACTCCAGCCTCTCCTTCACCTTTAGCAGGGCCTTCAGCCTTTCGTTCTCTTTGTAAGCCTCCTGGTAGAGGACCAGCCGCCTTGTGAGCTCCTGGACCCTCTTTTGAAGGCGTTCTTTTTCGAGGCTCTCTTCCCGGAGCCTCTTGGCCGATACGAAGTGGCCCTTGATGCTCAGATAGAGGTGTTCAAACTCCTGCCTGCCTCTCTCTTTGATGGTGTCTGCAATGAGGTAGACCTTCCCTGCTGTCCATTCCAGGGGAGGGAAGGCCTTGAGGATGGCTTCTCCTTTGATATCGGACATGATACCCGCCAGGGAGAGGAAAAAGAGGAAGAAGAAGACGGTGAGCCTGATCCTCTTTTCTCCCAATGGCCCCTTCCTTTCAGGCTATGGAGACCTTTTTGAGTAGCTCCAGTTCCTCCAGCACTTTCCCTGCCCCTCGAGCCACGGCGGTGAGGGGGTCTTCGGCCTGGATGGCGGGTAACCCCGTGTACTCCGAGATGAGGAGGTCCAGTCCCTTGAGAAGGGCTCCTCCCCCTGCCAGGATTATGCCCCGCTCGGCCAGGTCTGCGGAGAGTTCGGGAGGGACCTTTTCCAGGGCTTCCTTTATGGAGGTGAGGATCTCGTTGACGGGTCCCTGGAGAGCCTCTCTTATCTCCTGGGCTGTCACCTCGATCACCTTGGGCACTCCTTCCCTCAGGTCCCGGCCCTTCACTTCCATGGAGCCGTCCTCCAGATCCTGGATGGGGTAGGCGGACCCCAGCTCGATTTTCACCCGCTCGGCGGTGCGCTCTCCGATGAGCAGGTTGTGTTTCTTCTTGATGTAGGAGATGATGGCCTCGTCCATCTCGTCTCCGGCCACCCTGAGAGAGTGGCTGTAGACGATGCCCGAAAGGGCTATGACGGCCACCTCCGTGGTGCCGCCCCCTATGTCCACCACCATGTTGCCTACGGGCTCCTGGACGGGGAGACCCGCTCCAATGGCCGCTGCCATGGGTTGCTCGATTAAGTATATCTCCCGGGACCCCGCCGATTCTGCCGAGTCTTTCACGGCCCGCTTCTCCACCTGGGTGATGCCCGAAGGAATGGCTATGACCACCCGGGGCCTGACGAAGCCCCGGCGGTTGTGGACCTTGCGGATGAAGTAGTTGAGCATGGCCTCCGTCACTTCGAAGTCGGTGATGACCCCGTCTCTCAGGGGACGGATGGCCACGATGTTGCCCGGGGTCCTGCCCAGCATCCTCTTGGCTTCCTCCCCCACGGCCAGGACCTGGCTCTTGCTCTTCTCCACCGCCACCACCGAGGGCTCTCTCAGGATGATGCCCTTGCCCCTAACGTAAACCAGGGTGTTGGCCGTGCCCAGGTCCACGGCCAGATCCTTGGAAAATAACCCCATGATTCTGTTGATCATTTAATCCTCCCTGTTTATCCTCTCTTAACGGAGTGAGGACGGAGCTTGAGAACTGGCGCCCCCGGGGTGATTCGAACACCCGACGCACGGCTCCGGAGGCCGTTGCTCTATCCTACTGAGCTACGGGGGCGCTCTTGAAAAAGTATACCTGGGGATTGTAGGGTGTCAAGGAACCTTTTCCCAGGAGAGATCAGTGTTTACCGGACTCATAAGGGAGTTGGGCAGGGTGGTTTCCGTGGCCTCCATGGCAGGGGGAGTGAGGCTGGAAGTGTCCGTGGAGACTCGGAGGGAGCGTCCCCTGCAGGTGGGAGACAGCGTGGCCGTCAACGGAGCCTGTCTCACGGTGGTGGAGGTGGGGCCCGGGAGGGTTGTTATGGAGGTCTCCCCTGAGACCCTGGCTAAAACCAACCTGGGAGGGCTCAAACCCGGAGGGGTAGTGAACCTGGAACAGGCCTTGAGGGTGGGGGATGCCCTGGACGGTCATCTGGTTCTGGGCCATGTGGACGGTACCGTGACCCTCCTGGAGGTGAGGAGAGAGGGAGAGTTCTATCTCTTTCGTTTCTCCCTTCCCTCCCATCTGGCCCCTTACGTGGCTGAGAAGGGGTCTGTGGCCCTGGACGGAATCAGCCTCACGGTGAGCAGGGTGGAGGGGGACTCCTTTACCGTGGCCGTCATTCCCCATACCTACACCCACACCAACCTCCAGTTCAGAAGGACCGGGGAGAAGGTGAACCTGGAGGTGGACGTCATTGCCCGGTACGTGGAGCGCCTCCTGGGGAGGGACAGGGGAGCCCTCTCCGTGGATACCCTCAAAAGGGCGGGGTTTCTCTGAGTACCGTTCAGTGTTCCAGGTCTGAACTTTGAACCTTGAACCTGGAACTTTGAACTTAGAACCGTTCTACCTTCTTCGGTCCCGGTTGTCTCTTCTGGGCGGCCTGCCCGACGGTCCCCTGCCCCTGTCGCTCCTTTCCCCCCTTTCCCTGGGTGGCCTGGAGGGCTTGTCGGGGCGAGGCTCCATCTCTTCTTCCGCCTGTCCGGGCAGGGGTTCCATACCCTTCCTGGTGAGT
>Ga0256830_1003239_pt1 | contig 10261 bp, 7 predicted proteins | sample 128326metaG_FD_190537 | JGI IMG/M metagenome (GOLD analysis project Ga0256830, IMG submission 190537) | Hydrothermal vent microbial communities from Lau Basin, Pacific Ocean - 128-326 | ecosystem: Environmental > Aquatic > Marine > Hydrothermal vents | place: Pacific Ocean: Lau Basin | collected...
GCAGAGTCCCTTGCCTGCTCCGGAGCCATGTAATACGGAGTACCCATTGATGTACCCGTGTCTGTCATCCGGGTCATCTGGGCAAAGGATAACTTGGCCAATCCCAGGTCAACTAATTTAGCAGTTCCGTCAGATGTTATCAGAATATTATCAGGCTTAATATCTCTATGCACCAGGCCTTTCTCTTCCGCATGCATCATCGCCATTGCCATCTGCTTCATAAGGTTTACTGTTTCTTCCGGAGAGAGAGGGCCTTTTTTATCTACCTTATCCTGCAAGCTCTCTCCCTCTACATACTCCATGGCAAAGTAATGTTGCCCATCTATTTCCCCCACTGCCAGTCCCCTTACGATATTGGAATGGTCTACCTTAGCACTAATGCGGGCCTCCCGGTAAAACCTCTCCACATACATTTTGTCATTAGCTAAATGGGGAGGAAGAAATTTTAAAGCCACTAATCTATCCATGCTTATCTGGCGTGCTTTATAAACTGAACCCATTCCTCCCTGCCCCAGTTTTTTTAGAATTTCAAAGTCTCCAAATCTTTCCCCGGATAGATTCTCGTCTATGTATTGAGTTATGGAAGAGACCTGAGCCTGGGTAAGAAATCCTTTCCGAAGCAAGATTTTCTCCAGGGGAACATCCTCTCCGGATGCTAACAATTTCTCTCTCTCTGCCATTGCTGCATTCACATCTTTCTCAGCGGCCAAGCCACGCATAAGAGTAAGCTCAACTACTGTCCTGGTCCTGTTATCTATCTTTTCGGAGGCAGGAGCAACTATTTGACTGGTTATCCCTTCCCGGGTAAGCTCCTCGGACAATTTTTCTGCTTCTTCTTTACTCAGTTTATACCTTAAAGTATTATTTTCATCTAACAGTTCCGCGGGCGAGACCGCAACCTCGGGCAGTATTTTGCTTAATATACAGGCTATTTGATTGCACTGCTCGACGGTAATAGGTTGCGAAGTTGTAATCTGAACCTCAAAAACCTTCCCCTTATAACCCACCCTTTTACTCTACCAATAAATTACCAATCTTGCAAATCGTGAACGTGGATAAGAGGAGAAATTTTATGGTATAGTAGATATGATAAGAAAAACAGAAGAAGGAGGTGGCTATGTTACTCATAGGAGAAAATATAAACGTGATGAATAAGAGATTAAGGGCTGCCATGAAAGAGAGGAACAGGGACCCCATTCAGGAAATTGCCAGAAAAAGCGAAGCAAACGGTATGGATTATCTCGACCTGAATATCGGGCCTGCGCGCAAGAACGGACCGGAGCTGATGGAGTGGATTATTAAAACAGTAAGGGAAGTTACCAATCTTCCCCTCTCGCTGGACACCACGAACCTGGAAGCCATGAAGGTAGGCCTGGAGATGGAAAGGGACAGGGCCATAATAAACTCTATTTCCGTAACCGAGGAAAGAATGGATACCCTCTTACCGCTTATGAAAAAGTACAACTGCAAGTGTATTGCCCTTCTGATTGGCAGTACTGGTATGCCCAGGGACGCCACGGAGCGGGGTTCCCTGGCCTGTGAATTTCTATCCAAGGCTGACGAGGCAGGTATTCCTCACCAGAATATATACTTTGACCCAATAGTACTTCCCGTGCCCTACCAGCAAGACCAGGTAGTAGCCACCCTGGAATTCCTGAGCATGTTCAAAGAAATGCTACCGGACTGCTGCTCCACCTGCGGGTTATCCAATGTATCCAACGGTGCCCCGGAAGAGCTACGCCCTCTTATAAACAGAACCTACCTGGCCATGTTTATGAAATATAAGATTGACTCGGCCATCGTGGATGCATTTGATACAGAACTAATAGCCATGACTAGGGGAAGCAAAGAGAACATTGTAAGCTTACTCCACAGGATGATGGAAGGAGAAGAGATTGATGTTAACTCTCTTAGCGAAGAAGAGAAAAACTATTATAAGACATATCAAATCCTCTCCGGCAAAGTGCTTTACTCTCACTCCTGGTTGAAAGTATGAAATGAAAAAGCTAAGGGTTACATTTCTTCCTTACAAAAAGATTGTAGAGGTTTCTCCCGGTACAGATATCCTCACCGCTGCTGTACTGGGAGGCATAGGCATTACCTCTTCCTGTGCCGGAGAAGGCGTATGCGGAAGATGCAAGGTAATCATTAAAGAAGGCAAATTTGAAACCGAGCCTTCCGGAAGAATAAGCAAAGAGGAGAAAGCAAAAGGGATTGTTTTAGCCTGCAGGACAACTATACACTCAGACCTGACAGTAGAGATACCACCTGCCTCCCGCCTGGAAAAGGCAAGTATCCTAACGGAAGAAGCTAAAGAAAGCCGCTTGCGAGGCATGTACCTTCCGGGAGTAGAAGTCGCCGGAGAAATAGAATTACTGGAAGAAAGATTTTTCCTGCGTTCTCCTCTCTCTACAAAAATTTTCTTGAAAATACCTCCCCCCACTCTGGAAGATAATATTTCAGACCTGGAACGGGTTTACCGCGAAGTACGGAAAAAATTTGATATTCCCCTGTTACAAACCGGCTTGGCCAACGTAAGAAAACTGGGGCGAATTCTGAGAGAAAGCAACTGGGAAGTTACTGTAACCCTGGGGAAAAGGAACGGAACTACAGAGCTGGTAATGATTGAGCCGGGAGATACTTCAAGCAGAAATTTTGGTGTAGCAGTTGACATAGGCACCACTACACTCGTAGCACAATTAGTGGACCTTAATTCCGGCGAAGTTATTTCCACCAAGGCCTCCTTTAATCCCCAGGCAACTTTTGGGGAGGATATTATTACCCGGATAATCGTGGCAGAAAAGGAAGAGGGGCTGGAAAGACTCCACCACGTAGTGGTGGATACTATAAACGAGCTTATTTTTTCTATGGCAAATACCCACCAGATAGCCCTCAATGAAATAACCGCAGTAGTATGCGCCGGGAATACCACCATGACCCACCTGCTTCTCAGGGTGGACCCCTCCTACCTCAGGAGGGAGCCTTACGTACCCACTGCCAACCTTATGCCGGTAATACGCGCGGCAGAAGTGGGAATAAAAGTACACCCGCGCGGTCTCCTGGGAACCCTGCCAGCACCAGCCACTTTTGTGGGAGGAGATATAACCGCAGGAATTCTTGCCACGGGACTGGATGAGGAAAAGCAGGTAAGCTCTCTCATAGATATAGGCACAAACGGGGAGATAGTTATCGGGAATAAAGAGTGGATGGTCTGCTGTTCAGCCTCTGCCGGGCCTGCCTTTGAAGGAAGCGGGGTAAAGTGCGGAGTAAGGGCCAGAGAAGGCGCTATCCAGAAGGTAAAAATTACCGGAACAAATATAAAAGTTGAAACGATAGGTAATACCCTTCCCTTAGGGATATGCGGTTCTGGCTATGTAGATCTCGTATCCGAGCTTTTCAGAAACGGGATAATCGATAAGGCAGGCACCTTAAATCCAAACTCATTCCGGGTAAGGAAGAGCGAGGAAGGACCGGAATTCTTAGTAGTAGAAGGTAAATCCACTGCTACGGGAGAAGATATTGTAATAACCCAACCAGATATAGAAAACCTTATCCGTTCCAAGGGAGCCATATTCACTGCTTTTATTATCCTGCTGGAAAAGATGGGACTAAACAGGGAAAAAGTCGGGAAAATCTATGTAGCAGGCGGATTCGGGAACTATCTGGATATAGAGAACGCAATTTTTATCGGCCTTCTCCCGGATTTACCCAGAGAGAAATTCCGATTTGTGGGAAATGCCTCCCTGAGAGGCGCACGGCTGGCACTTTTATCCTACCCTGCCTATATGAAGGCACGTGAAATATCTTCTGCCATGACTTACATAGACCTTGCCACTGACCCTGCATACATGGACAGGTTCATTGCCTCGTTATTCCTGCCCCATACGGATACAAGCCTTTTCCCCAGCATAGAAAAAGAATTATCCAGGGCAAAAAGTTGAAGATTGGCATAGCTGGCAAAGGAGGCTCCGGGAAATCCACCCTGGCAGCGCTGATAATAGACTGCCTGCTGAAAAACGGGAAGACTCCCATCCTGGCAGTAGATGCAGACCCCAACCATTCCTTAGGAGAATACCTGGGACTGGATAAACCCAGCACCCTCATGGAGAAAATGGAAGAACTCCTGCAGCTTAAAGACAAGCTCCCTCCCGGCATGGATAAAGCACTTCTCTGGGAAATGGGCATTGCGGAAATCCTGCAGGAAAATAAGGGATTTGACTTACTTACCATGGGACGCACAGAAGGTGCGGGCTGCTACTGCACTGCCAACAACCTCCTGAGAACCTTCATGGAACGCCTGGAGAAAAATTATCCTTTTGTCGTCATGGACAATGAGGCAGGCATGGAACATCTCTCACGCAGAACTTCGCGGGAACTGGATTATCTTGCCATTGTAGCAAATCCCTTCCCCCACTCGCTGAAAAGTGCAGAAAGAATATGGGAAATCTCCCGGGATATGGATTTAGAAATCAAGGAAAGAATTCTGATAATGGTGGAAACCATACCGGGCGAAATAAAAGACCCGATAAAACCTTTCCGGGAGATAGCCTGCACTATTCCCTTTGACCAGGAAGTTCTCTCCCGCTCCCTGCAGAATCTTCCCCTGTTAGGAATAGATTCCTCTTCTCCCGCCCCCCGGGCAGTAGAGAAATTAGTGCTGGAACTGATAGCTAAGAACTGACACCGCCTGGCAGGAAGTAGCTCCACTCTAACTACTCACTACTTTCTTCCCATTCTGTATCTTTCCTTTCCCCATCTAAAGTCTACCTGCTCTACTGGATGCCTCCTTTCGCAGGCATGACATGCGGGCTGGTTACTTGTAATTCTTGCGCAATCTATCCCCTTTACCATTAACTGCTTACCGTTTACTGTTCACTATCTTCCGGTCTATAGTCTAAAGTCTCCTGATACTTGCTACATTGACATTATCCCATACAAAACCTTATAATCTCCTTGAGCAGGAGGTAAAAGATGAAAGAAAATTTAAGCATGGGATTAATCGTAGGGAACAGGGGCTTTTTCCCGGACCATCTTTGCAAAACGGGAAGGGCAAAATTGCTTGCGATTTTAAAGGAGAAAAATGTTGATGTGGTTACTCTTTCTGAAAAAGAGAGCAAGTTTGGAAGCGTGGAGACCTGGAGAGATGCCAAGAAATGTGCTTCCCTCTTCAAAAAAAACAGAGAGAAAATTTCTGGAATAATTGTCACCCTGCCAAATTTTGGCGATGAAAGAGGAGTCTCTGATGCCATACGTCTATCCGGCCTTGATGTTCCCATTCTAATCCACGCCTGGCCGGATGAAATAAAGAAGATGGATAGCACCCACAGAAGAGACAGCTTCTGCGGGAAAATCTCCGTCTGCAACAACCTGTTGCAATACGGGATAAAGTTTACTCTGACAGAAAAGCATACAGCTGACCCTGCTTCAGGGCAATTCTCCCGCGAAATAGACAATTTTTTAAGCATATGCCGGGTAGTCAGGGGATTAAAGAATGTGCGTCTGGGAGCAATTGGCACTAGGCCGCAGGCCTTCAAAACCGTGCGGTACAGCGAAAAAATCCTGGAAAAATTCGGAGTAGCGGTAGATGTAATAGACCTCTCGGAAATATTTGCCGGAGCGGAAAAGTTGAAAGAAGGCTCTCAGGAAGTAAAAGAACAACTGGAGAAAATAAATAATTACACCGATACCTCTGAGGTTCCTGCCACCTCCCTGCTCAAAATGGCCAAGCTCAAGGTTATAATTGAGAGGTGGATAAAAGAGAATGAACTCTCCAGTATAGCCATACAGTGCTGGACATCTATACAACAAAACTACGGGGTAATGCCCTGTGCTGTGATGAGCTTTCTTTCCAACTCGCTTTTACCGGCTGCCTGCGAGGTTGATATCACCGGAGCACTGAGCATGTACATCCTGCAACTTGCCTCTGGCACACCCAGTGCCATCGTGGACTGGAACAACAATTACGGAAATGAAGAAGATAAGACTGTCCTGTTCCACTGCAGTAATCTACCTGCTCACTTCTTCCACAAATCTCGCATGTATATCTCGGAAATCATTGCCAACGATATAGGGAAAGAAAACGCGTATGGAACAATTTACGGAAAAATCAAACCATCACCATTCACTTTTTTGCGCTTAACCACGGATGACTTTTCCGGCAAAATCAAGGGATACATCGGAGAAGGCCGCTTGACCGATGATAAACTGGAAACATTTGGTGGCTATGGAATAGCCGAAATTGAAGATTTGCAGAACCTGATGAAATTCATATGTGAAAATGGCTTTGAACATCATACGGTGATAAATCTCTCCCGCACTTCCGGAATTGTAAAAGAAGCCCTGGAGAAATACAAGGGCTGGGACATTTACCAGCATTCCGCTGCTTAAACTCTTCGTATAAGGAGGCAATATGGGTAAAAATTTTACGGATTTTCTCATTAACCTGGATGAAAGAGAAAGTATTATACGCAAGGAAGTAAAATCCCGGCTGAACCAGTTTCCCCCGGCAGATACCTCCGAATCAATAGTAGCCACCTACTTTATTCACACCATGCCTTTCACCAGCATAGAAGAATCGGGCCGGGAAATAGCCCGCCTGCAAACCAGCGGGGAGAAATATACAGGAGAGAATACTATCCTGCAACAGAGCACAGGCCACCTGATGGATGCAATCGCCTTTGACAAGCAGGGAACATGCGGGTTAGTGAGAATTGCCTTTCCGCTGATAAATATCTGGGATACCCGGCATGATACCATATATTCCTCCGAGATTTTACATATTGTGGCTGGTGCCGTGCAATTTGATTTCCCTAAGAATATTGATATTAAACTGGTGGATATAGCCATGTCTGAAGAGGTTATCTCAGCCTTTCCAGGCCCTGCCTTCGGCCCCCAGGGGCTGAGAGAATTATCCGGATACGGCGAGGGAATTGCCTTTGGGACCATCGGCAAGCCCAAAACCGGTCTCACTGCCCGGGAATATGCCCGGGTAATTGCCGAGGCAGCCAGGAACCCTCTCTTTCTTTTCGTCAAGGACGACGAAAACTATGGTGTATGGTACAAATACTGTCCTTTAAACGAGCGGGTAAAAGCAGTAATGCAGGCAGTTAAAGAAGCAGCAAAGGAAAGAGGAAAAGGGGAAATAATCTATGCTCCCCACATAGGCAACTGTGTCCAGAACCTGAGAGAAAATATCGATATTGCTCTGGATAACGGTGCCACAGCCATAATGTTCAGCGAAATACACGGAAGAGGAGGAGTACGCATGGCACGGGAGCATATGGCTAAAACAGGCAGGCAGGTGCCTATATACGGCCACAACGGTGGAATAACTCCCCTAACCCGGGCAATTTTCCGGGAAATCCTGGACATGTTTGCCCGGCTGGACGGGATTGACCTGAGGCAAACAGGCCCCGTGGGGACTCACACACTCCCGCTACTCCGGCCATACGGAGAGGAATGGGAGGCATGTGAGGAGATACTTACAAAACCATTAGGCCAGCATAAACCGGTTATGATAGCCAGGGCAGGAGGTCTTGACCAGGGTAACATCATATTAAATCTTGCTGATATAAAAGAGAGAGGCTATGACCCGAATAATTTCATCATGCTTTCCGGGTCAGCAATAAACGAATGGCGTAATGAATCCGGGGAATACGACCCCTGTGGCGGTGCAATTGCCATGCAGCAGGCGATACAAGCCTACGAGAAAGATAGATTTGAAGCACTACCGGCCGAAACTCATGTGAAACGGCTATACGAGCATGCCCAGAAACACGGTTACCGGGAGCTGGCCTCCGCCCTCAGACAACGTTACCCTGATAAGTTTCCTGCCATCCGCTGACTACCTGGTAATTGACCGAAGTTGCGCAGAGATAATCTTTATGTGTAATACTAACTTGATGTCAAAGATATAGTTTTCATTTAACCAAACTGACTAATAACGCCATGTGCAACTTTTAAGGTTAACTGTCCGGGATACCCTGCCCGTTCTCCCGACGGATGTGGGGGGAAAGCAGGAATCCATAACCCTATCTACCCGCTACTCACTACTAAATAAAAAAATTTCGCAGATGGTGTTATTACTCACTATACTGGGCACATTATCGCTTTTTCAATCTCTTCCCGGGAAAATACAGGCAGGATGGCATCCGCCTTCCCCAGAAAGGAGGCAGGAAGTGTATGAGTAACAGCAAAACATACAGCGCCTGCCTTCTTTGCTGCTTCTATCCCCACCACAGAGTCTTCTATTACCACACACTCTGCAGGATTAACCCCCAGCTCCCGGGCAGCAAGAAGGTATATCTCAGGAGAAGGCTTTGGCTGCCTGACATTCTCCTTGGTGATAATTTTCTCAAAGTATCCCCTCAGGGAAAATTCTTCCACAATCTTCAGGATAAATTCCCGGCGTGAATTCGAAGCCAGAGCCAGGGTATATTCCCGGGCAAGAGTGTGCAGAGTTTCTCTCACCCCCGGGAAAAGCTTCACTTCCTGGCTAAGGCTCATGAGAATATTAAATTTCTCTTTTAGTATTTCCTCTATGCTATACCGCACAGGTATTTTCCCTCTCTCCACCAGGATTTCCAGAAACTCCCTATCCGCATTACCTATCCCCACTTCGTAGTCCCGGGGGGATAGCTCTATTCCTATTTTTTCAAAAACCTGTTCCCAGGCTCTTACGTGCACCTTCTCGGAATCAAATAGTACACCGTCTCCATCACATATTATTGCCCGAATATTCATTCTTATCTCCTAAGCATTAACGCTATCTGCGACTTTTAAGGGATAACTATCCTGACTTGCCTGTTCCCAACCCCGATTTAACCGGGGGGAGGGCATATTTTCTCAAAATCCTGGGAGAAACCAGCGTAGCTGTTTTAGCCTTTACAGATTAATGCACTCTTATTATTATATACATTTTCTCTCGCGAAAGGGACGAACTGCTGCCTTTGCAAATGAAAGAATACATCCGCCCTGCCCCCCTAAAGAATTTTGCTATTTACCCAGGTAATCAGTACTCTTCACATTTTACCTGGTAGAAACCGCGGTCATGGCCGCAAGAGGGGCACTTTGCAGGAGGCTCCGTGCCAAATTGGACGTACCCGCATTCACGGCAAACCCACCATACTTCCTTCTCTTTCTTAAAGACTGTTCCAGCCTCTACCTCTTTCAATAATTTTTTGAACCTTTCCTCGTGGTGTTTTTCTGCCGTGGCAATTGCTCTCAATCGGTTGGCAATTTCTATAAGGCCTTCTTTCTCGGCAATATCGGCAAAGCCCGGGTACATTTCTGTGTGTTCATAATTTTCACCGGCAATAGCTGCCCTTAAATTTTCCGCCGTGCTGGCAAGGATAGTAGGCGCACCTGCTTCCACCTTGATTTCATCCAGGTTCTCTTCCGTTTTCTTCTTCAACTCATTGATTAATTTAAAAAGCCAGCTGGCATGTTCTTTTTCATTATCTGCCGTAAGCAGGAAAATCTCGGCAATCTGCTGAAAACCTTCTTTCCTGGCAATTTTTGCGTAAAAAGTGTAGCGGTTCCTTGCCTGGCTTTCACCGATGAACGCCTTGGCTAAATTCTCAATTGTCTTTTTCATATCTCCTCCTTTCAATTATTTAACCATAACCTTACTTTCTTATTCTATCATTCTCTTACTAATCAGGCAAATAACTCCGGGGGTAATAAAGTCCTCGGATCACCCCACTGTGTTACTATCCAACCTTCACTTGCCTTGCCGAGGTATACCGGGAAGAGGCAGGGAGGGGTAAATGTCTCCCAGGAAACGAGAGAGGATCTCTGCCCTGCTGCAAGGCAATTTCTTGCCTGTTATTTCCCTGCTCCTGGCACCTGCTACCCCATCTCTCACTAACACCGGGGATAATATTATCCTTTTATGCTATCTATGCCAATCCGCTTTTCTCTTTTATCACTTTTTTTACATCTGGAAAGATAATCAATATACTCGTTCCATATATTACGTCCCTGGGTTATACTGCGCACATACGGGACAAGACATAATGCCTGCTGTGCCCCCGCCTGTATCTTGGAAGAGTTGTGAGTTGCTCCCGATGAACATCGGGACCAGTTCTGCCTATCACCTCACACCTATCTCATATCCTCCCTAACTACTCGCTACTCGCTACCCGCTACTAATTATTCGCCATTCAAAAGAAAAGTTGCACATGGCATTAGTAGTTACCCAAATAAATTATTATTTTACTCCACAGCTTAAAATATTTGAAGAAAATATTAGCCGTCTGTC
>Ga0256830_1003240_pt1 | contig 10259 bp, 10 predicted proteins | sample 128326metaG_FD_190537 | JGI IMG/M metagenome (GOLD analysis project Ga0256830, IMG submission 190537) | Hydrothermal vent microbial communities from Lau Basin, Pacific Ocean - 128-326 | ecosystem: Environmental > Aquatic > Marine > Hydrothermal vents | place: Pacific Ocean: Lau Basin | collected...
CAGCCCCGAGAGACGCGTCAGGCCGAGGCCGACGGTCCTCGAGAGAACCGCTCCCTTGCCGACCAGGAAGAGAACGCCGAGCACGAGATAGGCGGTGCCGAGCGCGAGCCAGCCGCCCTTCTGGACGTTCAGGAAGAGGGCGCCGAACAGCCCGGCGCCGGCCCCCAGGGCGCCGATGAAGAGGGCCCGCGTCGCCATGAACACGCCCACCTGCGACAGCTTGACGGCGACGCTCCGGCCCTCGACGAACTTGATGAACAGGAGGCTCGATCCGATCGAGCAGGGCTCGACGAACCCGAGAAGGCCCAGCCCGATGGGAATCAGGATCAGATTGACGAGGTCCGCTTCGGCCACCGGTTCGCTCCTCCGCACCGCGATTCGGCGAAGGCTACACCCCGTACCCAGATACGGAGTCAAGATCGGAATTCCGACCGAAAAAAGGTGTCAGACACCTTTTTTCGCATTTTGCGGTTGACCGGATGGTCAGGATACGGGGATGATTCGCCGGCGTCCGGGGGCCGGGACCGGAGCCGGGCGCCGGGGCTTCGCGAGACGTCGGCAGGAAGGAGGCGAAGGATGTCGATTCTGATTCGCGGTGGGACGGTGGTCACGGCCGAGCGGAGCCGGCGCGCCGACGTCTACTGCGCCGACGGTCTCGTAAGGGCGGTCGGCGACGACCTCGACCTGCCCGCGGGCACCGAGACCCTCGACGCCGGCGGCTGCTACGTCATGCCGGGCGGGATCGACCCCCACACCCACATGGAGATGCCCTTCATGGGCACGGTGACGTCCGAGGACTTCTTCACCGGCACCACCGCCGGCGCCTGCGGCGGCACCACCATGATCATCGACTTCGTCATCCCGGCACCCGAGGAGAACCTCGTCGAGGCCTACCGCAAGTGGCGCGGCTGGGCCGAGAAGGCGGCGACCGACTACAGCTTCCACGTCGCCATCACCTGGTGGGACGACACCGTCCGCGACGACATGGGCGCGCTGACCCGCGAGATGGGCGTCAACAGCTTCAAGCACTTCATGGCCTACAAGGGCGCGATCATGGCCGACGACGAGGTGCTGGTGAACAGCTTCTCGCGGGCCCGCGAGCTCGGGGCGCTGAGCACCGTCCACGCCGAGAACGGCGATCTCGTGTTCCACCTTCAGCAGAAGCTGCTCGAGGACGGCATCACCGGCCCCGAGGGGCACGCGCTGTCGCGCCCGCCGGAGGTCGAGGGCGAGGCCGCCAACCGCGCCATCCGCATCGCCCAGGTGCTCGGCGCGCCGGTCTACATCGTCCACAACTCCTGCCGCCAGGCGGTCGAGGCCATCGCCAGGGCGCGCCGCGACGGCCACCGCGTGTTCGGCGAGGTGCTGGCCGGGCACCTGGTGATCGACGACAGCGTCTATCGCGACCCCGACTTCGCGTTCGCGGCGGCCCATGTCATGAGCCCGCCCTTCCGGGCCAAGGAGCACCAGCGGGCGCTGTGGCAGGGGTTGCAGTCGGGCGTGCTGCAGACGACGGCCACCGACCATTGCTGCTTCTGCGCCCCGCAGAAGGCCCTGGGCCGCGACGACTTCACCAAGATCCCGAACGGGTGCGGCGGCATCGAGGACCGCATGGCGGTGCTGTGGCACCACGGCGTGAACGCCGGCCGGCTGACGATCAACGAGTTCGTCGCCGCGACCTCGACCAACGCCGCCCGCATCTTCAACATCTATCCGCGCAAGGGCTCGCTCGAGGTCGGGGCCGACGCCGACATCGTGGTCTGGGACCCCGAGCGCTCGCGCACGATCTCGGCCGAGACCCACCACCAGAACATCGACTTCAACGTCTTCGAGGGCATGACCGTCAAGGGCGTGCCGGTGGCGACGCTGAGCCGGGGTGCGGTCGTCTATCGCGACGGCGACGTGCGCACCGAACGCGGCGCCGGGCGCTATGTCGACCGGCCCTGCTTCGCGCCCTTCTACGACGCCCTCGAGATCGCCAACGCGCGCAACGCGCCCAAGGCGGTCGAGCGGGCCGAGGCCGCCGAGTAGGCCGCGCCCCGGAGGCGGAGGCGGCGCCCGCGCCCCCTCGATCGACGCCGACGATCGACGCCGCGAAACCACGTAAGGGCCCGACATGGGTGAGCGCTACTTCGACGATTTCGAGATCGGCGAGCGTTTCGCGAGCGCCGGCGTCACCCTGAGCGAGGCCCAGATCCTGGATTTCGCGCTGACCTACGACCCCCAGCCCATCCACATCGACAAGGAGGCCGCGGCCAAGGGGCCCTTCGGCGGCCTCATCGCCAGCGGCTTCCAGACCCTGATGCTCGCCTTCCGCCTCTTCTACCAGCAGAACATCATCAACAGCGCCTCGCTGGGAGGGCCGGGCATGGACGAGATCCGATGGCTCGCGCCGGTGCGGCCCGGCGACACCATCCACGTCCTGGCCGAGGTCGCGGAGAAGCGCCCGTCGCGCTCGCGCCCCGACCGCGGGACGCTGGTGATGCGCTACGAGGTCCGCAACCAGCGCGACGAGCCGGTGATGACCTACTTCATCAGCCACATACTGAGGCGACGCGAGACCGGGTGACCCGTGGCCATCCGGCTCGAGGTCAGCGCCGGCCCCGTTTCTCGAGGTACTGCTGATGGTAGTCCTCGGCCGGATAGAACACCGCCGCCGGCACGATCTCGGTGACGATGTCGCGCCCGAACCGGCCCGAGCGCCCCATCGCCTCCTTCGAGGCCCGGGCCGCCGTCTCCTGGGCCGCGTCGTGAACGAAGATGACCGAGCGGTACTGGCTGCCGACGTCGGGGCCCTGGCGGTCGACGGTCGTCGGATCGTGGATCTCCCAGAAGAGAGCCAGGAGATCGTCGTAGGAGACGGCGGCCGGGTCGAACTCGACGCGCACCGCCTCGGCATGGCCGGTTCCGCCGGCGCATACCTCCTCGTAGGTCGGGTCCGCCGCCGTGCCGCCCGTATAGCCGACCGCGGTCGAACGGACGCCGGGGAGCGCCCGGAACGCCGCCTCGACGCCCCAGAAGCAACCGGCCGCGAAGGTCGCCGTCTGCATGCCGTCATCTCCCGTCGCGGCGCCGACCGGACCCGGCGCCCGAGAGAGATATGGGCGGCCGGACCGGCGCGGCAACCGGGGCGCAGCAACCCGCGCGCCGGCCGCATGTTGTATAGTCGCGCCATGGCGCGATCCTTCGTTTCGGCCCCTCGGTCCCCGGCGTTCGTCGCCGTCGCGGCGCTTCTCTGGCTCGCGCCCTTCCCCGCCCCGGCGAGCGCCCTGGAGCAAGGCGGCGCCGGCGTCGCGGTCGAGATCGTCGACGGCGACACGCTGATCCTCGACAACGGCACCGAGGTGCGCCTGGTCGGCATCCAGGCCCCGAAGCTCCCGCTCGGGCGCAAGGGATTCAAGGCCTGGCCGCTGGCCGACGAGGCCAAGGAGGCGCTCGCCCGGCTCGCGCTCGGCAAGCGGCTCGCGCTTTCCTACGGCGGCCGGCGGGTCGACCGGCACGGCCGGATGCTCGCCCATCTTCACGATCCCTCGGGCCGATGGATCCAGGGCGAGTTGCTCGGCCTCGGCATGGCCCGCGTCTACAGCTTCCGCGACAACCGCGCCCTGGTCGCCGAGATGCTGGCCCTCGAACGAACGGCGCGGGCCGCGCGCCGCGGCATATGGGGGCACCCCTACTACGCCGTCCGCTCCGCCGGCGAAGCCGGCCGCCATGTCGGGACCTTCCAGCTCGTCGAGGGGCGAGTGCTCCGGGCCGAGACCGTCAGGAGCCGCACCTATCTCAACTTCGGCGAGGACTGGCGGACCGACTTCACGATCTCCATATCGGGGAGGGACCGCCGCCTGTTCCGCCGCGCCGGCTTCGATCTCGAGGCCCTGGCGGGACGCACCGTCCGCGTGCGTGGATGGCTCAAGTCCTGGAACGGCCCGATGATCGAGGTCACCCATCCCGAACAGATCGAGCTCTTGACGGAATGACGGCGTCCACCCCTCGCAAGACCATGCGCACCCTTCTCGCGGGCAGCCTGCTGGCCGCGCTCCTGCCGCTCGCCGCCGCCTGCACGTCGGTCAATCCGGCCACCGGCCAGGAGGAGTTCACGCTCCTCTCGCCGGCCGACGAGGCACGCCTCGGCCGCGAGGAGCATGCCAAGATCGTCACACGCTTCGGCGGCGTCTACGACGATCCCGAGGTCGGCGGTTACGTCGCCGAGGTCGGCGGCCGCATCGTCGCCAACTCCGAGCTCGCCGGTTCGTCCTTCACCTTCACGGTGCTGAACACGCCGGTGGTCAACGCCTTCGCCCTGCCGGGGGGTTATGTCTACCTCACCCGCGGGCTGCTCGCGCTGGCCGGGGACGAGGCCCAGCTTGCCGGCGTGCTCGCCCACGAGGTCGGCCACGTCACCGCCCGCCACACGGCCCAGCGGATGACCCGCGGCACCCTGGTCGGCCTCGGCGCGGCGGTCCTCGGCGCCGCCTTCGGGGTGCCCGGCGAGCTCACCAACCTCGGCAGCGAGCTCTATCTGAAAAGCTTCTCGCGCGACCAGGAGTACGAGGCCGACCTGCTCGGCATCCGCTATCTCGCGCGGGCCGGCTACGATCCCTACGCCCAATCGGACTTCCTGCAGGCCCTGGCGGACCACGACCGGCTGGCGCGGCGCCTCGCCGGCGAGGACGGGTCGGGAGGACGGCCGCCCGAGTTCCTCTCCACCCATCCCCGGACCGCGGCGCGCGTCCGGCGGGCGATCGAGGCGGCGGCTGGGTCCGGCGTTCCGCCAACGGCCCCGCGCCGGCGCGACGCCTTTCTCGATCGGATCGACGGCCTCGTCTATGGCGACGCGCCCGAGCAGGGCTTCGTGCGCGGGCGCACCTTCTCGCATCCCGGGATGGGGTTCACCTTCACGGTGCCGCCCGGCTTTCGCCTCATCAACAGCGAGAAGGCGGTCTATGCCAAGGGGCCCGACCGGGCGGTGATCGTCCTCGACAGCAAGCCGACCGAGCGCCCGACCGATCCCTTGCGGTACATGGTCAACGGCTGGGCCCGCAACGTCCGGCTCGAGGGGATCGAGCGGATCGACCTGAACGGCATGGCGGCGGCGACCGCGACGACGCGAATCGTGCGCCCGAACCAGACGGTCTATGTCCGACTCGTCGCCATCGAGTTCTCGCCCCGACGCCTGTTCCGGTTCCAGTTCGTGGTCCCGGACCGGATGACGCCGCAGTTGGAGGAAGAGCTCAAGCGCACGACCTTCAGCTTCCGGCGCCTCGGACCGGACGAAGCGGCGCGGTTGAAGCCGCTCCGCCTAAGGGTCGTCACGGTGCGCGCCGGCGACACGACCGCCTCGCTGGCCCAACGCATGGCGTTCGAGGATTTCCGGATCGAGCGCTTCCGAACCCTCAACGGCCTCGTCCCGGGCGAGGAGCCGCGCCCCGGCACCCGCGTCAAGATCGTCGTCGAGTAGCGTTATCCAGTAGAGCGTCGTCTAGTAGAGAGAGGGCGGCACGAAGCGCCCCGCCGACGCCTCTCAAACCTCGATCCACTCGACGATCCGGCCGTCAAGGTCGAGGCAGGCGGCGTTCAGCGTCCCGCCGAACCCGGCCCCGCCGTCGAGCGTCGCCGTGAAGGGCCCGGCCGCGAAGCCGGCATGGTTCCGGTCATAGCCGCGCACGACCTTGCGGAAGCCCTGATAGGGAGCGTCGATGTCGGCGAAATAGCCGCTCCCCCACCAAAACGTATCGCCCTGCTCGGTGAGCGGGCGATGCGGATCGACCCCGGCGTGAACGAACAGGAGCTCGCCGCCGGCCGTGAAAGCGGCGCGGTGCAGGCCGGTGAGGAGCTCGTAGTGACCGGGCCGGGCCTGCATGGCGTCGCGAAGGCTCCCGGTCCATCTGGTCGCGGCGACCGTGCCCTCGCGCAGGCGGGCGCGCCCCTCGTCGGCGTTGCCATAGGCGGCGAGGGTCGCCGCCAAGCCCTGGCCGAGCATCCATTCGAGGACCTGGGTCGGTTCGGCGGCGAACTGGATCTGGAGGAGCTTGAGCCACATCTCCTCCTGGGCGCCGCGCAGGTAGACGATATCCCACGGCTCCAACCCCGGCTCGATCAGAAGGTCGCGGCGGAACCACAGGAGCTCGTCGAGAACCCCGGGCACGTCCGGCCCGTGGCCGAGATAATTGCCGAGATAGACCAGCCGATCGCCGGCCGCGAATCGCCGGGCGAGCTCGCGGTGGAGCGCGGCGAGCCGCTCGGCCTCGCCATGGACGGCGGCCACGGCCCAGACCCTCTTGGCCACCTCGAGGGTGGCGAAGACCTCGTCACGAGATTTCATGTCTGCGCGCCGGGCATGATCGAGGGCCAAGGATGCGCGCAAAGCGCAGCCAGGGCAAGAACGCGGCCCGGCCCCGTCGCAGGGGCGCGGATCGCCAGCGACGGGTCAAGCCGCGTCGCGCAGGAGCGTCTGGAGGCGCTGCGTCGCCGATTCCTCGTCGATCTTCTCCACCGCCGCGAGCTCGCGGGCGAGCCGATCGAGAGCCGATTCGTAGATCTGCCGCTCGCTGTAGGATTGGTCCGGCTGGTCCTCGTTCCGGTGGAGGTCGCGCACCACCTCGGCGATCGATATCGGGTCGCCCGAGTTGATCTTGGCCTCGTACTCCTGGGCGCGGCGGCTCCACATGGTGCGCTTGACGCGGGCCCGCCCCTTGAGGGTGGCGAGCGCCGACTTCATCTTCTGCGGCGAACTCAGTCGTCGCATGCCGACGGTTCTGACCTTGCCCGTCGGCACCCTGAGCGTCATCTTGTCCTTCTCGAAATTGATGACGAAGAGCTCGAGCTGAACGCCCGAGATCTCCTGGGTCTCGATCCCCGTGACCTGACCGACGCCGTGGGTCGGATAGACAACGTAATCATGGACCCTGAAACGCGGTTGGCTCGCCATACTTGCGCTCTCTCGAAACACGTTCCCTGCTGCGTTAATCGGCTCCGGGACAACAGCCGAGCGACCAGAGAGCACGCTTCGCACCCCCCGGCAAAGGGGCCTCGATTGTCGGTGGAGCGGATCCTGTGCGCCGCCTATGTCCCACGGGCAGGTCGCTGGCCACCGACACTAGCTGTTGGTGGATACGACCCGCCCGCAGACACTATATAGCATGAATCGGAGATGAATCCAAACCCTCGCAACCCCTGCGAGGGGTCGATTGCGGCGATCAGGAGCCGCCGGGCTTGGGGCTGAAATAGGTCTCGAACTTGTTGGGGACCCCGACATACTTGTCGGCGTCGGCCGGCGGCTCGCCCTTGCGGGTGATGTTCGGCCACTTCTCGGCATACTCGCGGTTGATCTCGACCCAGCGCTCTACGTCCTCCTCGGTGTCGGGGACGATGGCCTCGGGCGGGCATTCGGGCTCGCAGACGCCGCAGTCGATACATTCCTCGGGATGAATGACCAGCATGTTCTCGCCCTCGTAGAAGCAGTCCACGGGGCACACCTCGACGCAGTCCATGTATTTGCACTTGATGCAGGCTTCGGTGACGACATAGGTCATTCCGGTCTCCACTCACCCTTGTCCACGGCGGCGCTCGGGCCCGTCATGCGGGGTCGGGCCGCGCCCCGGCCGCCGGCCGGAGGCGCGCGAGGACGCGCTTGCGGGCGGCGCCGCTTTCCTGGTCGGATACATAGATCAGACCGCTGACTCGACGCAACAGGTTCGCTTCGTAAGGGTGGAGATCGCCGTCGGCGTAGGCGACCTCCCACAGGAGCTCGACCAGCGCGACCCGCTCGTCGTGGTCGAAGCCGTCCTTGACGGCGCGGGTGAAGCCGAGAAGCTGATTGGCCTTGCTCTGGGCCGCCTCGGCCTCGCTGATCAGCGTCTCGGCCTCGTCGGCCGAAAGACCGAAGCGCTGGCGGAGAAGCCAAAAGATCCGCTTCCGCTCGGCCTCCGCGAACTCGCCGTCCATGCAGGCCGCCTCGACCATCAGCGCCGCGGCCGCCAGGAGCTTCCCCTCGGTTCCCCGCTGCGGCACCGAATGGGCGCCTTCACCGAACAGTGACTTGATGCGATTGAACATGGCTTGCCTCGTCAGCGGCCCAGGGACCGATCCGTCCGTCTCTCCTCATCCCCCCTCGCGCAGCCGCTCGATGGCCCGGCGCTCGGCCTTGGTCGGACGGCCCACGCCGCGTGCCCGCCGGGCCGGGGCGGCGTCGCCGGTGGCCGGCCTGGGCTCGGGCGGCGCCAAGTCGCGATAGAGCGTCTGGGCCTCCGCGGCCGGACCGCGCCGGTTGCCGAGCCGACACACCTCGACGACCCGGATGCGGGTGCCCTGGGGAAAGGTTAGCACGTCGCCCACCCTGATCATCGCGCTCGGCTTGCCGACCGCCGCCCGGTTGACCCGGACCCGGTTGCCCTGGCAGAGCTTGGCGGCGAGCGAACGGCTCTTGAAGAATCGGGCATACCAGAGCCACTTGTCGAGCCGGATCGCGTCGCCCATCAGGCCCCCGGTCGCGGCCCCGCCGCCAGCTCGCCGAGCCGCGCGAACGGCGAATCGCCGTTGCCCGCCGGCCGTCGCCGGCGCCGCCCGCGGTGTCTCACCGGTGCCGCCCGCACGAACAGCGCCTCTCCGTCCCGGTTCTCGCGCCGATAGCCGAGCGCCCGCATCACCTCGGCAAACTCGTCCTGGCCGCAGCCGACCAGGGACAGCAGCTCGTGGTCGGCCGGGAACGGCCCGCGGCGGGCCAGCTTGCGCACCGTCTGGGCCAGGCGCTCGACCATGTCGACGCGGATCGCGCGCCGGCCGAACACCCGGAACCCCGCCGCCCGGTAGAAGCCCTCGGGAGTCGCCGGGTCGGCCGCCACCGACACCAGCCCGGCGGCCGGCGGCGCCGGCGCCGGCGCGATCCCGTGATGCACGGCCCACAGGAGGCCCCCGAGCCTGGCCCGGTCGGGCTTGACCAGCGCCGGCATGAACACGCTCGTCGCGCCGATGCGCACCCCGAGACGCCTGAGTTGCCGCCGGTCCGCAGGGGCCAGCGCCGACAGCTGGGCCGCGACCGTCCGGCGCGGACAGAGGCCGAACGATTCGGCGAGCTGAAAGGCGAGCCCGCGGGCGGCGCCGGCGAGGTCGGCGGCCTCGAGGCGGACGAGCGGCGCCAGCAGACGGCCGATATGGCCGTCGAGCCAGCGCCCGAGGCGCCGCGCCACGCGGGCGCGCGCGGCCGGGCTCAGATACTCCTGGGCGACCGGGGCGAGGCGCGGCCGGAGCGGCCGGTCGCCGGCCGCCAGACGCGCCACCGTCGCCCCCCGCCAGTCGAGCCGGCCGTCGCCGGCGAGACGGAAGGCGTCGTCGCCGTCGTCGCAGAGCCGCCGCGTGCGGGCCGCGATCTCGCTCCTGAGGGCGTTCTTGGCGGCGGCCCTGAGGGTCCGGCCCTCGGCCCCGCCGGCGCGCGCGTCGGGCGCGAAGCCAAGGCCCCGGAGCCGGCCGACATAGTGGGCCTCGACCCAGACCTCGCCGTCCTCGCCGATCTCGGCCGCGAGCCCCTCGCGATCCCTGAGCCGGCGGGCCAGCACCGTCGTGCGGCGGTCCACGAAGCGCTGGGTCAGGCGCTCGTGGAGGGCGTCCGAAAGGCGATCCTCGATCGCCCGGGTCCGCTCCTGCCAGGCCACGGCGTCCTCGAGCCACTCGCCGCGGTGCGACACGAAGGTCCAGGTGCGGATGTGGGCGATCCGGCCGGCCAGGGTGTCGATGTCGCCGTCGGTCCGGTCGAGCGCCGCCACGTTGCGCGCTACCCAGTCGACGTCGAGGCGCTCGCCGGGCCCCATGAGCTGGCGGTAGATGCGGCCGAGCAGGCGGGCGTGCACGTCGGCCATGGTCTTGCGGAAGTCGGGGATCTGGCACACCTGCCACAGGAGCCGCACCGCCGCCGGGCCGCGCGCCAGCCGGGCGATCTCGGCATCGAGGGCGAGCGCCCTGAGGGCGGCCTGGTCCACGGGATCGCGGGGGCGGACCAGGAACCCGGACGGCGGCGGCGCCTCGAGGCTGCGCAGAAGCTCGTCGATCGAGGCGAACCCGAGGTCGGCGTTGCGCCAGCGCAGCGCCCGAAGGCGGGGGAACCGGTGCTCCTCGACCCGGGTCACGACCTCCTCGTCGAGGGTCCCGGCGTCGGCCGTGGTGCCGAAGGTGCCGTCGTTGAGATAGCGTCCGGCCCGGCCCGCGATCTGACCGATCTCGGCCGCCGTCAGGGGCCGCGGGCCGGCCCCGTCGAACTTGCCGAGTGC
>Ga0256830_1003241_pt1 | contig 10256 bp, 10 predicted proteins | sample 128326metaG_FD_190537 | JGI IMG/M metagenome (GOLD analysis project Ga0256830, IMG submission 190537) | Hydrothermal vent microbial communities from Lau Basin, Pacific Ocean - 128-326 | ecosystem: Environmental > Aquatic > Marine > Hydrothermal vents | place: Pacific Ocean: Lau Basin | collected...
CCGGCCACTGCCGCTGCCCTCGTCGGAACGCACCGGCAGGCGATCGCCGGGGCGCACGAAACGCCGCGCCGAAAGGGGCGCCGAGGCCCGTGCCTCCAGTGCCCTGGTATCGAGCAGCCGCAGCAGCGTGTCGCCGGCGTTGACCCATTCGCCGTCGCGCTTGCGCCGTTCGACCACCACCCCGGCGAAGGGCGCGCGCCGCTGATGGCGGTGCAACTGCTCCTTCGCCTCCGCCAGGCGGGTGCGACTGATACTCAGCTCGCTGACGGCGACCTGCTGCCGGGAGGCCACTTCGTCGAGCTGGGTCTGCGCCATGTTGTTCTGCTTCGCCAGGCGGGTCAGGCGGCGCATCTCGCCGCGCAGGAATTTCAGCGTGGCCTCCTCGCGCGCCACCGCGGCGGTAAGTTCATCCACCTTGAGCCTGGCGAAGGTATCGTCGATGCGCGCCAGCACCTGGCCCGCCTCCACCCGCGTGCCGATCTCCGCCACCGACAACAGGCGGCCGCTGGCCTCGGCGGCGAGCAAGGCCTCGTGGCGGCCGACCACGGTGGCCGCCAGCCATTGCTGCGGCGCCAGCTTCACCCGCACCGCCTCGGCCACCCGCACCGGCGCCGGCGGATAGGCGGGCTCATCGGCCTGCGCCAGCGGTGCCAGGGCGGCCAGCAGCAGGGCCAGGCAGCGGCCTCGGGCGGCGAAGGGTGTCGGCATGGCTATTCCTCGCCCACCTGCCAGGGCGTGATCTTGTGCCCCAGCAGGCGAATCTCGTCGTCGTTGACGGGCCAGACGAAGGTCATCAGGTGGTGCAGGCGCTTGTCGCCGTCGTGCACGGTCTCGTATTCATAGAGGAAGAACTTGCCGGAGAAGCGCGTATCGGCCTGGCTGCGGCGCAGGTGCCAGGCGGTCATGGGGCCGCGCTCGTCCATGGTGGCCTTCAGCTTGTCGCGCCAGCCTTCGCGGGTCTGGGTCTTGAAGAAGCCCTCGTCGTACTGCGCCAGCACCGCGTCGTAGTCGCCGGCCTGCATGGCGCGGAAGACCGCGGCGGCCTTCTCCGCCACCACCGGGTTGCTGTCGATGTTGGGGTTGCCCTTTTCGCCGCAGGCACCGAGCAACAACAGCAGAAAACCGGCAAGGGCCAGGGACGGGACGGGGGTGGATCGTGCGGGGTATTTCATCGCGGATGCCCATGGAACGGTGTCGGAAAATGTCGCTGAATGTACCACATCCGGCGAGCGGGCAGTCAGTGCCGCATCACGCGCGCAGCGGGCGATCCAGGCGGCGATAGGCGATGGCCTCGCTGAGGTGGGCGGTGCCGATCTCCGCCGCACCGGCCAGATCGGCGATGGTGCGCGCCACCCGGAGGATGCGGTGGTAGGCGCGGGTGGAGAGGCCGAGGCGCTCGATGGCCTGTTCGAGCAAGGCACTGTCGTCACGGCCGAGGCGGCAGTGACGTTCCACTTCACGGTTGGGCAGGGCCGCATTGGGCTTGTCGCTGCGCCGCATCTGGCGCTCGCGGGCGACCACCACCCTCTCGCGCACCTGGGCGGAGGTCTCCGCCTCGGGATCGGCCTCGCCACGCAGCAGCTCGCGCGCCACCGGCGGCACCTCGATGTGCATGTCGATGCGGTCCAGCAGCGGCCCGGAGATGCGCGCGCGGTAGCGGTTGACCTGCTCGGCGGTGCAGCGGCAGCGGCCGTTGGGGTGGCCGAAGTAGCCGCAGGGACAGGGATTCATGGCCGCCACCAGCTGGAAGCGGGCGGGAAACTCGGCCTGGCGCGCGGCGCGCGAGATGCTGATGCGCCCCGACTCCAGCGGCTCGCGCAGCACCTCCAGCACGTGGCGGTCGAACTCCGGCAACTCGTCGAGAAACAGCACTCCGTGATGGGCCAGGGAGATCTCGCCGGGCCGTGGCGTGCTGCCGCCGCCCACCAGGGCCACGCCGGAAGAAGTGTGATGGGGATGGCGGAAGGCCCGCTGGCGCCAGCGGCTGGGATCGAAGGGCTGGTTGCTGATGGAGGCCACGGCGGCGGCCTCCAGCGCCTCGGCCTCGCTCATCAACGGCAGGATGCCCGGCAGGCGGCTGGCGAGGAGGGTCTTGCCGGTGCCGGGCGGACCGCACATGAGCAGGCTGTGGCCACCGGCGGCGGCCACCTCCAGGGCACGCTTGGCGTGCTGCTGGCCGCGCACGTCGGCGAGGTCGTCCGTCGCGGGCGGCGCCTTGCCGGCATCCAGGGGCTCGGCGACCGGCAGCGGCCGGCTGGCGTTGAGGTGGGCACAGACGCCCAGCAGGTGGTCGGCCACCCGCACCCTGGCATCCTCCACCAGTCCGGCCTCGCGGCCGTTGGCCGCCGGCACCACCAGGGTGCGGCCGGCCTCGCGGGCCCGAATCGCCACCGGCAGCACGCCGCGCACCGGGCGCAATTCGCCGCTGAGGGCCAGTTCACCGAGAAATTCGTAGTCCGCCATATCGCCACCGGCCACCTGCCCGGAGGCGGCGAGGATGCCCAGGGCAATGGGCAGGTCGAAGCGCCCGCCCTCCTTGGGCAGGTCGGCGGGGGCGAGATTGATGGTGATGCGGCGGGCGGGAAACTCGAAGCCGGCGGTGAGCAGGGCACCGCGCACGCGGTCCTTGCTCTCCTTTACCGCCGCCTCGGGCAGACCGACGATGGAGAGGCTGGGCAGACCGTTGGAGAGGTGCGCCTCGACGGTCACCAGGGGGGCATCGATACCTACCGAGGCGCGGCTGTAGACAATGGCGAGTGACATGGCATTCCTTGCCGGTGGCTCTCAAAGAAAACGGATCGTGTGGGCCCCGCCCATCCTATGCGGTTAATTCGGTCATGCTTCGCGGCTGAAGCCGCTCCCACAAAGCTGAAGCCGCTCCCACAAAGCTGAAGCCGCTCCCACAAAGCTGAAGCCGCTCCCACGAAACAGATGGCACCCCCCGGCGTCAGCCCTCTTCCAGCGCGGCGACGCGCCTTTCCAGCTCCTCCAGCTTCTGCCGGGTGCGCGCCAGCACCGCGGACTGCACCTCGAATTCCTCGCGCGTCACCAGGTCGAGGCGGGCCAGTCCGGCCTGCAGCACCGAGTGCAGGTTCTTTTCCAGGTCGCGCTGCACCTCGCCCACGCCGGCGGGCAGGAGCTTGAGGACGTTGCGGGTCAGTTCATCGAGTTGCTTGGCATCGAACATGGGGGGCCTCCAGTGACCCGCAGTCTAACCACAAGCCCCGCCGCTTGGCCAGACTTCCGCGACAGCCGGCCACACCGACGCACCAATTGGGTGCGGCCGGCGCCACGCATCACCATTCTTGTGCAGTTTTCCCCCTCCCCGGCCACAAGCCGACCCTAAACCATTGATATTCAAGCCATCGGCAAACTTGGCACAGGCCATGCAGATCAAGGCCGAGCAAAATGCTTCTCAAAAAACCGCAGTACACGTCCACGGCAGCGCGCCGCGGGCCAACCAACACCTTTAGGGAGAGACGCCATGAAAATGGTTGTAGCAATCATCAAGCCCTTCAAGCTGGACGACGTGCGTGAAGCGCTGTCGGAGATCGGCGTGCAGGGCATCACCGTGACCGAGGTCAAGGGCTTCGGTCGGCAGAAGGGCCACACGGAACTCTACCGCGGCGCCGAATACGTGGTGGACTTCCTGCCCAAGGTCAAGATCGAGCTGGCCATCGACGACGACATCCTTGAGCAGGTCATCGAGTCCATCAGCAAGGCCGCCAACACCGGCAAGATCGGCGACGGCAAGATCTTCGTATCCACGCTGGAACAGGTGGTCCGTATTCGCACCGGCGAAACGGGCTCCGAAGCGCTGTAACAACTCTTGGGGACAGTCACAATGGAAAATCAGATTTTTCAATTGCAGTACGCCATGGACACCTTCTACTTCCTGGTAATGGGTGCCCTGGTGATGTGGATGGCGGCCGGCTTCGCCATGCTGGAGGCGGGCCTGGTGCGCGCCAAGAACACCACCGAGATCCTCACCAAGAACGTGGTGCTGTTCGCCATCGCCTGTACCATGTACCTGGTCGTCGGCTACGACATCATGTACGGTGGCGGTCTCTTCCTCGCCGGCATCGACGGCGGTGAAAGCCTGGTGAAGGACGCCCTCGCCGCCTCGGCCGAGAACGGTTTCGAAGGCGATTCCGTGTACTCCGCCGCTTCCGACTTCTTCTTCCAGGTGGTGTTCGTGGCCACCGCCATGTCCATCGTCTCCGGCGCCGTGGCCGAACGCATGAAGCTGTGGTCCTTCATGCTGTTCGCGGTGGTGATGACGGGCATCATCTACCCCATGGAAGGCAACTGGACCTGGGGTGGTGGTTCCGTGTTTGGCCTGTTCAGCCTGGGTGACGACTTCGGCTTCAGCGACTTCGCCGGCTCCGGCATCGTGCACATGGCCGGCGCCGCCGCCGCCCTGGCCGGCGTGCTGGTGCTCGGCCCGCGCAAGGGCAAGTACGGCGCCGATGGCACCGTTCATCCCATTCCCGGCGCCAACCTGCCGCTGGCCACCCTCGGCACCTTCATCCTGTGGATGGGCTGGTTCGGCTTCAACGGCGGCTCCGTGCTCAAGCTCGGTGACATCGCCAACGCCAACGCCGTGGCCATGGTGTTCCTCAACACCAACGCCGCCGCCGCCGGCGGTGTGATCGCCGCCATCATCGTCGCCCGCGTGATGTTCGGCAAGGCCGATCTGACCATGGCCCTCAACGGCGCCCTGGCCGGCCTGGTGGCCATCACCGCCGGCCCCGACACCCCCACCCCGCTGATGGCCACCATCATCGGCGCCATCGGCGGCACCATCGTGGTGTTCTCCATCGTCGGCATGGACAAGCTGAAGATCGACGACCCGGTCGGCGCCATCTCGGTGCACGGCGTGGTCGGCCTGTGGGGCCTGCTGGCGGTGCCGCTGACCAACAGCGACGTCGGCTTCCTCGGCCAGATCGTCGGCGCCCTCACCATCTTCGTCTGGGTGTTCGGTGCCAGCCTCGTCACCTGGCTCGCCATCAAGGCCATCATGGGAGTGCGCGTCAGCGAAGAAGACGAGTACGACGGTGTCGACCTCTCCGAGTGCGGCATGGAGGCCTATCCGGAGTTCACCAACAAGTAAGCCGGCAGGCTTCGCCGCCACGGATGGCGGAAACTACAAATTGTGTGACACCGTTCCGCGGGCGCCCAGGCGCCCGCTTTTTTTTGCCCGGCCGCCGGGCTATGCTTTTGCAAACATCTTCGCTCCCGAGGCCCGCATGAAAACCATCATCGCCGTCATCACTCTCAGCCTGGTCTGCATCACCGGCGGCGCCCTGGCCGGAAAGATCTACAAATGGACCGACAGCGAGGGCAATGTCCACTACGGCGAGAGACCACCCAGCAGCCAGGCCAGGGAGGTCGAGATCCGCAAGGCCCCGCCATCCAGCCGCGGCGCGGCTCCAGCGGGCAATTCCCTGCAGGAAACCAACAAGCTGCTCGAGACCATGCGCAAGGAGCGCGAGGAAAAGGCGGCGAAAAAGGCCGCCGCGGAAAAGGAACGCAAGCGCCGCGAGGCCAACTGCTCGCGCGCGAAGCGCCGGCTGGCCGGCTACCAGATCGGCGGACGCATCTACGAGGTAGACGAACAGGGTGAACGCAGCTACCTCAGCGACCGGGAGATCCAGAAACGCCTGCAAGCGGCGCAAAAGGAAGTGGACAAGTGGTGCAAGTAAAGCACCGCCGCTAACGCCAAGTAGCGGCTGGAGAACGATTGCCGCTCAGCCTTCCCGCAATCTCCTCACTGCTGCGCGATACCCTGTACTGGCCTGGCTATCCGCCCAAGGCTTCGCGCAGAAAGGTCGGCAGCACGAATGCCGCGCGGTGAATCCCGGCGTTGTAGTATCGCGTCTCGAAGGGCTGGGCGGCCACGTCGGCCTCGCGCAGGCCTTCGATCTTCTCGCCCTTGCGGGCAAGGGTGGCGGACCACCAGCCCGAGGGATAGATCATCTGCGGAAATTGCAGGGTCTTCACGTCCGCGTAGCCGGCATCGCGCATGGCGCTGTGCATGTCGCACAGGATGTGCAGGTGCAACAGCGGCGACTCGCTCTGCTGCACGATCATGCCGCCGGGGCGCAGGGCGCGCAGGCAGTCCGCGTAGAAGGGCCGCGAAAACAGGCCCTCGGCGGGGCCGACCGGGTCGGTGCTGTCGATGATCACCACGTCGAGGCTTTCCGCCGGAGCGTCCTTCACCCACTGGATGCCGTCGCCGAAGATCAGCTCGGCGCGCGGGTCGTCGTTGCGTTCGCACAGTTCGGGGAAGTACCGCTCGGCGAGGCGGGTGACGCGCTCGTCGATCTCCACCTGCACCGCGGACACCACCTCGGGATGCCGCAGCACCTCGCGCAGGGTGCCGCAGTCGCCGCCGCCGATGATCAGCACCTCCCGCGGCGCGCTGTGTGTGTAGAGCACCGGGTGTGCCATCATCTCGTGATAGACGAAGTTCTCCCGCGCCGTCACCATGGTGCAGCCGTCGATGACCATGAAGTTGCCGAAGTCGGTGGTCTCGAACACCTCGATGTGCTGGTAGGGCGTCCGCTCGTCGGCCAGCTTGCGGCGGATGCGCAGGGAAAAGGCCGAGCCGGCATCCGCGTGGATTTCGGTGAACCAGTTGGCGTCGAGCATGTTCACGGGGAGTCCTCGGAGTGACGAAAAAGTGGGCGGAATTATCCGCGTTTCGTTTGATGTTGAAAACCATGATGATGGTAAACCTTTTTGATTCACCACAGAGACACAGAGGGCACAGAGTTTTTGTTGTGAAAGAGTAGTAGAAAGCGTTATATAGCCGGACACTTCACAGTCCGGTCAACCTGTCTCGTTGAATTTTTAATTTCTCTGTACACGCCGTGTCTCTGTGGTGAAAGGCCTTTCATGAACGACATCCAGCAAGCCCGCGACATCTACAACCTCGCCCACTGGGGCGGCGGCTATTTCGACATCGCCGACAACGGCCACCTGCACGCCTTTCCGGCGCGCGACGGCCATGGCATCGACCTGCACGCCCTGGGCGACGAGATCCGCGACGCGGGGCTGGCGTTGCCGGTGCTGGTACGCTTCGGCGGCATCCTGCGCGACCGCGTGGCGCGCCTGTGCGGCGCCTTCACCGAGGCCATGCGGGCGCACGACTACGGCGGCGGCTACACGGCGGTCTATCCCATCAAGGTGAACCAGCAGCGCAGCGTGGTGGAGGAACTGCTGGGCGCCGCCGACGGCGCACGGATCCGCGTCGGCCTGGAGGCCGGCAGCAAGCCGGAGCTGATGGCGGTGCTGGCCCTCGCCGACCGCCAGCGCGGGCGCATCGTCTGCAACGGCTACAAGGACCGCGAATACATCCGCCTGGCGCTGATCGGCCAGCTGCTGGGCCACCACGTCACCCTGGTGCTGGAGCAGCCCTCGGAGCTGGCGCTGATCCTCGATGAGGCGCGCGCGCTGGGCGTCACACCGCGCCTCGGCGTGCGCGTGCGGCTGGCCTCCATCGGCCGCGGCAACTGGCAGAACACCGGCGGCGAGAAGGCCAAGTTCGGCCTCTCCGCGCGGCAGGTGCTGGCCGCCGTCGAACAATTGCGCGAGGCCGGCATGCTCGACGCCCTGGAGCTGCTGCACTGCCACATGGGCTCGCAGCTGGCCAACATTCGCGACATCCAGCAGGGCCTGCGCGAGTGCGCGCGCTATTACACCGAGCTGCACCGCCTCGGCGCCAGCATCCGCAGCGTGGACGTGGGCGGCGGCCTCGGCGTGGACTACGAGGGCACCCGCTCGCGCAGCTATTGCTCCATGAACTACAGCCTGCAGGAATACGCCAACAACGTGGTGCACATCCTGTGGGAGGCGTGCCGCGCCGCGGGCCTGCCGCAGCCGCACATCATCAGCGAATCCGGCCGCGCCCTCACCGCCCACCACGCGATGCTGATCACCGAGGTCACGGAGGTGGAACGGGCCGTCGACGACGCGCCCCTCGCCCCGCCCGCGGACGGCGAGGCGCAGATCCTGCGCGACCTGTGGCAGGGCCTGCAGGCCCTCGACAGCCCCGGCGCCAGCCCGCGCGCGGTGGTGGAGATCTACCACGACGCCGTGCACGGGCTGGCCGAGGCGCAGGCCATGTACGTGCACGGGGTGCTGGACATGGCCGCCAAGGCGCGCGCCGAGGCACTCTATTCCGCCACCTGCGCGCGCATCCGCGGGCGCCTCAACCCCGGCGTGCGCGCGCAGCGCGAGATCCTCGACGAACTCAACGAGAAGCTCGCCGACAAGTACTTCTGCAACTTCTCCCTGTTCCAGTCCATGCCGGACGTGTGGGCCATCGGGCAGGTGTTCCCCATCGTGCCCCTGCAGCGCCTCGACGAGATCCCGGACCGGCGCGGCACCCTGCAGGACATCACCTGCGACTCCGACGGCCGCATCGACCAGTACGTGGACGGCGAGGGCCTGGAGACCAGCCTGCCCCTGCACGCGCCGCGCCAGGGCGAGCCCTACCGGCTGGGCATCTTCCTGCTCGGCGCCTACCAGGAGATCCTCGGCGACATGCACAATCTGTTCGGCGACACCAACGCCGTGGACGTGCACCTCGACGGCGACGGCCGTCACCGCCTGGCCCACGTACAGCACGGCGACACGGTGGCGGCGGTGCTGCGCCACGTGCACTTCGAGCCCGAGCGCCTGCTGGCCAGCTACCGCGAGCAACTGGCTGCCAGCCGCCTGCGCGAGGCGCAGCGGGCCCGTTGCCTGGCGGAATTGCGGGCCGGCCTCGACGGCTATACCTATCTGGAGGATTGACCTTCGCGCCGACTGCCGCGACACTGCGCAAACGGCAGGCTGGCGGAGAGGATGCCGACAACCTGCATCGCTGCCGGCGGTATCGCAGCGTAACCACAATCCACTCCATCTCTACAGAAGGAACGACCGACATGAAGCGTCATCTGCAGCGAATCCACGCCTGGACACTGGCCCTGCTGACGGCATTGGTTCTCAGCACCCCGGCGGGCGCCGCCGAGGAAGGCACGGCCGGCGAGGACGCCGCCTACACCCCCAAGGGCAGCGTCGCGCGCAGCGCCTTCACCAGCGCCATCGTCGACCGCGAGCCGGTGGACAACCTGGTACGCGTGCCCAACAGCGTGAACCGTATCTACTTCTTCTCCGACCTGCGCGGCCTGCAAGGTGAGATCGTCACCCACCGCTGGGAATACAATGGCCAGGTGATGGCCGAGGTAAAGTTCCGCGTCGGCAACGGCCCGCGCTGGCGCGTCTACTCCAGCAAGAACCTGCTGCCCGAATGGACCGGCAAATGGACCGTGGTGGTGCTGGACGAGGCCGGCTGGCCACTGAAGGCCTCCATGTTCGAATACGTCGACGCGACCCAGGAGGATGCGCCCCCCGCCCCCTAGGAGTCTGTCGGATTTAGGAATAATCTACTGCGCGGGCACCCGTTCGGGTGCCCGCCGACCAAGCATTCAGTCCCCATTCACTTCCCCGTTCACAGAATGCGGTTATACGCCTGAAACTCCCTTCAACTACGCCTGCAAAAGGACGATAAGGTCAACGACGACCACCCGAAGTGATTAATTTTTCCGAGGGGAAGGCCAAGAATCTTCTATGGAATTCACCGCGGGCAGGTATGGATATTAGAAGATTTTTCGCATATTCTGATTTAATAATAATCAGCGTTCATCCCAGACTACTTTACATCCCAGACAAAAGGACAACCGGAGCCACCACACCATGAAAGACCACATCTGCACCTACTGCGGCCACGTCGGCAAACCCATTCCGCAAAGTCCCGAAAGCTTTTTCGTTGACGCCTTCATCTGGGGCGTCGTCGGCAGTTTCGCGCTGATGACCGGCATCATGCCCTTCCTCATCATCCCCGCTGCCTGGACCGTCTATCACATCGCCAAGTTCAAGACCACCAAGTGTCCCGAGTGCCTCAGCCTGGACATGGTGCCCATGAACAGCCGCAAGGGCCTGGCGGCGCAGGAGGCGAAAAAGAACCCGATACAGGTGTGGCGCGCCGACGAGGCCAAGGGCAGCAAGTAGACCCGCACAAGCCCATTGGTCAGGATGAAAAAAGGCCCCGGCTGCCCAAGCAGCCGGGGCTTTTTGCCGATCTAGTCGCGGGCGTAAAAGATTTTGATCAGCGTCTGCGCGCCCGGTAAGACGCGTTGCAGCATTTCGCGCTCCGCCTCGCGGAAATAGTCCCGCAGGCGATGCACCCCCACGTGTGGTTCCGCCGG
>Ga0256830_1003242_pt1 | contig 10250 bp, 15 predicted proteins | sample 128326metaG_FD_190537 | JGI IMG/M metagenome (GOLD analysis project Ga0256830, IMG submission 190537) | Hydrothermal vent microbial communities from Lau Basin, Pacific Ocean - 128-326 | ecosystem: Environmental > Aquatic > Marine > Hydrothermal vents | place: Pacific Ocean: Lau Basin | collected...
GACGTACCAGTGGCGAAGGTGGAAGGAGAAGGGGTCTTTTCTTCCTGCCGTGGCCCATGGGATGACCACACAGAGGAGGGCGGTGAGGATGTCTATGCCGGTGTGGATGAGCCAGGAAGGTATGTCCTCTCTGTGGAGGACGGTGAGGAAGGCCATGATGATGCAGAAGGCAATTGTGAGCAGATCCTCTATGCGAATCTTCTCTCTCATCAAGGGCCCATCTTTACGTCCCCAAGTCCTGGTGGTCAAGGATGGAGGCGTCGGGTTTGAGGGTCCCGCCCTGGAGGTCTCATGAAAAGCGAGGTTTTATTCTTGAAATGCTCCGGCGGATGTGCTTAAAAGTGAAAAGAAGCGGAAGGAGGGGGAGGCGCCGGTGGGATTTCTCAAAAGGCTGAGATCCAGAAGGTACTCTCTCTTGCTCTTCTCCCAGTACGAAAAGAGAAAGGAGATCCATTTCACCCTCCTCACCCCTTTTCTCCTCTTGGTCTTTTTCTTGGTGGTGATAGGGGGCAACAGCCTCCTGGTCAGAGACTACCTCCAAAAGCGGCATCGGGCCCTCCAGGCCGACAGGTTTGAAGAGGAGCTGGCCCAGTGTCAGCTGGAGTTCCGGAAGCTGGCCTCCGAGTTGGGGGAGATGGAGGACAGGATGGTCCGCCTCCAGATCATGGATTCCCGCATAAAGAGGCTGGCCCACCTCGATTCGGGGAACAAGGTCCTGGCTCTGGGTGGTCCTGAGGAGTTCTCTCTGAGGAAGCGGATGCGGGGTCTTCGTGAGAATACCCAGAGACTCATCATGGAGGTGAAGAGGGACCTTTTCAGGGTGAGACGGGTGGCGGCTGAGCAGGAGGAGAGCTTCCACGTCTTGGAAGAGTTTCTCCGGAGCAGAGAGGCCCTCTTGATTCATACACCCCTGGGATTTCCCGTGCGGGGGTGGATCACTTCTCCATACGGCTATAGGAAGAGTCCCTTTACCGGTCGGCGGGAGTTCCATGAAGGTGTGGACATAGCCGCCCCCGTGGGTGCCCCTATCAGGGCCGCCGCCGACGGCGTGGTGGTTTTTGCAGGGAGAAACGGGGGCTACGGGAAGATGCTGGTGATAGACCACGGCTACGGTTACTCCACGGCTTACGGCCATTGTCACAGACTCCTGGTTCGGGTGGGGCAGAAGGTGAAGCGGGGACAGGTGGTAGCCACTGTGGGCAACACGGGCAGGAGCACGGCTCCCCATCTCCACTACGAGGTGAGGGTGGGCAAGGTGGCCGTCAATCCCTACTACTACATGAAGCTAGGACGTACTTTCCTTGCCTATAGAAATTGATATTCCAGGTTTGGGTCTGTTGAGGCTCTCCCATCTGGTGTCCGACTACAACGGCACCCTGGCCAGGGATGGTATTCTCCTGCCAGGGGTTAAGGAGGCCCTGGCAGAGCTTTCCCGGTGTCTCACCATTCATGTTGTCACCGCCGACACCTTTGGAATGGCTTCGGGTCAACTGGAGGGCTTGCCCATCCGTCTCACCATTCTAAAGGGAGAAGGGGAGAGGGAGGCCAAGGCCCGGCTAGTCTCTTCCTTGGAAGGGGGGGTGGCTGTGCTGGGGAACGGGGCCAACGATCTGGCCATGATGGATACGGCCCAATTGGCCATTGGGGTGTTGGAGGGAGAGGGGATTTACGCCCCCCTCCTCACCAGGTGTCACATAGTGGCCCGAGGAGCCCTGGACGCTCTGGGTCTTCTTTTGAACCCCGTAAGGATCAAGGCCACCCTCAGGTTTTAATAGATCACCACCCCGGCGTAGCCCACCACCTGGGAATAGTCTCCTGTGATGTCCCCCGAGGTCATGTAGCCGATGAGCCTGGCTTCCTGGGCTCCCAGGAGGAGGGATGCCACCAGGGCGGCCACAGTGGGGATGACCCCGCACATGGAGATGTTTCTCTTTAGTACCGTATTGTAGAGGGCCTGGGGGTCCAGGTTGAGGATGGCCTCTATGGCCTCTTTGTCCTTCTCCGCCGCCCTTTCCTGGGGTTCGTAGTGGCTCATATCGGTGCTGGAGATGATGAGGGCGTCCTGTCCTTTCAGGGCCTGGGCTATGGCCTGGCCCACGTCTTTGGCCAGCTCCAGGGAATGTCCCATGAGAACGATGGGCACTATGGTGATGTCGGGCCTGAAATACTGGAGGAAGGGGAGCTGGACCTCCAGGGAGTGTTCTGCCAGGTGGGCCTGGGTGTCGTCTTTCAGGAACTGGGAGTGGCTCAGGACCTCCCGGGCCAGGTCACTCTCCACCTCCACCTCTCCTAGGGGCGTCACCCAGGTGCCGTGGGTCATTATGGAGGCCTGGGCCCCCAGTCCCGTGTGGTTGGGACCCACCAGGACCACTCTTTGGGGGATGACCAGGTGGGAGTAGAGGGCCCCTGCCACGGGTCCCGAATACATGTATCCAGCATGGGGGGAGACAGCGGCTAGGGCCTTGATCCTCTGGGCCTTGGGCAGGAGGTACTGTTCGATCTGCTCCCGGAGACGGAGGGGGTCCTTGGGGTAGAAGTAGCCTGCCACTGCCGGTTTCCTGATCATTCTTCTCCCTCCAGGATTCTTCTCCACCTGGTTAAGAATTTATTCTTCAGCTCTGGAGGTGCAAACTGGAGGGCGGTCCTGGTGAGGTACTGGGTGCCCCGGGCCAGGGGTGACCGTTTAACCATCTTCCCCCCCCAGGGTACGAGGGAGACGAGGATTATGACGATGAAGGCGTTGAGGAGGAAGGCCTTGAGGAGGCCGAAGGCCCCACCCAGGACCCGATCCATGACGTTCAGATTCCCCAGGACGAGGAGTTTTCGGAAGATCACTCCCAAAAGGGCCATGAGAGAGACCACTGCTATGAATATGAGAAAGAAGGAGAAGACACTCACCAGGGCCGGGAAGGATGGGAACCACTGGAGGGCCCATTTGGCCAGGGGTGCGTAGTAGTAGGCTGCCAGGTAGACACCAGCCACGAATCCGATGAGGGAGAGGATCTCTCTGAAGAGCCCGCGATAGACTCCCAGGGAGACAAAGAACAGGATGATAAGGGCCATCAATACGTCCAAGGGAGTGATGCTCATCTCTCTTCACCCCTTTAGAAGAAGATGAATCTCTTCCTCTTTTTCCCCTTCTTCAGGGCTTCCAGTGCCTCTTCCGCTTTGTCCACATTCCCCCACATACCGTACTGTTTCACCACGGTATCGTAACACTCCATGGCCTTTTCTTTGTCACCCAGCTTTTCATAAGTCTTGCCCAGCCAGTAGAGGGCTTCGGCCGCCGTCTCTCCCTCTTTCAGCCGATTGTAGGCCGACAGGAATCGGAGTTTGGCTGCCTTGTACTCCTTCACCTTGTAGTAGAACCTGCCCACGTAGATGTCGTGCTGGGCCAGTCGCTGCCTGCACTCTTTGAGGATCTGGCTGCCCCTCAAGGCCCATGGACTGGTGGGGTAGATCCTTATGAGTTTCTCGAAGGCCTTTATGGCCTTCTCCGTGTAGCTCTGGTCCCTGTCTGGGGGTAGCATGAGTTTGTAGTAGCACATGCCCAGCTTGTACTGGACGTAGTCGGAGTTGGGGCTGAGGGGGTGGAGCTCCAGATAGTCTTCGTAGGCCTGGGCAGCTTCTTCGTAGTCTCCGTCCCGATAGTAGGCCTCGGCCAGTCCCAGACGAGCTGTCCTGGAGAACTCACTCTCGGGGGAAGTTTCCAGGAGCTTCTTGAATCTCTCCTTGGCCGTTCCGAACTTCCTGCTGAAAAGGGCCTGTTCGCCGGTTTTATAAAGCTCCTCGGGAGATTCGGTAGTGGTCTCCTTCTTCTTTCCCCAGAAGAGACAGCCGGAGATAAGGGGCAGGATGAGGAGCAGGAGGATAAGCCTTTTCATATTCTGAGTCTCCTTTTCCACTCTTCTTCAAAGAACCGCTCGTACAGTGCCTTCCATTCTCCGCTCCCCTCGGCTATGGGCTTGGACATCCTGCCGATCTTGGATCTCACCTCGGCGTCGATGGTCTCCAGTACCCTCAACTCGTCGGAGAAGGCCTTGGTGAGCCTGCTTCTCAGCTTTTCGGGATCTGTCAAGGTGAAGCCCTCTTTTTCCAGTTCCTCCAGCATCTTGGATACCAGATGGAAGACCCTCTCTCTGCTGAAGCTCATAGTACAAGTCCCCTTTCCCTGGCCAGCTTCTCTTTAACCTTCTGGAACATCTTGTGGTAGCTGATGTGGTGGGATTCTATGTCTTTGACGTGGGCCTTGAGGAGGCGGTGGGCCTCTTCTTCCAGGGCCCTTTCTTTGTCCACGTCGGTCTTAATAACCCTGAAGATGATCTTGCCCACTTCCTCTTCCAGGGGCCCTTTCCCCTGGACCAGCCCGTCTCGCACCACCCTCCTGGCCAGGACCTTGGCTATCTGTTCAATGTGTTCGTCTTTCAGCTTCATCCTCACCTCCCGAGGAGTCCAACCTTAGTGCCTGGGAACCCCCTTTTCAAGGCGGCCCTGTGCCCTTGAAGAACTCTCTTTTATCCTATATGGGAAAAAGGCTTATCCATCAACCTTGGGAGGTTGGTCATTAACCTGGTGGTGGCTACCAAGAATCCCGGCAAGATTCGTGAGATCAGAGCCCTTTTGGAGGGTTTGGGTTACCGGATACTCTCCCTGGAGGACTTTCCCCAGTTCCCCCCTGTAGAAGAGAGGGGGGAGACCTTCCTGGAGAATGCCTTGGAGAAGGCCAGGGCGGCGGCCCGTTACACGGGAGAAATGGCCTTGGCCGACGATTCCGGTTTGGAAGTGGAGGCCCTGGGAGGTGCTCCGGGGGTGAGGTCGGCCCGTTTCGGTGGCCAGGGTCTCACCGATGCCGACAGGAACCGGCTCCTATTGGAGAAGCTCCGAGGGGTGCCCATGGAGGAGAGAAAGGCCCGCTTCAGATGCGTTATGGCCCTGGTGACCCCTGGGGGTGAAGAGTATGTGGTGGAGGGGACCTGCGAGGGTTACATCGCCATGGAGCCCCTGGGAGACCATGGCTTTGGTTACGATCCTGTCTTTTATCTTCCCCGGTATGGCAAGACCATGGCCCAGCTCCCGCCCGAGGAGAAGAACAGGATCAGCCATAGGGCCAAGGCCCTGGCCGGGATAAGGGAGGTCTTGGAGAGGCTGGCCAGGAGGTGACCATGAGAAGAGGAGCCCTTCTGTTGATCCCCTTTCTTGTCTTTGGCTATGGGAAGGCGGTTTTGGCCTCTTCCATTCCCATGGTGAGCACCGTGGGAGAGGCCAGGGTGGTTCTGGAAGGAAACGACCGGGCGGCGACCTACAAGAAGGCCGTGAGGGAGGCCTTGTTGGATGCTGTGCGGAAGGAGGCTGCTCTTTTGGTGGAGAATCCGGAGGACCTCGCCTCCGTGGAGGGGGAGATAGAGGATAGACTCAAGGATTTTGTGGTGAAGTACCAGATCCTGGAGGCCCGGTTCATCCAGCCCCAGACCCCGGCTTCGGAGGAAGGTGGTGTCTCTGGCGAAGGGGAACCGGGGGACTACGGTGCCTGGGATGTGAAGGTGAAGGCCTTTATAGATTCGGACCTCCTCCAGAGGACCATCATGGGCGGTGGACCCGTGGAAGGGGGGTAGAGGGTGGTGATCACTATACCCAATCTTCTCACCCTTCTCCGGCTCTGCTCCGTTCCTTTTCTCATCACCGCTCTCATATACAAGAGGGTGGGGGTGGCCATTGCCATCTTTCTCCTTGCTTCGGTGACGGACGTCCTGGATGGTTATATCGCCAGGCGGTACCATCAGAGGAGCTACCTGGGAACCCTCCTGGACCCCCTGGCAGACAAGGTCCTCCTGGATGGTTCCTTCATCACCATGGCCTTCATGGAGTACAGTCCCCCGTGGCTTGCCGTCACTGTGGTGTCCAGGGATCTCCTGCTGGTGGGGGGGGTGGTCCTGGCGGCCGTCTTCTTCGGGGGGGTGGTGGAGGTGAAACCTACGGTTCTGGGGAAGGCCACCACCTTTTCCCAGGTGATCACGGTCTTTGCCACCCTGGTCATTCATGGTCTCTCCCTCTCCACGGATCATTTCCTGGGGGTGCTGGAGGTGTCCACCTTTCTCATTACCCTGGCTTCGGGGCTGGACTATATTTACCGGGGGATAAGGGCTCTGTCCGAGGAGTTCTGATGAGGGGAGTGCTCATAGAGGGTGTGTTGCCCCGATCCATTGCCCAGGATGTGGGGCTGAAGCCCGGGGACCGGCTCCTGGAGGTGAACCGCCGCTCCGTGAGAGACCTCTTGGACTATCGGTTCTACACCTCCGGCGAGGACTCCCTCCTCCTTTTGGTGGAGAAGGGGGAGGGTGAATACTGGGAGGTGGAGATAGAAAGGGATCCTGAAGAGGATCTGGGATTGGTCCTGGAGGGCATAAAACCTCGGGGATGTGGGTGCAGGTGCATTTTCTGCTTTATGGATCAGATGCCCCCGGGTATGAGGCTCTCCCTCTATTTCAAAGACGACGACTATCGTCTCTCTTTTCTTCACGGCAATTACATCACCCTCACCAATCTCACCGGGGAGGACTGGAAGAGGCTGGAGGAGCAGCGCCTCTCCCCTCTCTATGTCTCTGTTCACGCCACGGACCCTGAAGTGAGGGCCTTCATGATGGGTTCTCCCCGGGCCTCCAGGGGTTATGAGGACCTCAAGAGGCTGGTCTCCCTGGGTATAAGGGTCCATGCCCAGATCGTCCTCTGCCCCGGCATCAACGATGGCCCCGTCCTGGAGAAGACCCTGGATGACCTCTTGGCCCTCTATCCCGGGGTGGCTTCCGTGGCCTTGGTGCCTGTGGGCCTCACCAGGCATAGGGAGGGGCTTTTCCCCCTGGAGCCGGTCACCGGGGGGTACGCCGGGAGAGTGGTGGAGGAGGGTCACCTCTTTCGGGAGAGGGCCGTCTCCCTGGTGGGAGATCCCTTCCTCTATCTGGCCGATGAGTGGTACCTGGCGGCGGGGTTTCCCCTGCCATCCAGGGGCTATTACAGGGACTTTGCCCAGCTCGAGGATGGCGTGGGCATGGTCGCCCTCTTCCTGGAGGGGTGGAGGGAGGCGGTGCCCTCAGGGTCAGTGGAGATGGAGACTCCCCTCCTTCTGGTCACGGGAGAGGCCTTTGGCCCTTACTTGAGGGAGTGTATCTCCTCCTCCCCCTGGATGGACAAGGTGGAGGTGTTGCCTGTGAAGAACGGGCTTTTTGGACCCCGGGTGACGGTGGCGGGGCTCCTCTCTGCCGGGGATATCTTGAGGGCCCTGGAGGAGGCCCCTCAGGGAGGCGTGGTGGTTCCGGCGGTGATGCTCAACGAAAATGGGAGGTTTCTGGACGATCTTACTCCCCGGGATGTGGCCCGGATCTCAGGGAGGGAGGTGAGGGTGGTGGACCCCCACCCCGCCGCTCTGGTGGACGCACTGGCTGCCCTGTCCAGGGGAATGACCCCTGCTAAATGAGCTCTCCCACGAAGGTGCTGATCTTTTTCCCTATATCGAAGCCCAGGCGCTGGGAGATCTCTTCCCCTGCATCCACGGCAACGGGAATGAGTTCGCTCTCCAGGCGTTCGGGAGTGAAACGGGTGATGGGCCCCGAGATGGAGAGACCTCCTATCACTTTGAGGGTATAGTTGAACAGGGGCACTCCCACGCACCTCACCCCCTCTTCCTGTTCCTCCATGTCCAGGGCGTATCCCCTCTCCCGCACCTCCTCCAGTTGTTCAAAGAGCTGGGACCTTTTGGAGATGGTGTTGGGAGTGAAGACGGGGAGGTCTTCCTCGGGGAAAAGGGACTCCAGCTCTTCCTGGGGTAGGAAGGCCAGTATAGCCTTGCCCAGGGCGGTGGAATGGGGATAGAAACGGGTACCCACCCTGGAGACAACCCTTACGGACTGGGTGGTCTCTTCAGACATGAGGTAGACTACGAAGCCGCCCCTTAAGTCCCCCACGTAGGTGGTCTCGTTGCACAGCTCTTTCACCTTCTCCAGGATGGGGCGGGCCTGTTTGAAGAGGTGGAGCTGTTTGGTGTAGACCTGGCTCAGCTCGAAGACCTTGAGGCCCAGCCTGTAGTTGCCAGAGATTTTGGACTGCTCCACGTATCCCCGGTACTCCAGGGTGGCCAGGAGACGCTGCACGTTGTTTTTATGGAGCCCCAAACGCCTGGCTAACTCGGTGATGCCCAGTTCGTCTTCCTCTATGGTGAAACACTCCATGATGTCACAGGCGTTGGACACGGACTGGATGAGATAATCGGATTTGGCCCTCTTTCCCATGGTCTTCTCCTTCCAAACATTATTTATTTTTATGCCTTGATACAGGGTTTGCTCTCTCAGTGTCAAGGCCTTTTTTCTCGAGTTCCCAGGCCCTGGAATACTTGACCATGACGTAATAGGCGGACAACAGGGCAATAATGAGTCCGGGGAAACCATCCAGGAAACCTAGTTTCATAAAGTAGAGGCGCAGGAAATCCCCCAGGGGCCTGATGGTGATATGGTACCACCTCACCGGTTTCCCTTTGTTGGTTATGTCCAGGGCCGCCCATCGGGTATAGCGCTCCATCTTTCTGAAGTACTGGTCCAGGCTCTTGTAGGAGTGGTGGATGAGGGGGTGTTTCAGGTGGCCCACGGTGCCCTCCACGATGACGTCGGCGTGGACCTCTTTCTCCTCGTAGCGCCCCCTGTCCCTCATGAAGAGGCGAATGTTCCTGTCCTCCTTGGGGCCCCATCCCCCGTGGCGCAGGGGGTATCCCAAGAAGTGGTTGAGGCGACCAATGGAGTATCCCTGGTGACCGGGGGCCTGGAGGGTCTTCTCAATCTCTTCTCTCAGCTGGGGGGTTACCCTCTCGTCGGCGTCCACGATCATCACCCAGGGATGGGTGGCCTGGGGAATGGCCCAGTTCTTCTGGGTGGCAGAGTTTATATATTCGTGGACCAGGATGCGGTCTGTGAAGCGCCGGGCGATGTCCAGGGTGGTGTCGGTGCTCCCCGAGTCCACCACCAGAATCTCGTCGGCCCAGGTGATGGTCTCCAGGCACGCCTGGATGTTTTCCTCCTCGTTGAAGGTGGGCACTATGATGGTGAGTTTCTCTTTCATGGGAGGGGACTTATATCACCCTTTCATTCCCAAATCCACCCAAAGGGTGATCCATTGCCGGGGTGGGGGTGTCAGGGGAATAATTTTTTTTCTCGCCCGGGGCCTGTTTTCTCAGGGCCTTAGCTTCGGGTGGATTCCCCGGGGGGACAAAGAGGCCATTTTTTTGTTGACAACCCCTGTGGGGTGTGTTCAACTGCCGCCAGCTTTAGGGAGAAAGGAGAGTTTTTGGAACACCGGAAGTACATTTCTGTTGATTCCCCCCTAAAAACTATCAGGGTAGGGTGGGGTCTGTACCAAAGCAAGGAGGAGAAAGTAGCATGAAGTACACAGGAACAGTGAAGTGGTTCAACGACAGCAAGGGTTATGGGTTTATCACCCGGGACGATACAGGCACCGACGTGTTTGTACACTACACCGCCATCCAGGAAGATGGTTTCCGCTCCCTGGCCGAGGGAGAAAAGGTGGAGTTCGAGATCGTTGAGGGCGTGAAAGGCCCTCAGGCCTCCAACGTCCAGAAGTTATAAAATTAAGGAGAGGTGGAAGGGGGCGGACCAGCTCCGGTGAGGTTTGCCTCCTCTCCTTTCTCCCTCCCCTTTCAAAAGAGGAGAATCAAAATAGCGCTGCAGTAACCCTCGCCTCTTTTATCCCCTCTGGGAGTTTTCAAGTGGGTCGTGGTGCAAAAATTAGGAGGAAAGTAGCATGAAGCACACAGGAACAGTGAAGTGGTTCAACGACAGCAAGGGTTATGGGTTCATCACCCGGGACGACACAGGCACCGACGTGTTTGTACACTACACCGCCATCCAGGATGACGGTTTCCGCTCCCTGGCCGAGGGGGAAGAGGTGGAGTTCGAGGTTGTGGAGGGCATGAAAGGCCCCCAGGCCTCCAACGTCTCCAAACGATAGACTGGATCCAAGCTGTCAAAGGCGGGCCCCTGAGGGCCCGCCTTTTTTATTGCCTTCCCACCGTTCTTGCTTTCCCCTCTCCCTTAATTTAAGTAAGGCCCCATTAAGGGGGTGAAGAGATGGGTGGATTACTGGTGGCCATTCTCCTTCTGGGGGTTCTCATCTTTGTCCATGAACTGGGCCACTTTCTGGCTGCAAGGATGCTGGGGGTGGGAGTGGAGCGGTTCTCCGTAGGTTTCGGCCCC
>Ga0256830_1003243_pt1 | contig 10249 bp, 8 predicted proteins | sample 128326metaG_FD_190537 | JGI IMG/M metagenome (GOLD analysis project Ga0256830, IMG submission 190537) | Hydrothermal vent microbial communities from Lau Basin, Pacific Ocean - 128-326 | ecosystem: Environmental > Aquatic > Marine > Hydrothermal vents | place: Pacific Ocean: Lau Basin | collected...
GAGCTCGAAGCGGCGCCCGCCAAAGCCAAGCCGACACCGAAGCGCAAGACCGCGCTGGCCCAGTGCCCCTATTGCGGCGTCGGCTGTGGCACCATCATCCAGGTTGAGAACGGCAAGATCGTCTCGATGCGCCCCGACAAGGATCATCCGACCAACTACGGCCTGCAGTGCATCAAGGGCTTGACAGCGGCGGAACCTATCTATGTCGACCGCATGGAGGGTGATTCCTACGTACGCAAGGATGTCTGGGAGGAGTGGAACAAACCCAATCATGGTGATATCGAGTATGTCAGTAAGACCAAGGGGGCGTTCGATGACAAGCATTTTGTCCGCGTGCCGTATGAAAAGGCCTCAGAAATGGTCGCGAAAAAAATCGCGCATTTTGCAAAAAAATACACCGGCAACTCGATCGGGCTTTATGGATCGGGCCAGTTGACCATGGAGGGACAGTACCTGGAAAACCTGTTTATGAAAGGAGTGCTTGGCTCCAATACGATCGAGGCCAATGCGCGTATGTGCATGACCTCGGCTGTGACCGGCTACTTTGCCACGCTGGGTTCAGATACGCCACCCCTGGCCTACGAGGATATAGAGCTGTCGGATATGATCATGCATTTCGGGCACAATGCGCGCGAGTCACACCCGATCATTTTCTGGCGCGCGGCAGACCACAAGAAAAAGAAAGACATCGCGACCGTCGTGGTCGATCCGCGTTACACGGGAACCAGTAAGGGGTATGCCGACATCAATCCCAAGAATCATGTGCATGTACCGGTGTTGAACGGCGATATCAGTTTCCTGAATGCACTTGCGCATGTAATTTTGAAAGAGCACAAGGATATCGTCGACTGGGACTTTCTGAAACAACATGCGGTCGGTTGGAAGGAGTACACCGAAGGGGTGCTGGCAAGATACAGTCCGGAGCAGGTACAGGACCGTATGGGCAACAAGGAAGTGACACCGGCCTTGATACGCCGGGTCGCGAAAATGTTTGCAGACGCAACCCGTAAACGGGTCGCGCGTGGTAAAGGCGGGCACGGGGGCGTGATCATTATGTGGGGTATTGGCTACAACCAGCACATTCATGGCCAGCACAATGTGATCGCGATTATCAACCTGCTGACGCTGACAGGTAACCTGGCCAAGCCGGGCTGCGGGCCTTTTTCGATGACCGGCCAGCCGAACGCGATGGGAGAGCGGTTTACCGGTGGCCTGACCGGGCGTCTGCCGTTCAATGAACCGTTGAAAAATGCCAAGCATCGCAAGAAGATAGCCGACGCCTGGGGTGTGCCGGAAAAAAACCTGGTGACTGCGATGAACTCAAAGAACCCGGGTTACGCCGTTGGCATGATGGAGCGCGCATTGAAAGGCGAAGTCAAGGCAATGTTTTTCGTCTATGCGACACACATCGATCTGCCAGACCAGGACAACCTGATCAGGCCGGCGATTTCCAAGACCTTCAACGTGGTACAGGAGATTTACCGTCATGCGCCAAACAATCTTTATGCGGATGTGATTTTCCCTGCGGCGACCTGGGGCGAGGTGCAAGGTGTTTACATCAGTTCCGAACGCAGGATCAATATCTGTGATAAAGCCGCTGAGCCGCCAAAGGGCTGCCGTCCGGATCTGGACATGGTGATCGATAAAGGCAAGGAGATCGCAGCGTTACTGGGAATGAATGCGGACAAGATCTTCCCATGGAAGCGCGGTGAGGATGGTTTCTATGATGCCGAGGAAATATTCCGCGATGTGATTCGTGCCAGTAAGGATACCGATACTGACCTGACCGGGATCCTCGAAGTCGAGAAAAAAGACAAGCTCAGCCCGTATGCCCAGCTGCGCAAGCTGCGCGGTATTCAGTGGCCGGCACCGACTTACGCGATCGCCAAGAAAGGAGGCGCGACGCGGCGTTATATGTCACAGGAAGGCACCTGGAAAAACAGGCCCTACGGGTATTTCCGGACCAAGGACGGCAAGGTGCATATGAAGCTGACCGAGCAGGATTATTCCAAGCGTAAAGAGATTACTGACAAGTTGATGGAGTACGGTTTTGTCCATGGCAAATACACGATCGACGATATTCCGCTGCTCAAACAGGCGCGTGACATGGCCTTGACCCCGGATCTGCCTGATGCAGAGCACCGCAACAAGCCCTGGGACAAGGTGCCGCAGGATAAATATCCTTACTGGCTTGGCCTGGGCGTCGTGTACGAGCATTTCCATACAGCGAAATCGAACCGCAGTGCGACCACGCGTCGGCTGGTGCCGGAGATGTATGTCGAGATCCACAAGGAAGATGCCAAGGCACTGGGTATCAAGGACGGCGAGAAGGTGCGGCTGGTGACCCGGCGCGGCTCCTTCGAAGCGCGGGCCCAGGTCGGGACCAAGAGCCTGGTCAGGCCGGCGCGTAACAGCGTGCCACGTGGCTATATGTTCAGCCCATGGAATCTTTCCGTTGCCGACAGCGCCGATCCGGAGAAAAACAAGTGGCTGGTCAACTCGACCTCGAGCCGGGTCTGGGATATCGTGTCGGGGCAGGTGGATTTCAAAAAGCTTGCCTGCCGGATTGAAAAGATAAAGGCCTAAGGAGGAACCGCCCGATGCAACGCCGACGAATTCTCAAGCTGATTGCCGGCGTTGCCGTGTCCGTGCTGAGCGGCGGGGTTGCGCGTGCTGCCAGGGTGGTCGCGAATTTTCGTTTCGTCAGGCCGCCCGGGGCGCTGCCCGAGCATGAATTTACCAGTGCCTGCATCGGCTGTGGTTTGTGTGCGCAGGTCTGTCCGAACCGGGCGATCAATTATTTTTCACCCGGTGCGGGCAAGAAAGCGAATACACCATATATCGTGCCACGTACCAAGGCCTGTATTCTGTGTATGAAGTGTGGCGCAGCCTGCCCGACCGGTGCGCTGAAAAAAATCACCCGCAATGCAGAGTCGATCGTGCAGAATGTCAAGATGGGGCATGCCCGGGTGGACAAGACCCTTTGTCTGTCGTACCAGGGCAAAACCTGTGGAGTCTGTTACCGGGCCTGTCCGTTGCAGGATCGTGCACTGAAAGTCGGTATGCTGGAACAGCCGGAAGTGCTGGGGGAATGCGTGGGCTGTGGGATCTGCGAACGCAGCTGTATCCAGATTCCCCAGGCGATCAAAGTGATTCCAACACATCTTGCTACCGCCTGAGTCAAGGTATAGAGGGGGAAGAAGTATCAAACCGAAAATTTCTTTTGTGCGCTATGGAGCGGGGCTGTTATTTTTGTTGCTGGCCATGACAGGTTTTTCTGCTGAAAAGGGTAAGCTTCTGTACCAGCGTCACTGCGCGGCATGCCACGGCGACAGGGGTGCCGGAGGGGTCGGTGTGCCGTTGGCGTTGGAGAGTTTCCAGTCGTCGATCACCGACCGGTACCTGTTCAATACGATTCGTTACGGGCGTCCGGGGCGGGTGATGCCGGCGTTCAAGCGGATGACCGATGAGCAGATCAACGCAATTGTCCGCTATGTCCGTTCGTTTACTCCGCATAGGAAACTGGTCTTGTCTTCCGCGCCGGTCAGGGGAAATGCCGGTGCGGGGAAACAGTTGTACCGAAAACACTGTGCCGCCTGCCATGGGCTCGATGGGGAAGGCGGGAAAGGCACTGGCGTGACTTTTTCACGGCCGCGCGATTTACCGATCATTGCCCCGGCGCTGGCCAACAGCGGGTTTCTGCGGGCCACCACCGACCAGATGATCAAGACTACGCTGATGCGTGGACGTCAGGGCACGCCGATGCAATCGTTTCTGAAAAAGGGCCTGTCTGAGCAGCAGATCAACGATATCGTTGCCTACGTCCGCAGTTTCGAAAAAGCAGTCAAGCGTAAGGCTGCCGAAAAACGCGTGCACCTGGCCAAGGGACATAGGCAGCCGATCATCAAGGTCAAGTCCGGTTACGACATGGCGACCACCATCTCAAACCTGCAGAAAGCGATTGCGGCAAGTAATTACAAGCTGATCCGGACGCAGCCGCTGGAACAGGGTCTGGTGCAGAAAGGCAGGGAGAACCGCCGCCAGACGATTCTGTATTTCTGTAACTTCAACCAGTTGAATACCGCGCTGGCGATCGATCCGCGGGTCGGCCTGTTTCTGCCGTGCAGGTTGACGGTGGTGGAAACCGGCAAGGGGGTCTACATCTATGCGATCAATCCTTCGCGGTTGGCCGAATTGTACAACAACGACCGTTTGAGCCGTATCTGTGGGGCGATGCGCGATACTTATCTGTCGATTATCGAGGAAGCAACTTTATGAGCGGGATTTATCAGGACATGGTGCGGGCACTGGCAGGGCTGCTGCTTGTCTCGCTGGTGTGGCCCGGTATGGCGCAGGATTTGTTGATGGCGCGCTCGAAACAGTCTTTCCCGGAAGCCATGTCGGCGCTGCAGAATGCGATCATCAAGCGGGGTTACCGTATTTCGCGTATCCAGCGTGTCGATGTGGGGCTGACCAAGGCGAAATACAAGACAGACAAGTACCGTGTGGTCTTCTTTGGCAAGGCTGATGAGGTCAAAGAGATTGCCCGCCGTCACCCGGACTTTATCCCCTATCTGCCGCTGAAAATGTCGATTTTTGCTGAAGGGGAGCAGACCTTGGTGGTGGCCATGAACCCCGAAAAATGGACCGAGTTCTACGCCAGTCCCTGGCTGGCCGCTTATTTCAAACGCTGGACCCGGGACTACCATTTGATCCTGCGGGAACTGACTGACGAGAAGCCATGAGATGACTGTGATACCACTGCAGAAAAAACTGAATTACCTGCGTTGGGTAGCGCTGGCTACAGTGTTTTCGATGCTGTTGTTGATTCCGTTTTTGTATCTCTACCAGACCTTTGTCGCCGCACATGCGTATGACTATCTCAGCAGCTATGAAAAGCTGGTCTATAAATTTGGTGAGTTTGTCAGCAGTCCGTTTACCAGTGACCCCAAGGAGGCGCTTGATGCGCTGAAGGGCACCACGTGGATAGGGCGTCTGTTCGGCCTGGACCTGGCCGACCCGTTGGCAGCGGTCGCCAACACGGCGGCCAGCAAGAGATTCTACTGGCCGTTGTGGACGATGGCGTTGATCCCGATAGGGTTGACTTTGGTGTTTGGACGTTTTTTTTGTGGCTGGCTCTGTCCGGCGACCTTTATTTACGAATTGAACGACAACATGGGCGCTTGGTTGCGCAAGCTGGGTGTGCCTGTGAGCCGGCGGCGCTTGAACCGGTCAATGAAATACTTCGTGCTGGCTGTCGGTATCGCCTGGTCGGTGCTGATGGGTGTGACAGTATTCAGCTGGATCTATCCGCCGTTGTTGATCGGGCGCGAACTGAACTATGCGATCACATTGGGTGGTTTTGGCGCCGGGATGGTGTTTTTCGTATTGACACTGTTGTTCGATCTGCTGGTCGCCAGGCGGGGTTTTTGCCGTTACCTCTGTCCCGGTGGCGCGCTGTATTCGCTGCTTGGGCACTTTCGCCTGCTGCGGGTTCAACGTAAGGCCGAGATCTGTAATGACTGTGCAAAGTGCAACGCGGTTTGTCAGTTCGGCCTGAGCCCGTTGACGGACCGTTTCACCCAGGAATGCAACAACTGTACGGCCTGTATCCAGGTGTGTCCGACCGATGCGTTGTCTTTCGCGTTGCGGATACAGGATCAGCCGTACCAGGGACCAGGGCATCTTGGCCGGCACTATGCCCGGCACAGGCACGACGGCGAGGTGCCAGAAGACGGCAAGACGGCGCAGTTGGCTGCTAGCACAGGTTCAGGGCGGATCTAATGGAGCGCCGGGCGTGGCTGAGACAGATGCTCGGCTATGCCGTCTTGGCGGCGCTGAGTTCGCTGCCTTTTGGCATCGGACGGCTACTGGTTACCTCGAGGCAGGAGCAGCGGCATGCACAGAAACTGCGGCTGCCTGGTGCGCCGAAGGACAAAAGGAAGTTTGCCGCAGCCTGTATCGGTTGTGGGTTGTGTGCCCAGGTATGTCCGCCAAAGGCAATCGTGTTTTCGAAGTCAGACGACGGAGCCTGGCAGCAGCTGCCCTACATCGACCCGCAGCAAACAGGATGTATACTGTGTGGCAAGTGTATGGAGGTCTGTCCGACCGAGGCATTGACTGTCACGCCGCTGCGTAAGATTGATATGGGCCGGGCCAAGATCACACGCAATGTCTGTTATCCGTGGGTCGACCGCGGTATCTGTGGTGCCTGTGTCAGCATTTGTCCGCTGGGAGACAGTGCGATCGGATTTAAACAGGGTAATATCTATCGGCCCTATGTCAAGGCTGGATGTGTCGGCTGTGGGTTGTGTGTCGAAGTCTGTCCGCATCCCTACAAGCCGATCAGGATTATTGAACGTGAGGTGACAGGTGTCAAAAATGGTGCTACGAATGCGGGTTAGTGTGATAGTCGTATTGCTGTTCGTTGGCTGGGTGCAGTCTGTGTATGCGCACCATGTGCTTGGGCGTCCGTCATACAGTCTGAGCGAAGGCTCCAATACACCACCTAGCATGCAGGTGGAAACGCAGATCGGAAAGTACTTTGTGACCTACATGGTTTTTCCGGCCTTTCCCAAGCCAAACGAACAGGGACGTGTGAATCTCTATATAAAGCGTATCAAGGATGGCAAGACTTTTCAGGGCCAGGTTAGTTTTACGGTCATGGATGACTCCTGGTTTTCGTCGAACGAAGAACTGCTTGGGGTGCAGAATCCGGACGACAATGTGTTCCGGCAGGGTTTTTTATTTAAAAAAGCCGGGCATTACCTTATCCGCGCACAATTTTCCGCGGACAAGGAACCGTATATTATCGATTTTCCACTACGTATCGGTTCCCCGTTTCCGGTAGGCCCGGTCGGTTTGACGGTCGGAGTGATTTTTTTTATGTTGGTGGCCGTGAACGTCATGTTGCGTAAGCGCATCAGGACGCTGAAGACCAAGCGCCACCGGGACGAGGCCGCCGGGATGGCCGAGGGCTGAGCCGAAAGAGGTGCTGAAGTGTACTTGAGCAGTTTCAGTCTGAATTTCTTTGTACTGGATGCGGGAAATGCGATGCATCACCCCGGCGTTCCGGTGTCACTGGCGCAGGCGGCGTTACTGGTGATGTCGCTGGTCCTGGCCTGGTACCTGCGCAGTCCCGGCCGGCTGCCGGTCTCTGCTTGTGCCGCCGGTTCTTCTGTCACTGGTGCCGGGCCGGGTGCGGGGTCGATGCCGGCGTGGCTCCTGCGCTTGATGCGGAACTATCGTCTGCTGGTCACGATGAGAGTGCTTGTTGCATCGTTTTTCCTGCTGATCGTCTACGCGGGTTTGTTTGGTACACCCTACCCGGCCAGGAACATGGCTACGGTGATGACCTGGACGGTCTGGTGGACGGTCGTGGTGCTTGCAGTCATTTTCGTCGGCTCTTTGTGGTGCGCGGTCTGTCCGTGGGACAATATTGCCGCGTGGCTGGTCAAGCGCAGGTTATGGCGACGGCAGTCAGCGCCTTACTCGCTGGCATTGCGGGTGCCGCGCGTGTTTCGCAATGTCGGCCTGGCGGCATTGGCGTTTATCGTGTTGAGCTGGTTCGAGCTTGGTTACGGGATTACCTTGAGCCCCTATGCGACCGCGGTGTTGGCATTGTTGTTGGTCGTCGCCGCCACGGTTTCGATGCTGGTGTTCGAACGTAGGTCCTTTTGCAGGTATGTCTGTCCGGTTGGCCGTACGCTTGGCTTTTACTCACATGTGTCAGTGACCGCGCTGCGGCCGATCGATCCAGCAGTATGTGCCGATTGTAAGACACTGGAGTGTTACCATGGCACCGCGCAGGTCGATCCATGCCCGACCCAGTTGGTGATAGGTAGAACGAAACAGAATACTTATTGTATCTCTTGTGGCAATTGTGTCGTCGCCTGCCCACACCAGAACGTCGGTTGGCGCCTGCGCATGCCCGGCAGCGAGTCGATGCATGCGCACGCCACGACTGCTGAGGCCATGTTCGTCTTGACGCTGTTGTCATTGTCGCTGTTTCATGGTGTGACCATGTTGCCGGTATGGGAACCCGGTATCAATACGTTGAGCCGGTTTTTGTCCGAGCTTGGGCTTTACTACAATACTTATCTTGCCAGTTTCAGCCTGGTCATGCTGGTGTGCCTGGTACTGCCGTGGCTGCTCTATTTCGGTGTCGTCCGCCTGGCCTGGTTTTTCTCCGGGCGCAGGGGTAGTGCGCAGCAGTGGTTTGCAGACTTGTCGTTTGTGCTGATTCCTGTTGCGTTCTTCTATCACGTGGCACACAATCTTGCTCACCTGGCTCGTGAAACGCATGGTTTGAGCGGAGTGCTGCTGAACCCGGCGGGTTGGGGTGCTTTGCCTTTGACCGGTGCCGAGAAACATTCCCGGCATCTAAATCCACTCATCGACCAGGAAGTAGTTTTCGTGTTGCAGGTAGTGCTGGTCATTGCAGGGTTCTGGTTGTCGGCACGTATTGCACACAGCCAGGTACGCAAGCTGGCCACCAACCGCAACCAGGCCCAGGCTGGTGGGCAGAGTCGCGGCCTGTTTCCGGTGCTGTTGTTTGTTTTTTTGCTATCGGGATTTGGTTTATGGTTGTTGATGCAGCCGATGGCAATGCGTGGCGGTTGAGATACAGGGGAACTGGCGGGGAAAGGTAAAATGACGATTGATACGAGCAGGCGCGCATTCTTTCGCAGGGCGAAAGCGAAAATCACCGGTACGGTGATCGACGAGGTGGATCAGCGCCTGAGGCAGCAGGCGGTGCGTTGGATTCGCCCGCCTTATGCCATCGATGAACTTGAGTTCAACCTCTCCTGTACCCGTTGCGGTGCCTGTACCGATGCCTGTGCTTACAATACGATTTTCCCGCTTCCGGAACGATACGGTCTGCATGTGGCCGGCACGCCGGCCATGGACCTGGTGGATAACGCCTGCCGGAGCTGCAGCGGCTGGCCCTGTGTCGATGCCTGTGTCAATGGTGCATTGACAAAGCTGGGCAGGAACGCCAGCCTGGATCAGCCACCCGTGTTGGCCAGGCTGGTCGTGGACACGGAGCGTTGTCTTCCTTACAGCGGTCCGGAATGTGGCGCTTGCCAGGTGTCGTGTCCGGTGGACGGCGCGCTGGTTTTTACCGATAACCGGCCGCAGATTGACCATGAAAAATGTACAGGATGTGCTTTGTGCCGCTTGGCTTGTATCCAGGATCCCGCCGCGATCAATGTCTATTCGTTGAGCGCCACGCCGGATTGACACTGAAAATTGATTCAGATCATTGGATGGCCAGGGAAACCGCCCTAAAATGCGCGGATTGGTTCCGAATTGGATGGCAGTGTGAAGGAAGAAGGCGCGTGAACAAGACAGTGTTCAATGAGAAATTGATTGGAAAGTATGATGCCACCGGCCCGCGGTATACCTCCTATCCGACGGCGGCAAATTTTCACAGTGAATTTCTTGTCAACCGGTATGTCAATTCGGTCAGGAAATCGAATGAAGACCTGGTCCCGCAAGGCTTGTCGCTGTATGTTCACATTCCGTTTTGCGATACAGTCTGTTACTACTGCGCCTGTAACAAGATCGTGACCAAAGACAAAAGCAAGGCCGTGGATTATCTGCGTTATCTGCAGCGCGAGATTGTGTTGAAAGGGGAAATGTTCGATAAAGACCGCGAGGTCCTGCAATTGCATTTTGGCGGTGGTACGCCGACGTTTCTGACCGATGTGCAGATTTCGGACTTAGTCGGTGGGATTGCGGAAAGCTTTGCACTGATCAACGATGCGACGCGAGATTATTCGATTGAAGTCGATCCGCGCACTGTCTCGGCGGAGCGGATCACAGCGTTGCGGTCCGCGGGGTTCAACCGGCTCAGTTTCGGTGTGCAGGATTTTCATTTGCAGACTCAGCAGGCGGTCAACAGGATTCAGCCGCTGCAGCGGGTGCAGGAATTGGCGCAGGCTGCACGTGAGGCGGGTTACAAGTCGATCAGCATGGATCTGATCTACGGCCTGCCGTTTCAGACCCAAGCGACCTTCGAGCGGACCATCGATGAGATACTCGGCTTGAGACCGGACCGGCTTTCGATATTCAACTATGCGCATCTGCCTGAGCGTTTCAAACCACAAAGAAGGATCGATGAGAAGGATCTGCCGCCGGCCCAGGAAAAGCTGGCGATCTACCAGAATACCATTCGACAGCTGGCCGACGCGGGATATGTGTTTATAGGAATGGATCATTTCTCGTTGCCGCAGGACGAACTTGC
>Ga0256830_1003244_pt1 | contig 10245 bp, 6 predicted proteins | sample 128326metaG_FD_190537 | JGI IMG/M metagenome (GOLD analysis project Ga0256830, IMG submission 190537) | Hydrothermal vent microbial communities from Lau Basin, Pacific Ocean - 128-326 | ecosystem: Environmental > Aquatic > Marine > Hydrothermal vents | place: Pacific Ocean: Lau Basin | collected...
CAGCTCCTGCGCTGGTACCAGCAGAGCCTGGGCACCGATGCGGTGATCGACCCCGCCCGGCTGGGCCGGCTCGCGGACGCGTGGCAGTCCACGCTGGAGCAGGAGCAGAACCACCGCCGTCACCTGTGCAACGAAAACGGCGAGCCACTGTATCGGGATCCGGAGCACGGGCTCACCACCCGCCAGGGCGTGCAGGTGCCGCGGGAACGCGATGGCGCGCCGCTGTATCTCGCGCCGCCGGACCAGGCCGACCGCAGCAACCAGGGCAGGGGATACCTGCGCGAGGAACTGGCCGAACAGTTCTTCGACGACCATTACGCCCAGTGCCACATCGACGGCCGCTGGGTCGGGCTGGAACAGTATCTGCGGGACGACGAAAACCGCCTCTGCGACTACCGGCCCTTCGAGCCCCACACCGAGGTCATCGGCTTCAGCGCCGAGCACATCCGCGATCGCTGCGCGGAGATCGACGCGCTGCTGGAAGACATCCACCGCTACTGCGCGGCGGTCAGCGCGAAGCTCGCGACGCTGGACGGGGAGCTGGCATCGCGCCTGTGGATGGATCCCGACTTCGCCGGCCCGGCCGGCGACACCCTGCGTCACAGCCTCGGCGTGGTGGAGGCCGTGGCCGTGCGCCTGCGCGGGCTGCGGGAAGGCTTCGCCGCATTGCCCGAGGCCCCCCCGGCCTGACAGCGGGGCACAGAGCCATGGACGCCCTCCAGCTCGAACACAGCCTGCGTTTTCTCGACGACCTGCCGGACAGCCTGTTCCAGCGCGTCGTGGCCCTGCGCCACGGCGGCCTCGAACAGCGGGTGCGGGGCATTCTGGCCTGGCGCCGACGCTTGCTGGCCGGCGAACTGCCCGAGATCGAAGACGCCGACTGGCCGCAGACGGAGATCGCCGCGCAACTGCTGCAACGCCTGCAGGCGGTGGACGTGCTGGCCCACTGCCGCGGCGAGGAAAGCCTCGTGGACGCACTGCTGCTGGATCTCTGCGACGCCATCGAAAGCATCGAACAATGGCAGGCCCAGGGACGGCCGGACTGGATGGCGACGCTGCCGCAGCAGCCCCCCGGCTCGGCTGGGGATGGCTCGTCCGGGAAGAGCCCCCAGCCAGAAAAAAGCCCTCAGCCGGAGGACGGCCCCCAGCCCGCGGAATCCGTCCCGGCAGCCGGCGCCACCCCGGTCGCAGCGGTTCCCGATATCGACGCCGACGCCATGCAGGCCCTGGGTGCCGGGCTTCAGCGGCACTGGCAGCAACTGTTGCAGCACTGGCAGGAGACCGACGCGGTGTTTCGCGGCATGGGCACGCGGCTGGGGCGGGGCTGGGACCTGGGCCACGGTGTACTGACCAGCCGGGGCTGGCGCACGCTGGTGGGCTATCGTGAACTGATCCGGCGATATCCGCGGGTGGTCCAACTCATCGACGACCTGGGCCGGGGTCAGCCGTGGCCGCGGGCCGGCGGGGAGTCCGCGGCGCCCCGGCCGGCCGGGCCCGATGCGCTGCTGGCGCCGGAGCGGACCCGGTCACCGGACGACGCGCCGCTGGACACCCGCGGCATCGACCGCAGCGACGACATCGCCCGCATGCTGCCGCAGGAGGCAGCCTTCCTCGGTCATCCCCGGCTGCGCCTGCTGTGGCATGCGCGACGTGCCGAGCACGGCCTGTTGAGCTACCACATCGAGGGGGTGATGCAGGACCACCAGCCGCAGTTGCCGGACACGATCCCGCCGATTCCGGCGATGTCGTCGCGGTCATCGCGGCAGCGTGGCCCCATCCTGCTCTGCCTGGACACCTCCGGCTCGATGCACGGCGAGCCGGAGCGGCTGGCCAAGGCGATCTGCGTCGAGGCCCTGCGCCGCGCGCTGCAACAGCGCCGGCGCTGCCTGTTGTTTGCGTTCAGCGGGCCGGGGCAGGTGTTGGAGCAGGCGCTGGAATTCACCCCCGGCGGCCTGAAGGACACGCTGCGCGTGTTGCAGCGGAGTTTTCATGGCGGCACCCATATCGCGTCCGCGCTGGACCGGGCACTGACCCGGTTGCGGGAGCGGGAATGGGCGCAGGCCGATCTGCTGATGATCAGCGACGGGCGATTCCCGGTGCCGGACGACGCGCTGATACAACGTGTGCGCGACGCACGGGCGAAAACCGGGTTAGTATTGCGCGGCATCATCATCGGCCGCTGGTCCGATGCGTCGATGGCGACACTGTGTCCGGCACCGCTGCGGGTGTATCCCGAAGCTCGCTGAGCTGGCCCCGCCGAAGGCGGGCAAGCTGCGGAAAGCATTAAAGTTTTCGATCCCCGGGCCGCTCTGCCAGTGAACGGCCGGATCCACCCGAGGCAGGACCGATCTCCACCGCGCGGACCATGCCGCCGCGCCGAAGCCGCGAGTAACCGTCAGAAGCACCCTAGAGGAATTCCCCCAATGAGCAAGAATCACCGCACCGCCTTCGCGGGCCAGTTGTCGCTGCGGGCCAAGGTCAACCTCACCGTTGCCGGCATCTTTCTGCTGGTTCTGGTGGGAGTGACCTATTTTGCAGTGACCCACGAGCGTGAACGCCTGATGGAGATGGCCGAGCGTCAGGCCACCGAGATGACCACGCTGTATTTCGACAGCCTGAACACGATGATGCTCACCGGCACCATGGATCAGCGCACCATTCTGCGCAACAAGCTGCTGGCGCGCGCGGACATCGTCGAGGCGAGGGTGATTCGCGGCGAACCGGTGAACCAGCAGTTCGGGGAGGGTTTTACGGACGAGGTGCCGTTGGATGAGCTGGACAGGCGGGCGCTGCAGGGGCAACAGATCATGCGCATCGAGGAACGCGCTGGCCAACGGGTGATGACGGTGATCACCCCGTTCCCGGCCACCGAGAATACCCGCGGGGTGAACTGCCTCAAGTGCCACGATGTGCCATCGGGTGCCATCAACGGCGCAATCCGCGTCGGCTATTCGCTCAGCGAAGTCGATGCCGCGGTGGATCGCCAATTCTGGCTGACCCTGTGGTTCAACCTCGGGATCTTTCTGGTTGGACTGCTGTTGATCAACAAGCTGTTGCAGCTGTGGCTGATCAGCCCGCTGCGCCGTCTCAACGACGTGCTGGAGAAGAGGGCCACCGGCGACGCCGATATCCGCGCCACCGTGGAGGGTGACGATGAAATCGGCCAGATGGCCAGGGTGTTCAACACCATGTCGGACAATGTCAACGCGGCGGTGGCGCGGGAGCACCAGGCCGCCGACGACCTGCGCAACAAGGTGGACCACCTGCTGGACGCGGTGAACAAGGTGGCCGAGGGCGACTTCGACGTGGAGGTGGTGTTCGACGGCGAAGACGCCATCGCGGAACTGGCGGACCGCCTGCAGAACATGATCAATTACATCGCCACCTCCACCGAGCAGAAGCAGATCGAGGTGGAGACCCTGGAGAGCAAGGTCGCGCAGATACTGCAGGTGGTGACCCTGGCGGCGGAGGGTGATCTCACCGGCCAGGTGGATATTCCCGGCGACGACGCGATCGGCAAACTGGCCACCGGCGTGCAGGGCATGGTGGACAGTCTCAATACGCTGGTGTCGCAGGTCCAGCGCTCCGGAATCCAGGTAACGTCTTCCGCGACCGAGATCGCGGCCACCGCCAAGCAGCAGGAGGCGACCATCGCGGAACAGGCGGCCACCACCACCGAGATTGCCACCACCGCGACCGAGATCTTCGCCACCACCAAGGAATTGACCAACACCATGGACGAGGTGGCCGAGGTCGCGGAGCGCACGCGAAACTCCGCGTCCAGCGGTCTCAGCGACCTGGAGAGCATGGAGACCACGATGCAGCAGATCACCGAGGCCGCCGGTTCCATCGCATCCAAGTTCGAGGTGCTCAACGAGAAGGCGCGTAACATCAACAGCGTGGTGACCACCATCACCAAGGTCGCCGATCAGACCAACCTGCTGTCGCTGAACGCGGCCATCGAGGCGGAGAAGGCCGGCGAATACGGGCTGGGCTTCTCGGTGGTGGCCACCGAGGTGCGGCGCCTGGCCGACCAGACCGCGGTGGCCACGCTTGACATCGAGCAGATGGTGAAGGAGATGCAGACCGCGGTATCGTCCGGCGTGCTGAGCATGGAGAAGTTCACCGACCAGGTGAAACGCAGCGCCGAGGACGTGAACCAGGTGTCCTCGCAGCTGTCGCTGTTGATCGAGGACGTGCAGGAATTCACCCCGCGTTTCGAGAACGTGCAGCAGGGCATGCACTTCCAGAGCCAGGGTGCGCAGCAGATCAAGCAGGCGATGATCCAGCTGAGTGAGTCGGCCCAGCAGTCGGTGGCCTCCATTCGTCACTCCAACGCGGCCATCGATTCCCTGAACGATGCGGCGCAGGCACTGCAGAGTGGCGTCACCAAGTTCCGCGTCAGCAAGGAACGCTGATGCTGTTCCTGCTGTTCCGGCTGGGCGAGTCCCGCTACGTGCTGGCCACCCGGGATGTGGTCGAGGTGGTGCCGGGCATCCGCCTCACCAGGCTGCCCACAGCGCCCGACTATGTGGCCGGGCTGTTCAACTACCGGGGCACATCGGTGCCGGTGATCGACGTGTCCAGCCTGCTGCTGCAACAGGCCAGTGCACCGCATCTCAGCACACGGGTGGCGCTGGTGAAGGTGCCGGTGGCCGGGGACGACGAGCGCCTGCTGGGCCTGTTGATCGAACAGGCCACGGAGACGGTGAAGATAGACGAGCACGAGTTTGTCGACCCCGGCATCCAGGCGCCGGACGCGGCCTGCCTGGGGCCCGTGTATCCCGATACCGACGGCCTGATCACCCGGCTGGAGCCACGGCGGGTGCTGCAGCGGCTGGACCAGAATATCCTGTTCCCGGAACACCGGAACGACTGACCCCAACGGGGTTTCATCGCCATGGCCTTTAACCGGATCAAGCAGTTGTTGCAGCAGAGCATGGGGCTCCACGCCGGCGCGGTGGGCGATTCCAGCATCGAGCGGGCGATCCGGCAACGCATGGCCGTGGTGGGGGCAGCCCGGGTGAACCAGTACCTGTCACTGCTGCAGCACGACCGGGATGAGTTGGACGAACTGGTGGAGGAGGTGGTGGTTCCGGAGACCTGGTTCTTCCGCAACCAGGCACCGTTCGAGGCACTGGTGAGGTGCCTGCCCCGGTTGCAGCGCGACCGCGCCGGCGATGCCGGCCCGCTGCGCATCCTCAGTGTGCCCTGTTCAACCGGCGAGGAACCCTACTCCATCGCGATGACACTGCTGGAGCACGACTTGACGGAGAACGACTTTCAGATCGACGCGGTGGACATCAGCCGGCGCGCGCTGACCAAGGCGCGCCGTGCGATCTACGGCAGGCACTCGTTTCGTGAAGAGATCGCGGCAAGCATCGTTCAGGGCGATTTTCGTGAAAAATATTTCCGGCGTGGCCGCTCCGGCTTGAAACTGCTGCCGATGGTACGGGAGCGGGTCGGCTTCACCCGGGCCAATCTGCTGCAGGACGACATCGGCCCATCGGCGTCCCACTACCACGTGGTGTTCTGCCGCAACATCCTGATCTACTTCGACGCGCAGACCCAGCAGCGGGTGGTGCAGAAACTGCATACGATGCTGAAGCCATCGGGCCTGCTGTTCGTCGGGCACGCGGAGGCCTCCCAGATCGGCAAGTCGCTGTTTCGGAGACTGGATCAACCCAAGTCCTTCGCGTTTCAGAAACAGGCATCGTCATCGGAAGCGACCCCGGCGGTGGGCGTGGACGAGCTGCATTCCGTTTACGATCAACTGGTGGAGGTCACCCGCAGGGATCTGCAGGTGTCCCGCAGGAAACACACCGGCAAGTCGTCCGCGACGCGGGTGGCAAGGGCTGCTGGCCCGGGGCCGACGAAGCAGCAAAAGACCGGCACCGACAGCGACCAGGTGGACTGGCCCGGGGTCGAACGGCTGATCGGCCAGGCCCGCTACGCCGAGGCGACCACGTTGTGCGAGCAGCACCTGCGCACCGAGCCGGAGTCCTCGCTGGCCTACTACCTGCTCGGGCTGATCAGCAGCCTGCAGGGCAGCCCCGGCGCCGCGGAAACACTGGTGAAGAAATCCGTGTACCTGGACCCGAACAATCACCGCGCGCTGGGGCTGGCCGCGGTACTGGCAGACCAGCGTGGCGATAGCGCCGCCGCGGAGAGCCTGCGACGGCGCCAGCGGCGGGCCGAGAGCCGGGAGACCTGACGGCCCCGCGCTGCGGCGCGCGACCATCGATGTGACAGCACATGGCCAGGAAACGACAGAAAAAGGAATCGAAGATCCAGCATTGCTGGAGCAGCATCGGCGTCTGGGGCAGCCAGGCCCCACGCTGTGAAAGGCTCGCGGAAGTGGTGCACTGCCGCAACTGCGAGGTGTTTTCGCGTGCAGGGCGCAGCGTGTTCGAGCGTCGCCCGCCGAAACAGTACCTGGCCCAGTGGCGCAAGACCCTGGCCCGGCCGCAGCGGCAAAAGGAGAAGGGCAGGCTCGGGGTGATGGTGTTCCGGCTGGCCGACGAGTGGTACGCGCTGCCGGCCAGCCGCCTGCAGGAGGTCGCCACGTTGCGCGCGGTGCACCGGATTCCGCACAACAGTTCGCGGGTCATCACCGGCATCGTCAACATCGGCGGCGAGGTTCAGCTGTGCTATTCCCTGGCCCGACTGCTGGGCGTGGACGAGCAGGACACGGTGCCCGAACAGGCCAGCCCGCGCATGCTGGTGATCGAGTTAAACGATGAACGCTACGTGTTTCCGGTGCACGAGGTCAGCGGGCTGGAACACTGCGTCGAGTCGGCGCTGGCACCGGCGCCGACCACCGTGGCCGGTGAGCGCCGGGAATTCCTGCAGGGCATGTTCCGCAGCGGGGATCGCCAGGTGGCGTTGCTGGATCCGGACAGCCTGCAACGGGGCATCGAGAGGTATTCCGCATGAGCCCCCGGGGCGGCATCGGCGATTTCTCCATGTTCGAGCTGTTTCGCATGGAGGTGGAGGCCCAGACCTCCGCGCTGAGTCAGGACCTGCTCGAACTGGAAAAGGATGCCGGTTCGGTTCAGCGCCTGGAGTCCCTGATGCGTGCCGCTCATTCCGTGAAGGGCGCGGCGCGCATGGTGGGCGTGGATGCGGTGGTGGACATTGCACACCAGATGGAGGAGGTGTTCGTCGCCGCGCAGCGGGGCGAACTGTCGCTGAACAGCGACCACATCGACGTGTTGCTGCGCGCCACCGATACCATCGTGGACGCCGCGGCGGTGGACGAGGCTGCACAGTCGCAATGGCGGCAGGACAGGCAGTCCGAATTGAAGGAGTTGCTGGACGCGCTGGGCCGGATACGCAGCGAGCGCCCGCGGCTCTCCGCGGATGCTGCGCCGCTGCCGGCGGTGGAAGTACCCGGTGGCGAACGGTCGACCGCGGTAACCGAGGCCGACCGTGGTGCGGGCCGGACGTTGCGCGTCGATGCCGATCGCATGTCGAAGATCCTGGGCATGAGCGGCGAAATGCTGGTGGAGTCCCGTGGGCTGGGCCACTACACCGGGGCCCTCTACGCCATCAAGCGCCGGCAGGACGAACTCATGTCGACGCTGGAACGCTGGCGCGATTCGGACGAACCCGGGCAGGAGGGCCTGCGGCTCGATTGTCAAAGGATGGCCTTCCAGCGCCTCGACGAGATTCGCCGCCTGCTGATGGAGCAGATCAGCTCGCTGGACGAGTTCGACCGCCGCAACGGCAACCTGACCAGCAAGCTCTACCACGAGGTGGCCGGCAGCCGCATGCGGCCGTTCATGGAAGGCGTCGCCGGATTTTCCCGCATGGTCCGTGACCTGGGGCGCCGCCTGAACAAGGAGGTGGCGCTGGAGATCCGTGGCGGCGAAACGCCGGTGGACAGGGACGTGCTGGAAAAGATCAAGGCGCCGCTGAACCACCTGCTGCGCAACGCGGTGGACCATGGGATCGAGCCCGTCGAGCAGCGTGCGGCTGGCAACAAGTCCCGCTGTGCCAACGTGGTGCTGTCGGCCAGTCACGGCGGCGGCCTGCTGAAAATCACCGTGGCGGACGACGGCGCCGGTATCGACCTGCAGAGACTGCGGCAAAGGCTGGTGGAAAAGGGGCTGGTCGAGACCGACATGCTCAACCAGATGAGCGAGGACGAGTTGCTGGAGTTCCTGTTTCTGCCGGATTTCTCGACCCGCGACGAGGTTACCGACATCTCCGGTCGCGGTGTCGGGCTGGATGTGGTCCGCAACATGGTGCGCGAACTGGGAGGGACGGTGTCGATAACCAGCGAGCGGGGCAAGGGCGCCACGTTCCGCCTGCAGCTGCCGCTGAGCCTGTCCGTGGTGTCGGCGCTGCTGGTGGAAGTCGGCGCGGAAGCCTACGCCTTTCCGTTGAGCCGCGTGGACCGCATCCTGCGCGTCAGGTCGGATTCCCTGATGCGCCTGGAGGGGCGGCAGTACGTGCAGTTCGAAGGCCGCAACATGGGCCTGATCTCGGCGGCCCAGGTGCTGGGGTTCGACGCGCCGATGATCTACGACGACGAGTTGACCATCGTGGTCGTCAGCGATCGGCTGGACCGCTACGGCGTGGTGGTGGACCGCTTCATCGGTCAGCGCCAGCTCTCGATACAGGCGCTGGATGCCCGTCTGGGCAAGGTGCAGGACGTCAGCTCCAGCGCGCTGATGGAGGATGGCACGCCGCTGCTGGTGCTGGACGTGGACGACATGGTGCGCAGCATCAACCACCTGGTTCACGGCGGCGGTCTCGGTAATGTCTATCAGCACGCGGAGGAGCGGACCCGGCAGGCGCGCAAGCGGGTGCTGGTGGTGGAGGATTCGTTGACGGTGCGCGAAGTGGAGCGTGAGCTGCTGACGTCGAACGGCTACCTGGTGGAGACCGCGGTGGACGGCATGGACGGCTGGAACGCGGTGCGCAGTTCCCACTACGACCTGGTGATCACCGACGTGGACATGCCGCGCATGGATGGCATCGAGCTGGTGCAGGCCATGCGCCAGGACCTGCATCTGCGCTCCGTGCCGGTGATGATCGTGTCCTACAAGGATCGCAGCGAGGACCGCCGTCGTGGCCTGGAGGCCGGGGCCGACTATTACCTCACCAAGGGCAGTTTCCACGATGACACGTTGCTGGAGGCCGTGGTCGACCTGATCGGAGAAGCGGCCAAATGAGAATCGCCATCGTCAACGATGTTGCGCTGGCCCGGGAGGGCCTGCGCCGGTTGATTCGTGCCAGCGAGGGCCACGAGGTGGCGTGGACCGCCGGCACCGGTGCCGAGGCCGTGGCGCGCTGCGCGCAGGACCTTCCGGACCTGGTCCTGATGGACCTGATCATGCCGGAGATGGATGGCGTGCAGGCCACCCACGCTATCATGTCCGCGACGCCCTGTCCGATACTGATAGTGACCGCCAGCGTGGATCAGAACACCGCGATGGTGTTCGAGGCCATGGGCAACGGTGCGCTGGACGCGGTGAATACCCCGCTACTGGCCGGCAAGCATGCCGACGACGGACGACGGGCATTGCTGGAAAAGATCGCCGTCATCGGCATGTTGACCGGCGCGGCGCCCAGCACGCCATCGGCGCGGCAGGTTGCCCACGGCCGACAACAGCCGCAGGGTATCGGCCCCTGCCTGCTGACCATCGGCGCATCGTCCGGTGGGCCCCAGGCGCTGGCGGAGCTGCTTGCCGGGCTGCCGCAGGATTTTGGTGGGGCGGTGGTTATCGTCCAGCATGTGGACGCACAGTTTGCACCCGGGCTGGCGCAGTGGCTGGACGGCCAGTGTGCGCTGCCGGTGCGCCTGGCACGGCAGGGTGATCGACCCGCGCCGGGGGAGGTGTTGATCGCGGGGACCAACGAGCACCTGGTGATGTTGCCGGACGGGGTGCTGGACTACAGCGCCCGGCCCGACGATTCGCCGTATCGGCCATCGGTGGATGTATTCTGGCATTCCGTGAATCTTCACTGGGACGGCGAGGTGACCGCGGTGCTGCTGACCGGGATGGGACGGGACGGCGCCCGGGGCATGCTGGAGTTGCGCGACAGAGGTGCCCACACCATCGCCCAGAGCAGGGACAGTTGCGCCGTGTTCGGCATGCCCAGGGCGGCCATCGAGATGGGTGCCGCGGTATCGGTGCAGCCACTGGCCGATATCGCGGCGGCGGTGCGCGGGGAGGTTTCGTCGCCCGCCGTCAGCGTGGCGCCACCCGGGATTGACGGTGGTCCGGAAAACGA
>Ga0256830_1003245_pt1 | contig 10243 bp, 10 predicted proteins | sample 128326metaG_FD_190537 | JGI IMG/M metagenome (GOLD analysis project Ga0256830, IMG submission 190537) | Hydrothermal vent microbial communities from Lau Basin, Pacific Ocean - 128-326 | ecosystem: Environmental > Aquatic > Marine > Hydrothermal vents | place: Pacific Ocean: Lau Basin | collected...
GGCACCCCGCGCCACCGCCGTGAGGGGATCCTCGGCGACGTGCACGGGAAGTCGTGTTTCCTGCCGGATTTTCTCGTCCAGACCTTTGAGCAAAGCGCCTCCGCCCGTGAGCATGATGCCGCGGTCGAGAATATCGGCCGCTAGTTCCGGTGGTGTGCGCTCGAGCGTGGTTTTGACCGCTTCGATAACCAGGTTCAACGGGTCGGCGATGGCGTCACGGATTTCTTCGGAAGTGGCTTCAACGGTTGTCGGGAGACCGGTGATGAGATCGCGTCCCTTTACCCGCACAGCGATTTCCTTTTTTAAAGGAACGCCGGATCCGACCTCGCATTTTATGATTTCTGCGGTACGCTCGCCGATGAGGATGTTATGGTTGCGCTTGAAATGAGCCATGATGGCCGCGTTCAGTTCATCGCCCGCGACTCTGAGGGATTCCTCCTGGACAATACCTGAAAGAGCAATCACCGCGATTTCCGTCGTTCCGCCACCAATGTCGATAATCATGTCGCCGACAGGAGCGTCTATATCCAGACCGATACCGATTGCCGCTGCCATGGGTTCCGCGATGAGATGCACTTCTTTTGCGCCTGCGTGTTCCGCCGAGTCCCGGACGGCGCGTTTCTCCACCTCGGTAATGCCGCTGGGAACGGAGATAACGATCCGGCGGCTCGATAACCAACTCGAACGAATCTTTTTTATGAACGCCCGCAACATCCCTTCCGCGATCTCGAAGTCCGCGATGACACCGTCGCGCATGGGGCGGATGACCATAAGATCGCGATGCGTCTTTCCCTGCATCTCCCGCGCTTCGTTTCCAATGGCGACGATTCGCTTCGTGTTCTTGTCAAAAGCGACGATGGAGGGCTCGCTGAGCACCACGCCTTCACCTTTGACCCAGATCAGGGTGTTGGCGGTGCCCAGATCGATGGCAAGGTCATGAGAAAACAGGTTGAAAAAAGCCATTAAATCCCTTCGCTACTATATCTTACAGCTTAATGTTTAAAGTGCCGCACACCAGTGAAAACCATGGCAACATCGTTATTATCGGCCGCCGCGATGACTTCCTCGTCCCTCACTGATCCCCCCGGCTGAATGACCGCCGTTGCTCCCGCCTTTACCCCGGCAAGAAGTCCGTCGGCGAACGGGAAGAAGGCGTCGGAGGCGAGAACGCAACCTTCGAGCGACAATCCGGCTTCACGGGCTTTCAGAACGGCCAGGCTGCTTGCGTCCACGCGCGACATCTGCCCGGCTCCTATGCCCAATGTCTGGCGGTCGTTCGCGTACACGATAGCGTTGCTCTTGACATGCTTGGCTACCGTCCAGGCAAACGTCAGCGCTGACCATTCCTTGTCGGTAGGCGGGCGCCGGGTGACGACTTTCCACGCGGATGGGTTTTCCTTCAGCGAATCCGGCGTCTGAACCAATGCGCCTCCCGGCACGATTTTTACGTCGAGGTCGATCTTCGCGCTGTCCTCGGCGTCGTATCGCACGAGTCGCCGGTTCTTTTTCTTCCTGAGAACCGGCATTGCCGCTTCCGAGAACCGGGGAGCGATAATGACTTCGCTGAACATTTCGTTGAACAGCTCGGCCAGTTCCTCGTCCACGAGCCTGTTGACCGCAATGATGCCTCCGAACGCGGAAACCCGGTCCGTGGACAATGCTGAAAGATATGCTTCTTTTGCCTCGGAAGCTACAGCACAACCGCAGGGATTGGTGTGCTTGATGATCGCGGCGGCGGGGCGGTCATCGAATTCCCGGATCAGGGAAAGCGCCGCGTTGATATCCACGATGTTGTTGAATGAAAGCTCCTTGCCGTGCAGGACCTCAACGTGATTGAGAAATTCCCCGTACAGGGCGGCTTCCTGATGTGGATTCTCTCCGTATCGAAGCGTGCGACTCAGGGGAAGCGAAAGGAACAGTCGGGAGGGGAGGGCGGCTTTTTTTTCGCTTCCTTCCAGCGCGATTTTCTCGAGGTATTGGGCGATCGTACTGTCGTACGTCGCAGTACGTTGAAACACCTTGAACGCCAACTCGCGACGAAGTTCGGGCGTCGTATCACCGGCTTCGATGATCTGCGAAAGTACGCGTTCGTAATCCGCGGGATCGATCACCACCGTAACGCTGTCGTGGTTCTTGGCAGCGCTTCGCAGCATGGAAGGACCGCCGATATCGATTTGTTCGATCACTTCTTCCGGTTCGATGTTTTCTTTTGCCGCGGTCTCTTCGAACGGGTAGAGATTCACGACGATCAGGTCGATAGGCTCGATATGATGTTCGGCAAGCGTGGACATGTGATCCTGCTTGGTTCTCTTAGCCAGGAGGCCCGCATGGATGGCGGGATGCAGGCTCTTGACCCTTCCATCCAGGATTTCCGGGAAACCGGTCACTTCCGATACGGGGATGGTATCGACGCCGTGTTCCTGAAGGTGGCGGGCTGTGCCGCCCGTCGAGATGATCGTGATGCCGCGTTTCCTGAGTTCCGTGGCGAACGGTATCAGGCCGGTTTTGTCTGATACGCTGATAAGTGCAGTGGAGATCACGTTAATAACTCATGCAGGTGGTTGATGAATTGTTCGCAGTCCGTTGACGGTGATACGGTCCCGGGCGAAAAGCTGGAGCGCCGCGGGGTACAATCGATGCTCGATCTCCAAAACGCGCTCTGCCAGGCTTTCCGGTGTGTCGTCATCGAGAACGGGGATGCATTCCTGCGCCACGATCGGACCGACGTCGTAATCGTTGGTGACGATGTGTACGGTAACGCCGGTGATTCGCGCTCCCGACTCCAAGACGGCCTTGTGAACGTTGATGCCGTACATTCCCTTTCCGCCAAATGCCGGGAGGAGTGCAGGGTGGATGTTTGTGATACGGTTCGTGTAGATATTGACGATGTCCGGTGGTACCTTCTTCATGTACCCGGCCAGCGCGATGAAATCGACGTCGTGATACTTCAACTCGGATTTCATGCGGGAAGAGAAGTCAAGGGGGTCCGGGTTCGTTTTGCCGCTCAAATGAATGCCGGGGATTCCGTTCTCGCGCGCAAAGGCGAGGGCGCCGGAGGTCGAATTGTTGCTTAAAACAAGCGCGATCTCAGCGTCGAGATTTCCGGAGGAAATCGCGCGAGCTATTGATTCAAGATTTGATCCTCTTCCCGAGGCGAAAACTGCTAAGTGCAACATCACATTCACTCAAAAAAAATCATTCTCCAATGTACACATTGTTTTGAGATTATTCAATGAACGCATAGTTTGACAACAGCAGCGCGGAGTGACAGCTCAGTGGAACAAGGGCCTACCGCTGGAAAAGCGACCAACGCAGCTGCGTACGCGATAAACGCAGGAAAGGCATGGATACAATAATCTACCTGGACAATAACGCAACGACGCCGGTGGACCCCGAGGTGTTCGACGCCATGGTTCCGTACCTCAAGGAGCATTTCGGGAACGCGTCAAGCAAGCAGCATTCCATCGGGTGGAGAGCGGAAGATGCCGCGGAACGGTCCCGAAGCATTCTAGCAGAAGCCATCGGAGCGCAACCGGAAGAAATCGTGTTCACCAGCGGCGCCACGGAGGCGAACAACCTCGCCATACGGGGTGTGGCCCAACGGTATCGTCGAAAGGGCAATCACATTGTCACGGCGGCCGCTGAACACAAAGCGGTGCTGACCGTGTGCGAAACCCTCGTCAAGGATGGCTTCGAGGTAACGGTATTGAGCGTGGATAGATATGGGCGGGTGGATCCCGAAGAGGTGCGGAAAAAACTCCGCCCCGAGACCATCCTGGCCACGTTCATGTTCGCCAACAATGAGGTGGGAACCGTGAACGATATCAGCGCTATTGGAGGCATTTGCCGTGAAGCTGGCGTGATATTCCACACCGATGCCACTCAGGCCCTGGGAAAGGTCCCGATCGACGTCGAAGCGATGAACATCGACCTGGCTTCGTTTTCCGCTCACAAGATATACGGTCCGAAGGGTTGCGGGGCCTTGTTTGTTCGAAAAAAGGGCACACCGGTGGAACTCATTCCTCTTATCGTGGGCGGCGGACAGGAAAGGGGGATGCGTGCGGGAACGCTAAACGTGCCTGGGATTGTTGGTATGGCAAAGGCAGTTGAAATCAGCCTTCGACAAATGCACCAAGAACAGCTACGGATTCGATCATTGCGGGATTTATTGTACGATTTGCTCACGAGGGAACTGGATCTTACTCAGGTGAACGGCCACCCCGAGCACAGGTTGGCCGGGACGTTGAACATGACTTTTCGTTACGTTGACGCGGCTGCGCTCATGAGCAGGGTCAGGAATATCGCCATGTCGAGCAGTTCTGCCTGCACGTCGGGGACACCGGGAGCGTCGCACGTATTACGAGCAATCGGGCTTACGGAAGAAGAGGCGAAATCCTCGATTCGGTTCAGTATCGGGAGATTCAACACGGAGGACGAAATCCGGTTTGCGGCCGCGAAAATCATTGACGCGGTAAAGAAGATACGCGCCGTTTCACCCGCGTACCTCGCGGCGGAATCTTCCTTCGATGCATCCATAGAAACATCCAATGATCAATAATCCTGGAGTACCGTATGTTTGAATCATTAACAGGCAAAGAACTTGAACTGTTGCATTTCATGAAAGATCACGGCTATCCCGTGTTTCATCACTCCAACCTGTTCCGGCGTGATGTCGAGTTTGGAATTCGCGATTACTTCCGGGATAAGACCGGGAAGGAAATACGCCCCGTAGAGTTTTCCAAGCTGGCCGAAGAGGTCTTGAAAAATCTGGAAAGGGAAGGAAAGATACATCCTCGTTTTCAAAATACCTGGGTGCTCGATATCCCCGAATTTGCACCTGCCGTGAAAAAAGACGGGGAAGAAAAAGAAGGATAACCACAAGGGGGACCCCGAAGCGTATATGACGTTGACATTTTTGAAAGGATTTACTGATGTCGGATACAGTATCCCAACGAACAGGGGAAATATCGTTAACCGAAAAAGCCGCGAATGAAATAAAGGCTATCATGAACGAAAACGGCATCCGGGGAAGCAGCAGACTCCGGTTGGGTGTAAAAGGAGGCGGTTGTTCAGGATTTTCGTATTCCCTCGGTTTCGATGAGGTATTACGTGAAAATGACGTCGTCTTTGAAGTACACGATGTGCGTCTTGTTGTAGACCGCAAGAGCCTTTTCTATCTCGCCGGTACGGAGTTGGATTTTTCCGACGGCTTGCAAGGCCGCGGATTCGTGTTCAACAACCCAAATGCTGCCCGGACATGTGGCTGCGGAGATTCTTTCGGTGTGTAACAGGAAGTGAAGAGCCATCCTGGTAATAAAGGGGCGAGGCGAACAGGGCAATACATTGCGCGCCAGGCGCTTAGCCGGATTGCCTGAAGCTGCAGAATGCAAAATATTCGAAGAGACCCGGTGGGCGGGCATCGAAACAGGAACGTGTCCAAGAAAGTTTCAAACACTACCTGTCGTATCGTCGAATACATGTTATCATACATACAAATTTAGTTTTAAGGAGTAACGACATGCCATACGAATGGAAATTCAACCCCAGGCCATATACCGATGAAGAAGCGAAAACACTCTTGAAAGATGTGGTTTCTCCCGAAACATCGGACTGGCATTATAACAAGCACCACAAGGGTTACGTGGTTGCGTTGAACACCATTGAGACAGCGCTGGAATCCGCGGACCGGGGAAAAGCAAACGGGAATTACAGTGAGGTGGGTGAATTAAAACGGCGTTTGACGTGGAACCACTCCGGCGCGCTTCTTCACGATCTCTACTGGAGTAACCTGGGCGGCGACGGCAACATCGATGCGGCGCCCGAGTTGAAGGCCGCTATCGAGCAGGAATTCGGTTCGTTCGAACAATGGAAGGAAGATTTCAAAGCCACGGCATTTGCAGCCAAGCTTAGCGGGTGGGGACTGCTCGTCCTCGATACGCTTTACAGCGGACGATTACTTAACGTCCTCGTGGACGAGCATCAGTACGGCGCGATCTGGGGTGGAATTCCGCTGATTGCGTGCGATGTGTTCGAACACGCCTATTATCACAAGGATGGTCCCGGTCGGGCCGCGTACATCGAGAACTTCGTCAGTGGTCTTCATTGGGGCCGTATCAACGAACGTTTCAAGAAATTTCGCGGGTAAATCCTTCCCCCGGATGAAAGTCCATGCGGGCGGGATGAATGAATCCGGCCTGCATGGACTTTTCTATTGTGTTGGCCGAAAGACTCGTGTATATTTGCACCCGGTATGAATTCTAATGATTCTCATATACGGTTAAATTACCCGCTGTTTCCGCTCGCTGTCGTCATGTTGCCGGGAGCGGAACTGCCTCTCTATATCTTTGAAGATCGTTACAAGGATCTCGTGCGCCGAAGCCTGAAAAAGAAATCGGAGTTTGGAATTATTTACACTGACGGAACGAGCATGCGTGGGGTGGGGTGCGGTGCGCGCGTCGTGAACATGCTGCGCAAGTACCCTGATTCACGGATGGAAATCATCGTCCGGGGCACGGACCGCTTCATCGTACAGAGGACTGTCACCCATCCAAGCGGATACCTGGAAGCGCGCATTGCCCCGCTCCTGGATCGCGAGGAAACGGTGGATGACGCAACGAGATCGGAAGTTATCGACATGTACAATAAAATTGTTCGCGAAGTGTTCGGTGGTACTCTCCACGAAGTTGCCCCCGATACACCTGATCAATACGTTTCGTTTCGCATTGCGCAGAAAGTCGGACTCAGCCTGCACGACAGGCAAAAGCTTCTCGAATCATCGTCGGAACACGAGCGGTTGTTGTTTCTCCAGCGGCGCCTCGAGGAATTGCTTCCGCGCCTGGGAGAAGCGGCGACGATTCAGCGGTTGGTCAAGAACGACGGCTATATCCCGACCTGATCCATTTATCCCGCATTCACGTACACGGCAACTAGGATAAGTAAGACGGCAAAGAGCTTACGGAGTACGCTGCTTGCCGTTTTATGGCTGGTGTGGACCCCGAAAGGACCTCCCAGAACGGTTCCCAATACGACGGGAATGGCAAACGGGTACGCGACGTATCCCATTGTATCGAACGGCAGTGCGGGCAGGTGGGTGCCGCCGGTCGCGTAGCCGAGGAGACCGGCAAATGTTGTGAGGACCATGACGCCGGTTGAAGTTGCGATTGCTTCCTTCATTTTCATCCGGACAAAGAAATGAAGCATGGGTACGGCGATCAGGCCGCCCCCTGTACCGGCGAGAGCGGAAATCGAGCCGATCAGGAGGCCGATAAGGATGAGACGTAAAGTTTTGTGTACGGGCGCGTTGTCGGAAGAGTTCTTCCGGTTGTTCCCGGTGATCAACTGGAAAGCGGTCAGGACGACGACGGTGGTAAAGACGAATTGCATCAATGGTCGGGGGATGGCACCCGACACAAAGCCCACCAGGTAGGCAGTAATGATGCTTCCGGTTGCGACGCCGCCGACCGCGCGAACGCTGAGGAATCCTTTCCTGAACTGAGTAACGCCGTTTACCGAGCTTGTAAGAAAAATGATGGAAAGACTGGTTGCCACGGCGAGATGCATGGAGACCGTGTCCGGGATTCCGGTGGCATCAAATATCGAGAGGAGCATGGGAACGATGATAATTCCACCGCCGATCCCGAAGAAACCTGAAAGGAAGCCGATGGCCATCCCGCCCAGGAATAGGAGAACTATCAAGTGTAATTCCATTCAGCGAATTCTATACAGTTACTCGTTATCGGCAAGGATGGCTTCGTAAACGGAGTTCGATTGCAGAATGGTTGCCGCGGTCTGCACCTGGGGATCAGAATAGAGAAGATATTTGTAACCGGCAGTGCTCCCCGCGTATTGTCGGTGTATTTCCACCAGGAGCCTTCCGAGAATTTCATGTTGATTCTCATCTATTGCAGAGCGGGATTGCATATCGATTTTGCGCTTGAGTGTTTGCAGCGCGTGACGCAGCTCGTCGTCGAGTTCGCGGCTGGCCAAGGAAGCGGACAGCGAGGTGTAGGCTTTGTGTACGCTGTCTTCGCTATCCCAATGATGGTCGCGGTAATACTCCATGAAGCGCCGCCAGATTTCCTCACCGTCGGGAATGAACGGCGGTTTCGTGGTATTGAGGTAGTATGCGGAAAAGGAGAATATTCTTCCTGAAGACAGGAGTTTTTCCGTGACCGGGTGAAGGCGCTGTCGTGGGACAATCGTATCCGGCATAATCCCGCCGTACGCGTGCACGACGCGGTTCTGATTAACGGTATAAAACTCGGCGTGTTCGGCGGAATCGGTACGGGATGCGTGGCCGTTGCGCCGTTCCGCGTAATCGATTTTCTGGATGCATCGCCCGCTTGGTGTATAATACCGGGCCGTGGTCAGTTTCAGTGCCGCTGATTGTGATAACCTGGTGATGCGTTGCACAAGACCCTTGCCGAACGTCTGTTCTCCCACGATGACGCCGCGATCCAGGTCCTGGATGGCCCCTGCGACGATTTCGCTGGCGCTCGCGGAGCGATTATTCACAAGGATGACGAGGGGAACGGAAGCGTACGAAGGCTCGCGGTCGGATTGAAATTCGCGAATGATGCGGCCGTTGCGTCCGCGGGTCGAAACGATACGCGTGCCTTTCGGGACAAAGTTTTCCACGATATCCACTGCTGTTTCAAGCAAGCCTCCTGGGTTGTTGCGCAGGTCGATAATCAATCCTTTCAGTTTGTTCTCGGGGCCAAGGCGCTTGAGCGCTTTTTCGAATGCGGAGGAAGCCTGTCGTGTGAACCGCTGGAGCTGGATTACCGCGATACCGGGGGCAACAAATCCGTAGTATCCGATCGCGGGCAGATGGACGAATTCCCGCTCGAGAGTGAAGTGCAATGTATCGGCGATGCCCGGTCTCGCGATGGTCAGGCGTACTTTGGTTGCGGGGTTTCCGCGCAACCATTTCCTGATAGCGTCCGGTTTCAACCGGCTGGTATTATGGTTGTCCACGGCCAGGATAACATCGCCGGGGCGCAACCCACCCCGCTGTGCCGAGTATCCCCGCAGGACGGAAGTTACGGTGATGCGGTTGTCCCGGTAACCGAGGTAAATGCCTATGCCGCTGTACATCCCGACGGTAATCGTGGTAACGTCCTGCTGGTGTTCCTTGTCGATGAACTGCGAGTATGGATCGAGGATGGAAACCATGCCGCGGATACCGGCCGTTATCAACTCCTCGGGATCGATATTGTCAACGTAATTCGTGCGAATTTCGACGAATACTTTCTCGTACAGGTCGAAGCTTTCCTGTATCTGGCGCCAGAGCGTTCCTCCCGAACGAAAACCCATGAGTAGAACGACGCCGAGGAGGAGAATAACCGCTGATGTTTTCTTGCCCAACTTGAAATCATTCATGTCAGCACTTGTTCAATGTTCGAATGAATCGTGATGATACGTTTTCAGGAGGAGTTCGGTTTTTACTATGACAGCGTCCGCGATTTCTTGCCGGGACAAGGAAGCATCGACGATCGTCCAGCGTTTCGGCTCCTTGCGCGCTAATTCGAGATATCCCGCACGAACGCGCTGGAAAAACGCCAGGGGCGCGGATTCCATTCGATCGCTTCGTTCCCGGGAGCGGGCTTTTCTGGCAAACGCATCTTCGGGGGAGATGTCCAGGAAGAACGTACAATCCGGCCGCGTGTCAAACGTGGCCATTGCATGCACGTGAGCCAGGTTTTCCACGTCCAGGCCCCGGCCGTATCCCTGGTAGGCGGTGGTGGAGTCGTAATACCGGTCACAGATGACGACGATACCCCCGGAAAGAGCGGGGAGGATGACCTCGCTGGTGACTTGCGCACGGGCGGCTGAAAACAGGAACATCTCGCAAACGGCATTCATTCCGCTGTTTTTTGTGTCAAGAAGAAGGTCACGGATTTTTTCCGAAATAGCTGTGCCCCCCGGTTCACGAATGATCCGGTATCGGATACTTTTCTTTTCCAACCACGACGAAAGCAGTTGGATCTGAGTCGTTTTTCCCGAACCGTCAATTCCTTCAAAAGTGATGAGCGGGGCGTGCCGCTCTTCAATTCGTTTCATCGGATCAATTCCCTGGAATCGAAAATCGTATCATGATGAATATAAAGCACGTGGTTGCCGGGAACAATTGAAAATGCGTTGCCGATGATGGTGTCATCGCTCGTCAGCCGCGCGGGTGGTGCGCCTTGTGTTCCTGCTTCAGGTACTCCCGGTCAACGTGGGTGTAGATCTCGGTAGTGCT
>Ga0256830_1003246_pt1 | contig 10242 bp, 9 predicted proteins | sample 128326metaG_FD_190537 | JGI IMG/M metagenome (GOLD analysis project Ga0256830, IMG submission 190537) | Hydrothermal vent microbial communities from Lau Basin, Pacific Ocean - 128-326 | ecosystem: Environmental > Aquatic > Marine > Hydrothermal vents | place: Pacific Ocean: Lau Basin | collected...
TCTGTGAAAATAGTTTGTGTTGTTTTTAAATACCCTGTGTATTTGTGGCTTTCGGTATTACAGATTCGGGTCAGCCACCTATACGGCAACTTCTTAATTCGTTCTTATTTGTCGGGTGGTAGCTTGTCAGTTCATCATTGATCCCGCAGAATGCGGTGCAGGGCAAATTTTTATAGAAAAATCAGTTTTAATAGGACTTGGTGCTCCTGATATCAAATTATTATATTAGCTTTACCCAATCCCGAAAGATATAAGGAAAATAAGTGCTATGAGTAAATGTCAATGTAACCCGGATGTCTTTCAAATCAAAACCAAAGCCGAAGATTTTTTCCATTCATTGCCGAAAGGTCATGTAATCTATACATTAATGACGGAACATTTCAAGATCAGGGAATTCATCGACGAATTAGAACAGATAATAACCAAGTTAATGCCCCTGGAATCAATTAATGACCATCGGGATTTATTAACCCGATTGGAATTTTTAGCGCGCCACATTTCCAGTACGCGCCGACACTATATTCGTGAAGAAATTACCCTGATCCAGCGTCTTGAAATTCTTGGAATACGTAATCCGGCTATTGAAATCCGTCAGCAGCATGACGCTATGAGTGTTGAAAAACAGAGGATGTCGAATCTGATTCATCAGTTCTACGTAACCCCATTTACCGATTTTAAGGATTCCCTGAGGGATGTTTCGTTGCAATTAATTGCCGATTTGCGAAACCATATCGATACCGAAGATACCGTTTTATACCCGCAATTAATCGAAAATATCAGGAGTGATCAGGAATGGGCTGAAATTAAAGCCGAATGCGACCGGATCGGTTATAATTGTTTTACTCCGTTTAAAAACTGATCCGATCCGGATTGTTTTTACATAAGGGCATGAAGGAAAGCGGGGGGATATTTCCCACCGGGTGATTGAATATATTCGGTTGAATATTTTGTTTGCGTAAGGTCCGAATCTTACCTTTGGTTTTTAACACGGGAACACCCGTTAATTGTACCGGGCTTCCGGTTGGAAAAACAAACAATTATCTTGTTCGCAAACAGAAAATAGGGAGGATCATTTTCGTAAAAGATTCAGCGACTTACGGCACAAATCGGGTTTTGTCTTCCGGTTCGTTGCCTGTGGGTATGCCTAATACTATGAATTTTTACGGTCTTCTTTTTACCCAATATCATTAAAGGGAGTTTTACGTAACTTTCGGACCTGACAAGAGAACACATGCAAATTGATTATGTAGCAATATTTTTAATCGGCTTCCTCGGTAGTTTCAGTCATTGTTACGGAATGTGCGGGGGGTTTGTTTTTGCCTATTCCGTGAAAATGAATAAAACGGGTCACTCGTCCTTACCAATCCGTCCCCGGGCATTCTTACCGCATTTAATGTATAACGGGGGTCGTATCGTAACCTACAGTATCCTGGGAGGGATATTCGGTTTATTGGGCGGTTCCCTTCGTTACGTAATCCTGAACTTTCAAAGCGTATTGTTAATCATGGCCGGGTTGTTCATGGTGTTTTTCGGATTGGATTTCGGCGGCTGGTTGAAGATCGTCACAATTAGCGCGATACCGGGATACGAACGTTTACGGAAATTGATCGGTATGTTATTAACAAAGATATCGAACACAAGAATTTTTCTTTATGGGTTGGTTTTGGGGTTCATTCCCTGTGGACTGGTATACGTTGCGCTTGCCGGGGCGGCGTCGACCGGATCGGCAGGCGGCGGAATAATTACGATGTTTGTTTTCGGCCTGGGAACCGTTCCCGCATTGTTAATCCTGGGAATAAGTTCCAATCTGATTACCGCCGGGTTCCGAAAGCGCATATTGAAAATGACCGCCGTTTTTATTATTCTGTTCGGATTAATCACTATCTGGAAAGGCGGTGTGAAATTGTCCGGTCACGAAATAGACCACGATAATCATAATATGGAATCGCGATCGTTTATCGAAAATTCCGACATGATTGAAAATGGTTGAGTTGTCCCGCTTTTGGAGATGAGTGTCCCGGTGTCAGCGACAAAAGAGAAGAAGGTTTGTTACCATTGCGGGCTTGACTGCAACAGTACGAAAATCTCCGTTGGGGAAAAAATATTCTGTTGCAACGGCTGTAAAATGGTGTTTGAATTGCTGGCGGCTAACGATCTCGGCCAATACTACGATCTGAATAAAACTCCCGGGACGACTCCCCCGCCGGAGGGGACGACAGAGAAATTCGGTTACCTTGATGATGCGTCGTTTCAACAGCAATTGCTTCACCTGAGCGACGGTAAAAGGGCCACTGTCGTTTTGTATATTCCCAATCTCCATTGCAGCGCCTGTATCTGGCTCCTGGAGAGTCTGTATAAAATGGAACCGGGCATCCTGCGTTCCCGGGTTAACTTTCTCCGAAAAACGGTTTCGATCACCTTTGATCAGGAACAGTTGTCTCTACGTAAAGTGGTCGAACGACTGGCTTCCATCGGGTATGAACCACGGATAAGCCCGGAAGACATTCAACCGGAAAAAGACCGGAAAAGCCGCCGGGGTCTTTATCTAAAAATCGGCATCGCCGGATTTGGATTTGCCAATATTATGTTGTTTAGTCTGCCGGAATATTTCGCGGGTCCCGGAAAAATACCACCGGAATTCACCAGGTTTTTTGGTATTCTGAATATCCTGCTGGCGTTGCCGGTCTTTTTCTACAGCAGTTGGGATTATTTCAGATCGGCCTGGTACAGTTTAAAAAGCCGATCGGTAAATATGGATGTACCGATCGCGATGGGAATTATTACCCTGTTTTCCAGGAGTATTTTTGAAATCGTTACCCGTCACGGTCCCGGATGGCTGGACTCTTTCAGCGGTTTGGTGTTTTTATTGCTCCTGGGAAAACTTTTCCAGGAGAAGACCTATCAGACATTGTCTTTTGAGCGGGACTACAAATCATATTTCCCCGTTTCGGTAATAAGAGTTTCCGGGGAAAAAGAGAAGAGTGTTCCGCTTTCGCGATTGCGGATCGGCGACCGCATTCTTATCCGGAATAACGAAATTGTTCCGGCCGATTCGGTTTTGATACGCGGCAAAGGACGGATTGATTACAGCTTTGTTACCGGAGAATCGGAGACGGTTACCAAAGTCAGCGGCGATTTGATTTTTGCCGGGGGGAGACAGGAAGGCAGTGCGATCGAGCTGGAAGTGGTAAGGGATGTATCCCAGAGTTATCTGACCCAGTTGTGGAACAGCGACGCTTTTAAGAAACAGGGCGGAGCCGGGATAACCTCCCTTGCCAATCAAATAAGCAAGTATTTTACGGCGATTGTGATTATCATAGCCTCGTTGGCGGGACTGTACTGGTTGTTTGTGAACCCCGAGCATGCCCTGAACGCTTTTACCGCCGTGCTGATTATTGCCTGTCCCTGTGCCCTGGCCCTGGCAACGCCCTTTACCCTGGGCAACGTTCTGAGAATCTTCGGCCGGAATCGATTGTTCATGAAAAACTCCACCGCCGTCGAGCAGTTATCCCGCGTTGACACAATCCTGCTCGATAAAACGGGAACCCTGACGGACACGAAAAAAATAAACGTTACGTTTATTCCGGCCCCGGATAAACAGCCCTTGTCCCGGGATGAATTGTGTTTGATCAAGACCGTTGTCAGGCATTCCACCCATCCCCATAGCCGTAGAATATACGCGAGTATCGAACCGGCTGTTTATGATGGAATATTAAAGCGGTTCGAGGAATTCCCCGGGAAAGGAATTGAAGCCGAGGTTTCCGGGCATACACTCAGGATAGGCTCGGCGGGGTTTGTCAAAGGAGAAGGGAATGAACCCATCGATCCGGGTTCGGCCGTTTATATCGCCATTGATGGGGAGCTTAAAGGTCATTTCCGGTTAAATATTCAATATCGCAAAGGATATACACGATTGTTAAAACGGTTGGGAGAACGTTATAAACTGCTGTTGGTTTCGGGGGATAACGATCGCGGGAAAAAGATTCTGGAACCGTTTTTTGCCGGTGAAGGGGCCATGTTCTTCAACCAGACTCCTTTTGACAAACTCAAATTGGTGGAGTCATTACAAAGGAGTGGCCGCCGGGTAATGATGGTGGGGGACGGTCTGAACGATGCCGGCGCGTTGAAGCAGAGCGATATTGGAATTACAATTTCCGAGGATGTGAATTCATTTTTCCCGGCCTGCGATGGTATCCTGGACGCCGGGAGTTTTTCGCTTCTCCCCCGGTTCCTCCAATGTTCTTCCTACGGTATGCGCATCATTCGGGTCAGTTTTGTTATTTCATTTCTTTATAATGCCATCGGCCTCGGTTTTGCCGTGCAGGGAATTCTGTCCCCGTTGATTTCAGCAATATTGATGCCCCTCAGCTCCATCTCCGTGGTCGTGTTCACAACCGTTTCAACGAATCTTATTGCCGGGAAATTGGGTTTGAAAGGGTATTACGGATTTAAGACAAATAATTCTTAATTCTGTTTTTAAAAAAATACAATTAATGTAACTTTTGTCGTTTAATAGACTAATGAACGTTTTACTATTATTAATAATTGCCAGTTTGCTTGTCGCGATAGGATTTTTAATTACTTTCCTATGGGCGGTTAAGTCCGGACAATTTGAAGACACTCATACCCCCGCGTTTCGTATCCTCCTGGATGGAAACGGTAAATCGGTCGACAAGAATAAGGAATAAGAACAGGGGAATAATAATGGCCGTTGAGACATTCCGATATGACAACAAAATAGTCAAATATTTCGCCTATGCGACCATCGGGTGGGGCGTGGTTGCTTTTCTGATTGGTTTAACCATTGCTTTGCAGTTGGTCAGTCCGTTTTTCAATTTTAACGCATCTTTTTTAACCTTCAGCCGGATCCGGCCGTTGCATACGAACGCGGCGATTTTTGCTTTCGTAGGCAATGGTATTTTCATGGGTGTTTATTATTCCATCCAGCGATTATTGAAAACCCGGGTATTCAGTGATTTGCTTGCCAGGATCCATTTCTGGGGTTGGCAATTGATTATCGTTTCGGCGGCCCTGACGCTCCCTCTGGGAATTACCACCGGCAAGGAGTACGCGGAACTGGAATGGCCGATCGACATTGCCATTGCCGTAATCTGGGTAGTATTTGGTATCAATCTGGTAGGAACCATCATGCGACGCCGTGAACGGCACATGTACGTTGCCATCTGGTTCTACATTGCCACGTTTTTTACGATTACTATTCTGCATGTGGTTAATTCCATCGAAATTCCCGTTTCATTACTCAAAAGTTATCCCGTCTTTGCCGGTGTGCAGGATGCCCTGGTTCAATGGTGGTACGGTCACAATGCCGTGGCGTTCTTTCTGACCACACCTTATCTGGGACTGATGTATTATTTCCTGCCCAAGGCGGCCAACCGTCCCGTTTTTTCTTACCGGTTGTCGATCGTGCATTTTTGGGCCCTGATTTTCATCTACATTTGGGCCGGTCCGCATCACCTTTTGTATACCGCTCTGCCCGATTGGGCTCAATCCCTGGGCACCACCTTTTCCATCATGTTAATCGCCCCCTCCTGGGGAGGCATGTTGAATGGTCTGCTTACTTTACGGGGCGCGTGGGACCGGGTAAGGCAGGATCCCATTCTTAAGTTTATGGTTGTCGCCGTTACCGCCTACGGGATGTCCACTTTTGAGGGTCCCATGATGGCGTTGAAGAATGTAAACGCCCTGGCACATTACACGGATTGGGTTATTGGCCACGCACATATCGGCGCCCTGGGTTGGAATGGATTGTTGACTTTCGGGATATTGTATTGGCTCATTCCCCGGCTTTTTGGCACCAAACTCTATTCGGTCAAGCTGGCCAACACGCATTTTTGGCTGGCTACCCTGGGGTTGATATTTTATGCGGTGCCGTTGTATTGGGCGGGAATAACCCAGGGGTTAATGTGGAAGGAATTCGCCGCTGACGGCACTCTCCGGTATCCGAACTTCCTGGAGACCGTAATCCAGATTATTCCCATGTACGGAGTGCGGGCAATCGGCGGCGCCCTGTATTTGACCGGCGCCGTTTTCATGGTTTACAACCTGGTAAAAACCATAAGGGCCGGCAGTTTCATTGAGGAAGAGGAAGCACAGGCCCCGGCGTTGGAAAAAACGGTGCCCGTTTCCCATGCCGGCGAGTATCGGCATCGTTGGATTGAAAGACGCCCGGTGCAATTCTTCATTTTGGTAATTGTTGTGGTATTAATCGGCGGCCTGGTGGAAATTGTACCTATGTATCTGGTTAAATCCAATATTCCCACAATCGCCAGCGTGAAACCCTACACGCCTCTGGAGTTGCAGGGACGGGATATATACGTAAGCGAAGGGTGCTACGTTTGCCATTCGCAAATGGTAAGACCTTTCCGGTCGGAGACCGAACGCTATGGCGAATATTCCAAAGCGGGAGAATTCGTGTACGATCATCCGTTCCAATGGGGATCGAAGCGAACCGGTCCGGATCTCCATCGCGTCGGCGGCAAGTACCCGGACGCCTGGCATTATAATCACCTGAAAGATCCGGGTTCGACTTCTCCCGGTTCCATTATGCCGGCCTATCCGTGGTTGATAACCGACAAGGTGGATTGGTCTCAAACCCCGGGGAAAATCCGCGCGATGCAAAAGTTGGGCGTGCCCTATCCGGAAGGATACGACAAACAGGCCAATGACGATCTCCGTCGCCAGGCGGAGGAAATAGTGCTGGGCCTGCAATCCATGGGAGTGCCGGATGCCGAATGGGATATGAAGATAATTGCCTTAATTGCCTATTTGCAACGTTTGGGAACAGATATTAAAACGCCATAGGGGAGATTATGATTAGAGATATTTTCAATTCAGCGCCGCACTTAGGAATTTACCCGACGATTACGATGGTTCTGTTTATTACGATCTTTATCGGCGTTGTGGTTTGGATGGTGTGCGTGAAAAAACCGTACCTGAAGTATATGAGCGAATTGCCGCTGGAAAATAACCATTCAGCCAAGGGAGATGAATAACCATGGCTAAGAAAGAAAAAGATCTGCTGTTGGACCACGATTACGATGGAATCCGTGAACTGGATAATGATATGCCGTCCTGGTGGTTGTATCTGTTTTATTTCACCATTGCCTTTGCGGTAGTCTACCTGCTCTATTATAACATCTTTAAAGTGGGACCATCTTCCAGTGAAGAATATTTGCTTGAAATGAATCCGAATTGGACGGAAAGAGCCGGTAAACCGGAGAAGTTTTTCACGTATCATTCTCCCTATTATTCTTCCCAGGTCGAATTAACGCCGCGATTGCGAAGAATGTTCAGGGATTACGTTGGGCCGGAGGTTCCCTTTGAACGACTGATCGCCGAGGCGATATTGAAAGGGACCGAGGAGGACCGGGAGAAATTGAAATCATCCTATCCCGAAATATGGGAGAAGGTGAAAGCCGGCGGAGTAACGGCGGCTCCCGAAACAACCGCAGGAACAGAGGAAACCAAGGCGGCTGAAGTAACCCCCCTGACGGATGAAGTAAGCCTGGCTAAAGGGAAAGATATTTTTACAAAAAATTGTGTAGCCTGTCACGGCCCGAATGCGGAAGGTTTAATCGGCCCCAATCTGACGGATCAATATTGGATAAACGGCGGTCGTTTCGGAGATATTGTTAATGTCATCAACGTTGGCGTACCAGCCAAGGGAATGATCCCCTGGGATAAAACACTGACGGCCGAACAAATACGACAAGTTGCCAGCTATATTGTTTCCCTGCAAGGGACAAATCCGCCGAATGCAAAAGCTCCCGAAGGAGATTTGTACCAACCCGAGTAAAACACGTAATCGGAAGCAAGTCCGGTCAAAGGAGCTTCCCCATCTCCGGTTTCTATTGAAGTACAGTACGATCGGCCGGTCCGTTACGGTTGTTCCGATTTAGTGCCGGGTAAATTCCCTGTAAATGAACTCCGCGCCCCATTCCACCACGAAACAAAATCCCGAAGAATTCCGGGATCACATCGCAACCGTGAATGACGAAGGGAAACGTGTTTGGATTTATCCTAAAAAACCCAGGGGAAGATTTTATTCCGGGCGGACGATCATAAGTATTGCATTATTGGCCATATTTTTTAGCGGACCGTTCATCACCATCAACGGCCATCCCTTTTTACTTTTAAATTTCGCGGAACGAAAATTCTATATCCTGGGGGTTGTCTTCTGGCCCCAGGATTTCCACCTTTTCGGGTTGGCGTTCATTACCCTGATTGTATTTATTGTTTTGTTCACGGCTGCGTTCGGACGGGTGTTTTGCGGTTGGGTGTGTCCGCAAACGGTTTTCATGGAGATGGTCTTTCGCAAGATCGAGTACTGGATTGAGGGCGATGCCCGGGAACAGCGGAAATTGAGCCGGGCCCCGTGGACGGTAAAAAAAGTTTTCAAAAAAATAACCAAACATTCTGTCTTCTATGGCATCTCGTTTGTTGTCGGGAACACTTTTTTAGCCTATTTCATCGGGAAGGATGAACTGTTCCGTGTCATTACGGATCCGTTCCGGGAACACCCGGGCGGTCTCCTGGCAATGGTTGTGTTCAGCTTCGTGTTTTACGGTGTATTCGCGTGGTTTCGGGAGCAGGCGTGCATCATGGTTTGCCCCTACGGACGGTTGCAGGGAGTTCTCCTGGATGAAAATTCAATCGTGGTCCACTACGATTTTGTGCGGGGAGAGCCGCGGGGCAAAGGGAAACGGACGCCGGGTTCACGGCTTGGGGACTGTATTGACTGCAATCAATGTGTTGAGGTTTGTCCGACGGGGATTGATATACGCAACGGCACGCAACTTGAGTGTGTAAATTGCACGGCCTGTATGGATGCCTGTGATAATATCATGAAGAAAATCAACAAGCCCAAGGGGCTTATTCGGTACGCGTCCTATAACAGCATCAAACAAGGTAGAAGCAAGTTAATCAATCCGCGCGTAATCGGATATTCCGCTGTGCTGGTTGTTTTGGTAGGCTTATTATCCTTTTTGCTGGCGACAAGAGCGCCGATCGAGACCTCCGTTCTGCGAACGCCGGGGATCATGTACCGGGAATTACCGGACGGCTATTTCCGGAATCTGTACAACCTTAGAGTGGTAAATAAAACATATAACGAACAAGAAATCCGGCTGGAACTTATACAACCGGGAAACGGACGCTTGATCATGGTAGGCGACCTGGAAATACCGGCCGATGATTTGGGCCAGTCGGCCTTTTTTATCGATTTACCTCCCCAAACCGTGACGGGTGTCAAAACACCTATTGTCATTGAAGTTTATTCCAACGATAAGTTACTGGAGCGGGTCAGAACTTCTTTCATTGGCCCGGACAGGAGGGAGAATTGAAACCGGGTTCGTCGTATTTCTGGGGGATTACCGTTTCCATTGTTGTCTTTTTTGTATTGTTAATCGGACTTGTACTCTACACGACAACACTTGATTATGGACTGGTAGCCGATGATTACTACGAGCGGGGACTGGATTACCAACAACAGATCGATCGCCTTGAGCGGACGCAGGCTCTCAAGGGAAGGGTGAAGATAAACTATGAGGTACGCACGGGTATCGCGATCACGTTTCCGGATTCCGTATTTGATCCTGCCGGCATTACCGGGGTCATTGAATTGTATCGCCCCTCCGATTCGTCACTGGATATGTCTTATCCCATCGAGGTTGACCGGCAGGGAATTCAATTGATTGCTGCCGATTCATTGAAAACGGGGCTATGGCGGGTGAAGGTCTCCTGGATGGCGGACGGGATGGATTACTATACGGAACAAAGTATTTTTATAAAAAACCAACAGTAGCAGAGAGATGTTTCATAAGCCTGTGCCGATTTTTTGAAATTTATCGACAGACAAAGCCGGGCAGGGGGGCTGGTGGAACCGGATACATATTGATTGAGGGTTCTATTTCAAAAGTAGCCGATCCCCTCTAAAAAGAGGGGCGCCCCGATCCGAATCGGGGCGGGGTGTGTGCCGGGCAATTGTGTTTCCAACGATGTTTTTGTTTGTTACGGAAATTGCAGAATACGGATTACTGAAATCAAATTATTCCATTTCCTCCACGTTACAGTTTGATCTTCATCTATGGACTCAGTCGATCTATCAGAGTCCGGATTGTAAATGATAGTATGTACCAGAGGGAGCGCTCATTACACACCCCCCTCCGACTTCGTCGGTGCCCTCTCCAGAGGGGATTTTTAGGTCCGGCAATGAAAATGGTG
>Ga0256830_1003247_pt1 | contig 10242 bp, 5 predicted proteins | sample 128326metaG_FD_190537 | JGI IMG/M metagenome (GOLD analysis project Ga0256830, IMG submission 190537) | Hydrothermal vent microbial communities from Lau Basin, Pacific Ocean - 128-326 | ecosystem: Environmental > Aquatic > Marine > Hydrothermal vents | place: Pacific Ocean: Lau Basin | collected...
GTGGATATGCCCGCCGGCGCCCTGGTCACGGGGCGCATCCACAAGTTTCCCTGTCTGAACATCATCATGAAGGGCGCGGTTGAGGTGGTGACGGACCAGGGCGCGGTGCTCTACCGGGCTCCCGTGATTTTTGAATCTCCCGCCGGCGCGAAGCGCGCCCTGCGTGTGATCGAGGATTGCACATGGGTGACCGCCCACCCGAATCCAGAAAACAAGCGCCGTCCGGCGCACGAGATGATGGAGCGGTTGACCTGCGCATCGTTCGATGACCCGGCGCTGATGGCTGACTCGATGATGGAGGAGGAGCTTCTGCCATGACCATGGTGTATTCGGCGATTATCGGCGGCCTGGGCGCGGGCGTTGCAACGATGTATGCCGCGAACAAGGCAAGCCGGGCGGCGGAAAGGGGCGCCTCTGCCGCCGCGGGCGCCACCGTTGACGCCACCCGCATGCAGATCGATGAGATCCGCCGCCAGTTCGATTATCAGCAGCGCATTCTCGCGCCTCAGATCCAGCAGCAGTACAACGCGCAGGCCGCTTATGCGCGCCTGCTCGGCATTCCCGTGGGCGGGATGGATCCAACGCCCGAGGAGCAGTCACGGCGCGCCGAAGTCATGGGTCAGATCGAGGATCTCGAAGGCCAGTTGCAGCAGAAGCTGGATATCATTGCCCGAGGAGGCTCGGGCGGCCGGGGCACCATGCAGCGCATGGCGGTGGCGCGCGCCCAGGCCGACAGTCTGCGCAGCCAGATCGACAGCCTGAGATCCCAACTGGACGCCCTGCCCGCGCCCAGGTTCCCGGGGCCCGGGGCTAGTGGAGCTGCCCCGGCAGGGCGTGTATTCGACCAGGACGGAAACCTGATTGGCGGCCAGGGGCCGTTTGTTGATCCCAATCTGGACCCCACGCGCCTGGCGGATGTCGAGACCCTGTCCCAGACCGTTCAGGACAATCTGCTGGCGGGCACGGGTCCGGAGGACGATCCCTACCGCAACTATCTGGCCGCTAATCGGATCGCGGCGGCAAGCCCCGGAGAGGACCTGATGGTTCAGCGCGCGGGCGATGTGACGCTGACGGGGCTGCGCGGAGACGCGCGCCTCATGGACCGTATCGCGCCCGAGCTGGCCGCTGACCCCTTGCGCCAGGACATCATGGCGCGCGATCTCTCTTCCCGCGTGGCGCCCAGCCTGGAACAGGACGTGGTGCGCCGGGATATCGCGGGGCGCAGCCTGATGAGCCGCGTGGCTCCGAGCCTTGAGGATGATGCCCTGCGCCGGGACATCGCCGGGCGCAGCCTGGCGCGCGGCGCGGCCGGGCAAGATGTCTATGGGGATGTGTTCCAGGCATCGCCAGGATACGCCTTTCAGCGCGAGGAAATGCAGCGCCAACTGGAACGCATCGGATCGGCGGGCGGCCCGAATATCGGCGGGCGGGCCATCATGGAGGCGCAGCGCCGCGCGCAGGGCCTGGCGCTGGGCGATTACTACCGCTGGGCCGCCGGGCGCGAGCGGGATCTTGGCCGCCTGGGACAGGCCGAGGCCCTGGACGCTGCGCGCCTGGATCGCGCGGGATTCAATTATCTCCAGCGTGGCGATACCCTGGCGCTCCAGGACGCCGCGCGCCTGGATCAGGCGGCGTACAATTACCAGGGCCGCGGTGACCGCTTCGCGCTCCAGGACGCCGCGCGCCTGGACCAGGCGGCGTATGACTACTTCCGGCGTGGGGATGCCGCCTGGGCGGGCGATATCAGCCGTCTTGATCAGTTCGCGGGCGTGGACATCTCGCGTGGCGATCAGGCGCTGGCCAACTATCAGAGCCGTCAGGTTCAGGATGTGCTGCGCATGGATCAGGGCTATCAGGACTATCTGCGCCGCCGCCAGGGCGATGTGGCGCGCATCGATGCGGCCGCCGCCAACCGTGACCGCCTCGTGGCCGCGGACCAGGCCCGCCAGGATCAGGCCTACTACAACTATCTCGCCAATATGCAGCGCGTGGCGGGCTTTGGCGGCGGTCCCGCCATGCAGGCCGTCAATGCAAGTCAGGTGGCCGGTGGCGCCGCCGTGGGCGCCTACGGCAATCAGGGCGCCGCATTGAGCGGGATTTATCAGAACCAGGCCGCCAATCAGGCCTACATCGATGTGTTCCGGGCTCAAGGGCTCAACAACGCCCTCCAGGGCGGGCTCCAGAACTGGCTGACGTATCGCGCATCACAACCGACGACACCGCCGCCTACGCCTAATGCGGCACCCCAGTTACCGCCACCAACTCCCTCGGGCGGACCTTATTATGGATGGACATAGGTGACGACATGGCCCTGATCAGACCCAACGCAAACCAGTTCCGGCAGTTGAATTATGGCGACGCCATCAGCGCCGGGCAGAATATCCAGATGAACCGCTTGCGCGGGAAGATGCTCGGCATGCAGATGAAGGAGCAGCAGGACATGCTGCGCAACCGGGCGCGCGCGAACGAGATCCGCGCCCAGATCGAGGGGATGCCCAACGAGGTCGAGCGCCTGGACAAGCTCGCCCGGGCCCTGGAGGCGGATGGGCTCTATGACGAAGCACTGAAAGCCCGCCGGACCCGCGATCAGGCCCGCCAGACCTATCTCCAGATCAAAAAGTCCGAGATGGAGCTGATGAAGATGATGCGCGAGTATGTCAACGAGGACAATTACGACATGATCCGTCAAGGGATGATCGAGGAGGGCTCCCTGACGCCCGGCATGTGGCCCGAGCGCTACAGTGACTCGTTCTTCAAGCGCGAGATCCGAAAACAGCAGGGAAAGATCAGCAAGATCACCACCGAATGGCAGGGCGCCGATGACAAGGTCTATCAGCAGGATCTGCTGGAGCAGGACGGCAATATCATCTCGGCCTTGCCGCCCCGGGAGAAGGGCGCGGGCAAGGGGGCGCCCAAGCCTTACGAGTATAAGCCAGCGGATGCCAACACCATTTCACGCCTCATCGAGCGGACCTTCAACGTCACCTACGACCCCATCACGCGGTCATTTACGGGGCTGGACAAAGACAAATCCAACAGGCTTGTGGCAATCGGCGAGGAGGCCGCGCGGATCTATGCGGAAAACCGCGCCAAAAACCCGCTCTACACGCATGACGAGGCTGTCGCCGCCGCCATGCGCAAGGCGGGCGCCGTGATCGAGGATCTGCGGGACGCAACCGCGAACAATCCCCTGAACCTCCAGCCGCCCAGATAATCCATGGCCACGCCCCTTCAGGCCTTCCGGGAGCAATACCCACAATATAACGACTGGTCGGACGAGGACTTGGCGGAGTCCTTGCGCCGTAAATACTATGCCGACTGGGACCCGGCGGAGTACCGAAAGCAACTGGGCCTGCCGCCCATCGCCCCAGAAGCCCCTCCAGAGCCACCCTCGATCATCGACCGGGTGGCCTCGTTTTTTCAAAGCGAGACGGACACCCCGCAGACTGCCCTGAACGACACGCCAGATACCGACCTGGTGGAATCGCTCGCGACGCCGGATGCACTGGAGAAAGATACCCCGGAACCCCCGGACAAGGCGGATTATCTGGGCCAACTGGTGGCCGGGTGGAATCAATACCTGGCGAACCGTGATCTTGGCCAGTCCATTGACCTGATCGAGGCGGCCGGTGACGTGGAGGCGGTGGCAGCCGGACAAAAGGATGCCCGTGAAACCGGCGGCCCCTTGGGTATATCCGCGGGTCAGATCGCCCGGCAGACGCGCCAGATTCGCGCCCAGGCTGGGGATGAGGCGGCTGCGCGCGCCATCGATGAGGAGATCGCCTCAGAGCGTGCCAGACTGACAAAGGCGCTCCAGGAAAACATCGACGAATGGCGGGCCCGAAATGAGAAGGCCCAGGCGGTCCCGTTCAGCGCGCCCACCCGGAAAATGCTCGATGCCGCGACCTTGGAGGAGGGCTGGGCCGCCCTGCGGGAAGATCCGATTATGATCATGGCCGAGATTTCCCTGCGCTCCCTGCCCAACATGGTCGAAGGTCTTGGCCTGGCCGCCCTGGGTTCGCTGGCGGGACCTGGCGGCTTCGCGGCGGGCATGGGCGCGGGATCAGCCCTGACGGAATACCGCGCGAGCTTCGCCGAGGGCCTGCAAAAATTCGGCAACGTGGATCTGGGTGATGCCGCAAGCCTGATACGGGCGAGCGAGGACAAGGCGCTCATGCAGAAGGTCAATGAATACGCCATGACGCGCGCGGGGATTATCGGCGCGGCGGACTGGGCGGGCGCTGGGATCGCCACAAAGAACCTTACACCGTTCATCAAGAACATGCTGGGCCGTGAGCTGTCCAATGCCGCCGTTCAGACGGCTGTCCAGGCGGGGCTGGGCGCGGGCGGAGAGGCCGGCGCGCAAATCGCAACGGGTCAGAAATTGCAGGCGGGCGAGATCATGGCCGAGGCCGTGGGCGGGGCGGCAACGGCCGTCTTCGATGTGGGCGGCGCCACGGTCACCGGTGTGCGCGCCGAGGCCCTGCGCGCCAAGGCCGCGCGTGCCGAGGCGGAAATCGACGAGATCATGGGAAATGACAAGGACCCGGAACCCGGGGCCGGAGAGGTCAAGCCCGATGTTCCACGTGAAACACCTGAGGTAGATCCCCGCCTGAAGCGCAAGCCCTACCGGGACACCCTGCTGGACAGGGCCCTGTCTCTTACGCCGCAGCTCGAAAAATCCGAGCGCCCCGCCCCCCCGGAATGGTTCAGCGCGGTCCAGGACGACCCCAAGGCGCGCATGACGCCCCGCCAGGCCATTCATGCGGTGGAGAAGGCCCTGTCCGGCAAGGAACTGGGGGTGCGCGAGCAACGTCTGATCACCACTCTGCTGGACCAGATCACGCTTGAGCGCACGCGCCAGGTTCCGCGGGCGCGCGAGGCCCGGGACCAAGCACGCCAGGATCGCCGGCCAGAACCCGCCTATGATCCCGCCCAGACGAATGAATCCCGTCAACTTCTCGACACCATGGAGGACGCCCGGGCCCAGGGTGTCCCTCAGAAGGAAATCGAGACCACTGTCAAGGATGCGCCAGACCCTGTCACCGCCCGGCGCAACTTAGAGGAGAAGATTCATGCACGACCAGAACCGGCTCGCGCTCAAGCAGTTCAGGCGCCTGAGCAGCAAGAAGAGGGGAGATCCCCAGGAACAACCCCTGAAACGCCCGCCATCCGCGCCGCCGGACCACCCGGGTCCGGGCCCATCCCGGACATCGAGGCCGACTACACGGACTCGCTGACGGGCGTTGCGAACGCCGAGGCCTACGCCCTGGAGGCTGATCTGTACGACGCCGAGGCCCGCGTGGATATCTCGGACATGAAATTCATCAATCAGCGCATCAGCGAGGATGCCGGGGATGCCGTCATCAAGGCGGTGGCCAGCGCGCTGGATCAGGCCGATGTGTCCGTCTACCGCATCGAGGGTGACAAGTTCGCCGTGCTGGGGGACAGCAAGGACCAGGTGGAGGCGGCGGTGAATCTCGCGCGCGGTATTCTCGCCAATCAGGAGGTCAGTTCCATCAGGGGGCGCAAGCGCGGCATCGGCCTTTCAGCCGGTATCGTGGCAAGCAAAGGGATGCCGCAAGCCCGGGCCCGGGCGGCCCAGGCTGCCCTGAGGAGTGACAAGGTCCAACGCCGCCGCGAGGGCAAGCGCGCGGGCAGTCCGGTGGAGATGCCGCCGGGCGTGACTTTCTCGCTGGCCTCCGCCAAGCCGCTGAACATGGAGCCCGGCACCAATTACGTGCCGCTGATCGGGCAGACGGGTGCGCTGCCCATCGATCCAGACTTCAACTATGTGCTGGGCAACGGGCGCAAGGTGCGCATCCCCAAGGACCCGGTGCGGCGCGAGCACATTCTGGCGGTGATGCAGAAATATTTCGGGCGGCGCATCTATCAGGGGCGTGTGCGGGGGCGCTTGACGCTCGGTTTCTACCGCCCGGGCCACGGCGAGATCCGCCTGAAAAACCATGGAGATGTCGAGGTGGCCGCGCATGAGCTGGCGCATTACCTGGACGACCGTTATCCGTGGATCAGCCAACTCTATGCGCGGTTCGCGGATGAGGCGAAGTCGGTCAGCTACAACGTGGACCAGGTGCATGAAGGCTGGGCGGAGTTCGCCCGGCTGTTCTTTACCCAGGATCACGAGGCCAGCAAGCGCGCGCCTGGGCTTTATGATGCCTGGCTGAAGGCGCTAGGCGAGCATGAGAAGCTCGGCAGGATGGTGTTCGACCTCCAGGAGCTGATGCACGCCTGGGTGTTTCAGGGCGCCCGCGCCCGTCTGGCGGGCCGTGAGGGCTCGGATGTCTCTCTGTTCGACCGCATCAGACGCCATTTTTCCGTCTCACCCTTCCAGCAGGCTCTGGACGGGCTGCGGCGCATCAGGACCGTCGAGGAGCTGGTGAGCGATGAAGGCGCCCAGGCCTACGAGAAACTGCGCCTGGCGTTGGGCGGGCATTTTGGCGTAACCGAGGCCGTGGTGGAATGGGGGACAGTGGGATTCCGCGCGGACGGCAAGGGGCTTGAGTTCACGGGCGAGGGGCTGAAGCAGATTTTCGGGAAATATTACGGCAACCGGGATCTGGCGCATTACATGATGGCGCGCCGCGGGCACGAACTGATGCAGCAGGGGCGCGAGAAGAATCTGCGTGAGGATGAGATCATGGCGGGTCTCGCCCTTGCGACCGAGGAGAACAAATTCGCGGAGATGTTCGACCGCTATCAGGATTTCAACAAGCGCATGATGGATTTCGCCCAGGCCGCCGGGCTTATTGGCCCCGCGCAACGCGCGGCCATCGAGGAGATGAACAAGAACTATGTGCCCTTCTACCGCGTCCTGGAATCGTTCGTGGACGGCAAGCCGCCGAGGCCCGGCGGCAATCCCTACGCCAGGCGCCTGGTGGGCTCTTCGCGCAACGTCAACAATATCTGGGATAACATCGTCAACAACGTCGCCATGACCGTGCGCGCCGCCCTGATCAACGACGGCAAGCGCACCCTGCTGAAAAAACTATCGCAGACGGACAAATTGGGCGCCGGACAGCAGACACAGGCCGCCGCGCTGTTCGCCTCCCCGATCCCCATGGACATCAAGCCCGTGCGCGTGCCCACGGAACAGATCCTGTCCAAGGCCGTGAAGGCCATGGGCTGGGACATGGCGTCCTACCGCATGGCAAGGGAGGGCATGGCCAAGAACGATGAAGAACTCGCGATGGTTGCGATGATCGACCAGATGGTGCTGGGACTCGGGGACATGGTGACGTTCTTCCAGCCCGCCCCGCCCACGGGCAATGTGGACTTCTACATGGAGGATGGGCAGAAAAAGTGGTTCGAGATCAACGATCCGGGCCTGTGGGATGCGCTGAAGTTCCTCGGTCCCAAGAGCATGAACCTGGTGCTTGGCATCATGGGGGCGTTCAGCGCCACCCTGCGGCGCGGCGTGGTGGCCGTGCCGGTGTTCCAGATCAAGAATTTCATGCGAGACACCACGAACGCCTGGCTGATGTCGCGCAATGTGCGCCTGCCCGCCGCGCGCGCCATGCGCGTGGTGTTCTCGCGCATGAACAAGGACCCGGATTACTGGCTGATGGTGGCCAACGGCGGTGGATTCGCCTCGCGCTCCCAGGGCCTTGAGGCGCAGCGCAGGATCATTGTCAATCCCACCCGCCTGACGTCCATTTATGACCGTTTCATGAGCCGCTTCGAGAACGCCAACCGCCTGGCGGAGTTCAAGGCGGCGATGGCAAGGGGTGAATCCCCACGGCGCGCCGCGTTTCTCTCTCGCGAGATCAGCACGGATTTCGCCATGCGCGGATCGAGCGATGTGGCGCGCTTCCTGGCGATCTCAGTGCCGTTCCTGAACGCGCGCGTGCAGGGGCTCTACCGCATCAAGCATCAACTGGACAACTGGCCGCTGGCGCTCAGCTACGCCCTGCGCGGCTCGCTGCTGATGATGGGAACCCTCGCCCTCTATGCCCTCAATAAGGACGACGAGCGGTACAAGGAGATGGCGGAGGATATCAAGGACCTGTATTGGGTGTTTTTCACGGGCCCCGGCGAGGACGATTACTTCCTGATCCCCAAGCCGTTTGAATCCGGCATGCTGTTCGGCACCATACCGGAGAGGATGTTTGAGTATATCGAGCAGCGGGACGGCAAGGAGCTGGCGGACGCGCTGCTATGGATGTTCCTTGAGACCTTCAACATGGACATGACGCCGCAGACCTTTCAGCCCTGGATCGACCTTGAGAACAACCGGGATTTCAGGGGAGCGCCCATCGTGCCGTTCTATCTTCAAGGGGTTGAACCACAGGACCAATACAAGTATTACACCTCGGTCACGGTGCGCGAGCTGTCCAAGGTCACGGGCTGGTCGCCGCTCAAGACCGAGCATGTGCTGCGCGGCTATCTGGGGACGCTGGGCGGCTATGCGATTGCGGCCAGTGACGCCATGGTGCGCGCGGTGACGGATGTTGAACTGGAATATGGAGAGCCGCCATCGAGGGGCGAGACGTGGCGCGAGAATATCCTGGTCAAGGCGCTCATCGATCCCCTGGTGAACGAGGGCCCGCCCAGGCGCACCAAGCCGCTCACGGACTTCTATGAGATGGTGAAGGAGGCCGAGAAGGTTTCCAGGACCGTGGCGTTACGTCAGGAACGGTTCCAGAAGAATGTGGAGTCTTATCTTCAGGAGAACGACACCCTCTATGCCACCCATCCCTTTCTCGCCAGGACACGGGATGAGCTGAGGGGATACACCGAGAAGATGAACCTGATCCGCATGGATGGCACCATGACGCCAGACGAGAAGCGCCTGGAGATCTGGAATCTGACGCGCGAGCGCAATCTGCTGGTCAGCGAGGCCATGCGCGAGATCCGGGCGGCACAAGCGGATTCAGAGAGAGAACAGGAGGATGCGCGTGTTCAGTAAGATACTGCCCGGTTATTGCGTGCCTGGGCGGCCGCTCGATAGCGTGGATGGCGTGGTGCTGCATTATTTCAGCGCGAAGAATGTCGATCCAGAAAACGCCTTCGACATGCACGCCTGCCGCAGGTTGTTCATGGATCTCAACCGCGACAGGTCTCTAAGGGAGTGGTACATGAAGGACTCCCGCTGGCCGGCCAGCCGCATGTATGCGAGTGCTCATGTAATGATCGGGCGGGCGGGCGAGGTATGGCGGCTCGTGGAGTTCGATCAGCAGGCATGGCATGCGGGCGCAAGCGTTCTGAACGGGCGCGCCCAGTGCAACCGCTGGACGCTGGGAATCGAGCTGATCGGCAGCCAGCACAGCGGATTCACGGATCACCAATATGCCTCGCTCTCGGAGCTGCTCGCGCGCCTGGAGAAGGATTTCGGAATCCATGAATCCGACGTGGCGGGGCACGACACGGTGCGCTGGGCGGCCATACAGGGCGGCAGCCACTCGCGCCCGAAATACGATCCGAGTGGCCGGAAGGACGGGAGAGGCGATAACTTCGATTATGAACTGATGCGGCGCCTGTGGGAAAATGAGCGCCAGCAGCATGAGAATGGGCCTGCGAGGTAGGCATCATGGAGGCGGCGCGCCATCACCCTGATCACAGCGACCCGCTGGGCAACATTGTCCAATGGGCGAGACGGAACATGACGCCCAAGAACCTGACACAACAGACGACACTGGGGCAGTTCGCCTCTATTCTCGGCATCGCGGTGATGGTGGTCACGTTGTTCGGCGGCGTGTTCATGCTCGCCGCGGATCAGGTCATCGATCAGAAATACGCGCGGGATGCGGATGTGATGGGGATCAAGAGCCAGGTGAACCGGCGTCTCCAGGAACTTCAACTCACGGTTGAGGCCAATACCCGTCAGGGCGAGCGCACGGCAGAATCCGTCGATTCATTGACGCTTGTTGTCCTGGATATGCAGATCGCCCGCGCGGAGAGCACGATTGTGGATCTTGAGCGTCTTAAGGCGGAGGCTGGACGGGAGTGGGACAAGCGCGCGGAACGGGAGTTGTGGGAGGCGCGGCGTTCGCTGCGCCAGTTGACAGCCCAGCGCGACCTGGTGCTGGCGAGGGTGATGAGGAGGGAGCAATGAAGGATCAAGAGGAGAAGGTTATGAAAGTAGAGACGGTCAGCGGGGCATTCATCGCCGCGCTCATCGGTTTTTTGACGGGGCTGCTGGCGCTGTTCCAGCAGGACGCGGACATGACGCTGTCGGCCATCTCTCAGAGCGCGTGGATCGTGCTCGGCGTTGGCGCGCTGATC